>JAESFS010000057.1_pt1 | contig 116016 bp, 109 predicted proteins | sample 9269441 | NCBI WGS metagenome assembly JAESFS01 (sample SAMN14502548, study PRJNA617105) | algae metagenome | isolation source: Scytolyngbya sp. HA4215-MV1 and co-occurring heterotrophs from sample from... | place: USA: Laie Falls, Oahu, Hawaii | collected 2010-08-22
CGCCACCAGCCTTGGCCAGCACCTTGGTGATCGCAGCCGTCAACGACGTCTTGCCATGGTCCACGTGACCAATGGTGCCGATGTTGCAGTGCGGCTTGTTCCGCTCGAATTTCGCCTTGGCCATCTGCCAGCTCCAAACTTGAGTTCGTTTCAAAGACAGCGCCCGCGCGGAAGACCGCCCGCCTCCCGTCAGGGAATAGCGGGTGACGGGAATCGAACCCGCACCACCAGCTTGGAAGGCTGGGGCTCTACCGTTGAGCTACACCCGCAAGCGCCATCAAGCACCGCAAGCCACCTGCCACCGGACATCCGGCAGGGCTCCTGCCGTAACCGGCAGGAATATGGAGGGGGCTGGATTCGAACCAGCGTAGGCGTGAGCCAGCGGATTTACAGTCCGCCCCCTTTAGCCACTCGGGCACCCCTCCGCAGCAGCCGGATGTTCCCCGGGCAGCAGGTGGGGCGGGTTATGGCGGAAAGCGGCGGCGTGTCAACGCGGGTGCGGCACTTCAGAGGCGATTTACAGCAACACCGTCAGCGAACCCGCGGCCGCAGCGATGCCCAGCGTGGCCAGCACGCCCAGCTTCCACTGGAAAATGCAGCCGCCAGCCAGCAATGCCAGGGCCAACGACAGCGGCTGGATGCTGGAGAGCACCGGCATGTCGAAGCCCAGCGGCCCCGGCACGACCTCCGCGAAAACAACCCGGAGCGAGAACCAGAGCGCCAGGTTCGCGATCACGCCCACCACCGCCGCCGTCACCCCGGCCAGCGCACCCTTCAGCCGGGCCTGGTCATGCAGCCGCTCGACATAGGGCGCGCCCAGAAAAATCCAGGCGAAGCAGGGCAGGAAAGTGACCCACAGGGTAAGGACGGAGGCGCCGATGCCGCCCCAAAGCCCGCCGCCCTCCCGGTAGCCGGCCAGAAAGCCCACGAATTGCAGCACCAGGATCAACGGCCCGGGCGTGGTCTCCGCGAGGCCCAGGCCAGCCAGCATTTCCGGCGCGCTGAGCCAGCGGTAATGCTCCACCGCCTCCTGCGCGACATAGGCCAGCACGGCATAGGCACCGCCGAAGGTCACCACCGACATCTTCGAGAAGAACCAGGCGACATCGAAGAAAACGCCGCCCACCGGCGCCAGCAAGGCCACCGGCCAGACCCAAAGTGCTATGGCGATCAGCCCGGCCCGGCGCGCGGCCGCCGTCAGCCCGGCGATATGGCCGGGATTGTCGAGGAGATACTGGTCCAGCAGGCTGTCACGCACCTGCCCGGCCTTGCCATGCCCCGCCGGCTTGAACTGTCCGGGCAGGGCATAGCCCAGCAGGCCGGCCGCCAGCACCACCACCGGAAAAGGCAGGCCGAAGGCTGCCAGGGCGACGAAGGCCGCCCCCGCCGTGCCCCAGGCCACGGGCCCGGACAGTGCCCGCTTCGCCACCCGCAGCAGCGCCTCGATCACCAGCACCAGCACCGCGCATTTCAGCCCGAGGAAAATGGCGGCTATGATCGGCACATTGCCCAGCAGGGCATAGATCAGGCTCAGACCCAGCATCACCAGCGCGCCAGGGATCACGAAGAGCAGCCCGGCCGCCACGCCGCCCCGCACGCCATGCATCAGCCAGCCGAGATAGGTGGCGAGCTGCATCGCCTCAGGCCCCGGCAGCAGGGTGCAGAAATTCAGCGCGTGCAGAAAACGCGTGTCGCTGACCCAGCGCCGTTCATCGACCACCTCGCGGTGCATCAGGGCGATCTGCCCGGCGGGACCACCGAAGCTCAGGCAGCCGATTTTCAACCAGACGCGGAAGGCTTCGGCAAAGCTGGGAAAGGCGGTGGGTGGCTGGTTGTTCAACGCAGTACCTCGATGGCTGGGGTCTGGAACAGGGTCTCGCTATCGGCGATCGACCACAGAGCCACGCGGCCAGGACCCGGGATATGACGGTCTCGCGCCGTGAGGATCGGCTGGCCGTCGAGCCAGGCGGCGAAGTTCTCGCCCTCGACCCGCAACCGCAGCCGATGCCATTGGTTCAGGCCGATAGGCAGGCCCTCCCGGCCGGCGAACTGCACCCGCTGCCCACGAACGACATGGTAGAGCCGGACATTGTCCTCCGCCGCATTGGCACGCAGCACGTAGTAGGTATTGGCATCCCGCACGCGCAGCGCGATCCCGCCCGCCCGGTCCAGCCGTCCCGAAAGCGGCTTGAAGGTGAGCGTGACATCCAGATCAACCGCCTGCGGCGCCGGCAGGATGCAGATCGGGTAGCGCTCGGCCAGAGCCAGCCGGCTGGCTTCGGTCAGCGCCATGCCACCCGGCGCTTCTGGCGTCGGCCGGCGTTCCCAGCGCGATGCTGGCCCATTGAAGCGGCTCTCGCCGCCGGTGATGGCGCCTTCGCAGGGTAGCGATTGCGCCTGGCCCGGCGCCGCGAGCAGGGCCAGCATTGAGATGACGCTTCGCATCGTCATCACGCCCCTTTCGCTGGCCAGTTGTGCGTCTCGTCGGATGCGTCGCGGCACCAGCGATAGAGCGCGTCATAGACAGCGCAGCCGGCATCGAGCTGGGCCAGATCATCGCGATGCATGCGCGACAGCCCGAGCGAAATGGCCAGCAGCCCCGCCGCCTCCGGCGCCAGCTCGGGCGCCGCGGTATCGGCGCCGCGCACGATGGTGGCGAGGCGGCTCAGCGCCGGCGTCTCCAGCCCCCATTCCCGCAGCATGACATCGAAGGTGCAGAGCGGGCCGCGATGCGACCAATGCACGCCCTCGATGTCGAAGGGTGTCGCGCCAAAGCGGTCGGCCACATCGCCGACATCACCGGGTGCTACGAAGAGGAAGGCCGCCTGTGCGTCGATGAAGCGGCGGATCAGCCAGGGGCAGGCGATGCGGTCCACCTTCGGCCGGGCCCGGGTGACCCAGAGCGTGCGCCCTTGTGCGTCGCGCGGGGGCAGGGCAGCGAGCGGCACCAGCGGCAGCCCAGCATCGGCCCAGGCCAGATAGCCGCCCTCGAGGGTTTCGGCCTGGGCGCCGGCGTGGCGCAGCCAGGCGGCGGCGCCCTGGCTGAGTTTCCGGCCCTTCTGGCAGAGCACCACCGCGCGCTGCCCGGCCATTGCGGGCGCCCAGGCCGCGGCCTGGGTGTGGTCACGGCGGATGCTGCCCGGGATCAGCCGCGGATCGGCGTTGAAATCCTCCGCCGTGCGGGCATCGATGATGATGGGTTGATCGGGCAGGCCGACCAGCCGTGCCAATTGCGGCGGCGAAACCTCGTTGAATCCAGCCATTCCAAGCTCCTGCGTCGAAGGCATCAGGCCGGCGGGCACCAAGGTACCAACCGGTCGAATGCTCATGTGCAAAAGCGATGCTTCAGCTGGCGCCTCACGGGGTGATCGCGACGGACCCCTTGATGCGAAGGGTTGCCCGTGCCGGCCCGGGGGTCAAGGAGAAATCTCAGTCCGACGTATCGTCGTAGAGCCGCTTGAGGACCGCGCGCGCGGTGATGGACTGGTCGGCCACCGCCGCATTCAGGGCGGCCAGGGCGCGGCCGACCGCGGTGTCATCCGGCTCCTGCATCTCCAGCGCAGCGGTGAGGTGACGCATGGCGGCGGAGACACCGACGACCGCGCCGGTCACGCAGCGCAGCAGGGCGGCGGGATCGGCCCTCGGCGGCATCGACGCCTCGCGCAACTCCGGCGGCAGCGGCACGAGAGGCCGCCATCCATCGCTCTCCCGGCCGATTGGCCGGATGCAGGGCGGCGGTGCAGTCAGGCCAGATTGGCCAGTGACAGGCTCGGAAGTCTTGGCCGGATGCATCGAGGACCCTCCTGTGGAAGACCGCAGCATCCGCGATGGATATGAACGAAGCCTGAAGCGGGCGGCATGGACGAAGCCGCCGCCGCCGCCTTTAATAGCCCCCAATTCAGGGAGCCGTCGCATGGACATCGCCACCACCACCCGCACCCGCGGCGCCGATATTCTCTGGGCCGCGCTGCGCCAGGCCGGCGTCACCCGGGTGTTCAGCCTGTCGGGCAACCACATCATGCCGGTCTATGACGCAGCCTACGGCCAGGGGATCGACATCATCCATGTCCGGCATGAGGCCGCGGCGGTCCATATGGCCGATGCCTGGGCCCGGCTGACCGGCGAATGCGGCGTGGCGCTGGTCACCGGCGGCCAGGGCCACACCAATGCCGTGGCCGGCCTGCCCACCGCCATGGCGGGCGAGGTGCCGCTGCTGCTGCTCTCCGGCCATGCGCCGATCAAGGAGCTGGGCCTGGGCGCCTTCCAGGAGACGCCGCAGGTGGATACCGCAGCACCGCTGGTGAAATCCGCGCGCATGGTCCGCCACCCTCAGACGCTGGGCCTGGATGTGCTGCGCGCCATCGCCCATGCGCAGGAAGGTCGGCCCGGCCCCGTGCATCTCTCCCTGCCCACCGATGTGCTGGAGGCCGAGGTCCCGCCGCCCGCGCCGCAGCAGGCCGCGCCCCACGCCCTGCCGCTCGCGCCCGAGGCGGCAAAAACCCTGGCCGCCATGCTGGCCGGCGCCGAACGCCCGCTGCTTTGCGCCGGCCCGGCTCTGAACAGTGCCGAAGGCCGGCCAGCGCTCGCGGCGCTGGAGGCCGCGACCGGCCTGCCCGTGCTGCTGATGGAAAGCCCGCGCGGCTTGCGCGACCCCAGCCTGCGCGCCGCGACGCCGCTCTTCGCCGAGGCTGATCTGGTGGTGCTGCTGGGCAAGGCGCTGGATTTCACCCTGGGCTTCGGCCGCACGCCGCCCTTCTCCCCCGCCGCTCGCTGGGCGGTGCTGGAGCCCGATGCCGCCATCCTGGGCCGCGCCGCGCAGGGGCTGGGCGCACGGCTGGCGATGTCCGCGATCTGTGCGCCGCTGGATGGCGTGCGGGCGCTGACGGGCCTGGCCAAGCCCGGCCACGCCGCCTGGGCCGGCCGCCTGCGCGCCGCCCTGGATTTCCTGCCCGCGGAATGGCACGCCCTGGCCGGCGCCCCCGCTGGCCCGATCCACCCCGCCACACTCGGACATGCCCTGCGCCCCTTGCTGCGGGATGGCGACATCCTGGTGGCCGATGGGGGCGAAATCGGCCAGTGGCTGCAGGCCATGCTGCGGGCTCCCGCGGGCGGCGCGCGGTTGGTCAATGGCGTGGCCGGTGCGATCGGCGCGGGCCTGCCCTTCGCCGTCGCCGCCAGCGCGGCGCGCCCGGGCCAGCGGGTCCTGGCGGTGATGGGCGATGGCACCTTCGGCTTTCATATGGCGGAGTTCGACACCGCGGTGCGCCACGGCCTGCCCTTCGTCGCCGTGGTCGGCAACGACGCCTGCTGGAATGCCGAGCACCAGATCCAGATTCGCGACTATGGCGCCGCCCGTGCGCATGGTTGCGAACTCGCCTCCGCCACGCGCTACGATTTGGTGGCGGCGGCACTCGGTGGCCATGGCGAATTCGTGGCCGAGGCAGCCGAACTGGCCCCGGCCCTGGAGCGTGCCTTCGCCAGCGGCAGGCCGGCCTGCGTGAATGTGCTGATCAAGGGGCTCGCGGCACCGGTGATCCGCGCGGCTTGACCTGGATCATGGCAGGATCGGCGCCGATCGGTCACTGATCCCCTGGTCATCATGACAGGGGAGCGCCGGGACGATGCCGTCAGAGACACAATGGGCTTTGGTCGCCGATGCCCAGCACGCCAGGATCTTCGAGGCCCGACGCGGCAACCTCACCTGGGTGGAGCGGGCCGAGGAGGCGCTGGCCGAGGCCAATCCCGCCTCGCATGATCAGGGCAGCGAGAGGCCGGGCCGGGTGCATGAAAGCATGGGCGCCGCCCGCCATGCGATCGAACCGCGGCAGGACCCGCATCGCGCCGCCAAGGCGGGTTTCGCCCGCCACCTCGCCGCCCGGCTGGACGAGGCAGCGGGGGGCGCGCGCTACGCCCATCTCCTGCTGGTGGCCCCGCCCGCCTTCCTGGGCGATCTGCGGGCGGCGCTGGGCGATGCCTCGCGTCGGCTGCTGCGCGGTTCGCTGAACAAGGACCTCACCCATCTGTCGGCGGCCGAGATCGCATCCCATCTCGCCGCCATTCCGAGGGGCTGACTATTCCGAGCGAATGCCGAGCGCCCGCACCCGTGGCACCCAATATGCCACTTCGTCGCGCACATAGGCGGCGAAGCGGTCGGGGGTGAAGCCGCGCATGGCTGGCGTGCCGAGTTCGTCGAACCGGGCCTGAACATTGGCATCCGCCAGCGCCTGGTCGGTGGCGGCGGCCATCCGATCGACGATGGCGCGTGGCGTGCCCGCGGGCGCGAAGAACCCATACCATGAGTAGGCCTTGTAGTCGGGCAGTCCTGCCTCGGCAGCCGTCGGCGTCTCGGGCAGGATGTTCGAGCGCTGTTCTGTGGCGACGAAGAGAGCGCGGGCATTGCCGGCATCCTGCATGGGTTTCAGCAGGGAAGGGATGTCGGCGCAGAAATGGATCTCCCCCGACGACAGCGCCGCATAGACCTGCCCGCCGCCGCGATAGGGCACATGCACCGCCCGGGCGCCGGCCTGGATCAGGAAGGTTGCGCAGGCGATATGACCGGATGTCCCGATGCCGCTGCTGCCATACTGAAACCGGTCGGGCTCCGCCCGCAGCCGGGCGATGAAATCGGCCGCCGTGCGCGAATCGAGACCGCGCGTGGTCACCGCGAGGCCGATCGGCACGAAGGCGGTGGGCGCCACCGGCACCAGGTCCCGCAGGGGATCAAAGGGCATCGGCGCCGGCAGGCCCGGCGAAAGCCCGATCGGCGAGAGGGTGGAAAGCACGAAGACCGAGCCGTCGGGCGGGGATTTCGCCACGGCATCGGTGCCGACCACACCGCCGGCCCCGGGCCGATTCTCCAGCACGACGGGCTGGCCCAGGATTTCGGCGAGCTTGGGCGCGATCAGGCGCGTCGTGATGTCGGTACCGCCGCCGGTGCCGAAGGGCACCACGATTCGCACCGGGCGTTGCGGCCATGCGGCGGTCTGAGCCAGGACGGGGCTGGCCAGAAAAGGTAGGGAAAAGGCGGCGCGGCGGCTTGTCATGATGGTCTCTCCGAATGGACGAACAGTGACGCAGCCTGTGGATAGCGTGCAAGGCGGTGGATGGTGGGGGCGGCACAAATCTACCCCTGGCGAGCCATGGCGGGATGTGGTCCCTGACCCTTGGAAATAACCCTTGAACGCTGCGGCAGAGATGCCACACTAGAACGATCGGCGAACATCGGCGGTCATCCTGGCGTTCTGACGGGCCTGTGGAAAAACGCCTCGCACGCTGCATGTGGTGGGGCCCGGCGGCATGAAAGACTACATCTTGTGGCGCGACGCGCATTTGGTCATTCTCAGAGACCGGGGAATCAGGGGGACTAGACGTGTTTGATGCGATACAGCTTCAGGGCCATCACCAGGTACAGATCGACCGGTCACGCGATGCGCTGCTGACCGATTTCGGTCGCGCCACGCTGGATGACCGTTACCTCCTGCCGGGCGAATCCTACCAGGATCTCTTCGCCCGCGTGGCTTCGGCCTATGGCGACGATCAGGCGCATGCGCAGCGCATCTACGACTATGTCAGCAAGCTGTGGTTCATGCCGGCCACGCCTGTGCTGTCGAACGGGGGTACGACGCGCGGGTTGCCGATTTCATGCTTCCTGAATGAGGCCAATGACAGCCTCGACTCCATTGTGGGGCTCTGGAATGAGAATGTCTGGCTGGCCTCGAAGGGCGGCGGCATCGGCTCCTACTGGGGCAATCTGCGGTCCCTGGGCGAGAAGGTCGGGCAGAACGGCAAGACCTCGGGTATCGTGCCCTTCATCCGGGTGATGGATAGCCTGACCCTGGCGATCAGCCAGGGCTCGCTGCGCCGCGGTTCGGCGGCGGTCTACCTGCCGGTGCACCACCCGGAGATCGAGGAGTTCATCGAGATTCGCCGCCCGACCGGTGGTGACCCGAATCGCAAGGCGCTGAACCTGCATCACGGCATCCTGCTGTCCGACGCCTTCATGCGCGCAGTGGAGGCCGATGAGGCCTGGGCGCTGCTCTCGCCCAAGGACAATGCGGTGGTGCGCACGGTCTCCGCGCGCAGCCTTTGGATCCGAATCCTCACCGCGCGGATCGAGACGGGTGAGCCCTACATCATCTACTCCGACGCGGTGAACAACGCGCGGCCGGAGCACCACAAGCTGGCAGGGCTGGAGGTGAAGACCTCCAACCTCTGCTCTGAAATCACCCTTCCCACGGGTATCGACCAGCACGGCGAACAGCGCACCGCGGTGTGCTGCCTCTCCTCGCTCAACCTCGACACCTGGATGCAGTGGAAGGACGACACGCAGTTCATCCCCGATGTGATGCGCTTCCTCGACAACGTCCTGCAGAATTTCATCGATACCGCGCCCGATTCGATGGCCAAGGCGCGCTATTCGGCGATGCGCGAACGCTCGGTCGGCCTGGGCGTCATGGGCTTCCACAGCTTCCTGCAGGCGCTGAACGTGCCCTTCGAAAGCGTGGTGGCGAAAGTGTGGAACAAGAAGATGTTCCGGCACATCCGCGAGCAGGCCGACGCGGCGTCGCGCCAGCTGGCCGAGGAGCGCGGGCCCTGCCCGGACGCCGCCGAATATGGCTTCATGGAGCGCTTCTCAAACAAGATCGCCATCGCGCCCACGGCGTCGATCTCGATCATCTGTGGCGGCGCGGCACCGGGGATCGAGCCGATCGCCGCCAATGTCTACAACCACAAGACCTTGTCCGGCAGCTTCATCGTCCGCAGCCCGGCACTGGGGAAAGTGCTGAGCAAATATGGTCGTGACGATGACGACACCTGGAACTCGATCACGGTCAATAAGGGCTCCGTTCAGCACCTGGATTTTCTGACCGATCAGGAGCGCGCGACCTTCAAGACCGCCTTCGAACTGGACCAGCGCTGGGTGATCGAACATGCGGCCGACCGCACGCCCTATATCTGCCAGTCGCAGTCGGTGAACCTCTTCCTGCCCGCCAACGTGCACAAGCGGGATCTGCACCAGATCCATATGCTGGCCTGGAAGCGGGGGATGAAGTCGCTGTATTACTGCCGCTCGCTGTCGATTCAGCGCGCGGATGCCATCAGCGAAAAGGTGGTGGGCCAGGGTGACATCATGGCCGCGCATGTGCCGCAGCCGGTGGCGATGGATATCCTGCCGGGGGCGGAGAACAGCACGAATTATGAGGAGTGTTTGGCCTGCCAGTAGGGCGTTAAGCGAGGGGCAGAGCCCCTCGCTCTTTTATCAAAACACGCCCGTCCGTTTCATTTCTTCCGCGCCAGGAAGGCGGCAAATACCGCCTGAGCCTCCGGCGTGCGGAGCTGGTGCCCAAAGGCCACCCGTTCATCGGCCATAACGGCTTCCAGCTCCTCGCGCATCGGCGCGCGCAGCAGGCGCTTGGTCTCGGCCAGCGCGCCGGGCGGCAAGCCAGCGAGCTGGGTGGCGATGGCCATGGCCTCGGCCTCGACCTGGGAGTCCTCCACCGCACGCAGTGCCAGGCCCGCCCGGGTTGCTTCCTCGCCGGAAAACGCCTCGCCGCTCATCAACCACCAGGTGGCGAGTGCTGTGCCCACACGCTGTGCCAGCAGCAGGCTGGAGCCGCCCTCGGGCACCAAAGCGAGGCGGGAGAAGGGCATTTGCAGCCGGGACTGCTTCGCCACAACCACAGCGTCGCAATGCAGCAGCATGGTGGTGCCGATCCCCACCGCCACGCCGCGCACCGCGGCCACGACGGGCTTGGGGAAGGCGCGGATCTGCTCGAGGAACTCGAAGGCGGCGCCGGGGCGCGGCTTGTCGGCCTCCACGGCGGCGAAGTCGGAGAGGTCATTGCCGGCGGTGAAATCCGCGCCGCCGGCGATGATCACGACCCGCGTCTCGTCATGCGTGGCGGCGACACGCAGCCCCTGGGCCAGGCCGTCATACATCGCCCGCGTCAGGGCGTTCTTCTTCTCCGGCCGGGTCAGGCGCAGCGTCAGCACGCCGCCCTCGAAGCTCTTGTGCAGGTGTTCGGTCATGGCGGTCCCCTGATGGTTGGTTTTGTCGCGAAGGGGGCACGAAAACGCAGCCGGGCGCAATCACGCCGCGGGGAAATCCTGATTCTGCAGGATGACGACGGCATTGTCCTCGCCATTCGCGGGATGCTTCAGCTCCAGCAGCACCGAAGCCTCGCGGAAGGCAGCCAGGAACTGCTTCCAGGTCGCGATGTTCTCGGGGTCGAGGGCGATGTCCTCGATGATGTAGAGGCCGCCCGGTCGCAGCCGGGCGAAGGCGGTTTCCAGGAAGGTCGCATTGGCGCCGAAGACATGGCAGCCATCATCGAGGATGAGGTCGAAATCCCCGCCGATCGTGGCGAAGAGCTCCCGCGCCTCCTTGCGGTCGAACTGGTCGACGCCGAAGGTTTGTATGCGCGGTTCGGTGAACAGAACGTCGCGGTCGATATCGGCGCCGAAGATCTCGGCCCGCGGGAAGTACTCCGCCCAGCCTCGCAGCGACGCGCCGGGCATGCCATTGCCCATGTGGAAGGGGAAGGCGGGGTTGTTGGAACCCAGCCCCAGTTCGAAGACGCGGCGGATGCCCGGTGCCGCCAGGCCAAACAGGAAGTCGTAGAGCACGGTGTAGTTGTGTCGGTGCACACCCTTGTCCGAGCCGTGGCGCGTCATGATCTCGCACAGCGGCGTGGTCCGCAGCTGGTCGCTCTTCGCCATGCGGTGAAAGAGGCGGATCATGTGGGTGAGCCGCGATGTGCCCCGCGTCTGGGAAAAATGTATCATGTCGTGGTCTCCGCGGGGTCAGAACAGGGCCGAGAAGGGCAGCACCTGGATGAGGTCGCCCGGGGCGATGTCGCGCTGATCCTCGGTGAGTTCGCCAAAGGCATCGGTCTCGGTGAGGCTGGTGAGCAGGCCCGCCCCCTCGCGCTCGAACTTCTCCGCGGACAGCATCGATGCGTCGCGGCGCAGGCGCACGCGGATGTATTCGCGCCGCCCTAGCTTCTTGCGGTGGTGGAAATCGGCGGTGGCGGGGAAGCGCGGCAGGGTTTCCGCCCGCGCGCCGGCCAGGCGCAGGATCAGCGGCCGGGCGAGATGGAGGAAGCAGACCACCGCGGCCACCGGGTTGCCGGGCAGCCCCAGCACCGGCGTGCCGCCCACCACCCCCATGGCGGCCGGCCGGCCGGGCTTCACCGCGAGGCGCCAGAAGACCAGGCGACCCGCACCCTCGATCGCGGCGCGGACGTGATCCTCCTCGCCGGTCGAGACGCCGCCCGAGGTCAGCAGCAGGTCATGCGTCGCGGCGGCCTGGCACAATGCCTGGGCCGTGGCCTCAGGCGCGTCGGGCAGGATGCCGAGGTCGCAGGGCTCCACAGGCAGCCCGGCCAGCAGGGCGAGCAGGGTAAAACGGTTGCTGTCATAGGTCTGCGCCGCCGCGAGCGGCAGCCCGGGCGAGACCAGCTCATCGCCCGTGGAAAAGACGCCGACCCGCAGCCGGCGGGTGCAGCTGAGGCTCGGCAGGCCCAGCGCGGCGGCCAGGCCGATCTCGGCGGGGCCGAGGCGGGTGCCGGCGGCCAGCGCAGTGGCGCCCATCGCCACATCCTCGCCGGCCGGGCGGCAATTGGCGCCGCGTTTCAGGCCCGCGGGCAGCAGCAGCGTGTCGCCGTCGAGCGTCGCATCCTCCTGCATCATCACAGTGTCGGCGCCCGCGGGCATGGGGGCGCCGGTGAAGATGCGCATGGCGGTGGCGGGAGCGAGCGGCGGGGCCGCGGCGCCCGCGGCGACACGGCCGGCGAGCCGCAGCCGCAGCGCGGCACCGCCCTGGTGGGCGAAGGCATAGCCGTCGACGGCGGAATTGAAGAAGGGCGGCAAGGGCCGGGGCGCCACCAGCGGTGCCGCCAGCACCCGGCCGCGGGCAACTTGCAAGGTGAGGGTTTCGGTCTCCGCCAGCGGGGCCACGCGGGCCTGGATCAGGCCCGCCGCCTCCTCCACGGCCATGAGTTGGCCGCCGAAGGCGAAGCAGTCATCGGTGAGCTGGGCCATCAACCCGCCTCCGATGGCCGGAGCGCCGAAACGGCGCGCAGGGCTGAATCGGCGGCCATCAACCCGCCTCCGATGGCCGGAGCGCCGAAACGGCGCGCAGGGCTGAATCGGCGGCCATCAGCCAACCTCCCGCGCAAAGCGCAGCGACAGCGCAGCGATGGCCGGTATGTCGTCGATCGCGGCATGTGGCAGGGAACCGGGCGGCGTGTCCGAGGCGATGGCGCGGATATGCGGGTCGTCGGGGTGCAGCAATGGTTTGCCGTTGGCCGTCCGGTGCACCTCGATCTTGGGGTGATGATCGCGCTTGAACCCCTCGATAATGACGAGGTCGACAGGGCTTAGTTGGCCGATCAGGAAGGCCAGGTCAGGCTCGGGGTTGTCGCGGTTCTCGCTCATCAGCGCCCAGCGATGGGCGGAACTGACCAGCACCTGCGCCGCGCCGGCCTGCCGATGCTCCCAGGAATCCTTGCCAGGCACATCAACGTCGAAGCGGTGATGCGCGTGCTTGATGGTGGAGACCCGGAGGCCCTGGCTGATGAGATGCGGGATGAGGCGGGTGAGCAGGGTGGTTTTGCCCGCCCCGCTCCAGCCGGCGAGGCCGATGATGCGCATCACGCCTCATCGCGCCTGCGCCGCATGGGTGTCAATCGGCGCCGGCGACCTTGGCACTTGCCGGCGCGCTGCCATGGCCCTTGGCCAGTTCCTGCTCGACCCAGAGCGCGTGGTGCTCCTTCGCCCAGTTCAGGTCGACCTGACCCGAACCCATGGCGTCGAAGGCGCCCTCCATGCCGACGGAGCCGATGTAGATATGCGCCAGCATCGCCGCGATCATCAGCACCGAGAGCAGCGAGTGGATGATGTGGGCCAGCTGCATCTGGCCGATATCGGTGCCGAAGAAGGGGAAGATCAGGACATAGCCCGAGGCCGCGACCAGCCCGCCGCCCAGGATGGTCAGCCAGAACACGCCCTTCTGCCCCGCATTGAAACGCCCGGCGCGGGGATGGCCATGGCCGATCAGTCCGCCACCCTGCTTGATCCAGTCCAGATCGGCCTTGTTCGGGATGTTGTCCTTCACCCAGAGCAGCAGCATCACGACCAGGCCGAGCGTGAAGGGGAAGGAGAGGAAGTTGTGCGCGATCTTCCCCCACTCGCTGATGGCGGTGAAGGTGTAGGGCCCGACGATCGGCAGCAATACATGCCGGCCGAAGGTCAGGTTCAGCCCGGAGAGGCCCAGGATGATGAAACTGCCGGCCACCATCCAGTGATTGGCACGCTCGAGGATGTTGAAGCGCGAGATGGTCCGGCTCGATGGCCCGGCCTCGATCCGGATGCGGCCGCGTGTGAGGTAGAAGGCCACGAGGATGCCCAGCATGCCCAGCACCGCCACACCGCCGACCCAGGCGAGGGTCTGGTTGTGGAAGTCGCGCCAGGATTTTCCTTCCGGCTGGATGAGTGTGTTGGCCTGCGGGTTGGGGATGGAGACGCGGCCATCGATGACGCCGCCGCCGCGAATGGTCGCGGCCTCCAACTCTTCGGCCGAGACCACGCCGCGGGGCGTGCCCTGCTGCGCGAAAGCGGGCATGGCGAGACCCAGTGCCAGCGCCAAAAGCAGGAAGCGGACGGCCCGGCTCATGCGGTCGGTGTACTTCATGCGCCCACCCCTTCGCGATAGGCCGTGCGCCAGCCCCAGGCGCCCGAGCCATAGCCACGCTTGGCCACGCGCTCGCGGTAGATGGTGGCGATCATGTCGCCATCGCCTGCCAGCAGCGCCTTGGTCGAGCACATCTCCGCGCAAAGCGGCAGCTTGCCCTCGGCCAGGCGGTTCGAGCCGTACTGGGTGTATTCCACCTGCGTGTTGTCCTGCTGCGGCCCACCGGCGCAGTAGGTGCATTTGTCCATCTTGCCGCGGCCGCCGAAATTGCCGACGCGCGGGTATTGCGGCGCACCAAAGGGGCAGGCGTAGAAGCAATAGCCGCAGCCGATGCACAGGTCCTTGTCATGCAGCACCACCGCATCGGCAGTCGTGTAGAAACACGACACCGGACAGACCGCCGCACAGGGCGCGTCGGTGCAATGCATGCAGGCCATGGAGATCGAGCGCTCGCCGGGCTTGCCGTCATTGATGGTGACAACGCGCCGGCGGTTGATGCCCCAGGGCACCTCATGCTCGTTCTTGCAGGCGGTGACGCAGGCGTTGCATTCGATGCAGCGATCCGCGTCGCAGAGGAATTTCATGCGGGCCATGGTGTCGATCCCCCCTTAAGCCGCTGCGATCTGGCAGAGACCGACCTTGGTCTCCTGCATGAAGGTCACCGGGTCATAGCCGTAACCGGTGACTGCGTTCACGGATTCACCCAGCACGATGGGGTCCGTCCCCGCCGGGTATTTGGAACGCTGATCCACGCCCTGGAACCAGCCGGCGAAGTGGAAGGGCATGAAGGCCACACCCTGGCCCACACGCTCCGTCACCAGCGCCTTCACCCGGGCGCGGGAATTGTTCTCAGGCCCACGGACCCAGACCCAGGCGCCGTCGCGGATGTTCCGCGCCGCGGCATCGCGCGGGTTGATCTCGACGAACATGTCCTGCTGCAGCTCGGCCAGCCATTTGTTGGAGCGGGTTTCCTCGCCGCCGCCCTCATATTCGACCAGGCGGCCGGAGGTGAGGATGAGCGGGAAATCACGCACCAGCCCGGCACTGCGGTTCTGCACCGAGACGCCGAGATGGGGCAGGCGGAAGCCGCGCCGGTCGGGCAGAGTGGGGTATTGCGCGATCAGGTCGGGCCGCGCGGTGTAGATCGGCTCGCGATGCACCGGCACGGGGTCGGGCAGGTTCCAGGCGACGGCGCGGGCCTTGGCGTTGCCATAGGGCACGCAGCCATGTTCCATCGCCACCCGGATGATGCCGGCGGAGAGATCGGTGGCCCAGGAGGCGGCGCCGCCCATGCGCTCGATCGAGGCCTTTTCCGCCGCGGTCAGATCATCATACCAGCCCAGCCGGCGCAGCACGGCCACGGTGAATTCCGGATAGCCGTCCTGGATTTCCGAACCCTTCGAATAGCTGCCCTCGGCCAGCAGCGTGGCGCCATTGCGCTCCACGCCGAAGCGCGCGCGGAACGTGCCGCCGCCTTCCTTCACATGGAGGTTGGTGTTGTAGAGGATATGCGTGCCGGGGTGGCGCATCGCGGGCGTGCCCCAGCAGGGCCAGGGCAGGCCGTAGAAATCACCGCGGATCTCGGCCGGCGCGTCCGGCGTGGCGCGCAGCGTCACCAGGTCGAACTTGTCCTGGTGCTGCATATGCAGCTTCAGCCGCTCCGGCGAGACGCCCGAATAGCCGGTGCTGAGGCTGCCCAGGTTGATCTCACGCAGGACGCTCTCGGCCACCGGTTCGCCATTGCGGATCTCGATCTTCTTCCACATCGGCTCGTGGAAGCGCACCGTCATGCTGCGCCGTGTGGAAGCGCGATCCAGCGCCGCCGTCAGGTCATGCATCACCTTGTAGTCGGTGCGGCTCTCGAAGATCGGGTCGACCACCTTCGAACCCCATTGGATGGAGCGGTTGGAGGAGGTGCGGCTGCCATCGCATTCGAACTGGGTGGCGATGGGCAGCAGGTAGGTGCCCTCACGCCGGTTGGCCAGCACGGCGAAGGTGGTGGGGTGCGGGTCGGCCACGACCAGCAACTCCAGGCCTTCCAGGCCCTTCACCGCCTCGGGCATGCGCGTCACGGTATTGGCGCCATGGCCGAAGACCATCATGGCCTTGAGGTTGTCGCGCTGCTGCACCTCGGATTTGGGCAGCGTCACCGCGTCGAAATAGCGCGTCGTCGGGATGCCCGGCGTCGCCATGATGGCGGGGTTGTCGAAGCGGGCGACCATGCTCTCGTAGGAGACGTCCCAGACCCGCGACCAGTGCCGCCAGGCATTCTCGTCCAGGCCGTAATAGCCGGGCAGGGTGGTGACATCGAGGCCGAAATCGGTGGCGCCCTGCACGTTGCAATGGCCGCGGAAGATGTTGGCGCCCGTGCCCTCGACACCGACATTACCGGTGGCCAGCAGCAGGATGGACAGCGCGCGCACATTGGCCGTGCCCACCGTCTTCTGGGTGATGCCCATGCACCAGATCAGCGTCGCCGGCTTCTCGGTCGCGAATTTTTGGGCCATGCCCTTGACCTGGGCCTCGGGCACGCCGGTCACGCGCTCGACCTCGGCCGGGTTCCACTTGGCGACCTCGGCGCGGATCTCCTCCATGCCGTAGACGCGTTGGCGGATGAACTCCTTGTCTTCCCAGTTGTTGGCGAAGATGTGGTGCAGCATGCCCCAGACCAAGGGGATGTCGGTGCCCGGGCGCAGCCGGACATATTCGGTGGCGTGGGCGGCGGTGCGGGTGTAGCGCGGGTCGACGACGATGAGGTGCGCCCGGTTCTGCTCCTTGCCCACCAGCACATGCTGCAGCGACACCGGATGCGCTTCCGCGGGGTTGCCGCCCATGATGATCATGGTCTTGGAATTGCGGATGTCGTTGTAGCTGTTGGTCATCGCGCCATAGCCCCAGGTGTTGGCAACACCGGCGACCGTGGTAGAGTGGCAGATGCGGGCCTGGTGGTCGACATTGTTCGTCCCCCACATCGCGGCCAGCTTGCGGTAGAGGTAGGCGCCCTCGTTCGAGAATTTGGCGGAGCCCAGCCAGAAGACGGAGTCGGGGCCGGAGGCCTGTCGCACCGCCATCAGCTTCTCGGCGATCTCGTTCATCGCCACGTCCCAGGTGATGCGCTGCCATTGGCCGCCCACCAGCTTCATCGGGAACTTTATGCGCCGGTCGCCATGCACCAGCTCGCGCACCGAGGCGCCCTTGGCGCAATGCGTGCCGCGATTGATCGGGCTTTCCCAGGTCGGTTCCTGGCCGACCCAGACGCCGTTCTGCACTTCGGCGGTGACCGTGCAGCCGACCGAGCAATGGGTGCAGATGTTCTTGATCCGCTGCACCGGGATCTGGTGGTTGATCACCCCGGTGGCCGCGCCGCTGGCCTGCGCCATGCGCGGTGCGAGACTGGACATGGCGGCCAGCCCCGCGGCCCCCACGCCTGCCTGCTTGAGGAAGCCACGGCGGTCCATGCCGCCCGATGAGAGACCCTGATAGGCCGAGGCCAGACGCTGCTTCGCCGCCCGGCCGTCACTGCGCTTGATCAACATTCCTGAGGGCCCCTTACTGACGGTTGGTGCGGTAGAAAGCCTGCACATGCGGGCTGTTGGGCTGGTAGCGCGCGGCCAGGCGCTGGGCCTCGTTCTCCTTGCGGGCGTCGCGCGCCGGCACGGCATCGGCGCGCTGCGCAATGGCCGGCGCCGCGGCAACAGCAGCGGCGGTGGCGGTGCTCAGCCCCAGCATATGCAGGAAGCCGCGGCGTTCGCCCTTGGGGTTTGTGGCGTCGGTCATTGTATCAACCTTTCCTCGTCATTCCGGCAATTCAGCAGCCAGCGTCTCGATATCGAGCACGGCGCGGCCGAAGCCGCCGACCGCACCAAAAAATGCCGAACGCTGGTTGGCCAGCAAATCGGCGAAAAGCCGCCCCGCCCAGGGCAGGATGTGCCGCTGGCAGAACTGCGTCGGCCCAAAACCATCCGCCGTCGCGGCGATGTCGCCACGCAGCATTCCGGCCATCGTCTCGCACACGAAGGCGATGTGGTCCTCAGGCTCGGCAACGCCAGGGGCGCGCTCGACGCCCAGCGATTTCAGCGTGGCGCGCAGATCGGCCAGCGGCCGCTCATGCAGGAAGCCCGTGAGATAATAGCTGGCATAGGGCAGCAACTCGCCCCGCCCCACGCCGATGAAGAGATCGTGGAATTCCCGCTCCAGCGCCGTGGCATCCGCCGCCGCAGCCGCGTCGGCCAGGTTGCCGATGGCCTGGCCCAGCACGGTCTCGCCGGCCGGCAGGGCGGCCACCGCACGCAGCAAGGCCGCATCGGGCGGGGCCGCCAGCACGGCGCCGAGCAGCGCGAAGGCGCCCGCCCGGTTCTGCGTCGCGGCGTCGAGAAGGTCAGGCTCGGCCATCAGCGTGGCGGGCCAGAGATCGGGGCGCAGCAGGCTGCGGGAGACACCGGTTGCCGCCTCCACAGCCGGGGCCCGCTCAGCCGGGATGCCATGCTGCTTCCAGTGGAAGACCGTGCGGCGGGACACGCCGAGGCGCGCCTGGAAGGCCTCGATGCCTCCCAATGCCGCAACTGCGGTTTCGACCGCATTGATGCTTCCCGGCGTTTCCACGGCGCCTCAGTGCAGGAGTTTTGCACTGACGTCAATTTGAATGACAATTTGGTATGAATAGGCATTCGATCCAATTCCGCACCATCACGCCGGCCGGGCGCTGCCGTGGCGCCGCAGCGGTTGTTCCTTCGGCTCCTCGGCGCTGGCGGGTTGCTCCGCCACGGGTTCGGCCGTCGCCAGGGCCATGCGCAGCGGTGCTTCGGGCGGGTTCTCCGGGTCGGGCGGGGCCAGGGGCGCTGTGGTGGCGCCGGGGGGCAGGAAGCTGGGTGCCTCCGGGTGCGACACCTGCTTGTCGTCCCAGCTTTCGAGCTGGCCGATGGCCTGCGCCAGCAGTTTGGTGAGATCGCCGCCCAGGCTCAGTGAGAAGCCGGGCACGCCATCCACCGCGTTGAAATCCCAAGCATAATCCGCTGGGCCGCAGAAATCCCGGATGGCCGGATCCAGGCTCCAGGCGCGCCGCAGGGCCTGGCGTTTCAGCGATTCCGGCACGCCCTTTTGCAGGAAGGCAGTGAAGTCCGTCTCAGCCGTGGCGTTTTCTATGTCAGGCAGGCTGGCCAGGTCGAATTCGGGCTCGGGCGGGGCCGCCGGTTCGGCGACATCCGGATGCAGGGCGGGCAGCGCCGGGGCGGCCTCGGTCATCATGGGGCTGGGTTGGGGCGCCGCCTCGGCGACGACGTCCGCCGGCGCCTCGCCGCGCTTGCGCTTCGACCAGCGGGAAAAGAAGCCCTCACTCATCCTCCACCTCCCAAGGCCGCCGCGCGAGGGATTCGGGGTCCTGCCGGTCGCGCCGGCGCTTGTGGTGGACCTCCTCGCGGTGATGCGCCGCGATGAAGGCCTGGATCGCCTCGGCCACCGGGCCGGGCATGGGCAGGGGCTCCACCAGGTCATTGCCGGAATCGGCATAGAGATGCGCCTCGCCGGGGTCGGCCGTGATGCATTGCAGCGCCATCCCCGGCGCCGCCGCCACTGGCCGCAGCACCACCCAAATGCAAGGCTGGGCGGCCTCCATATTGTGCTTGAGATTGGTGGTCTCGGTGCGGAACAGCCGCAGCTCGCCCATGCCCGCGAAGAACACGCTGCGCGCCGCATCCTGCCGCAGCACCGTCCAGGGCGGGACCTGGGCGGTATCGAGCAGCAGTTCCTTCGCCGCCCAGACATGCTCGGCCCAGGGGCTGGTCGCCGGGCGGCGTTCCACCAGCACGCCGAGCGGAATGCTGGCCAGTGGCGGCACGCTCATGCGCAATCCCCCAGGGGCAGCCCGGTCAGCAGGTTCTGCGGTTTCATGCGCATGACCTGCGCCTGATCCATCGCCAGCGCCAGATAGACCGGCTTGCCCTTCGCCCGGGCCACCACGCGGGACGAATCCTCGAATTCCAGCACGCCGAGCCAGAGGATGCGGGCGAGTTCCGCCTGCTTCACCTTCCGGCCATCCCACAACGCATTGGCGATTCGTGTCGCCTCGGCATCGAGGCCAACATGCCAGGTCCAGTTGCGGTCCTCGATCACAGGGGTGGCCCGAATGCGCACGCGCTCGCCCACCACGTGGGCGATGAACAGTTCCAGGGCGCGGGCCAGCGCCGCCTGGCCATCGCGGCCCTCGGCGATTTCCAGCGCCATGTCATGCGCGTCCGAGCGGGTGAAATAGTCATGCGCGTTGTGTTCGGAGATGACGTCCAGCTCCACCTCGCGCGGTGCCGCCCCTGCCTCGGTCAGCAGCCGGCCGAGGGGCCCGAGGTCGCCATCCGCGGCGCGCGCCTCCACCACCTCCTGGTCGGCCAGCAGCATCGCGCCTTGCGTGATGGCCACGCGCTGCGGGCGGAACAGGGTTTCGCCGGCGCGCAGGATATGGGCGTCGGTCACACCCTCCAGCGCCGCGCGGACCACGAGCTGGGTCAGCATCTGCAGGAAGATTGGCGGAATGCCGGAGACACCGGCGCGGTAGAGGGCGGCCCAGGCGGCCTCCAGCGTCGGCTGCGCCGCCACGCGATCGCGGAAGGCCAGAAAAACCTGCCAATTCTCCACGGCATCGGGGTCGGCCAGGCCGCGCGGGTCGGCGGCGCCCAGCGGGTCATCGAGCAGCCCGGCATGCAGCGCGCGTTCGGCGTCGCAGGCCTCCTCCGGTGGCACCAGCTCCGGCCGGGCCAGAAAGGCGCGCCACAGATCCGCGGTCGCGATCAGCCGGCCGTTGTCGTCGCGGTCGCAAAGCTGGTGGCCGGAGGCGATCCAGAAATCGCCGGGCAGCAGGGTGGCGCTCATGGCTGAAGCCTTGTCAGGTCGGGCTGCTCCGCCGGCTCCTCATCCCCCTCGGTGATGGCGAAGACGGGCAGGGCGCCGAAATTGCTGTGCGGGGTTTCACGCCGGTGCAGGGTGCGGAAGGTTTCGCGGAGTTCGCCGCCCTCGAAGCGGCGCTCCAGCGCCAGCGCGGTGCCCGGGGCATGTTCGGCGCAGAGCGATTCGGCGAAGGCGATTTCCTCCTCGGCCGCGGCCAGGGCGGCGGCATCATCGGGGGCGCCGAAGGTGGTGCGGATATGGGCGGCGAGTGCGTCGCGGGCGGCGCGACGTGCCTCGGCGCTGGCCTCGGCCACCTCGACCAGCGTGGACCAACCGAAGCTGGCGACTCCCAAAAAACCGGCCCGAAATGCCTGACGGCGCTTGCCGGACAGCGTGTCGTCATCATCCCAGAAGCAGAAGCCGCCGGGCACGGCCCACTCGCCGGGGGCGGCGGCGGCGGGGAAAATCAGCGTGTCGCTGACATCGAGGCGGATGGTGCGGGGCAGGCGGGTCACAATGTGATCACTTCGCGCAAACCATCGCGTTCGAGAACCAGCGCGCCGGTCGCGGGGTCCAGGCCGCGCTTCACGCCGGGGGTCTCGGCATGGTCGGCCAGCCTGGCCAGGAATTTCTCGGCCGCACGGCGCGGGCCGCGGGCCTGCCATTCATCCATGCCGGCCAGCAGGTGGCGGGCCCAGGCCTCCACCACATCCTCGGCTGAGATGTCGACAAAACCTTCCTCGGCCAGCGCGGTCTCGCCAGGCAGCAGGCCGCCTTCGTGATCCTCGCGCCAGAACAGACGGCATTCGAAACCGATGGCGAGCCATTCCGGCACCGCTTCCTCGGCCGCGCCATCGGGGTGGGCGAGGCGAAACCGGCCGATCCGCCCGGCATTGACCAGCACCGCGCCGGGCCATTGGAAGGTGACGGGCATATTGGCCGGGCCGAGGACCGTCAGCGCATCGGCCAGCGCGTTCAGCCCAATATGGAAGGCGAACCGGGCCTGGGCCAGCGGCATCTCCGGTTCCAGCACCACCGCGGCCTCGGCCCGGCTGAGGCTGCGGACATATGGCAGGGTGCCCGCGCCGCGGGAGAGCGCGGGCGGCCCCGACTCGGGCGCCAGGGCGCGCGCCATGTCCAGGGCGTCCTGGCCCTCGCGCAAGGGCACGGGGTGAAAGAGGCTCGGCAGCAAGAGATTGGGCAGTTGCAAGTCGCGCTGTTCCCGGGCGGCGTTTGCGCGGATATAGGCGCGGTTCTGTCACATAAAAAGCCGGAAAGCTGTCACTCATGGAACGCCTGGCCTTCGTTTGCACCTGCGAGGACACGATGGCGCCCGATCTGGGCGTGATCCGACGCGGCTGCCCAGGCGTGGAGGTGCGCGGCGCCGAGCAACTCTGCCGCGCACAGCTCGACCGTTTTCAGGCGGCGCTGGGCGATGCGCGCCCCATCACCGTGGCCTGCACCCAGGAAAGCGCGATTTTTTCGCAGGAGGCTGAGGGCCGCGCGATCGACTTCGTCAATATCCGCGAGACCGCGGGCTGGGGGCGTGACGCGGCAAGCCCGAAGATGGCCGCCCTGCTCGCCGCCGCCGCGGTGCCCATGCCCGGCACCAAGCTGGTCGCACTGAAAAGCGAGGGCGTCTGCCTCGTGCTGGGCCGCGACGGCGCCGCACTGGAAGCCGCCCGGCAATTGGCGGAAACGCTGGACATCACCCTGCTGCTGACCGGCGAGGCCGAGATCGAACCACCCCGGCAAAATCCCTTCCCCGTGCTGCGCGGCCGGGCGCGGGCGGCCACCGGCTGGCTCGGCGCCTTCGAGGTGGTGGTGGATGGTTTTGCCGCCCCGGCGCCCTCCAGCCGCGGCGCACTCGCCTGGGGCGCAGGGCGCGATGGGGCCAAGAGCGCCTGCGACATCATCCTCGACCTCTCGGGCCGCCCGCCGCTGTTCTCCGCGCATGAAACGCGCGAGGGCTATCTGCGTGCCGACCCCACCGACCCGCTGGCGGTGATGCGCGCGGTCTTCGCGGCCTCGGGTCTGGTCGGCAGCTTCGACAAGCCGCGCTTCGTGGATTTTGAGGCCAGCCTCTGCGCGCATAGCCGCAACAAGCGCACGGGTTGCTCGCGCTGCCTGGATGTCTGCCCGACCGGGGCCATTACCCCCGCTAAAGACAGCGTCCTGATTTCAGCCGAGATCTGCGCCGGCTGCGGCGCCTGTGCGGCCGTCTGCCCCACAGGTGCGGCGCAATACGCCATGCCGCCGGCCCAGGCGGTGGCGGGCAAGCTGCGCGCCGCGCTCACCGCCTTCCGCGCCGCCGGTGGCGAGCATCCGGTGCTGCTGCTGCATGCCGAACATGGCGATGCGCTGATCGACGCCCTGGCCCGGCATGGCGATGGGCTTCCCGCGCGCGTCATCCCGATCCGGGTGAACGAGGCGGCGCAGATCGACCTCTCCATCCTGGCCAGCGCCCTGGCCTGGGGTGCCGCCGCCCTGCGGGTGCTGTCGCCGGGCAGGCGCGGCCATGGGCTGGAGGGTGTGCTGCGCAATATCGAGACGCTGAATGCCATCGCCGAGGGCCTCGGCCTCGGCCTCCGCGCGGCGATGATCGAAACCGATGACCCCTTCACAATGGCCGAGGCGCTTGCGGAGGCGCTCCCCCTGCGCGCCACCTGGCAGCCCGATGTCGGCCTCGCGCTCGGCGCCCCGCGCGAGGTGGCGCTGCGGGCCCTGCGCGCGCTGCACGCCACGACCGGCGGCGTGACCCAGGTGACGCTGCCCGCGCTGGCCGGCTTTGGCGCGGCTGAGGTCGCCACCGATGGCTGCACCCTCTGCCTCGCCTGCACCATGGTCTGTCCCACCGGCGCCTTCCGCGCCAATCCTGACCGGCCCGAACTCTCCTTCCTGGAGGACGCCTGCGTGCAATGCGGGCTGTGCGTCGCGACCTGTCCGGAGAAGGTGATCAGCCTCGCACCCCGGCTGAATTTCGCCCCGGAGGCGAGCCAGCCCCAGGTGGTGAAGGCGGAGGAACCGGCGGCCTGCACGAGTTGCGGCAAGCTCTTCGGCACCCGTTCCAGCGTTGAGCGGGTCAAGCAAAAGCTCATCGCCACCGGCCACTGGATGTTCAGCAGCCCCGAGCGCCTGGCGGTGCTGGAGATGTGCGAGGATTGCCGCGCCGTGGCCGCGACCCAGAGCCGCATGGACCCCTACGCCGCCGCAGAACGCCCCAACACGAAGACCACCGAGGACTACCTGCGCGAGGCGGAGCGGGCGAAAAAGCGATAAACGAAGAATTCTTCTTGATTGCGCGGCATATGCGACATATTCTTCGCATATGCCGCGCCCCATGCCGCCTACCATCCTGCCCGACCTGCACCGCCCGGTACCGCAGCACCTTGCCCGGCGCTTTGCTCAGATCTGCAACGCCATGCGCGCCGAGGCCTTCGGCCCGCATGAGCCCATGCCCGGCAGCTTCGCCATCCTGGCGCAGATCCATGCCACGCCGGGCATGGACCGCAATTGGCTGGCCCAGGCCACCGGCTTCGACGCCACCTCGACAGGCCAGGCGCTGGCGGAATTCGCCCGCCGCGGGCTGGTCGAGCGCGGCATCCAGCCCGCCGATCGCCGCGCCGGCGCCTTCAGCCTGACGCCCGCGGGCGAGGCACTCTTTGCCGAGCTTTCGGCGCAGACCCGCGCTGTCGCCGCCCGCCTTCTGGCCCCGCTCGCGCCCGCAGAGGCGGAGACCCTGCTCGACCTGCTCGCCCGGCTGGTGGAGGCGCATGAGGACCATGCCCGCCCCGGCGCCGGCCGCCGTCCCCCCCGCCGCAAAGGAGCCCCGCCATGCCTCGAATGACCCGCCGTGCCTTCGCCCTGGCAAGCCTTGCCCTGCCGGCGGCCGCGGCGGCCTGGCCTGAACGCCCGGTGCGGCTCATCACCAGCGGTGCTGCGGGCTCGGGGCTCGACCTCGTCTCCCGCATCCTGGCCGAGGGTCTCTCCCGCCGCCTGAACCAGCCCTTCACCGTGGAGAACCGGCCGGGCGCGAATATGCTCCTGGCCGGGGAGGCACATGCCCAGGCCCGGCCGGGCGAGGCGCTGCTGCTGGCGCCGAGCACCATCGCCTCGGTGGTGCCCTTCACCCAGCCCGGGCGGCTGCCCTTCGACCCGGTGGCGGATTTTCCGCCGGTTGCCATCGCGGCGCGCGAATTTTTGTGTCTCGCCGCCCATGCCTCCGTGCCGGGCAGCATCGCCGATCTGCCGGCGCTGCTGGCGGCGCATGGCGATGTGATCAACTGGTACTCCGTGCCCGGTTTCATGGAGCTCGCCTTCCGGCTGTTCCAGCGCCGGCGCGGGCTGGACCTGACTTATGTCGCGTATCGCGGCTCGCCACCCGCGGTGCTGGATCTGGCGGCGGGGCGCATCCAGCTCGCCATCCTGCCACTGACGCCGCTGCTGGGCGCCATCGCCGAGGGGCGGGTGCGGCCGCTGGCCGTCACCTCCGGCGAGCGCGCGCCCAGCCTGCCGGGGGTGCCCGGCATGGCCGAGGCGGGGCTGCCCGAACTCGCCTATGACCCGGCGACCGGGTTGTTCGGCTGGCGCGGCATGGCGGGGCCGCAGCGCGCGGAACTCGCCGCCCTGGCCGCCAGCATCATGGCCGAGGCCGCCGAGCGCCTGGCCAGTGCCGGCATGCTGGCCGGTGGCGGTGGGCCGGAGGCGTTGGGCGGCCTGGTCGCGACCCAGACCGCGCGGGTGCGCGAGGCGATGGCCGTGCTGGGCTGAACCATCGGGGGCTTGTTCGGGCCGGGGCGCGGGGACACATGGCGCGCATGCGTTGCACCCTGCTCCTCGCCCTGCTCATCCCTTTCGCCGCCGCCGCCCAGGCGCCGGAACCGCCCGCCGGTTTTCGCGTGGTCAACCGCACCGGGGCCGAGGCCACGGCGCTGCATGCGGTGCGCAGCCCCCGTGGAACAGGGAATGACTGGGGCAATTCGCTGCTCACCCCCGGCCGGCCACTGCCGGTGAACAGCGGCTTCCGCGTGGTGCCGACCGACCCCGCGGCCTGCCGCTTCGACCTGCGCCTGGTGCTGGGCGATGGCCGGGAATCGGTGCTGGCCGAGCAGGATGTGTGTGCCAACCGCACCATCGAGATGGCGACCGCCGCGGCTCCCCGCCCACCGGCGCCCGCCGCCAGCGCCGTGCCGCAGGCGCCGCCCAACCAATCCGCCCGCAATGTCTCCACCGGCTCGGGCTTCATCATCGCGCCCGACCGGGTGATGACCAATGAGCATGTGGTCAATGGCTGCAACCGGATCATCCTGCGCACGCCCGAGGGCCGCTGGCTGGCCGCGACGCCGCCAGCGCGCGTGGATGCCGAACTGGATCTGGCGGTGCTTGCCGTGCCTGGCCTCGCTGGGCCGGTCCTGTCCTTCCGCGCCGGGCCCCCGGTGCGGCGCGGTGAAGGCGTGGTGGCCTATGGCTTCCCCCTCGCCGGGCTGCTGAGCTCGGACCCCAAGCTCACCCGAGGCGAGGTCAATGGCCTGGCCGGCATCGCCGACAACCGCAACCAGATCCAAATCTCGGCCGAGGTGCAGCCGGGCAATTCCGGCGGGCCGCTGCTGGATATGCAGGGGCACATCGTGGGCGTGGTGGTGAGCAAGCTGAACGCCCAGCGCGTGGCACAACGCACCGGGGACATCGCGCAGAATGTGAATTTTGCCGTGCGCAGCGAGGCGGCGCTGCAGTTCTTGACCCGCGCGCAGGTGACGCCGCGCAGCGTGCCGAGCCAGGGGGCTGAGCGCAGCGCGGCCGATGTGGGGGATATCGCGCATCGCTCGACGATGTTTATTCGGTGCGAGCGATAGGGGGTTCTCGAAGGGGCGTCGCCCCTACCAGGCCATCCCCACCAGGTGCCAGGGGCACCTGAACCGCCGGTGAGTTTGGCCTTGCCCATACCTCGCGCGCACACCTAGCCTGCGGGCCATGATGCTCACCCGACGCGCCGCCGCCCTGCTGCTCCCCACCGCCGCCCTGGCGCAGGAGGCGTTTCCCACCCGCCCGCTCAGCCTGATCGTGCCGCTGCCGCCGGGCGGCACGACGGATGCTATCAGCCGCGCCGTCGCCGCCCGCATGGCGCCCAATCTCGGCCAGCCCATGGTGATCGACAACCGGCCAGGCGCCGGCGCCAATGTCGCCTATGCCCATGCCGCGCGCGTGGCCGCCGATGGCTACAGCGTGCTGATGGGCATCAATTCGCTGGCGGTGAACCCGGCCCTGCGCGCCGACCTGCCCTATGCGCCGCTGCGTGATTTCGCGCCCGTGTCGCTGGTCGCGCGCGGCGGCTTCGTGCTGGCAGTGAACCCCGATGTCCCAGTGCGCGATGTGGCGGGGCTTGTGGCGCTGGCCCGCGCGCGGCCGGGGGCGCTGGACCAGGCCTCGACCGGCAGTGGCTCGTTGAACCATCTCTCCGGCGCACTGTTCCAGCGCCGGGCGGGGGTGGAGTTCGGCCATGTCCCCTATCGCGGTGGCACCCAGGCCACCGCCGATGTGCTGGCCGGCAGGGTGCCGGTGATTTTTCTCGCGGTCCTGGAGGCGCTGCCCTTTGTGCGCGAGGGCCGGCTGCGGGCGCTGGCCGTCACCTCGCCCAGCCGGATGGCGGTGCTGCCCGATGTGCCGACCGTGGCGGAGGCGGGCTATCCCGGTTACGCGGTGGAGTTCTGGCAGGGGCTTTTCGTGCCCGCCGGCACCCCGCCGCCGGTGGTGGCGCGGCTGAACGCGGCAGCGCTGACTGCCGCCGGCGATGCGGGCCTGGTGGCCGACATGGCCGGGCGTGGCATTACCATCGAGGGTTCCACACCCGCGGCACTGGGCGCGCTGCTGGCGCGCGAGACGGGGGAATGGGCGGAGCTGGTGCGGGCGACGGGGATACGGGCGGAATAGAGCCCGGTCCGTTGCGGCGAAATCGCTCAGACGGAGAGCCACCCCCTGCGTCATCTGCTGGCGTGCAGGATGTGACCGCGCTGCGCGCCGGCCCTCAGCCCGCCAGCCGCCGTGCCGCCTCCGCATGCTCGGCCAGATGCGGCGTGGCCTCGGCGAAATCGGCGAATTGGGCGAAGCTGGCGGGGATTTCTTCCGCCCCCATCACCTGCATCCAGCGCAGCCACAGAAGGAAAGTGGCGGCCACATCGGTCTCGCAATACCGCGCCACCTCCGCGCCACGCCCTGCCGCCATGGCGGGCTCCACGTCATAGCCGCTCATCTCCCCCTTGGCGGGGATGCCGAGCAGCGAACAGGCCTCGGCCAGCGAGGGCGGCGTGGTGGCGCGAAACCCCGACAGCCGCTCGCACATATCGATATGCGCGGTGCCGAAGCGATACGCATAATCCTTGCCGCCGGGCCCCAGCAGCGCCGGCATGGCCACCCCCAGCGCCAGTGCCCGGTAGCGCAGCACCGGCAAATCGAAGCCCATGGTGTTGAACCCGACCAGCACGGGCTGCTGCCGGAAACTGGCCTCCAGCCCCAGCAGCATCTCGGCCTCGCTGAGGTCATCGGTGCTGCGGGCGCGGATACGGGTGACGCGCCAGGGCGTCTCGGGCCCGTCGCGCTCCGCCCGCAATACGCCGACCACGCAAATGCGGTGCAGCACGGGCTTGAGGAAGGCGGTGGCGGGGTCCTGCCCCTCCCGCGCATAGCGCGCACCGAGCGCGACCCGAAGCGCCGCAGCATCCAGCCCCGCGGCGGCATCGCCCAGCAGGGCGCGGCCGGCATCGAGATCCGGAAGGGTCTCGAGATCGAGGACGAGAAGCTGATCCATTACGCCCGCCGCGGTGCGGCGGCGGACATCTCAGGCGGCGACGGTGAGGTGCTGCAACACGTCATCGGCCATGGCATGGCCATTGGTGTAGCGCCAGGCCGTGCTGTCGGCGAAGAGCGCAAGGAGCAGACGATTGTTGAGCGCGTGCCCGGTGCGGTGGCCATTGAAGCGTGCCGCCAGCGGCGCGCCGGCCAGCGCGAGATCACCCACGACATCGAGCAGCTTGTGACGAACGAATTCGTCGCTGCTACGCAGGCCGCCCGGGTTCAGCACCAGAGGGCCATCGACCACCACGGCATTGTCCAGGCTGCCGCCCAGCGCCAGGCCGGCGGCACGCAGGCGTGTCACATCCTCGGCCAGCGTGAAGGTGCGGGCGGCGGCGAGTTCCTCTCGGAAGCTCTCGGGCGACAGGCGTAGGCTCATCATCTGCCGGCCGATGGCGCTGGCGGTGAAATCGATCGCCAGTTCGGCTTCGAAAAAGGTGCCGGTCACGGGGTGGAGCTCCGCCCAGGCGGCATCGGGGCCATCGCCATCGCGCACGCGGATGGGGCGAAGCACCTCGATGCTGCGAGCCATGCCGTGCTGGGTGGTGGTTCCGGCGCAGTCGATCAGGAACTGGAAGGGCTCGGCCGAGCCATCGAAGATCGGCACTTCGGGGCCATCGAGCTCGACCACAGCGTCGTCGACGCCATGGGCGGCAAGGGCAGCCATCACATGCTCCACAGTGCCCACCCGGGCCTTGCCGAGGCCCAGTACAGTGCATAGCCGCGTGTCGACCACGTGATCATGCAGCGCCGGGATCTTGACATTCAAATCGGTGCGAAGGAAACTAATGCCTTCGCCAGACGCCGCAGGCGCCAGGCTCCCACGGATGTGCCGACCGGAATGCAGGCCAATGCCGGCAAAGCCGATCCGGGTCTTCAGTGTTCTGCGCCGACCGGCACCAGAAGCCAGATAACCGTCCATCAGATACCCTGTCCGGTGGGCGTAGGGGGCGCCCATTGTGTGGCAGAGAGCCGGCCGGGGGACCTGCACACTCCTTCGATGGCTGTCCAATGACAGTTGCGGCCCCCCACCGCCAGTCAAGCCTTGTTTCGCAATATTACGCTGTAAACTATTGGTTTACCTCAGTATTTACCACAAATTTTCGCCTTGAATTCGCCATATTCGCTGTCGCTCAGGCGGCGTCCGATGGCATGGCGATTCGATCCAGCATCGCCTGCCATTTCGCGCCGATCGCCGCGGTGCCGAAATGGCGGATGGCGGCTTCCCGCCCGGCCGCGCCGATTCGCGCTGCCAGGGCATGGTCGGACAGCAGAGCCTGAAGCGCCGCCTGCGCCTCGCCCGCGTCGCGCGCCAGCAGGCAATCCACGCCCGGGGTGATCATCTGGCCGATCTCCCAGTAGGTATGGCCATGGCCGGCGGCGGCGGGGTCCATCACGACGACGGGTATTCCCGCCATCCAGGCCTCCATGAAGTTCAGACTGTAGGGCAGTTCGAGGCCGGAGCAGTAGAAGTAGCAGCGGCAGTCGCGCAGCAACTCCAACTGCTGCTCCCAGGACACGCCGCCGATCACGCCGGGAATGGGGTAATTCGAGCGGCCGCCCAGCAGCCATGGCAGGCCCTCCACCGATTGCTGCCACAGCGCGAATTCAACCGGATAGCGGTCCGCGAAGGCTGCTGCGAAGGTCAACACATGGCCGCGCTCACCCTGCCAGGGCGCGAAGGCATCGGGGTTCTTCACAAAATGGATCACCGCATCGGCGCCGGCATAATCCTGCTGCGCCGCTTCCACGGGCGAGTAGCGTGCCAGGCGCACACCGGCGCCGCGCTGGCGTGCGTAAGCGCCCTCGAAGACATCGAGGCCCTGGCCGATGGTGCGCAGAATGATGGGGCGGGTGTTCAGCGCTTCCCAGTTCCGGTCGATGGCCGGCCAGGCGAACATCACGATCGTGGCGTCGAACAGCGCCACGAATTCCGGGGTGAGATGAAGGCCGTGCACGATGTCCAGAACGTCGAATCGGCAGCCTGTGGCGTCAAATGCCTCACGCAGCGCAGGGAAACCAGGGCCGAGGTCGATATCCGGCCGCAGCCGGCCAACATTCAGCGGCTCGCCGAAATAATAGCCGAGGGGAAAGACCTCATGCCCCAGCCCCTGCAGCAGAGTAATTTCGTCATATTCGAGCGGTTCGTGAACCGAGAAATAGAGCAGGCGCATGCCGCGCAACTAGCCGTGCGCGGCATGGGGCGTCAATGCGACGATCAGTTGGACTGGCGTCGCAGGAAGGCTGGAATGTCCATCTCATCCTGCGGCGTCTGACGGCTGAGCGGGCGGGGATGGCCGACCGGCTCGACGCGTGCCGCGGGGGCCTCGGGCGCTGCCGGGACCTGGCGCTTCATCAGCCCGGTGACGTTGCGGAACATGCCGCGGAAGCCGGCCGAAGCCTGCGGCTCCAGCGCCGCGGGATGGCGCAGCGGCGGCACCTCGCGCTGATAGACCGGCTGCGGCGCCGGCATGGGCTGCTGCAATTCCTGCTCGACATGCGCGGCCTGCATGGCCAGCGCGCCCTGGACCTGTGGCGGCGCCTGATGATGCACGCCGCTCATGTTCGAGGCGGCGCGCAGCACGCCCGGGCCATTGCCGAGCACCGTCGGCCGGCGCGGCATCGAGGCGGCCGGGCTGGGCGTGGGGGCGGCGCGCGGTGCGGGTGGTGGCGTCACGAGGGAGAGGCGGGGTGCGGCCTCGGCCGGGGCCACGGCTGCGGGAACCGCGAGGTCGATGCCCGTGGCCACCACGGAGACCCGCACGCGGCCATTCAGCGTCTCATCGACCGAGGAGCCGAAGATGATGTTGGCCTCGTCATCCACTTCCTTGCGGATGCGGTTCACCGCCTCATCCACCTCGAAGAGGGTGAGGTCGAAGCCGCCGGTCAGGCTGATCAGCACCCCACGCGCGCCGCGCATGGACGTGTCCTCCAGCAGCGGATTGGAGATGGCGGCTTCGGCGGCCTTGACCGCGCGGTCCTCGCCCTCGGCCTCGCCGGTGCCCATCATCGCCTTGCCCATCTCCGCCATCACGGTGCGGATATCGGCGAAGTCGAGGTTCACCTGGCCCGGGTTGACCATGAGGTCGGTCACGCCCTTCACGCCCATATAGAGGACGTTGTCGGCCATCTTGAAAGCTTCGGCGAAGGTCGTGCGCTCATTGGCCAGGCGGAAGAGGTTCTGATTCGGGATCACGATCAGCGTATCCACGAATTGCTGCAGCTCCTCGATGCCCTGGTCGGCCGCGCGCTTGCGCTTGGCGCCCTCGAAGTCGAAGGGTTTGGTGACCACGCCGACCGTCAGCACGTTCCGCTCGCGCGCCATGCGGGCGATAACGGGGGCCGCGCCGGTGCCGGTGCCGCCGCCCATGCCGGCGGTGATGAACACCATGTGGCAGCCTTCGATGTGGCGGGCCAACTCGTCGGTCGCTTCCTCGGCGGCGGCGCGGCCGATCTCGGGCTTGGCGCCAGCGCCCAGGCCCTGCGTCAGATGGGGCCCGAGCTGCACCCGGCGCTCAGCGCGGCTGTGCACCAGGGATTGCGCATCGGTGTTGGCGACGACGAATTCCACGCCCTCCAACCCCAACGCGATCATATTGTTGACAGCATTGGTTCCGCCGCCACCGACGCCGATCACGGCGATGCGGGGGGAAAAATCCGTGTGCTGGGCGACGGGAAGCGTGAGGTTCAGGGTCATGGGGGTTCTCCGACGTCAGGACGTTAAGCGTTGATTGCGATTCGCGTCTGCCCCGCGCAGGGGGATTTCACCGTGTTCCACCTTATCCACAGGATTTCGGTAGGGTTTGTTACAGCTCTGGCCATGGTCACCACCAACGTCGGAGAAATTCGCCGAGTCGGCGAAGGGTTCCGTGTTCCGTGGGGGCCTGGCCGAGGTCGATCACGGGGCGTCCATGGCCACCGGCCCAGTGCATCAGGCCGATGGCGGTGGAAAACGCGGCACCGGCCGCGGTTTCCGGCAGGCCGCGGACCTGGCGTGGCCGGGCGATGCGGATCTGGCCGATCGGCCGGTCCAGCACCCGCGCCGCGAGTTCTGACACGCCGATGAGCTGGCTGGCGCCGCCGGTCAGCACGATGCGGCGCGTCATGTCACGCGGCAGGGCAGCGGAATCCAGCCGGTCGCGCAGCATCTCGAAGGTTTCCTCGACGCGCGGGCGGATGATGGAGGTGATCATCCGTCGCGGCACGCGGGCCAGGTGCTCCTCGGTCTCGCCGACCTGGGGGACGGGGAGCATTTCGCCGCGGTCGTCGCCCTCCAGCGCGCTGCCATGCATGGTCTTCAGCCGTTCGGCATGGGCGATCGGCGTGGAGAGCACGCGGGCGAGGTCATTGGTCACCTGCCAGCCGCCGATGGGCAGCTGAGCGGTATGGGCAAGATGGCCCTCGGCGAAGACGGCCAGCGCGGTGGTGCCGCCGCCCATCTCGATGATGACGGTGCCGAGTTCGGCCTCATCGGCATCGAGGCAGGCGAGGCCGGCGGCGAAGGGGGCGCTCACCACCTCCTCCACATCGAGGTCGCAGCGGCTGAGGCACAAAGCGAGGTTGGAGAGCGCGTTTTCCGCCGCATCCACCACATGCAGCCGGGCGGAGAGCGTGTCGCAGACCATGCCGCGCGGGTCGGGCACGCCGGGCGTGGCGTCCACGGTGAAGCCCAGCGGCAGGGCGTGCAGGACGGAGCGGCCCTCGGCCTCGGCGCGCCTGCGGCCCTCATGCAGCATCGCGCGCAGATCGGCCTCGGTGGCGGCCCGGCCGCCAACCGGCCATTGCACGTTCTGGCTCCGGCTTTCCGGTTGGCCGCAGGAGAGGTTGACGATGACGCCCTTGAGCTGGACGTCGGCCATCTCCTCGGCATGGGCGACGGCAGCGCGGATGGCGAGTTCGGCGGCTTCCAGATCGATGATCGAGCCGGCCTTGATGCCGATGGCCTTCTGCCAGCCGAAGCCGAGCGCGCGCGGCGTGCCATCGCCCTCGATTCGGCCGATGACGCAGACGATCTTGGTGGTGCCGATATCGAGCACGCCGAAATTGCCCGAGCGCGCCCCGCGACGGCGTTGGCCGCGCATGGGCAGTTCGGTGGCCGGTGGGGTGAAGCGGACAAGCTGGTTCATTGGCCGGCCCCCAGGCTGCACGGGCGGTGGCGGCGATCACTGCGTGACCGCGCTGGGGTGAAGCGGACGAGCTGGTTCATTGGCCGGCGCCCAGGTTGCAAGGGCGGCGGCGGCGATCACTGCGTGACCGCGCTGGGGTGAAGCGGACAAGCTGGTTCATCCGCGGGTGCTCCGGACTGGTGTGGGGTTGGGCGGCTGTGGCGTTGCGGTTGGCGTGGGCTGCATGCGGACAACGAGCCGGTCGGGCAGGCGCATGTCGATGGCGGCGACCGGACGGTCGAGCAGCCGCTCGCGGGCCTGCAGCTCGACCAGGCGGTTGATGGCGGCGGCCTCATGCCCCTCGGGCAGCATGATGTCGGCACCGCCATTCAGCCGCAGGTTCCACCGCCGTTCGGAGACGCGGACCGCAGCCTCGATCCGTCCCGCCAGGGTTGGTTGCGCTCGCAATAGGTCGATCATGCTCGCGGCTGCCGCATTGGCGCCGGCGCCAACCACGAGCGGTAGCGGGCCGAAGGCGCCGATATTGTCCGACTGCATCACCCGCCCCTCGCGGTCGATGACCGAGAAGCGGCCGTCGCGCTGCCAGATCGCGAAGGCGCGGCGTTCGGTGATGCGCACGATGATGGTGCCGGGCAGACGGCGTTCGACATGCGCGCTCTCGATCCAGGCCGAGGCTTCCAGCCGCGCCCGCGCCTCGGAGGGCGAGAAGCCCAGCGTCGCGTCGCCGCGCTTGACGCCGAGTGCCGCCTCGAAGATCTCACGCGGGGTGTATTCGCGGCCCTCGACCCGCACCTCCTGCACGGTGAAGCCGATGCCGGTGCCGCTGATGGCCGAGGCCAGGCCGCGTAGCCGCGCCGCCGGGTCGGCCGCCAGCACGCCGGCTACGATGAGGCCGCAGGCGGCGATGCCGGTCACGCCCAGCAGCACGGGCCGCAGAAGTGCCCGTTGCCGGCGCAACCAGAGCTTCAGGGCACTGGGCCGTTGCGTCGTGGGGGCGGGTTTGGTGGCCCGCGGACGCGCCGTCATCGGCTCGCGCAGCACGGGGCGGGGAGGGGCCTTAACCGCCATGCCGTGCCTCCTCCACCAGCCAGCGGCACAGCGCCGGAAAGGCAATGCCGCAATGTGCGGCCTGCTCGGGCAGCAGCGAGGTGCGCGTCATGCCGGGCTGGGTATTGACCTCCAGCAGAACCAGGCGGCCGGGCTCGCCCGCCGTGTCGTCATAGCGGAAATCGCTGCGCGAGACGCCGCGGCAGCCCAACGCGTTATGCGCGGCGAGCGCCACATCCATCGCCTGCTGGGCGATCGTGGGATGCACCGCGGCAGGCAGCGAGTGGCGGCTGCCGCCATCGGCATATTTCGCCTCGTAGTCGTAGAAGGCAAGGCTGGTCTCGATCTCGGTGACGGTGAGCGCGCGGTCGCCCATGACGGCGACGGTCAGCTCGCGGCCGGGGATGAACTCCTCCGCCATGATGCGGCTGCCGTGTTTCCAGTCGCGGGCGATCTGGGCGCGGCGATTATCGCCCTCGCGCAGAATGGAGACGCCGACGGAGGAGCCCTCATTGACCGGCTTGAGCACATAGGGGCGGGGCAGCGGGTCCTCGGCCTCCAGCGCCTCGGCGGTGGTTTCGCTGTGGCGCGCGACAGGGAGCCCATGTGCTGAGAACAGCGCCTTGGCGGCGGCCTTGTCCATGGCGAGTGCCGAGGCGCGCACGCCGGAATGGGTATAGGGCAGGCCCAGCCAATCCAGCACGCCCTGGATGCAGCCATCCTCCCCGAAGCGGCCATGCAGGGCGTTGAAGACGGCGTCCGGGCGTGGGTTTGTGAGTGCTGTTATCAGCGCACCGAGATCGGCGGTGACGTCGATGGCGCGCGGCGTGAATCCGGCCTCGGTGAGTGCGGCCATCACCTGTGCGCCGGTATTGAGGCTGACCTCGCGCTCGGCGGAGATGCCGCCGAGAAGGACTGCGATATCCTTCATCGCATCGCTCCGATGCCTGGAGGGACGGATGTCCCGGAGGGCTGAACCGGCGGGGCCAAAGATCCAACTCCGATGCGCGCGATTTCCCAATGCAGGTCGATGCCGGAATGGGCACGCACCCGCGCGCGCACCTCCTCGCCCAGGCCCTCGATATCGGCCGCCGTGGCGCCGCCCAGGTTGAGCAGGAAATTGCAGTGTTTTTCGCTGACCTCAGCGGCGCCCATTCGAAGGCCGCGGCAGCCCGCGGCGTCTATCAGGGCCCAGGCCTTGTGGCCCTCGGGGTTGCGAAACGTGCTGCCGCCGGTGCGGGCGCGCACCGGTTGCGTGGCCTCGCGAGAGGCGCGGATTTCGGCCATGCGGGGGCCGGCATCGCCAGGTGCGGTGTGGAAGCGCGCGCGCGTGACCACCGCGCGCTGCGGCAATTCGGCGTGGCGATAGGCCAGGCGCAGATCGGCGGCGGGCAGGCGCCTCACGCCCTCGGCTGTGGCGAATTCGGCCCAGTCCAGGACATCGCGCACCTCGCTGCCATAGGCGCCGGCATTCATGGCGACGGCGCCGCCGATGCTGCCGGGAATGCCGGAGAGAAACTCCAGCCCGACGTGACCGGCGGCGGCGGCGTGCTCGGCCACCGTCGCATCCAGCGCAGCGGCACCCGCAACGATGCCATCTGCTTCAACGACAATGTCGGAGAAGCCGCGGGCGAGGCGCAGCACCACGCCCGGGATTCCGCCATCGCGGATGATGAGGTTGGAGGCGGCGCCGATCACCGTCAGCGGCGTGGCCGCGGGCAGTGCGGCCAGCAGGGCGCAGAGATCATCGGCATCGGCCGGCCGCACCAGCCATTCCGCCGGCCCGCCGACGCGGAACCAGGTGAAAGGCGCCAGCACCACGCCGGCCTGCACGCGGCCGCGAATGGCGGGGATGGCGTGGGTTGTGGGCTGCATCTTCATGCCCGCCGGCTCGTGTAATTCGGGCCCTGCAGGGCGGCCAGTTTTTCCGGCAGGCCATGCGCCCAGTTGGTGATGGTGCCGGCCCCCAGAAACACCACGTAATCGCCCGGTTTGGCGATGGCGTGGATCATGTCGGGCAGGGTCTCCGGCCCCGGCAGCGGCACCACGGAGCGGTGGCCGCGCGCCCGCAGCCCATCAACAAGCGCATCCTTGTCGAAGCCCTCAATCGGCGCCTCACCCGCGGCATAGACATCCGCCACGATGACCGTGCCGGCGTCGTTCATGCACTTGCAGAAATCCTCGAAGAGGGCTTCGAGCCGGGTGTAGCGGTGCGGCTGTACCACGGCGACGACGTCACGCGCGCCGGCCTGGCGCGCCGCCTTCAGCACGGCGGCGATCTCGACCGGATGGTGGCCGTAATCATCGATGATGGTGATGCCGCCCACCTCGCCCACCCTGGTGAAGCGGCGCTTCACGCCCTTGAAGCCGGCCAGGGCCGAACGGATGGTGTCTTCCGGCACATCCATCTCCACGCCCACCGCGATGGCGGCCAGCGCGTTCTGCACGTTATGGGCGCCGAGCATGGGCAGCCGGAAGGGCTTTAGCGTGCGCGCACGGCCTGTGGCGCGGTCCTGCACCACCACCTCGAAGGTGGCGCCGAGGCGGTCGGTCAGCATCTTCTCCGCCCGCACATCGGCCTGGGGTGAGAAGCCGTAGGTCACGATGCGGCGGTCGAGATGCGGGATCATCGCCTGGACATCCGGATGATCGACGCAGAGCACCGCGAAGCCATAGAACGGGATGTTGGAAACGAACTGACGAAAACCCTCGCGCATCGCCTCGCCGGTGCCCCAATGGTCGAGATGCTCGGGGTCCATGTTGGTGACAATGGCCACCGTGCTGGGCAGGCGCAGGAAGGAGCCGTCGCTCTCATCGGCCTCCACCACCATCCATTCGCCGGCCCCCTGGCGGGTGTTGGTGCCATAGGCGTTGATGATGCCACCATTGATCACTGTGGGGTCGAGTTTTGCGGCTTCCAGTACGGCGGCGACGAGGCTGGTGGTTGTTGTCTTGCCATGCGTGCCGCCGATGGAGATGGCCCATTTCAGCCGCATCAGCTCGGCCAGCATTTCGGCGCGCCGCACCACCGGCAGCATGCGGATGCGCGCTGCCTGGACCTCCGGATTGTCCTTCTTGACCGCGGTGGAGACGACCACGACCTGCGCCGCACCCAGGTTTTCCGCGGCATGGCCGATGGCAACGGGAATGCCGGCGGCGCGCAGGCGGGCGATATTGGCGCCCTCCGCGATGTCGCTGCCCTGCACGGAATAGCCGAGATTGTTCAGCACCTCGGCAATGCCCGACATGCCGATGCCGCCGATGCCGACGAAATGAATCGTCCCGATGGAAAGCGGTAGCGCGCGCATCAATGGCGCTCCTTGATGAGAGAGAGAACGAGGTCGGCCAGTTCACGCACGGCACCAGGCCGCGCAATGCTTGCGCCAGCAACGGAGGCCGCCTGCATGCGGGCCGGGAAATTCAGGAATCCCACCATCTCGGCGGCCAGCAATTCTGGCGTCAGGCCGTTCTGCGGCAGCAGGCGCGCGGCGCCGGCATCGCTCAGCACATGGGCATTGGCGGTCTGGTGGTCGTCGATCGCATTGGGCAGCGGCACCAGCAGCGCGGGGCGGGCGGCGCAGGCGAGTTCGGCGATGGTCGAGGCGCCGGCGCGCGCGACGACCAGATGCGCCACCGACAGATGCCGCGCGACATCGGGGAAGAAGGGCGAGAGCTCCGCCGGCACGCCAAGCGCGGCATAGGCGGCGCGCGCGCGGTCGAGATCCTCGGCGCGGCATTGCTGGGTGATCATCAGCCGGGCGCGGAGTTCGGCCGGAAGGGCCGCCACCGCGCCCGGCACCAGGTCGGAAAACACCCGCGCGCCGAGTGAGCCGCCCAGCACCAGCAGCCGCAGGCCCCCCTCGGTGCCGGGATAGGCCTGCCCGGCCAGCGCCTGCAGTGCCGGGCGCACGGGGTTGCCTACGATATGGACCTTCGCGCCCGGCGGCACGCGCTGGGTTTCGGCGAAGGACAGCGCCAGAGCATCGGCGCGGGTCGAGAGGAACCGGTTGGCGCGGCCCAGCACGCCGTTCTGTTCGTGCAGCACCAGCACCGGCCGGGCGCTGCCCAGGCTGAGTGCGGCCAGCGCCGGCGGAATCGCGGGATAGCCGCCAAAACCCACCACCGCGCGGGCGCCGATACGCTTCAGAATGCCGCGCGCCTGCCAGGTGCCGGCGGCGAGTTGCACCGCGCCGCGTGCGGCCTTTCGCGCGCCACGCCCGGCGATACCCTCGCCCTTCAGCACGAAGCGTTCGGCATGGGCAAAGGCATTGGAGGCGAAGGCGCTGCTGCGCGCATCGGTGAACAGCGCCACGGCCTCGCCACGCGCCGAAAATTCTGTGGCCAGCGCCTCTGCGGGGAAGAGATGGCCCCCGGTGCCGCCGGCGGCGATGGCGATGGGGCCGGTCATGTCGGCGCTTCGCTGCGTGGGCCGCGGCGCCGGGTGAGTGCCAGCAGCATGCCCATGCCGATGGCGATGCCGAGCATGGAGGAGCCGCCATAGCTGACCAGCGGCAGGGTCATGCCCTTGGTCGGAATGAGGCGCAGCGTGCTGCCCATGTTGATGAAAGCCTGCAGGCCGAATTGCGTCAGCAGCCCGGTGGCGGCCAGCGCCACGAACATGTCGCGCTCATTGGCCAGCCGCAGCAGCCCGCGCAGCACCACGAAGGCGAAGATCGCGAGCAGGGCGAGGCAGACGACCAGGCCGAATTCCTCGCCCACCACGGCGAAGACGAAATCGGCATCGGCGTCGGGCAGATTGGCCTTCACCCGGCCCTCGCCCGGTCCCTGGCCCCAGAGCCCGCCATTGCCGAAGGCCTGCAGCGAGCGCTCCTCCTGGGTGATGTTGGGCCCCGAGGGGGGCGGGTTGAGGTAGTTGTCGATGCGCATGCGCACATGGCCGTGCATGGTATAGGCCAGCATGCCGATCGCCAGCGCACCGCCGGCGCAGACCGCCAGCAGCATCATCGGCAGCCCGGCCATGAAGGCCTGCGCGCCGAACACCGCGGTGATCACCATGGCCATGCCGACATCGGGCTGCTGCTTGAGGATGACCAGCGCGAAGCCCACAGGAATCGCCGCCACCACCAGCGAGGCGTAGCGGCCATAACTCTGGGCTTGCACCATCAGCCAGGCGCAGGTCACGGCCAGCACCGGCTTGAGGAATTCGCTGGGCTGTACCGATTGCCCGGCGATGTGCAGCCAGCGCCGCCCGCCCTTGATCTCGGTGCCCATCACCAGCGTCAGCGCGGTGAGGCCGAGCGCGCCGACGCAGCCCAGGATGGCCAGCCGCACCACCCATTTCGGCGACAGCAGCGACAGGCCGATGATCAGCACCAGTGCCAGCCCCGGGAAGACCAGCTGCCGCACGACCTGTGCGGTGGCCGAAAGGTCGCGCATGCGCGCCGAGCCCGTGGCCAGCGCCATGATGCAGCCCATCACCACCAGGGAGAACAGCGCCGCCATCGTCCAGCGGTCCACCCCCCACCACCAGCGGCCCAGGATCGAGGTATCGGTGCGCGAGACTTCCATCAGCCGAGTTCCTGCACGAGGGTGCGAAAGCGGTCACCACGGGCGTCGAAGCCGGTGAACTGGTCCCAGCTGGCGGCGGCAGGCGAGAGCAGCACGACATCGGCCGCGCCCGCGAAGGCCATGGCGGCCGCGGCGGGCACCGCCTGGTCCAGGGTCTCCAGCACCGTATGCGGCACGCCTGCGGCGGCGAGGGTTGCGGCGAATACCGGCCCGTCACGGCCGATGAGGACGGCATGGGCGATGCGCGAAAACCAGGGTGCCAGGGGGGCGATGCCGCCCTCCTTGCCGGTGCCGCCGGCGATCCAGATCACCTTCGCGTGGCTCTCCAGCGCACGGGCGGTGCTGTCGGCATTGGTGGCCTTGCTGTCATTGATGAAGCGCACGCCGCGATGGGTGCCCACCAGTTCGGCCCGGTGCGGCAGGCCGGGATAGCTGCGCAGCGCGGTTGCCAGGGCGGCGCGGGGCGCGCCGAGATGGATTGCCATGGCGCAGGCCGCGGCGGCGTTCTGGGCGTTGTGGCTGCCGGGCAGGTTGGGCGCCTCGGCCAGGTCGAGGATCACGCCGGCCTCGTCCTGCAACACGCCGGCCACCGCCCAGATGCCACCTGGCACGGGATGATCGCCCGAGACGTGCACGGCGCCTGGGATGGCGTCGCGCGTCCAGTCATCGTCGTCGCCGAGCAGGCAAAGGTCGCCATCCTGCGCGCGCATGAAAATGCGGGCCTTGGCGGCGCGATAGCCTGCCATGTCGCCATGGCGGTCGAGATGATCGGGGCTGAGATTGAGCATCACTGCCGTGTTGAATCGCAAAGTGTCGATTCGCTCCAGCATGTAAGACGACATTTCGAGAACATAGACGCCGTCATCGGGCAGGATGGGCATGGAAAGTGCGGCCGTGCCCAGATTTCCGCCCACCGCGACGGCACGCCCGGTGCTGGCGAGGATATGCCCCAGCAAGGCCGTGGTGGTGGATTTGCCGTTGGTGCCGGTGATGCCGGCGAAGCGCGCGGCCGAGCCCGCGGCCCGTACTGCGCGGAACAGGAACTCGGCATCGACCAGTATGGGGGCGCCCGCGGCCCGTGCGGCTGCGGCCGCGGGATGCACCCGGGGCTGGGTATGCGGGATGCCGGGGGAGAGCAGCAGTGCGTCGAAGCGGAAGCTTTCCGAAGGATCCGCCACGGTCAGCCCGGCTGCCACGGCCTCGGCGCGCGCCTTCTCGCCATCATCCCAGGCGGTGACCGAGGCCCCCCATTCGCGCAGGCGCAACGCGGCCGGCAGCCCGGCCTTGCCCAGGCCCACCACGGCGACGGATTGCCCGAGGAAGGGTTTCACCGGATCTTCAACGTGGACAGCCCGACCAGCGCCAGCACCATGGCGATGATCCAGAAGCGGATGACGATGGTGGGCTCGGCCCAGCCCTTCTTCTCGAAATGATGGTGCAGCGGCGCCATCAGGAAGACCCGCCGCCCGGTGCGCTTGAACCAGAAGACCTGGATGATGACGGACAGCGTCTCCACCACGAAGAGCCCGCCCACGATGGCCAGCACGATCTCGTGCTTGGTGGCGACCGCGATGGCGCCCAGCGCGCCGCCGAGTGCGAGGCTGCCGGTGTCGCCCATGAACACCGCCGCCGGCGGGGCATTGAACCAGAGGAAGCCGAGCGAGGCGCCGATCAGCGCGGAGCAGAATACCGCGAGTTCACCCGCGCCCGGCACTGCGTGCAATTGCAGGTAATCCGCAAAGATCCGGTTGCCGACGAGATAGGCGATGAGCGCGAAGACCGCGCCCGCGATCATCACCGGCACGATGGCCAGGCCATCCAGCCCGTCGGTCAGGTTCACCGCATTGGAGGCGCCCATCATCACGAACATTGCCATGAAGGGAAACAGGATGGAGAGCGGGACCAGCGTGTCCTTCAGGAAGGGCAGGGCGAGGTTGGTGGAAAGCCCCGGCGGCAGCAGCCAGACCATCCACAGCGCCGCGAACAGCCCCAACCCCGCCTGCGCCACCAGCTTGCCGCGGCTGGAGACGCCCTTGGTGTTGCGTTTCGTCACCTTCAGCCAGTCGTCATAGAAGCCCAGCGCGCCATAGCCCAGTGTCACCACCATCACCGCCCAGACGAAGCCGTTTCGCAGATCGGCCCAGAGCAGGATGGAGACCGAAAGCGCGAGCAGGATCAGCACGCCGCCCATGGTGGGCGTGCCCTTCTTGGTCAGCAGATGCGATTCCGGCCCATCTTCCCGGATCGGCTGGCCGCCGCGCTGAAAACTGCGCAGCCAGTTGATCACCCGCCCGCCGAAGACCAGCGCGATGAACAGCGCCGTCATGCAGGCGGCACCCGCCCTGAAGGTCAGGTAGCGGGCGAGGTTGAAGAGGATGAAATCATCCGAAAGCGGGGCCAGCAGCAGCGGAATCATGGCGGCGTATCCAGGGCGTGAATGATGGTGGCCATGCGCATGCCCAGTGAGCCTTTCACCAGAACCGCGTCACCGGCCCGCAGGGAGGACTTCGCCAGCGGCGCCAGGGTATTGGAATCTGGTGCTGCCTCGCCGCGGATGGACGTCGGCAGGCCAGCGAGCATGGCGCCCATCAGGGGTCCCACAGTATGGACCAGGTCGGCGCTCTCCGCCACCGCCGGGCCAAGTGCCAGATGCATGGCAGGGCCGTGCTCGCCCAGCTCCAGCATGTCGCCCAGGATGGCGACGCGCCGGCCGGGCTGCGCCTTGAGCACCGCCAGCGCCGCCAGCACCGACGGGCCGGAGGCGTTGTAGCTTTCATCCAGCAGCAACGCGGCGCCGCCGGCCGCCGCGATGGCACGGCGCTGCCCGCGCCCGGCGCCAGCGCCAAAGCTCTGTAGCGCCCGCGCGGCGGTGGGGATATCCAGGCCCAGCGCATGGATCGCGGCGAGTACGGCGCAGGCGTTTTCGGCCAAATGTCGGCCGGGGGCGGCGAGGGTAAGGTCCACCGGCCCTTGCGGGGTGGCGATGAGCGCCGCGCCGCTCTCGGCCGCCGCATTATAATCCAGCAGGCGGATATCGGCGCCTTCGGCCATCCCGAATCCCAGGCTGCGACCGGCGCGGGCGCGCAATACGGAAAAATAGGTGCTGTCGGCGGGCAGGATCGCGGTGCCGCCGGGCTCCAGGCCCTCGATGATGTCGCCCTTCTCGGCCGCGATCGCGTCCTGGCTGCCCAGCCGGCCGAGATGGGCGGTGCCGATGGTGGTGATGATGGCGACATGCGGCCGGGCGATGCGGGCGAGCGGCGCGATCTCGCCGCGATTGTTCATGCCGATCTCGATGGCGGCGAAGCGGGTCTCGCGCGGCATATTGGCCAGCGTCGTCGGCACGCCGATGTGGTTGTTGAAGCTGGCCGCGGCGGCATGGGTGGTGCCGAAGGCGCCGAGGGCGACGCGCAGCATCTCCTTCGTCGTGGTCTTGCCCACGCTGCCGGTGACGGCGGTGATTTTTGCGTGGCTGCGGGCGCGGGCGGCCCGGCCCAGCGCCTGCAGCGCCGCGAGCGTGTCGGGCACCACCAGGCAGCGCGGGTCGGCGCCATGCTCGACAAGGGCGGCGGCGGCGCCGGACTGGAGGGCATCGGCCACGAAATCATGCCCATCGCGCGCGGCGCGGAGCGCCACGAAGAGGTCGCCGGCCGCGACCTGGCGGCTGTCGAAGCCGACGCGCGTGACCGCGACCTCGCCGGTGAGGGTGCCGCCGGTGGCGGCGCGCAGCTCGGCGCTTGTCCACAGCGCGGAGCTGCTGCCGGCCCGATTCAGCTCTCCGCGCCCTTCGGCGCTGCGACCATCGGGGCCGGTCATGCCAGCAACTCCCGCAGCACGGCCGCGTCATCGAAGGGCGTGGTCACGCCGGCCACGGTCTGGCCGCTCTCATGCCCCTTGCCCGCCACCACCAGCACATCGCCGGCGCGAAGCAGCCCCAGCCCCTCGGCGATGGCGGCCCGGCGGTCGCCGATCTCCAGCGCATCGGGAGCGGCGGCACGGATGGCGGCACGGATCACCGCGGGGTCCTCGCTGCGCGGATTGTCGTCGGTGATGATGGCGATGTCGGCATGGGCTGCCACCACGGCGCCCATCAGTGGCCGCTTGCCGGGGTCGCGGTCGCCGCCCGCGCCGAAGACGCAGACCAGCCGCCCCGCGGTGTGCGGACGCAGTGCCGCCAGCAGCCGCTCCAGCGCATCGGGGGTATGGGCGTAGTCGACATAGGCGGCAGCGCCCTGGGCGGTCCGGCCGGCCAGCTCCATGCGGCCGCGCACGCCGGCCAGGCGGGGCAGGGCGTCGAGCACCGTGCCCTCCGCCATGCCCGACAAGATGGCCAATGCCGCGGCCAGCAGCGCGTTGTCGGCCTGGAAGCGGCCGGGCAGGGGCAGGTGTAGCGCATGGGGGGCGCCGAAGATTTTGAGCTCCAGCGCCTGGCCATCGGGCAGCGGCGTTGCGCGTTCCAGGCGGATATCTTCGGCGGCGGCGCCAACGCTCAGCAGCTTCAGGCGCCGTCGGGTGGCGATGGCGCGCAGGGCGGATTGGGTCTCTGCATCCGCCTCGGTGCTGAAGGCGCCTGCGCCGCCTTCCGGCAGCAGCGTATCGAAAAGCCGGAGCTTGGCGGCGCGATAGGTCGCCATGTCGCCGTGATAGTCGAGATGGTCGCGGGTGAGATTGGTGAAGCCCGCGACCGTGAGCCGCACGCCGTCCAGCCGGCGCTGGTCTAGCCCATGGCTGCTCGCCTCCATGGCGAGATGGTCGATGCCGGCTTGCGCCAGGGCTTCCAGGGTGGCGTGCAGCGTCACCGGGTCGGGCGTGGTCAGGCTCTCGCCAGGCGGGAAGCCGGGGGCGACGAGGCCGAGGGTGCCCAGGCTCGCGGCGTGCCCTGGCCCAAAGACCTGCCGCAGGAAATCGGCGGTGCTGGTCTTGCCATTGGTGCCGGTGATGGCGGCAATGATGCGGGGCTGCGGGCCGGCCAGCCGCGCCGCCATATGGGCCAGCGCGGCACGGACATCGGCGGCCAGCAGCAGCGGGCGCGGGGCCACCCCCTCGGGCCAGGCGGTGCCCGCGGGCGCCAGCACGGCGGTGGCACCCGCAGCCACCGCGGCGGGGATGAAGCTTCGGCCATCCACCCGCGTGCCGGGCAGGGCGGCGAAGACCATGCCGGGGCGCACCGCCCGGCTGTCGGCCGTGATTCCCTCTACCGCGCCGGGCAGCGGCGCTGTCTGTGCCACGAGCCCGGCGGTGAGGTCATCGAGGCGCAAAGGCGGCAACCCCGGGGGAGGTGGCATTGGAGGGCGTGTGGTTGACGAGTTGCGCGCGCGGCCCCGGCACCGTGGCATCGGTGCGCCGGATCGGCGCCTGGGCGGGCTCGAAGCCATTGGGAGCGGGCGTGTTCACCCGCGGGCCGGCGGTGGCGGCGCGGGGCGCGGGTGGCGCGGCCGGGGGCGGGGCGGCGGCGGGACCCGGGATGCTGACGCGCGACGGCCGGCCGCCGAAGGGCAGGGACATGCTGGCCTGGATGGTGGCCGCACGGTCGATTTCCGGCGTCAGGCCCAGCATCGGGCCCACCCGCTCGACCACCCGACGGAACATCGGCGCCGCGATCAGCCCGGCCGTCGCCTGGCCGCCGGTATCGGCGCGCGCCTGCGGCTCGTCCAGCATGACGTAGAGCGCATAGCGCGGCGCCTGCATGGGGAAGGCACCGACGAAGGAGGTGACGTTGCGGCCGCGCATGTACTGGCCGCGGCTGTCCAGCTTCTGCGCCGTGCCGGTCTTGCCGCCGGTGAAGTAGCCCGTGGCCTCGGCGCGCGAGCCGGAGCCGTGGGTGACCACCAGCCGCATGATGCGGCGCATCGTCTCCGAGGTGCGTTCGCTGATCACCCGCGTGCCCTCGCGCGTTTCGCCCTCGGGCACCGCGAGCAGGGTGGGGTTGTAGAGGATGCCGCCATTGGCGAGTGCGGCGACACCGGTGACCACCTGCAGCGGCGTGACCGCGATGCCGTGGCCGAAGCCGATCGTCATGGTCGAGACGTCGAGCCAGTTGCGGCCGCGGGGATAGAGCGGGCGGGCCACGCCGGGCAGTTCCAGGCTTTGCCGGTCCAGCATGCCCATGCGCTGCATGAAGTCGCGATGGCGCTGCCGGCCGACCGCCATCGCCATGTGGGCGGTGCCGATATTGGAGGAGAAGGCGACGATCTCGGGCAATGTCAGCCAGCGATTCTGGCCGTGGAAATCGCTGATGGTGCGGCCCTGCGGCAGCTGGATCGGCCGGCTTGCGTCATAGCCCGAGGCGATGGTGGCGACGCCCAACTCCAGCGCCATGGCTGAGGTGAAGAGCTTGAAGGTCGAGCCGGGCTCATAGACGCCCGTCGTGACCCGGTTGAACATCGATGTCGCGGTGGCCGAAGTCAGGTCGGACGCCAGGAAATCGGGGTTGCTGACCATCCCGATGACCTCGCCGGAGCGGATGTCCATCAGCACCGCGGCACCGCCGATGGCGTTGTGGTGGGCGCGCTGGGCCTCCACCGCCTCGCGCAGTTCGCGCTGGATCCGGATGTCGATGGACAGGCGCAGCGGTGCGCGGTTGGCCTGCAGGCGCTCGTCGAACCATTGCTCGACGCCGCCGCGGGCGAGGCCATCGGCGCCGACAGCGCCGATCACATGGGCGGCGTCGCGGCCGCGCGGATATTGCCGGCGCTCCGCCACCTCGAAGCCCAGGCCGATCTGGCCCAGCGCATTGATCCGGGTCTGCTGTTCCTCGGTGATGAAGCGGTCGAGATAGACCCAGTTGCTGTCCAGCGTGAGGCGTTCGAGCAGATGCGCGCGGGAGAGATGCGGCAGGATCTGGTTGAGCTGCTGCGCCAGGCGGGCGGGGTTTTCCAGCAGGTTTGGCCGGGCATAGAGCGCGGTGCCGCGCACCGAGACGGCCAGCACCTCGCCATTGCGGTCGACCACCTCGGCACGGCTGACCGCGGTATCGGCGACCTGCACCCGGGCGGCCGGCGTGGCCGAGCGCGGCAGGCTGGGCGAGAGGATGGTGGCGTCCGTCGCCTTCAGGGCGACGGCGGCGAAGAGCACGGCGAAGCCGGAGGCGGCGATGATCACCCGCTGGCGGGAGACGGCGAGGGGACGCGCGGATTGGCTCGGCCGCCAGCTGCGCTGGATTTCGCTGCCGATCGGCCGGCCCTGGGCGCGGCCGGCGGGTGCACTGTTGGGGTCGGGCGCCGGGGGGTGGAGCGGCATTTCGGTCATCGGATGAAGGGCACCGGCGGCGCCATGGTGCCGGACTGGCCGCCGAGCATGGAGCCGGTATCGACGCGCTGGACATGGACTGCGGGGCGGATGGGCGAGGCCACGGGCGGCAGGGCGGCGCTGTCCTGCGGGCGCGGCGCGGGCGGTGCGGGGCGCCGGGTCTCGGCCATCACGGCGGGCGGGGTCGGGGCTGGGTTTGGCGCGCGCCCGGGTTCGGCCAGGCGGGCCGGCGGTGCAGCCACCGGCGGCAGGCTCTGCGCCGGGCTGGGGGCACGCATCACGGCCTCGGGCATGCTGGCGGGCGGCCTGGGGGCGCGTGGTGCGGCGGAATCGGCCAACTGCGTGACCCGCGGGGCGGCGGGTTCGGCCGGGCGCGCGGCGATGGCGGGCGCGTGTGGCGGGGCGGCGGGGCGTGCGGCGGCCATGGCAGCCGGGGATGCGACCGGCGCGGGAGCCGGGGGTTGCGTCACGCGCGGCGTTGCGGCGGCCTGGGCCTGGGCCGGGGGGGCTGGCGTGGCCGGCGCCGGGACGGCTGCCGTCGTTGTGGCCCTGGGCGGTGCGGGCGGGGCTGTCGTCGCGGCGGCTCTGGGCAGTGCCGGCACACCAGGTGTCACCGGTGCCGCCGCGAGTGCCGTCACCGGTGCCGGGGCAGGTGGCGATGCTGGCCCAGCCGGGGCCGGCCGGGCTTCTGCCACGGCGATGGGCGCTTCCTCACGCGGCGCGAAGGGCGAGGCCGTGCCGGCCCAGGCCACTGCCACGGGCAGGCGGCGCACGGCTTCGTCCAGCCGCTGGAACTGGCCGGATTGCATGGGCGCGAGGCCGGAGAGATGCCGGTCGGCCAAGCTGCGCAGCCGGTCCTGGTCGTTCAGCCGGGCCCATTCGGCCTGGAGGAGCTGGGTGCGGGCCTCCACCTCCTCGGTCGCGCGGCGGATGTCGCGCAGCTCGCGGTCCAGCACGGTGACGGAGCGCTTGACCTCGAAGGTGTGGCCGATGGCGGCCGCCATGGCGATGCCGCTGATCAGGGTGAGGGGTCTTATCATGCGGCGGGCCCCTCAAGGCGAATGATGGCGCGCAGCCGGGCGGAACGGGCGCGCGGATTGCTGCGCGTCTCTGCCTCGCCCGGACGTTGCGCGCCGCGGGTCAGCAGGCGGAAATCGGCGATGGCTGGCCGCAGCGCCCAGGAGGCGGGGTCGTGGCGCGATGCTCGGGCTTCGCGCCCCGCAGCCTCGGTCAGCACGCGCTTGACGATGCGGTCTTCCAGCGAATGGAAGGAGACGACGACCAGCCGGCCGCCCGGTGCGAGCAGCGCGAGTGCGGCGGCGAGGCCGCGCTCAATCTCGCCCAGCTCGTCATTCACCCGGATGCGCAGCGCCTGGAAGCTGCGGGTTGCGCCATCCATGCCCGATGGGTCGCGCGGGACCGATTTGCGGATCACCTCGGCGAGCGCCAGGGTGGTGTGGAAGGGCCGGCCTGCCACGATGTTGCGGGCGATGCGGCGCGAATGCCGCTCCTCGCCGAATTGGTAGAGCACATCGGCCAGCTCGCCCTCGGGCAGGGTGTTCACGAGGTCCGCGGCCGTCGCGCCATCGTGACCCATGCGCATGTCGAGCGGGCCGTCAGCGCGGAAGGAGAAGCCGCGCTCGGCCTCATCGAGCTGAAAGGACGAGACGCCAAGGTCGAGCACCACGCCATCGAGCTGGGTCACGCCCTGGTCGGCGAGCACCGTGACCATGTCGCCGAAACAGGCCTGCAGCAGGTGCAGCCGGCCGGGGTGGCGGGCCAGCAGGGCGGCGCCGCGGGCGATCGCATCGGGGTCGCGGTCCAGCGCATAGAGGGTGCAGCCGGAGGCGAGGATGGCCTGGGCATAGCCGCCGCCGCCGAAAGTGCCGTCGAGATGGGTTTCCGAAGCCTGGGGGGCGAGGTGGTGCAGCACCTCCTCCAGCATTACCGGAACATGGCTCATGCCGTCGCCCTCCGGGCCAGGGCGCGGGCCTGGGCGCGGGCGCGGGCGGCCTCGATCATCGCGTCGGCGGCCTGGGGCTCCCACAGCTCGAAGATCTGGTTCTTGCCCAGAAAGGCGATGGAATCGGCGATGCCGGCATGCTCCAGAAGCTTGGCATCCATGATCAGCCGGCCCTCGCCATCGGGCGTGGCATCCACGGTGTCGGCGTAGTTGACGTAGAAGCTGTCGTCATCTTCCTCGAAATTCACATCCGCCGGCGTGATGGGCGCGATCGAGGCTTCGAAGAGATGGGCCGGCCAGGCCTCGATGCAGGCGAGGCGATTGGAGCGGCGGAGAACCAGGGGCTGGCCGGAGAGAGCGGTGCGGAAAGCGGCGGGGATGGAGACGCGCTTCTTCGCATCCAGCTTGTTGATGTAGCGCCCGCGGAACTGTGCGCTCCCTGATGGCATTGGTTCCGCGGCCGCCATGATCTGTTGAAAGCCCCCGTTGTGATTCCGCGCCGAGGGAGAAGACGCCCCGGCTGCCCGGGCCACCGGGTGCCCCGCCGACTGGCAGGCCGCATCCCCGCGGTTGGACGGTGCTTCCCCCGCCGGCAGCGACCGGAGGGGGAAGCGACCGGTGAGGCCCCCCGACCCCACCGGCTCGCCCTACCAGCCCAATCTCGGACCGCTCGCCCCCCCGAGCGCGCTGCATCCTCATCTGGGCTGAGGGATGTTGTAGATGGGCGTTTCTCCCACTTCAAGGGAAAATCCACCACCGCTTGGTTCGGCCTGTTTGCGGGTTTCTTTTAATTTCAGTGACTTGAAGCGTCCCGCTGCCGCGTCGGTCCATCTCTTTCACCGGATTGGCCGCATTGAGGTTTGTTCGTTGTATGTTCTTTTCCGGCAACGGGGCGGAAACAAACGAAACATGCCGGCCCGTTTCGGCAAGGCCAGATTGAAACACGGCGCCGCCATAAATCCTCCATCAGATCCCAATCCGGAGAAACCCGATGCGCCGCTTCCTCCTCACCAGCTGCCTCATCCTCGCCGCCACCCCGGCCCTGGCGCAAAGCCAGCGCGCAGCGATCTCCCGGCCCGTCGCCACCATGGCGGCGGGATGCATGTCGGATTGCCTGGCCGGCGCCGGCCCCGCCGCGGGCGCCGCACCCTATGCCGCACGCATCTGCCAGCTCCGTTGCGAAGCCGGCGCCCGCTTCAACGCCGCCGCGGTGCAGCCGCCGCAGGCCGCCCGGCGCGGCCGCCCGCCGCTGCAACTCGTCGGTGCCGGGGCGCCCGCACCCATGGCCGCGGCGCCGGTGAGCGTGATCGTCACCAGCCGCGCCCCTTCCCGCGGGTTCGGCCTGGTCGCCGGCGAGCGCGACCGGCTCTACGCCTTCCGCGAGGCCGAGGACCAATGCCGGGTCAATGGCGCGGGCTGCCGCGTGCTGATGGAGGCACCTGCCGCCTGCGCCGCCGTAGCCCATGCCACCAAGCGCCACCAATATGCGCTGGTGATGACGACCGACTCCTCGACCTGGACCGTCACCAGCATGAGCGGCGGCTTCGGGCCGACACAGGCCGTGGCCGAGGCCGAGGCGATGGCCGATTGCCGCTCCCGCGACCCAGGCGCCACCTGCCGCATCGCAGCCTCGCGCTGCGGCGCCAGCCGGTCGTGAGGGCGAGTGCCATGAGCAAGACAGCCCTCCACACCCTCTCCCACACCGAACTCGATGCGCTGCGCGAGGCGCAAATGCGGATGGGCCGCGACAATGACCCCATCTTCTCGGCTCCCGCCACATTGTGGTGGGTCGCCCTCGCCGCTCTGCTGGTGCCACCACTGCAATACACTGGCCTGTGGCTGGGACTGGAAACCGAAGGCCTGCTCGCAGCCCTCTTCGCCTTCACCGCAGCCCTGGTGCTGCAACTCGCCCGGCCGCTGGAAGCGGTGCTGGTCAGCGGCGCCGCCATCCACTGGGTGTGGAGCGGACTGCACCTGGCATCCGCCGCGGGCTGGATCGCGGGGGATGTCGGGGCGCTGCCACGGCCGTGGTAGAACTGGTGGCCCCGGTGGATGGCTTTGCCCTCCCGCTTCCCCCGCCCACCAAGGGCCGAAAGGCCCTTGGATCCCATGAGTTGATTGGAGATTGGGGGAGGGGGCCTGCGGGCGCACCGAACCAGCGCTCGCGCCGGCCCCTTCCCCCAACCCCCAACTGAAGCGCGGTCCAGGAGCCCGTTGGCTCCTGGCGGATGGCGGTGCGGGGGAAGGCAGAGCCTTTCCCCGGGCAACCCGCGCTACTCCAACCGCAGCCCGCGCGCCCGAATGAAGTCCCCCCACACCCGGCTGTCGTTTTCCAGCCGATTGCGGATGTCAGCAGGGCTGCCGATCAGCGGTTCCAGGTCGGCGGCGGCGAGTTGGCGTTGGATGGTGGTGTCTTCGAGGCCTGTGCGCACGGCTGCGTTGATTCGGTTGATGGCGGCCTCGCTCATGCCGGCGGGGCCGCAGAGGGCGAACCAGCCTGGGATGACGGGGGCGTCGACGCCGGCTTCACTGAGGGTTGGCAGGTCGGGCAGCACGGCGGCGCGGGTTTCGCGCACAGAGGCGAGTGGCACGACCTGGCCGCCGCGGATGAGTTGCAGGGCGAGGCCGAGCACGCTGACCATGCAGTCCACCTGGCCTGCGGCAACGGCGGTGAGCGCTTGCGGGCTGCCGGCATAGGGAATGTGGCTCAGGCTGATACCGGCTTTGTCCGCCAGCATTTCCATAGCCAGGTGGGTGGTATTGGCGATGCCGGCCGAGGAGAAGGTCAGCCGCCCCGGTTCGGCCTTCGCCCGGGCCAGCAGTTGCGCGATCGAGGTGATGCCGCTGGCGCGCGACGCGATGGCGACGAAGGCCGTGTTGGTGACGGGCGCGATCCACGAAAAATCGCGCAGCGGGTCATAGGGCAGGCTGCGGTAGAGGTGCTGGTTGAAGGCGACCATGGAGACGCCGGCCATCAGCAGGGTCTGGCCATCGGGCCGGGCGTTCTTCACGAAGGCGCCGGCCACCGCGCCGTTGGCGCCCGGCCGGTTATCGACGAGGATGGGTTGGCCGAGTTCGCGCGCCAGGACATCGGACATCTGCCGCACCACCGTGTCGCCCGAGGAGCCGGGGGTTTGCGGCAGGACCACGCGGACGGGGCCTGCGGGGGACCAGCCCTGCGCCAGGGCCGGCATTGCGAGGAAGGGGAGGGCGCGGCGGAGCATGAAAAAATCCTTTATCGCCATGGGATGGTCAGGCTGGAGGCGTGGGCGCCGCCGCTGAGGATGGTGATGGCGGGCGGGCGGCCATGCGGGTGCTGGCCGATATGGTCGGCATCGGTGCCGCTCAGCGCCAAGCGCAGCCGGCTGCCGGCGGAAAAGCGCCAGGCGATGGGCAGCAGGGGGATGCGCATGCGTGTGGGCTGGCCGGGGATGAGTGGCGCCGCGGCGGCGCGGGAGAAATCACGCCATGGCCAGGCGCAGACATAGGTGGCAGGCGGCGTGGCCTCGGCGCGGTGGATGGCGCGCAGCAGGCCTTCGGTGACGTGGCGGGAGGTGCCGTCGGCCTCGACCTCGCTGAGGTAGAGGATGATGGAGGCATCGGGTTCCGAGCATTCCAGCCAGAGATCGGCGATGGCGTGGCCGACCATTTCTCGCCCCTCGGGCAGGGGGGCGCTGGTCCAGAGGGTGAGGGCGGCTTCGCGCTGGGTCCAGTCGGTATGGTAGGCGCGGCTGTCGATGCCGGCGATGCGTTCGTAGCGCGTGCCATCGCCGCTGCCCCAGGCGGGGAGGGTGCGGTGGGCGGTGCGGCCGGGGGTACCGGAGAAGGTGCCATCGCCGCCCAGGGTCAGCGTTTCGGCCTCGTCATGCGGCGGCCAATGCGTCGCGGCGCGCCATTCCTCGGCGTGCTGGGCGAAGTAGTGGATGGGCGCTTCGTCGCGCAGGCCGGTGGGTGTGCCCAGCAGATATTCGTCGAAGAAGCGGGTTACCGCCGCCATCAGCGGGAATTCCGGCACTTCGGCCGCGCGCCAGGGGGAGGTGTTGATCCGCGCGCCGTGATCCCAGGGGCCGAGCAGGAGGTGGCGGGGGTTTTTCGCGAGCGTGAGCCAGCGGGCGATGGCGGCGTTGGCGTAGCCCGCGCCATCCATCCAGCCCGACATCGAGAAGATCGCCACGTCATCGCGGATGCCCTCGGCGTAGTGGAAGGGCGAGATGGCGGCGGCGGTGAAGCCGGGATCATAGGGCAGCGGCTCGTCGCGGTACGGAAAACCCGCCATGAATTCGGGCTGGCGGAAATTGCCGAGATGCTCGGCGACCGCGGCGCGGCAGAGGGCGCCCTCCGGGTCGTCATCCACCGGGGCGGGGCCGGCCAGCGCCGGGTCGGCGAAGTAGGAAAATTCGCGGAGCTTGTCGCGCAGGTCGTGGTCCATCGCGACCATCAGGTCATCATAGATCTGCGCGAGGCGGTTCAGCAGGATGCCGCCGGGGTAGTAGTGGTCGGACCAGGTGTCCCAGACGGCCGAGAGGGGGGCGATCGCTTTCACCGCGGGGTGGCCAGTGCTGGCCAGGAAGTCGCTGGCGGCGCCGGGGTAGGAGATGCCCGTGGCGCCGATGCGGCCATTGCTCCAGGGCTGCGCCGTGATCCAGTCGGCGATGTGGCGGCTGTCCTCGCGCTCACGCGGGGAGCGGAAGCTGTCGCGTGTGCCGAAGCTGGCGCCGGTGCCGCGCACATCCACCACCACCAGGGCATAGCCGCGCGGCACCAGGGCATCGCGGAATTTGGCGGCGTTGGGGCAGGCCTCGGCGGAGAGGCCGGGGGTGAGGGCGAAGCGGCGGTAATAGGGCGTGTGCAGCAGTACGGTGGGCAGCGGTGTGGTGGCACCGTCGGGCAGCCAGACATCGACTGCCAGCCGCACGCCATCGGGCATTGCGATGTAGCGCGAGGTGGGGCGCCGGGGGAGGGCGAAGGGTGCGGCGCGCCCCGCCCACCATGCGCTGGGGGAGATGCGCCAGGCGGCGCCGTTGCTGTCGGTATCGGCCATGGCGGCAGCATCGCCCCCCCGCGCGGAGCGCGTCAAACAAGGGGCGCGGAGCGCGCCGAACGCAAGGCCTGGAGCGGGTTGGGCGAAGGCCGCGGGGCGGATCAAACACACGCCGCGGCGCGCGTCGAACCGGCGCAGGCGCGGCGTGAAAAGCCGGGCTATTGCCCCGCGGCGGCGTAGCCTGGCCGGCCGGTCTCGGCCAACGGCGCAGGCAAGGCGGCGCTGACGGCCGATAGCAGCCGGGCACGCGCCGCCGGTACATTGCCATCGGGCATCGCGCAGGCGGCGGCCAGCCCCCGGGCGCTTTGCGCCAGTGGCTCGCATTGCGCGGCATCGGCCGCCTTGGCCAGGGCGGAGGCGAGGCGCGCCAGGGCCGCGGGTTCGGAGACGCGCAGCAACTGCATCGCCGCCTCGCGCAGATGCGGCATCAGCTCCAGCATGGCCGATGTCTCGATCATCGGCCGGCCCGGGGGTTGCTGCATGGCGACAACCGGCGCTGCACGCACCGGGCGCACCACGAGGGATTGCGGCTCGGCCACCGCCGGGCGGGCCTGGGCTAACACCATGGCCAGCAGCTGCGCGCCCTCGAAGGGCTTGGGCATCATGGTGCTGAAGCCGGCATCGGTGGCGGCGTTGTGCACGCCCGAGGTGATGTCCGCGGTCAGCGCGATCATCGGCAATTCGCCATGCGGGGCGGGCAGGGCGCGGATGGCGCGGGCGGCGGCGAAGCCATCCATCACCGGCATGCGGATATCGAGCACCGCCACGTCGTAATGGTTGCGGCTGGCCAGGCCCAGCGCCTCCATGCCATCGGCGACGATATCGACCTTGTGGCCGCCGCCCTCCAGCACCGCGCGCAGCAGGGCCTGGTTGGGGATGACGTCCTCCGCCACCAGGATGCGCAGGGCCCTGGTGGGGGCCGCGATGGCGGGGGTGGCCGCGGGGGCGGGCTGGCTGCGCTCGCTGCGGTTGGCCACCGCCAGCGGGATGCGGAAGGTGAAGCGGCTGCCCTGGCCGGGATGGCTCTCGGCGCGGATTTGCCCGCCCATGGCGGTGACCAGGCGCTGGCAGATCGCGAGGCCAAGGCCTGAGCCGCCATGCTCGCGCGCTGTCGCCGCATCGGCCTGGCGGAAGCGTTCGAAGACGCGGTGCAGCTTGTCGGGGGCGATGCCGATGCCGGTATCGGCCACCGCCACGACCAGCGCGATGCGTCCATCGGCCAGTGGCTCGGCCGCGGCCTCGAGCCGCACCTCGCCCACGCGGGTGAATCGGATGGCGTTGTTCAGCAGGTTGTTCACGACCTGGCGCACCCGCATGGGGTCGCCCGTCACCCGCACCGGCAGGGCTGGGTGCAGCACGGCGTAGAGGCCGAGCTGCTTCTGTTCGGCCACCGGGCGCATCAGGTTCAGGCAATCATGCAGCAGGGCCGGCAGGTCGAAGGCGATGCGTTCCAGTTCCACGGCACCCTCTTCGATACGGCTGAGATCCAGCACTTCGCCCACCAGTGACAGCAGCGCGGCCCCGGCACGGCGCTGCTGCTCCACCCATTGCCGCTGTTGCGGGTTGAGGCTGGAGGCGCCGAGCAGGTCGGTGAAGCCGATGATGCCGGTGAGCGGCGTGCGCAGCTCATGGCTCATGGTGGTGAGGAAATCCGATTTGCGACGGTCATTCTCGGCCGCGCGCTGGGCCTCGGCGGTCAGCCGCTCGGCCTCCGCATCGGCGGCGCGCCTAGCCCGGCGCAGCATCCAGGCGCCCAGCAACAGGGCGGTGGCCAGCGCCCAGACGCCGCCCAGAGCGAGGGCGAGGCGCAGCGGCCAGAGCGGCGCCTGCGCCACATCGGGCGGCACCGAGACCGCGACCGTCCATTGCGAGTTCGGCACTGGCAGGATGCCGGTCATCGCCGTCTCGCCAGTGGGCAGGGCGACGCGTCCCAGTTCGAAGCGATTGGCGGTGGCGAGGCGCACGTAATCCGGCCCGGCGGGGGCGCCCAGGCGCTGGGTGCCGGTGTGGGTGCGGGCGACAACGTTGAACTGCGCGTCGGTGACAGTCGCGAGCCAGCCGGCGGGCAGCCGGCTGTCGGAGATCAACGGCGCGAAGGCCCCGAGCGGCAGGGTTGCTGCGATGGTGCCGCGCACCTGGCTCTCGCGCAGGATGGGCACCCGCAGCGTCACCACATCACCGCGCAGTGGGCTGACCGCGCGCCGGCCGGAGCCGATGACGCGCTGGAAGGTATTGGCGTCGGCGATGGGTGGCGGCACCTCATCGCCCTGGCTGCGCAGGTTGAGGATGTCGCGCTCGCGATCGCTCATGCTGATGGTCAGCCAGTTGCTCCGCAGGCGGATGAGGCGATTGGCCTCGGTGCGGAAGCCCTCGAGGTCGCTGCGGTCGATGGTGACGGAGCCCGAGAGGGTTTCCAGCAGGTCGAGCCCTTCCTCGAGCTCGGCCTCCACCGCGCGGGCGATGGCATGGGCGCTGTCGCGCACGCGCCCGGTCTGGTCCTCGAGTTGCAGGGAGCGGATGAGCAACAGGAGCACCACGGCGTAGATCGCGAGCGGCAAGAGCACCAGCGCCGGCCAGGCGGCGATGAAGCGGCTCTGCACGGGCAGGCTCTCTTCGCTGCCGGCGAGGCTGGGGAGGCGGAGCGGGGGGCTCGCCTCAGGCTTCGTGCCGAGAATTTCGCGCAATGGTTGCATAGAAACTTGGTGGCCTGCATCAAGGGGTTGTGTTCAATCTATGCACGAACGAATTTGCAATCAACACAACTTTAACGTGTAATTCGGCCTGCCCGCCGTGGAATTCGCCAGTGCAGGGCGTGACGATTCAATGGCTACCGCCGCAGGCGCCAAGGCAAGGCCTCAGTGATATGATTGACACGCTTGTGACCACACGGGTTTCATCGCATGCCATTGCGGCGACGGAAGGGCGAATGCGAAACACGTTTTGCCAGGCCAGCGGCCTATTCCTGATCATCCTATCCTTGGCCGCGGCCGGCATACCGGCCGCCGCGCAGCCCGGACCCATGGAACTCATCCCGCGAATTCGCCCGGCGGTGGTGGAAAGCCCGGAGGGCGCTGATCTGGTGGCGGCGCTGCGAACCGGCGGGCTGGTGATGTTCTTCCGCCACGCCGATACCTCCGGCGAGCCCTGCGACAGCAGCTATCGCCTGGGTGACCGCGCCGGGCAGCGCAATATTTCGGCGGTGGGGCGGGAGCAGGCCCGGCGGATCGGCCAGCGGCTGCGCGGGCTCGGAATAGCGGTGGAAATGCCGGTGCTGGCCGGCCCGGTGTATCGCGCCCGCGACACCGCCGAGGAAGCTTTTGGCGCGGCGCAGGTAAGGGTCGTCGATGGCCTCATGGCGGATGATTATGCCGGCGCGCAGCTCGATACCATCCTGGCCGAGCATCGCCGTCTCTTTGCCACGCCGCCGCGCCAGCCCGGCTTCAATGTGGTGCTTGTGGGACATCGCACCCCGGCCATCATGATCGTGGGCCAGGCGCTGGGCGGCCGCGCCCTGCCCGAGGGCGGCGCGCTGGTGCTGCGCCCCCTGCGGCAGGGTTTCGAGGTGCTGGGGGTGCTCGACCTGGTGCCGGTGCCCTGGTGGGATGCCTGCTGAGGCAGCGCCGGGCCGACGCGTTGGTTGTGCGCCAGCCGGTGAAGGCCGCTACCAGGTCACCTCCGGCGGCAGGCTCATCAGGATCGCCTCTACATTGCCGCCGGTCTTCAGGCCGAAGATCGTGCCGCGGTCATGCAGAAGATTGAACTCGACATAGCGCCCGCGGCGAATGAGCTGATGCCCGCGCTCGGCCTCGGTCCAGGGCTCGTGCATGCGGTGGCGGACGATCTTCGGATAGGTCTCGAGAAAGGCCGTGCCCACGTCGCGGGTGAAGGCGAAATCGCGATCGATGCCGCGGCCGGGCGTCTTGTCGCCGAGATAGTCGTAGAAGATGCCGCCCAGGCCGCGTGGTTCGTTGCGGTGCGGCAGGAAGAAATACTCGTCGCACCACTGCTTGAAGCGCGGGTAGTAGTCCGGGTCGTGCTTGTCGCAGGCGGCTTTGAAGCCGGCATGGAAGGTCGCGCCATCCTCCAGGCTGTGGGGTGCGGCGTGGTCCATCGGCGTCAGGTCGCCGCCGCCGCCGAACCAGGCGCGAGTCGTGACGATGAAGCGGGTGTTCATGTGCACCGCCGGCACGCGGGGGCTGCGCATATGCGCCACCAGGGAGATTCCGGTGGCGAGGAAGCGCGGGTCTTCCTCGGCGCCCGACATCTGTTTGCGGAATTCCGGGCTGAACTCGCCCCAGACGGTGGAGACATTCACCCCCACCTTCTCGAAGACGCGGCCGCGCATCACGCTCATCACGCCGCCGCCGCCCTCCGGCCTGTCCCAGGCCGTGCGCGTGAAGCGTCCGGCCGGCAGGGCGGCATGCGGTCCCTCGTGCAGATCATCCTCGATTGACTCGAACGCGGAACAGATGCCGTCGCGCAGGCTCTCAAACCAGCTCCTGGCCGGGATTATGAAGGGATTTTCAGGCGCTTTGCTCATTTTCTTCCCGCTTGCTTCCGGCGTGGCCGGTTGTCACCTCGCCGATACTGCCTTTATACGCGGTGCGGCGCGAGAGACCGGGAAGCGCGGATGAGGATGGGCCGTCGGGCCTGCCCGTTTCGTGTGGCCGGCACTCTCATGGTGCTGATGATGCAGGGACCGAAATTCGATGGCTGACATGGCGACCCAACCCAGCGCGCCGCCCGCGGGCGGCCCGCAGGCAACCAAGCGCGATTTCCTCACGCTGAGTGCCACAGCCTTCGCGGCCGTGGGCGTAGGGGCCATCGTGTGGCCATTCATCGCATCGATGAACCCGGCGCGTGATGTGCTGGCGCTGGCCAGCACGGAGGTCGATCTCAGCCCCATCGCCACCGGCATGGCCGTCACCGTGATGTGGCGCGGCAAGCCGGTCTTCGTGCGCAACCGCACGGCCGAGGAGATCACCGCTGCCCGCGCCGTGCCGCTCTCCGAACTGCGCGACCCCGCGACCGACCAGTCTCGCGTGCAGCGCGACAATTGGCTGGTGATGGTGGGGGTCTGCACCCATCTCGGCTGCGTGCCGCTGGGCCAGCGCCCCACCGACGTTCGTGGTGACTTCAATGGCTGGTTCTGCCCCTGCCATGGCAGCCACTACGACGGCTCCGGCCGCATCCGCAAAGGCCCGGCTCCGGCCAACCTCGCGGTGCCGCAATACACCTTCATGACGCCCACCCAGATCCGCATCGGCTAAGCCCAGGGTATGGTCCCGCAACGCTTTCCGCTGCCATTTCAATAGGAACATCGCACCATGGCGATCGGCCTGCATAAGAGTGACGTGAAGAACCCCGTGCTGCGTTGGGTCGACGAGCGACTGCCCGTCGTCACCATGATGCAGAAGGAGTACGGGACTTTCCCGACCCCTCGGAACTTCAACTATTTCTGGAATTTCGGCGCGCTCGCCATGATCAACCTGATGATCATGATCGCGACCGGTATCTTCCTGGCGATGCATTACCAGCCCAACACCGCCATGGCGTTCGACAGCGTCGAGCGCATCATGCGTGACGTGAATTTCGGCTGGCTGATCCGCTATGTCCACATGAACGGCGCCTCGATGTTCTTCATCGTGGTGTATATCCACATCTTCCGCGGGCTTTATTACGGCTCCTACAAGGCGCCGCGCGAGTTGCTGTGGATGCTGGGCGTGGTCATCTTCCTGTTGATGATGGCGACTGCCTTCATGGGCTACGTGCTGCCCTGGGGCCAGATGTCGCTGTGGGGCGCGGTGGTGATCACCAACCTCTTCTCGGCCTTCCCGGTGGTCGGCGATTTCATCGTCACGCTGCTTTGGGGCGGTTTTTCGGTGGACAACCCCACGCTGACCCGCTTCTTCGCGCTGCACTACCTCATGCCCTTCATGATCGTGGGCGTCGTGTTCCTGCACGTGGCGGCGCTGCACATCACGGGCTCGAACAACCCGCTGGGCGTGGAGCCGAAGGGGCCCCAGGATACCATCCCGTTCCACCCCTACTACACCATCAAGGACACTGTCGGCATCGTGGTCTACCTGATGGTGTTCGCGGCGCTGGTGTTCTTCTCGCCGAACTACCTCGGCCACCCCGACAACTACATCCCTGCGAACCCGCTGAGCACGCCCGCGCACATCGTGCCGGAGTGGTACTTCCTGCCCTATTACGCCATCCTGCGCGCGGTGCCGGACAAGCTGGGTGGCGTGGTCCTGATGTTCAGCTCGATCCTGGTGTGGTTCGCTCTGCCCTGGCTTGACACCTCCAAGGTGCGCTCGATGAATTTCCGCCCCGTGGCGCGTATCTTCTTCCTGCTCTGGTGCGTCTCCTTCGGCGTGCTGATGTATTGCGGCGGCAAGCCGGCCGAGGAGCCCTTCGTCACCATCAGCCGTGTCGCCACCGCCTATTACTTCGCGTATTTTCTTGTGGTCCTGCCGCTGCTTGGTCGCTTCGAGCGCCCGATGCCGCTGCCGGAAAGCATTTCCCGCGCAGTGCTGGGCATAAAGGCCATGGGTGGCGGCCCGCTTCCCGCCGGCGCCACGGCCAAGCCGATGGAGAAGGCCTGAATCATGAAGCGTTTCCTCAAGATCGTGGCGCTTACCGGCGCCGTCCTCATCGCCGCCGGGCCTTCGGGCCAGGCGGCGGGTGAGGCCAATCACCCGCGTGATGCCGGGTTCAGCTTCGCCAGCCTCTTCGGCACCTTCGACCGTGCCTCAGCCCAGCGCGGCTTCCAGGTGTACAAGGAGGTCTGCTCGAACTGCCATTCAATGCGGCTGCTCTCGTACCGCAACCTGGTGGAACTCGGCCTGACCGAGGCCGAGGTCCGCGCCATCGCCGCCACCTTCACCGTGACCGATGGGCCGAATGACGAGGGCGCGATGTTCGAGCGCCCGGCCCGCCTGTCCGACCGTTTCCGCCGCCCGCATGCCAATGACGCGGCCGCCCGCCTTGCCAATAATGGTGCCCTGCCGCCCGACCTCTCGGTCATCGTCAAGGCCCGGCATGACGGTGCGAACTACATCTACTCGCTGCTCACGGGCTACGGCCAGGAGCCGCCGGCGGGTGTGACGATTGGCGACGGGATGAACTACAACCCGTATTTCCCGGGCGGCCAGATCGCGATGGGCCAGGTGCTGAACGACGACCAGATCGAATATGCCGACGGCACCAATGCCTCGGCCGAGCAGATGGCGCGTGACGTCACCACGTTCCTCGCCTGGGCGTCCGAGCCCGAGACCGAGGCGCGGCGCCGCATGGGCATCCGGGTGCTGGTGTTTCTCGCCATTGCCGGCCTGCTGGCTTATGGCGTGAAGCGCAAGATCTGGGCCGAACTCAAGACCAAGGCCGCCTGAAAAGCGCCCTTGAACCGAAAAGGCCGCCTTCGGGCGGCCTTTTTTTTGGCCGGCGCGCCGCCTGGTGTCCGCCGCGTTCGCGCAGCGGGCAGCAGAGACCCGTGGCGAGGATAATTCCGCATTCGCGGCGATTCCGCCTCAACCCATCATGCTCTAAACCCCCCCCCGAACCAGGAGCGCTTCGCATGGACAGCATCACCCCCGTCATCGGCCTCATCGGCGGTTCGGGCCTCTACGACATCGACGGGCTGGAGGATCGGGAGTGGCGGCATGTCCCCACCCCCTGGGGCGAGCCTTCGGACCAGCTGCTGTTTGGTCGGCTGGCCGGTGTGCAATGCGTCTTCCTGCCGCGCCATGGCCGTGGCCACCCCAACCCGCCCTCGGCGTTGAATTTCCGGGCCAATATCGATGCGCTGAAGCGCTCGGGCGTGACCGAGATCATCTCGCTCTCGGCCGTGGGTTCCTTGAAGGAGGAGTATCCGCCCGGGCATTTCGTCATCGTCGACCAGTTTATCGACCGTACCTTCGCCCGCGAAAAATCCTTCTTCGGCCCCGGTTGCGTTGCCCATGTCAGCGTGGCGCATCCGACCTGCCCGCGGCTATCGGATGCGATCGAGGTGGTGGGGCGCGACGTCGGCCTGCCGATGACCCGGGGCGGCACCTACCTCGTGATGGAGGGGCCGCAATTCTCCACCCAGGCGGAAAGCCGGCTCTACCGGCAATGGGGCTGCGACGTGATCGGCATGACCAATATGCCCGAGGCCAAGCTCGCCCGTGAGGCCGAGCTTTGCTACGCCTCCGTCGCCATGGTCACCGATTATGATTGCTGGCACCCCGACCATGACGCGGTGACGGTGGACCAGGTGGTGAAGGTGCTCTTCTCCAATGCCGACAAGGCGCGGTCGCTGGTCAAGGCGCTGATCCCAGCCATCGGCGAGCCGCGTGGCCTCTGCCCGGCCGGCTGCGACACGGCACTTGAATACGCCATCATCACGGCACCGGAAAAGCGTGACCCGGCGCTGATGCAGAAGCTGGATGTGGTGGCGCGCCGGATGTTGAATACCTGATTTTTCCGCCTTGAAATTACATGGACGTAAGGTTAACTCCTCGACACAATCAAGGGAGATCATCATGTCCAACACCACCCGTCGTGGCGCCATGCTCGGCGCCGCCGCCTCTGTCTTCGCCATAGGCGCCGCGCGTGCCCAGGCCTGGACGCCGGATCGCACGATCCGGATCATCGTCCCCTACGCCGCCGGCGGCATCACCGATGTGATCAGCCGCGGCATGGCGCTCGGCCTGCAGCAGGCGCTCGGCGTGGGCGTGGTGATCGAGAACCGGCCCGGCGCCAATGGCACCGTGGGCACCCTGGCCGCGGCGCGTTCGCCCGCCGATGGCACCACCCTGACCATGGGCATTACCGACACCTTCGCCATCAACCGCTCCACCTTCCGCACGCTGCCCTACAGCGACGAGAATGATTTTGCGCCGATCTCGATGATCACCCGCGTGCCCTTCGCGCTGATGGTCGGCACGCATCGCCGCGAGATCACCGATTTCGCCACCTTCCTGCGCGAGGCGCGGCGCGAATCTGGTGCCTTGACCCATGCCTCCTGGGGTGTCGGCTCCTCCTCGCACCTCGCCTTCGAATTCGTGGCGCGGGCGCAGAATTTCCAGAAGCTGCACGTGCCCTTCGCCGCCCAGGCGCCGGGGATGCAGGCGGTGGCGGCGGGCCAGGTCGATTCGATGATGCTGCCGGTGGGCGGCGCCGAGAGCCTGGCGCGCGACGCCCGCGCCCGCATCCTCGCCCTCGCCCATCCCAGCCGCATCGACCTGACCCCCAATGTGCCGACGCTGACCGAACTCGGCGTGCCGCTGGCCACCGGCCTGTGGCTGGCGCTTTATGCCCCCGCGCGCACGCCGGCCAATGTCATCGCCCGGCTGAACGAGGCGGTGCGCCAGGGCATGACGCATGAGCCGACACTGGCCGTCTTCCGGCAGCAGGCCGGCGCGCCGGAGCCCTCGACGCCGGCGGAGCTCGCCGAATTCGCCCGTGCCGAGCGGGTGCAATGGGCCCAGCTCGTGCGCGAGAAGGGCATCGTCGTCGAGTGACGGCGCTGCCCGATTGGCGGGCAGGTGGATACATTCCTGCCCGCGCCGAATGCAGCTTGCGCGCGGGCTGAGGGGGCGTAGAGGCCCCCCAGGCTTGCCGTGCCGACGCCCAGGCGTCATCTGCCGTTCCAAAGCGGAGGCTGACCGACATGGCGCGGAGTTTTAACACCAACATCGACCCCTGCGGGTGCGGGCGTAGCCATGCCGGCATGGCCTGCGACATGCCGACCGATGGCACCGGTGCCCTGGGCCAGGTGGTGGATGAGGCGGTGCTCCAGGCCGTCTTTCCGAACGCCACCACGCGGCGCGCCATGCTCAACACCTTCGGTGCGGGAACCCTGCTGGCCGCCATCGGCGATGTCCTGCCGCTGGTGGACACGCGCGAGGCCTTTGCCCAAACCCCCGCCGCGCCGGAAAAGCGCGACCTGAAGATCGGCTTCATCGCCATCACCTGCGCGACCCCCATCATCATGGCCGACCCGATGGGCTTCTATCGTCGCCAGGGGCTGAACGTGGAGGTCATCCGCACCGCCGGCTGGGCGGTGATCCGCGACCGCTCCATCGCCCGTGAGTTCGACGCGGCGCATATGCTCGCACCCATGCCGCTCGCCATGTCGCTCGGCGTCGGTGTGGCCAGCCCGCAGCCCTGGGCGGTCGCGGCCATCGAGAACATCAATGGCCAGGCCATCACCCTGGCCAACAAGCACCGCGACAAGCGCGACCCGAAGGATTGGCGCGGCTTCCGCTTTGCCGTGCCGTTCGATTTCTCGATGCACAACTACCTGCTGCGCGCCTATGTCGCCGAGGCGGGGCTGGATCCGGACCGCGACATCCAGATCCGCTCGGTGCCGCCGCCGGAGATGGTCGCCAATCTGCGCGCCGACAATATCGACGGCTTCCTCGGGCCCGACCCCTTCAACCAGCGCGCGGTGTTCGACGGCGTGGGCTTCATCCATCTCCTCACCAAGGAGATGTGGGACGGCCACCCCTGCTGCGCCTTCGCCGTGCCCGCCTCCATGCCGCGAGAGATGCCCAACACCTTCGCCGCGCTGATGAAGGCGATCGTCGAGGCGACGGCCTATTCCAACAACCAGGCGAACCGGCGCGAGGTGGCGGCCGCCATTTCTGGGCCGAACTACCTCAACCAGCCGCAAACCGTGATCGAGCAGGTGCTGACCGGCACCTTCGCAAACGGGTTGGGCCAGGTGCAGCGGGTGCCCGAGCGGGTGGGCTTCCAGCCCTTCCCCTACCATTCCATGGCGGTGTGGATCCTGACCCAGATGCGCCGCTGGGGGCAGCTGCAGCGTGAAGTGGATTATGCCGCGGTGGCGAACCAGGTGTTCCTCACCCTCGATGCCGGGCGTGCGATGCGCGAGTTGGGGCTGGAAGTGCCGGCGAACCCGATGCGCAGCGAAACCATCCTGGGCCGTGCCTTCGACCCGGCGCAGGCCGATGCCTATTTGAACTCCTTCGCCATCAAGCGCTGAGCCTATGCAAAAGCCGGTTTCCGCCTGGCGCGCGACATTGCTGTCGTTCGTCATCCTCGCCCTGTTCCTGGGCGCCTGGGAGCTGTCCCTGCAGGGGGCAGGGCAGGGCAGCGGGCCGGCGGTGGACCCGGAATATGCCGCCCTCGTCGGCCAGGCCGCGGCCACCGGCGGGCAGACGCCCATGCCCAAGCCGTCGGAGATCGGCCGGCGGCTGTTCCAACTGCTGAGCGACCCGTTTTATGTCAGAGGGCCGAATGACCAGGGTATCGGCATCCAGGTTGCCTATTCGCTGGGGCGCGTGCTGCTGGGCTTTGGGATCGCGGCGCTGATCGCCATTCCGCTCGGCTTCATTATTGGCATGTCGCCGCTGCTGAATGCGGCGTTGAACCCTTTCATCCAGGTGCTGCGGCCGGTCTCACCGCTGGCCTGGATGCCTTTGGCGCTCTTCACCATTCAGGATTCATCGATTTCGGCGGTCTTCGTCATCTTCATCTGCTCGATCTGGCCGATGCTGCTGAACACCGCCTTCGGTGTCTCGGCGGTGCGGCGGGAATGGCTGAATGTGGCGCGCACGCTGGAAGCTGGGACCTGGCGGACAGCGTTCCGCGTGATTTTACCCGCCGCGGCGCCGACCATCCTGACCGGCATGCGCATCTCCATCGGCATCGCCTGGCTGGTGATCGTGGCGGCCGAGATGCTCGTGGGTGGCACCGGCATCGGCTACTGGGTGTGGAACCAATGGAACAACCTCTCCATCGCCGATATCTGCATCGCGATCCTGCTGATCGGCCTGGTCGGGTTGGCGCTGGACCGGCTGCTGGGGCTTTTGGCGCGCGCGGTGGCCTGGAATGAGTAAGCCCTATGTCAGCGTCGAGGGGATTTCACGGAAATTCCCAGGCCTCACGGTGTTCGAGAATGTCTGGTTCGGGGTGAACCGGGGGGAATTCGTCTGCCTCGTGGGCCATTCCGGCTGCGGCAAGACGACCATACTGAACATCCTGGCCGGGCTGGATGCGCCCAGCGAGGGCGTGGTGCTGGCCGATGGGCGGGAGATCGCCGGCCCCTCGCTGGAACGCGCGGTGATTTTTCAGGGCCATGCCCTGATGCCCTGGCTGACGGCCGAGCAGAACGTGGCCTTCGCGCTGGGTTGCAAGCACAAGGACTGGGATGCCGGGCGGCTGCGTGACGGCGCGCGGCGCGTGCTGGAAAAGGTTGGCCTGGGGGCCGCCATGGCGAAGAAACCCTCGGAACTCTCGGGCGGCATGAAGCAGCGTGTGGGCATCGCCCGCGCCTTCGCCATCGAACCGAAGATGATGCTGATGGACGAGCCGTTCTCCGCGCTCGATGCCCTGACGCGCGGGTCGCTGCAGGAGGAGGTGTCGCGGCTCGTCACCGAAGCGGGGCAGACCGCCTTCATGATCACCCATGACGTGGATGAGGCGATCCTGCTCGCGGACCGTATTCTGCTGATGACCAATGGGCCGCAGGCGCGGGTGGCGGAGGTGGTGATCAACACGCTGCCCAAGCCGCGGGTGCGGGCGACGCTGCACCACCAGCCCGGCTATCATGAGTTGCGGGATCACATCATGGATTTCCTCATCACGCGCAGCCGGACCTTGGCGGGGACGGCGCCTGGGGATTATGACCCTCGACATCCGCCGGAAGTATCGCCGGCAGGCTAAGGGGCTCTGCCCCTTGGAACCCCGGCAAGGTCGACATGTATGTCGACAAGTTTCTTGCATCTTCGATCAGAAAGAGACCCCACCATGAAGCGTTCGGACCTCACCGAGAAGATTCTCGACATCAAGCGAGAGAAGGGATGGACCTGGAAGTATATCAATGAGGAGATCGGTGGGATGTCGCCGACGCTCGTCACCGGCGCGCTGCTGGGGCAGATGAAGCTGGTGAAGCCCTTGGCCGCGAAGGCCGCCAAGTTGTTTGGCCTCACCGAGGCTGAGGAGCGCATGCTGAACGAGGTGCCCTATCGCGGCACGACGATGCCGCCGACCGACCCGCTGATCTATCGCTTCTACGAAATGGTCATGGTCAATGGCCCGGCCTGGAAGGCGCTGATCGAGGAGGAATTCGGCGACGGCATCATGTCCGCCATCGATTTCGACTTCGAATTCGAACGCCAGCCGAACCCCAAGGGCGACCGGGTGAAGATCTCAATGTCCGGCAAATTCCTGCCCTACAAGTATTACGGGAATGAGCAGGGCATCCAGGATTACGGCTTCAAGGAAGAGTGAGGCTACGGCCTTCTAGCGGCCGAAAACCTCTGCTAAGGCCGGCGGTATGAGCACAGAGACCTACACCGTCGGCATCGTCGGCCTTGGCGCCATCGGCATGCACCTCGCCCGCGCATTGGATGCGGGCGTTCCTGGCCTGAAGCTGGCCGCCGTCGCGGTGCGCGACCGCGAGCGCGCGCTGGCCGGCATGAAGGGTTTTCGTGACCGGCCGCTGATCCTCGACATCGAAAAGCTGCCGCGCGAATGCGACATCATCGTCGAAGCCGCGCCGGCCTCGGTGTTCGAACAGGCTGCCACGGCCGCGATTGAGGCAGGCTGCATCTTCGTGCCCTCCTCCTGCGGCGCGCTGCTGCCGCGCATGCACCTCGTGGAGCGCGCGAAGGAAACCGGTGCGCGCATCATCATCCCCACCGGCGCGCTGCTGGGCCTGGATGCCGTGCGTGCCGCGGCCGAGGGCCATGTCTCCTCCGTCACCATCGAGACGCGCAAGCCGCCCGGCGGCCTGGTCGGCGCGCCCTATCTCGACAAGAACAACATCGACGTGCTCGGTGTGAACGAGGCGACCATGGTGTTCAAGGGCAATGCCTTCGACGCCGCGCAGGGTTTTCCGGCCAATGTGAACGTGGCCGCCGCCCTGGCGCTGGCCGGCATCGGGCCCGAGCGGACCATGGTGGAAATCTGGGCCGACCCGGCGGTGACCCGCAACACCCACACCATCCGCGTCGAGGCGGATGAGGTGCGGCTGACCATGACCATCGAGAATGTGCCAAGCGTGGAAAACCCCCGCACCGGGAAGATCACGCCGCTCTCCATCCTGGCCTGCCTGCGCGGCCTGACCTCCACGCTCAAGGTCGGCAGCTGAGTTCGGGACATCGAGCACGGCGCCCGGACGCGCGGCCCCTGACCTGAGCGCCGCGGCGCGCTATGCGGCATCATGCTGGAAAGCGCGCTCTTTGCCCTCGTGGCCCTGCTGGTGATCCTGGACCCGCCGGGCACGGCGGTGATCTTTGCCACCATGACGGCGCGCAATTCGGTCGCCGAACGCCGCGCCATGGCGCTTCGCGGCTGCACCATCGCCTTCATCGTGCTGATGGTCTTTGCGCTGGCCGGCGGCTGGCTGTTGCGCGCGCTGGGCATTGGCCTGCCGGCGATGAAGGTGGCGGGCGGGCTGCTGCTTTTCCTGCTCGCGACTGAGATGGTCATGGGCCGCACCAGCCTGCGCGCCAGCGATGACGAGCAGCGCGCGGCGGCTGAGACCGATGAGGATATTTCCGTCTTCCCGTTGGCCATTCCGCTGCTGGCCGGCCCGGGCGGAATGACCACCATGGTGCTGCTGGCCGAACAGGCGAAGGGCTCGCCCATGCAGCTCGGCCTGGCCTGCCTGGCGCTGGCGATCGCACTTGGCCTTACCCTGGCCTGCCTGCTGGCGGCACCCCTGGTGACGCGGCTGCTGGGCAAGACCGGCGGGCATGTCATCGGCCGGGTGCTGGGTGTGCTGCTCGCGGCGCTGGCGGCGCAGATTGCGCTGGATGGCATCGCGCAGTCACTGCGGGCTTGAGATTTTGCGGAATTTGATCCTATAATACCGCGCCAGCGGGAAACCAATGTCCGCCCCCAAGCCGGGTGGGAAAATGGGTGGAGGGTCTGGAAGGGGCGAAGCCTTTTCCAGGGCCACGCCAAACCTGCCAGGCCGTTGTCTGTCCCCCAAGCCTTCCAGGGCCGGGGGCGAATTTATCGCAAAACGTGAATTTCGCGCATCGTCATGCCCCATCGGCACGGATATTCGCGGCCTGCGCGGTGGCGCGGGTTCGGGTCATCTCCGCCGCCCAGAAGGCGGTCAGCGCTGCCGGGCCGCGTTCCTCGGTGGCCGCGACGTCGGCGCCAAGCTCGCGCTGGCGGTCCAGATAGGCCGGCGTCTCCATCACCCGCAGCAGTGCCGCCGCGAGCTGCGCCTGCACCGTGGGCGCCATGCTGGCCGGGCCGACCAGCGCCGCCCAACTGCCGCCCGTCAGCCCGGGGAAGCCGGCCTCGATCAATGTCGGCGCCTCGGGCATCAGCACTGAACGGCGCGGGCCGGTGGTGGCCAGCACCCGCAGCCGGCCATCGCGCCAGAGCGGGAAGACCGTCGAGATCTCACCCATCACGCTGGCCACATTGCCCGCCAGCACATCCGGCACCGAGAGGCTGGAGCCGCGATAGGGCACATGCGTCAGCCGCACGCCGCCCGCCACCATCAGCTGCTCGATGAGAAAATGGGTGGCGCTGCCCTGGCCGGAGGAGCCGATGCTCAAGCCCCCCGCGCGCGCGGCGGCGAGGTAGCCCGCCATGTCGCGGATCGGGCTTTCCGTCCGTACCGTCAGCGTGAGCGGGCTGCGGCTGACCAGGCCGATGGCGCAGAAATCGCCGGGCGATTCATAGGGCATGCGCGGCTGCAGGATGGGGTTGTTCACGAGTGGGCCGTTGCTGCCCAGCAGCAGGGTGTGGCCGTCGGTGGCGCGGGCCACGACCTCCGCCCCCACCGTGCCGCCGGCCCCGGCGCGGTTCTCCACCAGCACGGGCTGCGGCAGCAGCGCCGCGAGATGCACGCCTAAAAGCCTGGCCTGCACATCGGAGGAGGTGCCGGCGGCGAAGGGCACGATGATGCGGATGGGCCGCTCCACCTGGGCGAGTGCGGGAGTGGCGAGGAGGAGGGCGGGGATGTGGCGGCGGCGCATGGGCCTGAGCTTGCGCGCCCCCCCGCCCCGCGCGCAAGCTCGGCGTAAGATCACGGAGGACGAGATGCGTCGCACCACCCTGGCCCTGATGCTGCTGGCCGCCCCTGCGCTCGCGCAGGTCAGCCGCTTCGACATGGCCCCAGCCCGCCCGGCGTTTTCCGGCACGCCCTTCGGCGCCGCCGGCAGCTACGAGGTGCTGCGCGGCACCGCGACCATCGCCCTCGACCCCGCCGATCCGCGCAATGCCGGCATCGCCGACATCACGCTCGCGCCGCGCAACGCGCAGGGCCGGGTGGAGGCCGTGGCCGATGTCATGATCTTGCGCCCGACCGATCCCGCGCGCGGCAATGGCACCCTGCTGGTCGAGCCGCCCAATCGCGGCCGCCCGATCATCGAGCAGATGATGAATGACACCCCGGGCAACCGGCAGGGCCTCTTCGAAACCGCTTCCGATGCCGGCAATGGCTGGATGATGCGCCAGGGCTACACCGTGGCCTGGATCGGCTGGCAGGGCGACCCGACGCCGGGCCAGGGGTTTCGCGTGCGGGTGCCCGCGGCACCAGGCGTGACCGGCGCGGTGCGCGATGAATTCGTCTTCGACCACACGACCAACCCCGCCCCGGCGCAGCTCACCTATCAGGTAGCGGATCCGGCGAGCCTGGCGGTGACGGTGCGCGCCCGCACCAATGATGCCCGGGCCACGCCGGCTGGGCTGACGCTCGCCTTCACCGCGCCCGGCCGCGTCGCCATCACCCGGCCGCCAGGCTTCGACGCGGGTGCGATCTACGAGGTCACCTATACCGGGCGCGACCCCGGGCTGATGGGCATGGGGCTTGCGGCCTTCCGTGACGTCACCGCGGCGCTGCGCCATGGCGAGGGGGCCGCGAACCCGCAATCCGGCCGGCCCTCGGGCCGCGCGGTGGCACTGGGCATCTCGCAATCCGGCCGTTTCCTGCGCGACCTGCTCTACCAGGGCTTTGTCGAGGACACCGCCGGCCGGCCGGTCTTCGAAGGCCTGATCCCGCATATCGCCGGCAGCAGGCGGGCCTATGTGAACGCGCGCTGGGCGCAGCCCAGCCGCAACCCCGGTGACCACACCGACCGGCTCTACCCCGCCGACCAGTTCCCCTTCACATATGCCGACACCACCGACCCGCTGACCGGCGCGACCGACGGCCTGCTGCGCCGCTGCACCGCCAGCAACACCTGCCCGCGCATCATGCAGACCGATAGCGAGCTGGAATTCTTCGGCTCCCGCGGCTCGCTGGTGGTGACCGACCCGCGCGGCGGGCATCTGGAACTGCCGCCGGGCGTGCGGGCCTATATGTTCGCCGGCCACCCGCATTACAGCACGGCGCAGGCCTTTGCCGACCGCGTCCCGCTCTGCGCCAATCCGCTGAACCCGCTGCAGGCCGGGGCGCCGATGCGGGCGCTGGTGGTGGCGCTCGAGGCCTGGATGCGTGAAGGGGTGGCGCCGCCCGCCTCGCGCACGCCCACCGTCGCGGCCGGCACTCTGGTGTCGCCCGCCTATCCCGCGCTGCCGGGCCTGGCACTGCCCGATGGGGTGCCGCCGGCGGCGCTGCTGGACCTGACGCGCATGCCGCCCGGTGTGGTCGGGACCTACACCATCATGACGCCGCGGCTGGATGGCGATGGCCACCCGGTGGCGGGCATCCGCCTGCCGGTGATCGAGGCGCCGCGGGCCACCTATGTCGGCTACAACCCGCGGGCACAGGGTTTTGCCCCGGGCGCCTATTGCCTGAACAGTGGCAGCGCCCTGCCACTGGCCGCTACCCGTGCAGCACGCGAAGCCACGGGCGACCCTCGGCCCTCCATCGAGGAACGCTGGCCGGGTGAGACCTATGTCGCGGCCGTGCAGGCCAGCGCGACCCGGCTGGTGGCGGAGCGGTTGCTGCTGGCGGACGACGCCGAGGCCATGGTGGCGGCGGCTCGGGCGGGGACGCTGGCCAGGCTCAGGTAAGCCGCGCCAGCCATACGGTGTGGCGGTTGCAGTCCGGGTCCTCGGCGATGTGCCGCACCACCGCGAAACCCTGTGCGGCCAGCAATGCCCGGTACTCCTCCGGGTCCAGGCTGGCGTGGAACAGCGGCACGCCCGGCTCAAGCGCGCCGATCGCGGTGCCGGCGCGTGGCCCGCTGGTGAAGAGCAGCGCCGCCCCTGGCGCCGCCAGGGCCGCGAAGTGTCGGAACATCGCCCGCTGATCCTCGGCCGTGAGGTGAAAGAAGCTATTCCAGGCGATGATGCCGTCGAAGCCCGCGGTCAGGGGCGGGGCGCGCATGTCGCCGACCAGCCAGCGATGCGCGGGGAATCGGGCGCGGCACAGCGCGATCATGCCCGGCGCGCTGTCCAGGCCGGTCAGCTGGAAACCCTGGGCGATGAGGTGGGCGGCGATCGGCTCTGCCATGCCGCAGCCCAGGTCCAGCACGGCACCGCCGGGCGGCACCAGGGCGGCGAAGGCGTCGAGCCAGGGGCGCTCGAACAGGCCGCGGTCGCGCAGCGCGTCGAAGCGCGCGGCGTATCGCTGATAGGTCGGGATGATGGCGTCAGGCGTCATCCGGCCGGGGGGCGGCGAAGAGTTCTGTCAGCTCGGCGTAGTCGCGGTAGCCGCAGCGTGCGATGGTTTTTGCCGCCACGGCGTCGAATTGGCCATTGTTCAGAACCGCCTCGGCGATGTGCACGCCCACGACCTGGCCGATGATCAGCCAGCCGCCGGTTGGGTTGCCGTCGATATCCGCCATCTCCATGGAATGGGTCACACGGCATTCCAGCGCGGCGGGGCTCAGCGCCACGCGGGGGGGCTTCACCATGCGGCTGGGGGCTTCGGCTAGGCCGGCGGTCTCGAATTCGGACATACCCTCGGGCAGGCTGCCGGAACTGATGTTCATCGCGTCGAACAGTGGGCGGGTGGCCAGGTTGAAGACGAATTCGCCGGTCTCGATCGCGTTCTTCGCGGAGTGCTTCAGCGTCTCGGAGGTAAACGCCAGCAGGGCCGGGCGCGTATGCACCATGTTGAAGAAGCTGTAAGGCGCGAGATTGGGCCGGCCCTTGGCATCGAGCGTGGAAATCCAGCCGATCGGCCTGGGCGCCACGATGGCTTTCAGCGGGTCATGCGGCAGGCCGTGGCCGTTTTTTGGTTCATAGAACATGCGTCACCCCAGGAGCAGAATGCCAAGCGCCGCGCCGCCACCCAGCATCCACAGCGGCGAGCGTTTGGTCAGGAACACGAAGCCCGCCGTCACGGCGGTGATGGCCATGGCCATCACGGGCAGACTGCCCCAGGTGGCCAGCGCGGTCTCCCCCAGCAGCAGGGCGGAGGCGGTGACGAGGCCGAGCGCCACCGGCACCATCCCGCGCTCGATCCGTCGCAGCCAGACCGCGCCCCGCAGCCGGGCCCGCATGCCGGCAAAGCCCAGCGCCATCAGCCCCGAGGGCAGGCACATGGCCAAGGTAGCGCCGAGCAGCCCGAGTGGCCCCGCGATGTGCCAGCCGAAGACGCCCACCACCAGCACATTCGGCCCCGGCGAGGCCTGGGCCAGGGCATAGCTGCGGGCGAAGGTGGCATCGTCCATCCAGCCATGCTCATCGACGATGAGGCGGTGCATGTCGCCCAGCACTGCGCTGCCGCCGCCGACCGCGATGACGGAGAGCTGGGCCAGGCCGATCATGAGGGCGAGGAGATCACTCATGCCGAGAGTGATCCGCGGAGGCCGGAACGGCCTGAGCCGTGAATGGGTCTCACGACCGCACTTCCCGGTACGCGGCCAATACGCCCAGCGGCGCCAGGCAGAGGATGATCCAGGGCAGCGGCACCCGCCACAGCGCCAGGCCCAGTGCCGCCACGCCCACCACCACCATGGGCGTGGAGGGCCTCGCCCCGCGCACCATCTTGAACGCCGTGCCCAGCATCATCCCCGCCGCGGCCGAGGCCACGCCTGCCAGCGCGCCCCGCACCATGCCGAGATGGCCGAACCGGTCATACAGCAGGCACAGGCTGGAGAGGATCAGCAGCGGCCCGGCGAAGAGCCCGGCCACCGCCGCCGCCGCGCCGCGCAGGCCGCAGAAGCCGTGGCCCACGATGATGGCTGTGTTCATCGCATTCGGCCCGGGCAGCACCTGGCCCAGGCCCAGTCGCTCGGCGAATTCGCGGTCGGTCAGCCAGCCGCGCTTTTCCACCAGCATGCGGCGCGCCCAGGCATTGGCGCCGCCGAAGCTGGAAATGCCGACCTGGAAATAGGCGGTGAAGAGGGCGGAGGCGGAAGGCTTCACCGCGGCAGCAGCTGTTCCGCCAGCGTCGACCAGTAGCTGGCGCCGGTGGCCAGCACCTCGTCGTTGAAGTCGTATTTCGGGTGGTGCAGGCCGGGGTCGCCCTCGCCGCGGCCACCGCCGATCATGATGTAGCTGCCGGCCTTGGCCTCGAGCATGAAGGCGAAATCCTCGCCGCCCATGGTTGGCTTGTCCATGTGCAGCACGCGGGCATCGCCGGCCACGGCGCGGGCGGCGGCGAGCGTGAGTTGCGTGCTTTCGACATCATTCACCGTGGGCGGGCAGTAGCGGACAAAACTGCATTCCGCGGTGGCGCCGAAGGCGGCTGCGATGGTCGGCACCATGTGCAGGAAACGCGCCTTGAGCAGGTCGCCCACCTCCTGCTTGAACCAGCGCGCCGTGCCCTGCATGTGCACGCTGTCGGGGATCACATTGTGGGTGAAGCCGCCCTTGATGTGCCCGATGGTGATGACGCCGGCCTCCACCGGTTCGACATTGCGGGCCACGATGCTTTGCAGGCCCTGGACGATGGCGGCGGCGACCATGATCGGGTCCACGCCCTCATGCGGCATGGCGCCGTGCGCGCCTCGGCCCTGCAGGGCGATCTCCAGGTTTGCCACGGCGGCCATGATCGGGCCCTCGCGCCAGGCGAATTGGCCGGCGGGCAGGCCTGGCCAATTGTGCATGCCGAAGACGCGGCTCATCGGGAAGCGTTCGAAGATGCCGTCGCGCACCATGACATCGGCGCCGCCGCCTTTCTCCTCGGCGGGCTGGAAGATGAGGATGACGGAGCCGGAAAAGTTGCGGGTTTCCGCCAGGTAGCGGGCTGCGCCGAGCAGCATGGTGGTGTGGCCGTCATGGCCGCAGGCATGCATTTTTCCGGGGGTTTGCGAGGCCCAGGCGGCGCCGGTCAGCTCTTCCACCGGGAGTGCGTCCATATCGGCGCGCAGGCCGATGGCGCGGCCATTCGGCCCGCCCTGGCCATGGATGACGCCGATCACGCCGGTGCCGGAGAAGCCGGTGATCACCTCGTCGCAGCCGAATTCGCGCAGGCGCTCGGCCACGATGCCGGCGGTGCGGTGTTCCTCGAAGGCGAGTTCGGGGTGGATGTGGAAATCGCGCCGCCACGCCGTCAGTTCGGGGTGGAATTCGGCGATGCGGTTGATCACGGGCATGGGGATTCTCCGGCGGCGCTTGATGGTTGGGTTATGATCGCCATCTGCACCGCGTGACAAGAAAGGGTGCGGGCATGATTCTCAAGGCATTGGCGGCGCCGCTGATGGTGGCGCATGTGGTGGTGAGCGGCGCCTTCACCGCCGGCGCTGTGGCGGGAGCCGCGGGCGTGGTGGGGCTTTGCGCACTGCGCAAGCGGCTCAAGGAGAAGCAGGCGGGAACATCCGCGACAGACCCTCTGCCAGCGGAATAGGGAAGACCCCCAGGGCCTCGCGCATCGCGGTGATGTCAAAGGCCTTGTCCTCAGTCAGCCGGCGAATTTCGGCGCGGCCGATACGCGGCAGGCCGGGCAGGCGGGTGAGCGGCGTTGCCAGCATGAGCAGGGCCGCCGGCAGCGGCAGCACCGGGCGGCGCGGCAGGCCCGCGGCCAGGGCGATGGCGGCGCAGAATTCGGCATAGGTCAGCGCTTCGGGGCCGGCGATGGTGATGGCGCCCCGCGCCTCACCATGCAGGGCGGCCAGCACGGCCGATGTCACATCGGATTGATGGATGGGCTGCACCAGGCTGGCGCCGCCATTGGGCAGCGGCAGCACCGGCAGGCGCTTCATGAGGGCGGCGAGGCGCTGCACGTTGTTCTCGCCCTCGGCGCCATAGATCATGGTGGGGTGCAGCATCACGCCGGCCCGGCCGCTGGCCAGGAAGGCGGCCTCACCAGCCTTCACGCCATCGCCATGCCAGTCCGGCCAGCGGGAAAACCGCCGCGTGCTGCCGAGAAAGACCAGGCGGGCCGAGGGCGGGGCGGCGGCGATGATGGCGCCGGCATGCCGGGCATGGGCGGTGGAGATGACATGCGTGGCGTCGTGCAGCGCCTCGCGCAGGGCATCGGGCTGCTCGATATCGGCGATGCGCGGCGGCCACGGCACGCCCACGGCGGCCCAGCGCATCGCGTCGCGCACCACGGGAATGCATCGCGGCAGGGCGCGGGCGAGCGCCGCGCCGGAGCGGCCGCCGGCGCCGATGACGGCGACCCGTTCAGCCGCCATCGGCGCGCAGAAAACGCAGGTCCGCGCCATCGGGGGCCTGCATCACCTGCTCATGCACCAGGCGGTCCCAGCCGCGCTTGGGCGCGGGGGCGGGGGACCAGGCGGCGCGGCGGGCGGCCAGCGTGGCCTCGTCCACCAGCAGGTCCAGGCTGCGGTGCTTCACGGAGAGGCGGATGCGATCGCCGGTTTCGGCGAAGGCCAAGGGGCCGCCGGCCGCGGCCTCGGGCGCGATATGCAGCACCACGGTGCCGAAGGCGGTGCCGGACATGCGGCAATCACTCATCCGCACCATGTCCTTCACACCGGTCCGGCCGAGTTTTTTCGGGATGGGCAGGTAGCCGGCCTCGGGCATGCCGGCGGGCGAAAGGGGGCCAGCATTCTTCAGGATCATGATGGTGTTGGCGTTCACATCCAGCGCCTCGTCATCGATGCGTGCGGCGAGATCCTCGACGCCGTTGAAGACCATGCATTCGGCCTCATGCTCGAACAGCGATTCGGTGGCGGCGGAGCGTTTCAGGATGGCGCCATCGGGCGCCAGCGAGCCGAACAGCGCCACCAGCCCGCCCACTGGCGAGACCGGGTTTTCGCGAGCCTTGATGTACTGCCTGTCGACGAAATGCGTGCCGTCGCCGATGCGCTCGGCGAGCGTCTTGCCATAGACGTCCTTGGCATCGAGATGCAGCAGGTCGCGGATTTCCCACAGCAGCGCGCGCATGCCGCCGGCGAAGTGGAAATCCTCCATATAGCCCTCGCCCGTCGGCTTCAGGTCCACCAGCACCGGGGTTTCGTCGCTCATTTCATCCAGGCGCTTCAAATTCACCTTCAGCCCCGCCCGGCCGGCGATGGCGGCGAGATGCACCAGCGCATTGGTCGAACCGCCCAGCGCCAGCAGCACGCGCATGGCATTCTCCACCGCCTCGATGGTGAGGATTTCGGAGGGGCGAACCTTCAGGCCCATGGCGAGGCGCCCGGCTTCCTCGGCGATGCGCAGGCGGTCGCTGTGCACGGCCGGCGCGCTCGCACCTTCCAGCGGCATGAAGCCCAGCGTGGCCACGAGGCAGGCCATGGTGGAGGCGGTGCCCATCACGCCGCAGGTGCCAGCGGTGACGGCGAGCGCGTTCTCGACCTCGTTGATCCGTTCCTCGGACACATCGCCCGAGCGGTAGCGCGCCCAGTAGCGGCGGCAATCGGTGCAGGCGGCCAGGCGTTCGCCCTGGTAGCGGTTGGCGCTCATCGGCCCGGTGACGAGCATGACGGCGGGGACATCGGCGGAGACGGCGGCCATGAGCTGCGCCGGCACCGTCTTGTCGCAGCCGCCCACGAGCACGACCGAATCCATCGGCTGCGCCGCCACCATCGCCTCGGTGTCGAGCGCCATGAGGTTGCGGTAATGCATGGAACACGGCGTGAGGAAGGGCTCGCAGAGGCTGATGGTCGGAAACGCCATCGGCAGGCCGCCCGAGAGCATCACGCCGCGCTTCACCGCCTCGATCAGGTCGGGCACCGAGCGGTGGCAATTGTTCAGGTCCGAGGCGGTGTCGACGATGCCCACCACCGGGCGCGACAGCGCATCCTTCGAATAGCCCATCGAGGCCGCGAAACTGCGGCGGAGGTAGAGCGCGAATTCGCGGTCCCCGTAATTGGCGGCGTTGCGGCCGAGACCATGAGGTGTGTCGTTCATGCCGCCATGTTGCGGCAGGCCGGCCGCGGCGTCACCCCACCGCGCCACCTATCGGCGCGATCGGGCGTTTCGCATGGACGGCGGCGGCGCGCGGCCGGCATGCTGCCGGCTTCAAGGAAAGAACCATCATGAAAGCCTCCCCCATCGCCGTCTTCGCCGCCGGCTTCCTTGCCGGTGGTGTCGTGCTCGGCGGCTTCGTCGCCCATGCGCGGATCACCACGCTGAATGCGGCCATCGCCGGCGTGCTGCCGAATTCCGAGGGCAGCCTGTTCTGCGTGACCGCGGCCAATGGGCTGCGGCCGATCACGGGAGTGTATCGTGCCACCACGGTGAACGCACCCGGCGGCACCTCCGGTGGCGCCACCCTGCGCTGCCCGGCCTGAGCTACTCGGGCTGAACGCCTGCGCGGGCGAGCAGGGCGCGGTGCTGCTCCAGCTCGCGTCTGATGCGGGCCTTCAGCGGGGCCTCGCCCTGCTGGTCGGGGGGCGTGGGGGTCAGGCCATTGGTCGCCATCAGGCGTTGTGCATCGCCATCGGCCAGGCCCGTGGCCATGGCGCGGCGGATGCCGGCCAGCACCGGCTCCGGCGTGCCCAGCGGCGCCTGGATGGAATACCAGCCGGCCATGCCGAAGCCGGGAAAACCCTGCTCGGCGATGGTCGGCAGCCCGGGCAGCGCATCCGACCGCGTGGGATTTGAAATGCCGAGCGGCCGCAGCCGCCCGGCCTCGATCTGCGCCCGTCCCGCGGCCAGCAGCACCAGCATGCAGTCGGTGCGCCCGGCCATGGTGTCGGTCATCGCCTGGGGCGAGCCGGTATAGGGCACGTGCAGCATGTCGGCGCCGGCCAGGCGTAACAGCTCCACCATCGGCAGATGCCCGGTGCTGCCCACGCCCCAGCTGGCGTAGCTGAGCTGGCCGGGCCGCGCGCGGGCGGCGGCCAGGAGTTGCTCCAGGCTCGACCAGCGTGGGTTGGCCACCAGCAGGGTCACGGTGTCGCAGACCTGGGTGACATGGGCGAAATCGGCCAGCGGGTCATAGCCCGGGTTGCGGAAGGCCAGCGGCGCAAGGCTGAAGGTCGCGATGGTGCCGAGCAGCAGCATGTGGCCATCCGGCCGCGCCGCCTTTACCAGCCGCGCCGCCAGCGTGGTCGAGGCGCCGGCGCGGTTCTCCAGGATGAATGTGCCGCCCAGTGCCGCCCCCAGGGATTGCTGCACCACCCGCCCCACCACATCGGAGGCGCCGCCCGGGGCATAGGGGATGACGAGCGACACGGTTTGGCTTCCCGGCCAGGATTGTGCCGAAGCGGGCAGGGCAGGCATGGCCAGGGCAGGCATGGCCAGGGCGGCGCGACGTGGGATCATGGGTTTTCCTCCGGGCCAAAGCCTCGCCCGGCGGCACGGCTTGGTGCAAGCGGAACCTTCGAGTGATACGGTATTATGTTACCACAACAAAAAATACCAGTTTCCGCTTGACCCAAACCGCCCTCCACGGCATATCGCCGCATCCTATCTGCTCAGGCGAAAGTACAATGCTTCAGACCCAGACCACCTCCATCAAACCGGCCGACGTCCAGAAAGCCTGGATCGTGGTGGATGCCGACGGCCTCGTCCTCGGCCGCCTGGCCACCATCGTGGCCAACCGGCTGCGGGGCAAGCACAAGCCCACCTTCACGCCGCATGTCGATTGCGGTGACCACGTGGTCATCATCAACGCGGAGAAGATCCGCGTGACCGGCAACAAGGCCGAGCAGAAGATGTTCTACTGGCACACCGGCTTCGCCGGCGGGATCAAGGGCCGCTCGATCGCTGAGCGCCTGGGCGGCAATCACCCCACCTCGGTCGTCGAGAAGGCGATCGAGCGGATGATCACGCGCGGGCCGCTGGGCCGCAAGCAGTTGAAGAACCTGCATGTCTATGCCGGCCCCGAGCATCCGCATGCCGGCGCCCAGCCGGTGGCGCTGGACGTCGGCGCGATGAACCGCAAGAACAAGATTGGTTGAGCCTCCGATGAGCGAACAAGTCTCCTCCTCCCTCGCTGACCTGAAGGACATGGTTGCCGGCACGCCGGCCGCCTCCGTCATGGAAGCCGCCATCAAGCGTGAGCCGAAGCGCGACCCGCAGGGCCGCAGCTATGCCACCGGCAGCCGCAAGAACGCCGTTGCCCGCGTCTGGGTGAAGCCCGGCAAGGGCACCATCACGGTGAACGACAAGCCCGCCAGCCAGTATTTCGCCCGGCCGGTGCTGCGCATGATCATCACCCAGCCCTTCCTGGTGGCCGACCGCTATCAGGCCTTCGACGTGATCTGCACGGTCGTCGGCGGCGGTCTCTCCGGCCAGGCCGGCGCGGTGCGCCATGGCATCAGCCGCGCCCTGGTGAATTACGAGCCCGACCTGCGCGGGATCCTGAAGAAGGCCGGCTTCCTGACGCGCGACAGCCGTTCGGTCGAGCGCAAGAAGTACGGCAAGATGAAGGCGCGACGTAGCTTCCAGTTCAGCAAGCGCTGAGCCCTCGCGGACGGGCTCTGCGCCCGCCGCTTTCCGACGGGCTTCGCCCGCAGAGAGGCGAGAAATCAGAAGGGCGGGTCCGCAAGGGCCCGCCCTTCTTGCTTTTGCACCACCACCGACCCACCATCCCTCAACGAGGAGCAAGCCATGACCCACAGCGTCTTCATCGACGGCGAAGCCGGCACCACGGGGCTGCAGATCCGCCAGCGCCTCGCCGGCCTGCCGCACATCACCCTGCGTTCCATCGCGCCCGAACTGCGCAAGGACGACGCGGCGAAGCGCGCTGTGATGGCCGAGGTGGATGTCCTCATCCTCTGCCTGCCCGATGACGCGGCGCGGGAGAGTGCGGCCATGGCGGCATCCCTCGGCACCGCCGCGCCGCGGATCATCGATGCCTCCACGGCGCATCGCATCCATCCCGACTGGGTCTATGGCCTGCCCGAGATGTCGACCGCCCAGGCCCAGGCCATCGCCGGTGCCGCCCGCGTGGCGGTGCCGGGCTGCTACCCCACCGGCCCCATCCTGTTCCTGCGGCCGCTGGTCGATGCCGGCATCATCCCGGCCGACTTCCCGATCAGCGTGAACGCCGTCTCCGGCTACACCGGCGGCGGCAAGGCGATGATCGCGGAATACGAGGCCCGGCGCGGCAATGATTTCGAACTCTATGGCCTGGGCTTCGAGCACAAGCATGTGCCCGAGCTGCAGCATTACTCCGGCCTGACCCGGCGGCCGATCTTCATTCCCTCGGTGGCCGATTACGCCCAGGGCATGCTGGACAGCATCCCGCTGCATCTCGACCTGCTGCCCGGCCGCGTCACGGTCGCCGATATCCTGGCCTGCATCGAGGCGCATCACGCCGGCAGCGATTATGTGCGGGTGATGGCGGGCGACCCGAAGGACCGGCTGGAGCCCCAGGCGCTGAACAACACCAACCAGATCGAGCTCAGGGTCTATGGCAATGAGCGGCTGCGCCAGGCGTTGCTGGTCGCGCGCTACGACAATCTGGGCAAGGGCGCCTCGGGGGCTGCGGTGCAGAATCTCGGCCTGATGCTCGGCGTGGCCGTCGAGACGAGGCTGGCGGCATGAGCCACGGCCCGCTCTACCCCTTCGAGGGCAAGCTGCCGGTGGTGGATGCCGCCGCCTGGGTGGCGCCCACGGCTGCGCTGATCGGCGACGTCACCATCGGGCCGCAGACCAATATCTGGTATCACTGCGTGCTGCGTGGCGACACCAATTTCATCCGCATCGGCGCGCGCACCAATATCCAGGACGGCACGATCATCCATGTGAACGCCGCCCATCAGCCGACACGCATCGGTGATGATGTGACGGTGGGCCATGCCGCCATCATCCATGCCTGCACGCTGGAAAACCGCGCCTTCATCGGCATGGGGGCCACCGTGCTGGATGATGCGGTGGTGGAGGAAGGCGGCGTGCTGGCGGCGGGTTCGGTGCTGCCGCCGGGCAAGCGGATCGGCGCGCTGGAATTATGGATGGGCAACCCGGCCAAGCTGGTGCGCGTGCTGACACCGGAGGCCAGGGCCGGCTTCGACCGCACCGCGCCGCATTACGTCGAATTGTCGGGCCGGCACCGCGCCTCGCTGGCGTGACTTGGCATCACCCCATACCGCCACCACATGCGGGCAAGAGGAGAGAGCCGAATGCGCCGCTTCATCGCCACCCTTGCCCTGCTGCCGCTGCCCCTGCTGCCCCTGGCTGCATGTGGGCCGCTGCCACCCAGCGCCACGCTGCCCTTCGACGCCTCGCGCAGCGCGGCTGACCCGACCCGTGCCGCGATCCTGAGCTCGGCCTATGCCTTCAACAATCCGGGTGGATTGGCCGATCCGGCGGTGGCCGCGCGGGCCTCGGCCAATGTCGAATTCCTCGCCGTCAGCTTGCCCTATGACGTGCGCTACGGCTCCACCCCCACGCTGAACCTGCAGATGGAGGCGGCACGGCAGGAGATGCATCGCGCCCTGGGCATCGCCGATGATGCCAGCCCACAGCTGGTCGTCGATGAGCTCTACGCCGCCTCGCGCGCGCTCGGCGCGCGTGATGTGGCCGCGGCGGAGAATGCGCTCTCCCCCGCGGTGTTCCGTGACAGCCGGGCGACGCTGCGCCGCCTCGCGGCGCTCGGCCCGATGCCGCGCGCCGCCGAGGCAACGGCGATGGCCGAGCGCGAGCACCTGCGCATCGAGCAGGACCGCGTCAATTCTTACAGCAGTGGCAGCAGCAGCCGCGATTGAGCGGCCATCCAAGGAAACCAACCCATGCGGAAAAGCCTCGCCCTTATCGCCCTGCTGCCGATGCTGGCCTGCGCGCCACTCGGCCCAACCGCCTCGCTGCCCTACGACGCGGTGCAGGGCGCGGGTGACCCGACGCGGGCCGCGATCTACTCCACCGCCTTCGCCTTCAACAATCCCGGCGGGCTGGCCGATCCGGCGACGGCCGCGCGCGCCGCGGCCAATGTCGAATACCTCGCGGTCAGCATCCCGCAGGACCCGCGCTACAGCTCGGCGCCCACCCTCAACAGCCAGCTCGCCATGGCGCGGGCGGAGCTGCATACCGCTCTGGGCGTGGCGCCGGATGCAGCGCCGCAGCTTGTGGTGGATGGGCTCTATGGCGCCTCGCGCGCGCTGCGGGCGCAGGACCCCCAGGCGGCCGAGCGTGCGCTTTCGCCCCTCGCTTTTCCCGATCGTGCCGCGACCCTGAGCCGGCTGGCCGACATGCCCAGCATGCCGCAAGTCGCCTTCGCCACGGCGACGGCGGAGCGTGAGCTCCTGCACCTCGAGCAGGACAGGATCAACGGCCGCCGCGGTGGTGGCCGGCGCTCCTGATGCGGCGTGCATTCCTGCTGGCCGGGCTCGCCGTGCTGTGCGGGTGTGACGAGGTTCGCCGCCGGCCTGTCTCGCCGCCGCTCGGCCTCGATGCCGGGGGCGATCCTCTGCGTGGCGGGGCGGAAGTGCTGGTTCAGGCCTTCGCCGATGGCGGGCGTGGCCTGAACGGCAAGCCCGCCGATATGGCGCTGGCCCTGGCGCGGCTGGAATTCATGACCGATGCGCTGGACCGCGACCCGGCCCTGGCGCCGATTTCGCAGGGCATCCGCTTTCAGATGATGACCGCGCGGCGGCAGACCCGCGACGCTCTGGGCATGGCCGAGACCGTGCCACCGGCGAGCGCCTGGGCCGCCTTGCTCGCCACCCGGCGCGCCCTGCTGCTGGGCGATGAGGCGGCGGCGCGCGCCGCGATCGACCCATGGGTGAGCCAGGGCGGCCTGCCGCCCCTCGCGCGCCTAGCGGATATGGGCGGGTTGTCGCAGGCGTCGATCGCTACGGCCAATCTGCGCGACGATATCCTGCGGCTCGACCTCGAGCGCGGCTGGCGTGAGGGACCGCTGCCCAGTGAATCGCCCTTCACCGGGGTCACCACCACGGGGTTGGGCGGCAATACCGACCGCTAGACCACGCTGCGCTCAGATGCGTTCATTACGCATGTCCTGGCCATTGCTGAGAGAATGGGTCAGCTTTTCCGCGGCCTGCCAGACCCAGCAATTCACGCTCCGGGTGGTCTCACCCAAAGCGAATGTGGGCTGATCAGTCGCGCGAAAGCGGGCAGGTCAGGCAATGCGGCCCGCCGCCGCCGAGCGTGAAGAGCGACAGCGCGGGGTCGAGCACCTCCAGTCCCTCTGCGCGCAGCGCGGCGTTCAGGCGGGTGGATTCACGGGCCGAGATCACCCGGTCGCCGCCCATCGCCAGGATGTTGCAGCCCAGGCGCATCGCCTCGGCATAGGGCACCGGCAGCACACGGATGGCATGCGCCGCGAACCATTCCAGCAGCGCGGGGTCGAGCACATCGGTGCAGGCCACGGCGAGGCCCGGTGCGGCCATGCAGAACAGCACGTCGAGATGCAGGAAATGCTCATCAAAGCGTTCCAGCCGCACCTCCCAACCCTCGGCCCGCAGCCAGCAGGCGAGTTGGCCCGCGCCGGCCTCATCGGTGCGGCCGCCGCTATGGCCGATCAGTGCCAGGCCCGCGCGGATGATGTGGATGTCACCGCCCTCCAGCGTGCCGGCGGAGGAGAGGCGCCAGAAATGTCCGTCATGGAAGCGATGCAGGGCGGCGTATTCCCCCCGCCGCTGCGGCCGCTCGAGCTGGCAGAGCACAGGCCCCCAGGGCGTCACCACGCTCTGGTCGCGGGTGTAGGCCATGTAGGGCAGATGGGGTTCGGGGGCGAGCATATGCACCCGGGCGCCGCCCTGCTGCAGCGCATCCACAAGTTCGCCATGCTGGGCGGCGAGCTGCGCCGTGGTCGGCATCTGCCCACCCTCGTCCAGCACGCGGCGGACGATGCTGTTGGTCGGAATCCAGCGGTAATGCGTGGGCGGGCAGACCAGCACCTCGCGCAGCACGCCAGTTTCGGATGAGACACTCCACATCGGCTCAAACTACCGTTGCCGCCGGGGCGCGCACATACGCGGCCGTTGCATCCCAGCCCCGCGCCTCGCTAGCCTGTGGGAAAATGGAGGAAACCCAATGCGTATCCTGTGGCTGGCCATGTTCTGCATGGCCGTGGCGCTTCCCGCGCATGCCCAAGCGCCCATCACGCTGATCGTGAATTTCGTCGCCGGCGGGCCCTCGGATCTGATGGCTCGGCTGCTGGCGCCGGAGCTTTCGGCCCGCCTCGGCACGCAGGTGCTGATCCGCAATTCCATCGGCGCGGCCGGCGGCATTGGTGCGGCGGAAGCAGCGCGGGCGCGGCCCGATGGCACCACGCTGCTGCTCAGCCCAATCGGCGCGATGGTGATTCAGCCGAACTTTCGGGCCGACCTGCCATATCGGCCGAGCGACCTGGCGCCGATCTGCCAGATCGCCGATACGCCGGTGGTGATGATGTCCGCCCCCGGCGGCCCGCGCAGCCTGGCAGAGGTGGCATCGCGCGCGCGGGAGGCGGGGGGCGGGTTCAACTACGGCTCCACCGGCCCGGGCAGCATGCCGCATATCGCCACCGTCGCACTCGCCCGCAGCATGGGCGTGGCGATGACCCACATCCCCTTCCGCGGCAATGCCGAGGCCATCGTCTCGCTGATGCGCGGCGACACGTCGATCTTCGCCGACCAGCCGGGCACGCTGCGCGCCAACAACCTGCACCCCGTCGCTATCTTCGCGGAACGCCGGGTTGCGGAGTTTCCGGAGACGCCGACGCTGCGCGAGCTCGGCCATGATCTGGTCTATTCCATCTGGTCCGGCATTTACGCGCCGGCGGGTGTGCCGCCCGAATTCATCGCCCGCGTCGATGCCGCCTGTGCCGAGGCGTTGCGCCAGCCCGCGGTGATCGAGGGTTTTTCGCGCCTGGCCACGCCCATCGTCTATCGCAACGCCGCCGACTTCGCCGCCTTCAATCGCGCTGAATTGGAAAAATTCCGCGGCGTCATCGCCGCCGCGGGAATCCGGCCAGGCGACTAAGCCTGCGGCGCGGGGATTGATGCGGCGCGCCACGGGTCCTAGCGTCTTGCGCAGCGTTCATTGATCAGGAGGAAGCGCATGGCGAACAAAGTGAAAGAGATGTGGGCAGCCAACAAGCCGGTGGTGAACGGGTGGCTCGCCATCCCCTCCGCCTTCTCGGCCGAGATGTACGCCCAGTGCGGCTGGGACAGCGTCACCGTCGACATGCAGCATGGCGTGCAGGACTACCAGAGCTGCGTCGCCTGCTTCCAGGGCATGCAGCCGCATGGCGTGACGCCGATGGTGCGCGTGCCGTGGCTCGAACCCGGCATCATCGGCAAGGTGCTCGACGCCGGCGCCTATGGCGTGATCTGCCCGATGGTGAACACCGCCGAGGAAGCCCGCGCGCTGGTGCAATACTCCAAGTATCCGCCCAAGGGCACGCGCAGCAACGGCCCGATCCGTGCCGGGAGCTATGGCAGCTCGGGCAACTATCAGAAGACCGCCAATGACGAGATCCTGGTGATCCCGATGATCGAGACGCAGACCGCGCTCGACAATCTCGAAGCCATCCTCGATGTGCCCGGCATCGATGGGATCTATATCGGCCCGTCCGACCTCGGCTTCTCGCTCGGCATGGAGCCGAAGCTGGACCGCGAAGAGCCCGAGATCATGGCGATCTACAAGCGACTGCTGAAGGAGACCAAGAAGCGCGGCATCGCCGCCGGTCTGCACAACGGCACCGCGGCTTACGCCAACAAGATGATCAAGATGGGCTTCAAACTGGTGACCATCTCGAACGAAGTGGGTCTGATGCAGGTGGCCGCCAAGGCCGCCGTCATCGAGGCGCGCGGCGGCAAGAAGAAGTAGTTCTGCGCTGGTGCGGGGCCACAGCATGATCCGGTGACACCGGACCATGCTGTGGCGCGCTGCGCGACACGATGGACTGCTCCGGCGATTCCGCCTCCGCAGATCATGCTCTAACCGCCCCGCACCGCCTGCCAGGCCAGGAAGAAGGCCAACAACCCCAAGCCCACCGAAGCCAGCACATAGCCACCGCCCAGCCAGGGCGAGCGTTCCCACAGCAACCCCGTCTCCAGCGAAAACGCCGAGAAGGTGGTGAAGCCGCCCAGCACGCCGGTGACCAGGAACAGCCGGAAATTGCCGGAAATGCCCAGGCCCGCCAGCACGCCGATGACGGCGCTGCCCAGGATATTGACCCCCAGCGTGCCCCAGGGAAAACCCGGCGCGTTCAACGCGAGGCCCACCCAGTAGCGCAGCACCGAGCCCAGCGCGCCGCCCAGGCCGACCAGAAACACGCTCATCGCTTCTTCCTCGCCGCGTCCCAGCGCGCCATACGTTCACCGATCGCGGCCTCCGCGCCGCGTTCGCTGGGGTTGTAGAATTTTTGCCGCGCCATGCCGTCTGGGAAGTAGTTCTGGCCGGAGAAGGCCTCTTCGGAATCGTGGTCGTATTCATAGCCGGCGCCGTAGCCGAGTTCCTTCATCAGCTTGGTCGGCGCGTTCAGGATATGGGCGGGCGGCATCAGCGACCCGGTCTCTTTCGCCGCGCGCATGGCGGCGCCATAGGCCTTGTACACCGCATTGGATTTCGGCGCGGTGGCGAGGTGCAGCACCAACTGCGCCAGGGCCAGCTCACCCTCCGGGCTGCCCAGGCGTTCGTAGGTCTCCCAGGCGGCAACGGCCAGCGGTAGGGCGCGCGGGTCGGCGGCGCCCACATCCTCGGCGGCGAAGCGGGTCAGGCGGCGGGCGATGTAGCGCGGGTCCTCGCCGCCGATCAGCATGCGGGCGAACCAATATAGAGCGGCGTCCGGGTCGCTGCCGCGCATGGATTTGTGCAGGGCGGAGATGAGGTTGAAATGCTCCTCCCGGTCCTTGTCGTAGAGTGCGGCGCGCCGCGCGAGCAGGGCCTGCAGGGCGGGCACCTCCAAGGCCTCGCCCGGCGGGATGGCGAGCAACTGTTCGGCCAGGTTCAGCAGGTAACGGCCATCGCCATCGGCCATCGCGCGCAGGGCCGCGCGGGCGTCTTGTGTCAGCGGCAGGGGGCGGGCTTCCAGCGCCTCGGCGCGCGCCAGCAGCCCCTCCAGCGCGGCCTCATCCAGTCGGGTCAGCACCAGCACCTGGCAACGCGAGAGCAGCGCGCCGTTCAGCGCGAAGCTCGGGTTCTCCGTGGTGGCGCCAACCAGGGTGATGGTGCCGTCCTCGACATAGGGCAGAAACCCGTCCTGCTGGGCGCGGTTGAAGCGGTGCACCTCATCGACGAAGAGCAGCGTGCGGCCGCGCCGACGCCCCGCCTCCTCGAAGGCCTTCTTCAGATCGGCCACGCCCGAGAAGACGGCGGAGATGGCGTGGAAATGCAGCGCCGCCGCCTCGGCCAGCAGCCGCGCGATGGTCGTCTTGCCCACACCGGGCGGCCCCCAGAGGATGAGCGACGGCAGGCTGCCCCGCGCCAGCATCGCCCGCAATGCACCCGTGGGGCCGAGCAGCGCCTCCTGCCCCACCACCTCATCCAGCGTGGCGGGGCGCAGCCGGTCGGCCAAGGGGCGGGGGCCGGCACGCTTCACGGGCTCGGCTGCGCCGAAAAGATCGCTTTCCAGGTGACGAGGTTCAGCCATGCCGGCATCATGCCCGCAAAATCGGGAGAGAAACATGCCACGCCGCCGCACCCTGCTGATGGCTGCCCTTGCCACGCCTGCGTTGGCGCAATCCTGGCCCGTGCGGCCGTTGCGCATGATCGTGAGTTTCCCGCCGGGCGGCAGCACCGATGTGGTGGCCCGCCTGATCGCGCCGACGCTGGAGCGCGTGCTGGGCCAGGCCGTGGTGATCGAGAATCGCGGCGGCGCCAATGGCGCGCTGGGTGCGGCCGCCGCAGCCCAGGGGCCGGCCGATGGCTATACCTGGCTGCTTGATGCCGGCGGCTCGGTCACCAACCAGTTCCTGATGCGCGGCCTGGGCTTCGAGTATGAGCGCGCCTTCGCGCCCGTGACGCAGCTCACCCTGCTGCCCTCGGTGCTGATGGTGCGCGCCGACAGCCCGCACAACACGCTGCCGCGCTTGGTGGCACATCTGCGCGCCAATCCGGGCCGTGAGAGCTATGGCTCATCGGGCACCGGCACCGGCGCCCACCTCTCCGGCGCGCTGCTGATGCGCCGCGCCGGGACCGAGGCGCAGCATGTGCCCTACCGTGGCGGCGCGCAGCAGATGACGGCGATGCTCTCCGGCGAGACGCTGTTCACCTTCTCGACCCTCGCCGTCCCCGCGCCGCTGCTGGCCGAGGGCCGGCTGACCGCCATCGCCGCCTCGTCGGCCGAGCGCATCCCCGGCTACGAGAATGTCGGCACGGTGGCCGAGCAGGGTTTTCCCGGCTTCGACATGGTGGATTTCCACCAGATCTCCGCCCCCACCGGCACGCCGCCCGCAATGATCGCCCGCATGGCGGAGGCTGCGGCGGAGGCCATGCACAGCACGGCGCTCGCACAGCGCTTCCAGCTGCTCGGCCTCATTCCCCGTGCCCAGGGGCCGGAGGCCTTCGCCACCTTCCTCACCCAGCAAAGGCAGCGAATGGGCGAGGTGATCCGTGCCGAGGGGCTCGCCGCTTAGGCGCCAAGGCCCTCGGCGCAGGGATGACATCATGCGGGAAACCCCGCATGATCAAGCCATCGCGGAGCATCGGACATGCCCTCACGACGCGCCCTTCTGACCCTGGCCCTCGCCACGCCCGCCCTGGCGCAGAGCTGGCCCAGCCGGCCGCTGCGCATGGTTGTGGCCTTCCCCGCCGGGGGCAGCACCGATTCCGTCATCCGCCTCATTGCGCCCAGCATGGAGCGCGCGCTGGGACAGCCCCTGCTGATCGAGAACCGGCCCGGTGCCAATGGCGCGCTGGGTGCGGCTGCCGTCGCCCAGGCGGCTCCCGATGGCTACACCTGGCTGGCAGATTCCGGCGGCTTCGCCAGCAACCCCTTCCTGATGCGCGGCCTGGGCTTCGACTACACCACCGCCTTCGCCCTGGTGACGCAGCTGAGCATCGTGCCAGCGGTGCTGGTGCTGCGCGGCGGCGGCCCGATCGACACGCTGGACAAGCTGCTGGCGCATCTGCGCGCCAATCCCGGCCAGGCGAGCTACGGCTCGTCGGGCGTCGGCAACCTCACCCATCTCTCCAGCGCCATCCTCATGCGCCGCGCCGGCACGCGGGCTGAGCACGTGCCCTATCGCGGCTCGCCGCAGCAGATGGCGGCGATGCTGTCGGGCGACACGCTGTTCTCCTTCTCCACCCTGCCGGCGGCGGGGCCGCTGATCCGTGACGGTCAGCTGCGCGCCATCGCCGCCTCCTCGGCCGCGCCGGTGCCGGGCTTCGAGACGGTACCGCCGCTGGCAAGCCTGGGCTTCCCCGGCTTCGACGTGGTGGAATTCCACCAGATCTCGGCCCCGGCCGGCACGCCGCCGGCGTTGGTCGAGCGTGTTGCCGATGCGGCCGCCATGGCGATGCGCAGCCCCGCGCTGGCCCAGCGCTTCCAGCAACTCGGCCTGGCGCCGCATGCCGAGGGGCCGGCTGCCTTCACCCGCTTCCTGGCCGACCAGCGGACGCGCCTGGCCGAGGTGATTCGTGCCGAGGGGATCGGCCTGGAATGAATGTCACCATCCCGCCCCTCGTCCCGGGCGGGCGCTGCGTCTAGGTGGTTGCCATGCTCCGCCGCAGCCTCATCGCCCTCGCCACGCCCGCCTGCGCCCAATGGTCGCCCACGCGCCCCATCCGGCTCATCATCGCCTTCCCGCCCGGCGGCAGCACCGATGTGCTGGGGCGGCTGATCGCGCCGCTGCTCTCGGCCACGCTCGGCCAGCCCGTGGTGCCGGAGAACCGCACCGGGGCAGCGGGCGCCGTGGGCTCCGGCTTTGTTGCCGCGGCGCTGGCCGATGGCCACACCATTCTTCTCGACAGCGGCGGGCATGCGGTGAACCCCTACCTCATGCGCGGGCTGGGCTTTGATTACGTCACCGGCTTCGCCCCCATCACCCTGCTGGCAACGCTGCCCCTGGTGCTGGTGACAACGCCGGCCATCGCCGGCCTTACCGCGCTGCTGGCCCGGCCGCAGCCCGGCTATGGCAGCGTGGGCGTGGGCAGCCGCACCCATCTTGCCGCCGCGCTGTTGTTGCGCCGCGCCGGCCTCGCCGGCACCCACGTGCCCTATCGCGGCGGCGCTGATCAAATCACGGCGCAGCTGCGTGGCGAGACCGATTTCGGCTTTTCCTCCATCGCGCTGACGGCCGCGCTGCTGCGCGAGGGGCGGCTGCGGGCGCTGGGCGTCTCCTCGCCAGCCCGCGCCCTGGCCCTGCCGGAGGTGCCGACCATCGCCGAGCAAGGCTTCCCCGGCTTCGCCATGTTCGACTGGCTGGCGCTGCACGCGCCGGCGGGCACCCCCGCGCCCGTGGTGGCACGCCTCGCCGAAGCCGCTGCCGCCGCCATGGCCGAGCCCGCGATCCAGCCCCGCCTCGCCGATCTCGGCCTGCAGCCGGAGGCACGCGGGCCGGAGGCGCTGGCCGGTTTCCTGGCCGCGGAACGCGCTGTCATGGCGGCACTCATCGCCGCCGAGGGCATTCGGTTGGATTGAGCCACCGGGAGGCATGCGATGACAATTCTGGTCAAGGGCGGTTGCCTGTGTGGCGCGGTGCGCTTCAGTTACAAGGAAAAGCCACTCGGCCGGCGGGCCTGCTGGTGCCGCACATGCCAATACATGGCGACCGGCAATGCCTCGCTGAGTGCCTTTTTCCGCACCGAGACCTTTGTGCTGTCTGGGCCGCTGGCCAGCCATGTCAGCACCGCCGACAGCGGGGCGACCATCCGCCGGCGCTTCAGCCCGGACCGCGGCACGCCGCTTTTCGCCGAGGATCTGGGCCAGCCGGGCGTGATGGTCGTGCGCGTCGGCGCGCTGGATGACCGCGAGATCGGCGGGCCGGAGAGCACCATCTGGACCGGTTCCGCGCCGAGCTGGGGCCGGGTTGATCCCGCTCCGCCATCCTGCGCGGCGCATCCGGCAGGATCATGCGGGACGGGACGCCCGTTCCCGGGATAGTATCGCCACCATGATCACCCGACGCAGCCTGGGCCTTCTCGGCCTCGCCACCCCCGCCCTTGCCCAGAACTGGGCGCCCACCCGCCCGGTGCGCATCATCGCCGGCTGGCCCGGCGGCGGTGCCGCCGATGCCTCGCTGCGCCTCGTCGCGCCGCATATGCAGACCGCGCTGGGCCAGAGCGTGGTGATCGAGAACCGCTCCGGCGCCTCGGGCTCGATCGGTGCCGCCGCCGTGGCGCAGGCGGCCGCCGATGGCCACACCCTGCTGTTCGACGCGGCGGGGCAGGTCTCCAATCCGTTCCTGATGCGCGGCTTGTCCTTCGACTACCTCACCGCCTTCACCCCCGTGACGATTTTTGCGCTCCTGCCCAACCTGCTGGTGGTGCGCAGCGAGACGCCGTTCCGCACGGTGGCGGACCTCGTCGCCCATCTGCGCGCCAATCCGGGGCGCGAGGCCTATGCCAGCACCGGCATCGGCATCGTCTCGCATCTCGCGGCTGTCATGTTCACGGCGCGAGAGAACCTGACCGTGACGCATGTGCCGTATCGCGCCAGCTCGCAATCCATCCCGGGGCTGCTGGCGGGCGAGACGCTGTTCACCTTCAACACCACGCCACTCGCCGCCCCCCAGGTGCGCGACGGCAAGCTGCGAGCGCTCGCCGTCACAACGCCGAACCGCATCCCCGCCTTCCCCGATGTGCCGACGATGATCGAGCAGGGTTATGACGGCTTTTCCATCAATGAATGGCTCGGCCTCTTCGCCCCCACCGGCACGCCGCCTGCCGCCGTGCAGCGCCACGCCGATGCGGCGGCCATCGGCCTGGCCGACCCCATGGTGCGCGACCGCCATGCCCTGCTCGGCATGGAGATCGTGGCCGGCGGCCCCACCGCCATGGCCGCCTTCCTGGCCGAGCAGCGCACCCGCGTGGGCCAGCTGATCCGCGACAACAACATCCGCCTGGAGGGGTAGCATTCCAGGCGCGAACCTGCTTAACGCCCGGCGTCACAAAAACTTCGCGGGGACTCGCATGCGCCTGGTCACCTTCTCCGACGCCCATGGCACGCGCATCGGCGCGCTGAGTGGCGAGGCGGTGCTCGACATCACCGCCGCCGACGCCACCCTGCCGCGAGACATGCTGTCGCTGATCGCCGGCGGCGCCGCCGCCCTAGCCGCCGCGAAGCTTGCCGCGGCAAGGGCCCCGGTCGTGTCGGGGGCGAAGCTGCTGGCCCCCATCCCCCGCCCGCCGAAGAATGTCTTCTGCGTCGGCAAGAACTACCATGAGCATGCTAAGGAATTCGCGGGCTCGGGCTTCGATGGCGGGGCCGCCAATGTGGTGCCGCCGTTCCCGGTGGTCTTCTCCAAGCCGCATACCTCCATCATCGCCACCGGCGAGGATATCCTGGCGGATATGGACCCGACCGGCGGCCTGGATTTCGAGGGCGAACTGGCCTTCATCATCGGCACGGGCGGCCGCGGGATCTCCAAGGCCAACGCTCTCAAGCACGTCTTCGGCTACACCATCGTCAACGACGTCACCGCGCGGCACCTCCAGAAGCGGCATTCGCAATGGGTTCTGGGCAAGGGGCTCGACACCTTCTGCCCGATGGGCCCTGCCATCCTGACCGCCGACGAGGTGCCGGACCCGACCAGGCTGGAACTGACCACCTGGGTCAATGGCACGCAGCGCCAGCACGCCCCGGTCAGCGACCTGATCTTCGACATTCCCACCCTCATCGAGGCGATCTCGGCGGCGATCACGCTCGAGCCCGGCGATGTCATCGCCACCGGAACCCCGGCCGGCGTGGGCATCGGTCTCAACCCGCCGGTGTTCATGCAACGCGGTGACGTGGTGCGGATTTCGGTGACGGGAATCGGCGTGCTGGAGAATACCGTCCGCTAGGGGCCCGCCCACAAGCGCAACCCTGCTCTCTCCTCCCGAGCCTCCGGGCCGATCAGGGTCATCACTGGCCTTAACGAAAATACCGTCCCGGTCGATCAGACGTGTCACCGGCCTCATCAAAAGATCTTATCCCGGCCACCCAGAACCAACACAGGCTGCACAAAACCATGCGCAACCCTCGTCGTATCAACCTGGTCCGTCGTCGCCTGCTCGCGGGGGCCGCCGTTGCGGGCGGTGCCGCCTCCGGCGCCCTGGCACAGCCCGCCGCCTGGCCCGGCGGCCGCAGCGTGACCATGGTGGTGGGCTTCCCGCCGGGCGGGCAGGCCGATGTCTCCGGCCGGCCCTTCGCCGGGGCGCTGGAGCGGGTGATCGGCGCGCCGGTGCCGGTGGTGAACCGCCCCGGCGCCTCCGGGGGCCTGGGCAATGCCTTCGTCGCCCGCGCGCCGGGCGATGGCCTGACGGTGCTGATGGCGCTCAGCTCCATGCTGATCCTGCCCGAGGCCGACCGTATCCATGGCCGTGTCGCGCAATACGAGATCGAGCAGCTCGCCCCCATCGCGCGCGTCACCGCCGACCCCACGGTGCTGGTGGTGCAGGCATCCTCTCCCTGGCGGACCCTGGCCGAGCTGGTGGAGGACGCGAAGCGCCGGCCGGGTGCGATCAGTTATTCCTCGGCCGGCAATTTCTCCGCGCTGCACACGCCCATGGCGATGTTCACCGCGGCCGCTGGCATCGACATGCTGCATGTCCCCTTCCAGGGCGGCGGCCCGGCGCTGACGGCGCTGCTCGGCGGCACCGTGCATGCCCTGGCGAGTGGCACCGGCCCCGTCATGCAGCACATCCAGGGCGGCCGTCTGCGCGCGCTGGCCACCACCGGCGCCAGCCGCGTGGCCGGCCTGCCCGACGTGCCGACCATGGCCGAGGCCGGCTTTCCCGATGTGTTCTACCTTATCTGGGCCGGCCTTTTCGTGCCGGCGACCACGCCCGCGCCCCTGCGTGAGCAGATCCGCGTGGCCGCCGCCCGCGCGGCTGAGGATGTGGATGCCCAGCGGGCACTCACCACCGCCGGCAGCCCCCTAGCCTATCTCGACGGGCCCGCCTTCGAGGCCTTCGTGCGCGAGGATGCGGCCCGCCTCATTCCCGCCGTCCGGCGCATCGGCCGGGTGGAGTAGCCTTCGCGCCGACGATGGCCGAAACTGCCTCCAGGATCGCCCTGGAGAAGACCATGAACGCCGAAAGCCCCCTCGCCAAAATCACCGCCTGGCTGGCCACCCAGCAGCCCGCCATGCTCGCCGCGCTCGAGCGCATGGTGAACACCGATGGCGGCAGCTACGACAAGGCCGGCGTCGACGCCGTGGGCCAGCAGGTCCGGGAATTCCTGGAATCCCAGGGCATCGTCGTTGAGTCCGTCAAGGGCGAGCACCATGGCGACTGCCTGCGCGCCTTCGTCGGCAGCGACGCCGCCCCTGCCGGCAATGCGCCGAAAAACATCGTGCTGATGGGCCATCGCGACACCGTCTTCCCCAAGGGCGAGCCCGAGCGCCGGCCCTTCCGCATCGAGGGCGGCCGCGCCTATGGCCCCGGCGTTTCCGACATGAAGTCCGGCATCGTGCTGAACATGTTCATGCTGGCAGCCTTCCACAAATTCGGCGGAGCCCCCGGCCCCATGGTCGGCCTTTTCACCGGCGATGAGGAGATCGGCTCCCCCGAGGGCCGCGCGGTGATCGAGGCCGAGGCCCGTGGCGCCCGCGTCGTGTTCAATTCCGAGCCGGGGCGGATGAGCGGCAATGTGGTCACCGGCCGCAAGGGCGGCGTCTTCTCGGTCTTCGACATCACCGGCAAGGCCAGCCATTCCGGCGGTAATTTCGAGGCCGGCATCTCCGCCATCGGCGAGCTCGCCCACAAGATCATCGCGATCCATGCGCTGACCGACCTCAAGCGCGGCATCACGCTCAATGTCGGTCTCGTCAGCGGCGGGCAGAGCGTGAACACCGTGGCGCCCAGCGCCCAGGGCCAGATCGACCTGCGCTACGTGAACCCCGAGGATCGCGACGAGATCATGGGCAAGATCCACGACATCATGGCCACCAGCTTCGTCCCCGGCACCAAATCCGTCCTCACCATCAAGGGCGAGTTCCTGCCGCTGACCCAGAGCCCGGCCGCGGCAAAACTGTTCAAGCTCTACCAGGGTGCGGCGGCCGAGGCGGGGCTGAACGTGCAGGGCGAATTCTCCGGCGGCTGCGCCGATAGCGGTTTCACGGCCGCCCAGGGCGCGCCGACGATCTGCGCCGTCGGCCCGGTTGGCGGACTTGCGCATAGTCCGGAAGAGTTCCTCGAGGTCGGTTCCCTCGTACCGCGCGCCCAGGCGATGGCGCGGGCGATCTGTGGGCTGGACGCCGCCGGGCTGTGATCCGCGCGCTGGTCTTTCTTCTGGCCCTCGCACCCGGCCTCGCCGCCGCCCAGGGGTGCGACCGCCCCGCCGCCATCCGCTTCGCACCCGGCACCAACAGCGGCGTGGTGGAGGGCGGCGTGGTCCGGGGCGACCGCGACTGCTTCACGATCACCGCCCGCGCCGGCCAGCGCATGAGGGTGGAAATCACCTCGGTCGAGACCAATGCCGGCTTCCAGCTCTATCTGCCGGGCTGGCGGCTGTCGCGCGATGCCGACCGCATCCTCAATGTCGATGGCAAGCCGCTGCCTGGCGCCGGCGATGGTGAGGACGCCATGCGGTGGTCCGGCACGCTGGCGGCGGGCGGGGCGCATCTCATCGTGGTCGGCGGTACGCGGGGCAATACAAGCTACCGCCTAACCGTGACCATCCAGTGATCGCAAAGTGGCCATCGTGATCAACCCAAGGGAATGATCAAAACCCCTTAAGCGCCCATTTACGTGAATTGTGGATAGTCTTACCCACTCACGGTTGTAAATTTTAAGTGACAGATATCATTCCGGCATGGTTCCATTCCCGCCATTGAGGTGAGGGACGGCAAGGCCATGGTGACCGGCACAGCCCGCAGCGACCTGATCACGCCCGGGGCCATCTCCGGCGGCGTGACGGGCATGCCGGGCCTGGGAGATGACAGCATCACCGGCAGCGCCGGCAATGACACCATCGATGCCGGCCCGGGTTTCGATCTTGTGGACTACCAGACCAATGCCGCCCCGCTGACCATCCTGTTGAACGGCACCACCACCGCCAGCACCACCAAGCCCGATGCCAGCATCGATACGCTGAGCAATGTCGAACGCATTGCCGCGGGCACCGCCAATGACCTGCTGACCGGCTTTGCCGGCGCCCTGGCCCAGCCCATCTGGCTGCGCGGCAATGCCGGCAATGACACGATCGACGGCGCCTCCAACCGCGACATAGGCGCCGATTACAGCAACAGCCCGGCCGCCATCAATGTGGCCCTCACGCCGCTCACGGGTGCCGCTGGCGGCACCGCCCGGGATGGCTGGGGCGGCATCGACACGCTGATCAATGTCCGCCGCGTCATCGGCACCCGCTTCAACGACACCATCGTGGGCGGCGCCTTCGGCGATGTGTTCGTCGTCACCAGCGCCGAGGGGGCGAAGACCCTCAATGGCAATGGCAGCAGCGATCGCGGCAATGAACTCCAATACGCCGTCACCACGGCGCTGCTGATCGACCTTGGCGGCCGCTCGCCCTCGGGCGGTTTCAACGGGCTGACCATCAAGGCCAATGGCCTGACCGACACGCTGATGAATTTCACCCGTGCCGTGGGCGGCACCGGCAATGACACCATCCTGGGCACCTGGGGCGATGACACGCTGCAGGGCGGCGCGGGCGATGACACCATCCTGGGCCGCAGCGGCGGCAACACCGCCGCCTATGCCGAGACCGCGACCTCCGGCACGCCGCTCTTCGGCGCCCGGGTGGATCTCACCGCGGGTACCGCGCGCGACCCCTGGGGTGGCAGCGACGTGCTGGTCGACATCCAGTCGGTGCAGGGCAGCGCCCTGGCCGATGCGCTGAAGGGCCGCGACCTCGGCTTCACCACCCGCAGCCTGCTCGCCGGCGGGCAGGGCAATGACACGCTGACCGGCGCCGGCGCGGGCTTCACCGCGGCCGACTACAATGACGATCCGGCCGCGGTCGATGTGCAACTCGGCCTCGGCCAGGCGCGCGATGGCTGGGGCGGCACCGACATGCTGGTCGGCATCAACGCCGCGCGCGGCAGCGCCTTTGGCGACGTCCTCACCGGCGGTGCGGGCGATGATGTGATCACCGGCGGCAATGGTCGCGACACGATGGCGGGCGGCACGGGGGCGGACCGCTTCGGCTTCAGCATCACCTCCACGCGCGGCGCCGCCTCCTCCGCCACCAGCCCCGATCTCATCACCGATTACACGGTCCTCGAAGGCGACCAGATCCGCCTCAGCAGCACGCTGGGCGATGTAGTCTGGCGCGGCTTCACCGGCTTCTCGCTCACCGCGCTGGTCAGCGAAGTCGCGCTGGGCGGCCAAGTGAAGCCTGCCTCGCCTATCGCCTGGTTCATTCCCATCGCGCCGAGCGCCGGCAAGGGCGGCTGGCTGGCGGTGGACGAGAATGGCGATGGCACGCTGCAGATGGGCGAATTCGCCGTCCGGCTGGATTCCGCGATCCTGCCCGGCCAGTTCAGCCTGGTCGGCCCCGCCATCGCCACGATCTTCGGCGATTCGCTGAACAATGTGCTGACCGCGACCGGCCGCACCGATGGGCTGCGCGGCCTGGATGGCTCGGACACGCTCTATGGCAGCACCGCCATCGACAACCTCGTGGGCGGAGGGGACAACGACACCTATGTCGTTCGCAATGCCGAGACCGTGCTGGTCGAAGGCGTTCTCGAGGGTGACCGTGATGTGGTCTGGATGGCCGTGCCTGGCGCCACCCTCTCCGCCAATGTCGAGGAGATCCGGCTGATCGAGACCGCCAACCTCGTCACCGGCGCCAATACCGACGAGACGATCGTGGCCAACTCCTTTCTCGCCAGCACGATCTATGCCCGCGGCGGTGACGACGTGCTCTGGGGCGGCGCTTTGGCCGACACGCTTGATGGTGGCGATGGCGACGACATCATCCGGGGCCAGGCCGGCGCCGACCGCATGTTCGGCGGCCTGGGCAATGACCAGTTCGTGGTCAATGACCTGGGCGTCGTCATCACCGAGCTCCTCAACAGCGGCACCGACACTGCCTGGGTGGCGGTGAACGGTTTCAGCATGCCGCTGAATGTCGAGATCGGCCGCCTCTCCGCCCCCGGCGCCACCCAGCTCAGTGGCAGCGAGGGGGATGAGGACCTCGTCGCCAATATAGCGCAGGCCAGCCTGCTGAACGGCAATGGCGGCAACGACGTGCTCTGGGGCAGCGCCTTCGCCGATACCATCAATGGCGGCCTGGGCGACGACATCCTGCGCGGCCAGGGCGGCAATGACGTCATGGCCGGTGGCGCGGGCAACGACCAGTATGTTGTCTTCGCCCCCGGCGCCACGGTCAGCGAGGCGGCCAGTGCCGGGCGCGACATCGTCTATTTCGCTGTCAGCGGCAGCTTCGCCCTCGGCCCCAATATCGAGGAGGCGAGGCTGGTCGAGCTCGGCACCGGGCTCATCGGCGGCGATGGCGCCGAGCTGCTGGTGGGCAACAGCGCGGGCCTGGCCAGCGCCATCCGCGGCAATGGCGGCGATGACGTGATCTGGGGCACTGCCGCGGGCGATACCCTGACGGGCGGCGCAGGCAATGACATCCTCTATGGTCAAAGGGGCGCCGACATCTTCCGCTATGACGCGCCGGGCTGGGGTTTCGACCAGATCGGCGGCTTCGCGGCGGGGCTGGCGAAGATGCAATTCACCAGCTCCAGCGGGGTTGCCGCCTTCGGCCAGCTCGCCCTCAGCACCCTGGGCGGCAACACCACCATCACCCACGCCAATGGCGTGATCCAGGTCTTCGGCGTGACACTCACCGCCAGCGATGTCCTCTTCGGCTGAACCCATGCACCGTGCACATGACGCGCGTGGCGAAACCATATGTTGCGGTGCGGCGCGTGGCGTGGCGAAGTCGTTCCCATGAGCAGCACGCTGAGCCGGCCCGTGGGCACCATCATCCTCTGCGGCGTGGTCTGCGCCGCGCTCGCCATGGGGCTGCGCAACAGCTTCGGCCTCTTCCTCGCGCCGATGACGGCCGATCTGGGCTGGTCCAGCTCGGGCTTCGCGCTCGCCATCGCGCTGCAGGTTCTGCTCAACGGCGTGTTCCAGCCGATCTGCGGCCAGCTCGCCGACCGCTATGGCGGGCGCGTGGTCATCATGGGCGGCGCCGTGCTCTACGCGCTGGGCACCATGGGGATGGCGCTGAGCAGCAACCTCACCCTCTTCACCTTCTTCGCCGGCATCGTGATGGGGGCGGCGGTGTCGGCCGCCGGCATGCCCATCATCTCCGCCTCCCTGACCCGCATGCTGCCCGAGAACATGCGCGGCCGCGCCGTGGGCCTGGGCACCGCCGGCTCATCCTTCGGCCAGTTCCTGGTGGTGCCGATGGCGCAGCTCGGCATCAGCCTGGCGGGCTGGCAGGGCGCGCTGTTCCTGATGGCGGGGGCGGCCCTGATCATGGTGCCGCTGGCGCTGCCGCTGAACGACCGCGCGGCCCAGCCCCAGCCCGGCGCCGCGCCCGAGGAGAGCGCCGGCGCCGCCCTGAAGCGCGCCCTGTCGAGCCGCAATTTCTGGTTCCTGTTCTTCGGCTTCTACGTCTGCGGCCTGCATGTCAGCTTCCTGTCGGTGCACATGCCGGGCTTCGTGGCCTCCTGCCATCTCCCGAGCTATGTCGGCGCCGGGGCGATCTCGCTGATCGGCCTGTTCAACATCATCGGCAGCCTGGGCGCGGGCGAGATATCCTCGCGTTGGCGCCGCCGCGACCTGCTGATCATCATCTACACCTCGCGCGGCGTGCTGATGACCGGCTTCATGCTGGTCGAGAAGACGACCACCACCGTGCTGGTGTTCTCGGCGCTGATGGGCATTCTCTGGCTGTCCACCATTCCGCCCACGGTTGCGCTTTGCGCAAGGAATCACGGCACCCGCTGGCTCGCCACCATCTTCGGGCTGCTCTTCCTCGGCCATCAGATCGGCGGCTTCTCAGGCGCCTTCCTGGGGGGGCTGATCTTCGACCGCACCGGCAGCTATGACCTGATGTGGAGCATCTGCATCGCGGCCTCGGCCTTCGCCGCCCTGATGCATATCCCCATCACCGATGCCCCGAACCGGCCGGTGGCGCAGCCGGCATGAGCTTTACAGAAGTTTCATTGTACTTGCCGTAACCGCAAGCCCGCATGCGCCGAACCCCTGGTATCACAGCCGCAGAGGGCAATGGCATGCAACAGAAACCACCACAGGGCTGGCGCTACACGCCCAACCTGATGTCCGCGATCAGCTGGCTGGCCGCCGGCTGGATCGCCTGGGAATTCTTCTACTACGAGCAGTTCAAGCTCAACGCCGCCGAGGGCAGCGTGGAGGGCGTCTTCCAGCCGCTCGCCAATTGGTTCGGTATTCCTGGCCACGAGCCCTTCGTGCGCTGGTCCGTTGCGCTGATGGAGATCGCCGCCGCCACGCTGGTGATCAACCAGCCCACCCGCTGGTTCGGCGCCCTGATGACGATGGGCCTGATGGGCGGCGCCATCTTCTTCCACACCATCGGCCCGATCGGCATCGACCCGTACAATGACGGCGCGGTGCTCTTCAAGGAGGCCTGCTTCACCTTCACCATCGCCACCTTCCTGGCCGTGCTGCACCGGGGCGATGCGTTTGCCGCCGTCGCCCAGCTGCGCGCCCCGGCCCACGCGTGAGCGCCGTGGCGACCATGAAAGCCCCAGCGCAGGCACCGGCCCGCGACCAGCGGCTCGATGCCTTCCGGGGCTGGATGCAGCTCTCGATCTTCTACTCCCACGCCTTCGGCAGCTTCACCGGCGCCTGGCTGATCCATGCCGGCTGGGGCCTGTCCGACAGTTCCGAGCAGTTCGTCTTCCTCTCGGGCTTCGGTCTGGGCTCTGTCTTCGTGCTCAAGCAGGTGCGGGGCGGGTTCGGCGCGGCCTGCCGGGACCTCGGCCTGCGCATGGCGCGGCTGTGGCGGATGCATCTGCTGGTGTTCCTCAGCTTCGGCCTCATGGTCACCGCAGCCTCGACCTGGATGGGTGAGCCGGGCTGGGATTTTGCCCTGCACGCCCCGGCGCTGGCCGCGATCGGCGGCGCGCTGACCCTGTACCAGCCGCCCTTCATGGGCATCCTGCCGCTCTTCCTCTACGGCATGGCGGTGCTGCCGATCTTCGCCTGGGCAATGGCGCGCCATGGTGCCTGGGCCCTGCTCATCCCCGCCACGCTCTGGGTGCTGGCGCAATTCACCGCCGCCGATATCCCGGCGCTGTTCGGCACCACCTTCGCTTTCGACCCTCTCGGCTGGGTGCCGCTGTTCATGCTGGGCGCCTGGTTCGGCCGCCAGGCGCTGCTGCGGGGCCACGCCATTGGGCGCCACCCCCTGCTGGTGGCGGGTGCCGTCGCGCTGATCCTGGCCGGTGCCGTGATGCATAAGACCGGCTTCCTGCCGCTGGCCTGGACCGGCAAGGAGCAATTGGCGCCGCTGCGCCTGCTGCACGCCCTGGCCTGCGCCTATCTGGTGGCGGTGCTGATCCCGCGTGATGTCGCCTGGGCCCGCAGCCGCGCCGCCGCCATGCTGGCCGTGCTGGGGCGCAACAGCCTTCAGGTCTTCTCGCTCGGCCTGTTTTTCTCTTACATCGCCTCCACCGCCTTCCGTCACTGGCCCGAGGCGCAGCTCTGGACCGAGCCGCTGCTGCTGATCGGCGGCTCGATCGCGCTGTGGCGCTTTGCCGTGCTGGTCGAGGCCCGCCGTGCCCTCCCTTCCGCGGCGCCCCGGCGTCCCCACATGAAAACCCTCTGAAGGAAACCCGATCATGGTCATCCATCGCCGCCGCGGCTGGGACAGCCCCGCCCATACCATCACCCCGCAGGATGCGCTGCTGAACCGCCGCGCCCTGATGGCGGGCTCGGCCGGCTTGATCGCGGCCAGCCCCGCCCTCGCGCAATCCGGCGCCGTGCCGCCGCTGCCCCCGCACACCCGCAACCCCGCCTTCGAGCCCAGCCGCGCGCTGACCGCCGAGCGCGAGGCCACGACCTACAACAACTTCTATGAATTCGGCACGAACAAGACCATCTCGCGCGATGCCCAGCGCATGCCCCGCCGCCCCTGGACGCTCAAGATCGAGGGCATGGTCGAAACCCCGCGCGAATTCGACATCGATGACCTCATCCGCCTCATGCCGATCGAGGAGCGGGTGCTGCGGCTGCGCTGCGTCGAGGCCTGGGCGATGACGGTGCCCTGGACCGGCTTCCCCCTCGCCGCCCTGCTGAACCTCGTCAAGCCGCTGGGCAGCGCCAAACACCTCGCCTTCCAAACCGCGCAATTGCCCGCCGTGATGCCCGGCCTGCGGCAGAGCTGGTACCCGTGGCCGCATATGGAGGCCTGCACCATCGCCGAGGCCGCCAACCCCCTCAGCTTCATGCCGGTGGGCATGTATGGCCAGCCGCTGCCGCCGCAGAATGGCGGGCCGGTGCGGGTGCTCTTCCCGTGGAAATACGGCTTCAAATCCGGCAAGTCGCTGGTGCGGATCGTGGTCCAGGAACAGCGCCCGCCCACTTTCTGGGGCACCATCCAGCCGGCCGAATATGGCTTCTGGGCCAATGTGAACCCGCAGGTCGCCCACCCGCGATGGAGCCAGGCCAGCGAACGGCTGATCGGCACCAATGAGCGGGTGCCGACGCAGATGTGGAACGGGTATGGCGAATTCGTCGCTTCGATGTATGAAGGCCTGCAAAGTGAACGATTGTTTGCATGAGAGTAGCTGGCTGGCTGTTGGTGATCCTGGGCTTCGCGCTCGGCTTCGGGTTGGGCTTCGGCCTGCCACTGGCCGAGGCTATCCCAGGGCTGGGTGACCCCGAGACCGCGGGTGGCTTCGTCCACTGGGTCCTGGTGCGCCCCTCCTGGGTGGTGCCGATGCTCTCGGGCGTGGCGCTGCTCACCCTCTCGGGCTGGCTGCACAAGGACCCCGACAAGGCCTGATCCCACCAGGGCCTGATCTCACCAGGGCCTGATCCCACCAAGCCCTGACCTCACCGAACCCTGACCCAACCAAGGCGTGAGGCCGCCAACCTGACCGACGCTTGGGCTGTCCGCCCGGCGCTTTGCCCAGCATCACGGCGGGGCAGGGCTGTCACCAGGCGTTGGCGGCCCCTGACCATCTTGCCCGCAGCGTCCGCCATGCCGCGTGATACCTTCGTATTGGAGGTCATCATGGCGCTTTTCCCCCGGCCGCCGCGCCGCCTGTTGCTGGCCGGCCTGCTGGCCAGCCCGGCATTGGCGCAAACACCTTGGGCACCCAATCGGCCGATCCGCCTCGTACTGCCGCTCGCCGCCGGCGGCAGCCTCGATGCCCTGGCCCGTGTGCTGGGCGCGCGCATGCAGGGCCCGCTCGGCCGTCCGCTGGTGGTCGAGGCCCGTCCAGGCGGCGGCGGCAACCTCGCCTTCGAACACGTCGCCCGCTCGGCCCCTGATGGCCATACCCTGCTGGTCGGCTGGGATTCGCTGGCCATCAACCCCGCCCTTTATCCCCGCCTGCCCTATGATGTGCAGCGCGATTTCGCGCCCGTGGTGCAGACCATCGCGGCCCCCCAGGCGCTGGTGGTGCGCGCCGACAGCCCACATCGCGACCTGACCGCTCTCATTACAGCCGCCCGTGCGGCGCGGGCGCCGATGTCCTGGGCCTCACCGGGCAATGGCAGCATCGGCCACCTCACCGGCGAGCAGTTCCGCGCCATGGCCGGCCTCGCCGACTTCGCCCATGTCCCCTATCGCGGCGCGGCACCCGCGCTGACCGACCTGCTGGCCGGGGTGGTCGACGCCTTCTGGGGCAATCTTCCAGCCTCGGCCGAGCATGTGCGCGAGGGGCGGATGCGGGCGTTGGCCGTCACCTCCGCCACCCGCAACACCGGCCTGCCGCAGATCCCCACCGCCGCCGAATTGGGTTTCCCGGACCTCGTGGTGATTTCCTGGCAGGGTTTCCTGGCGCCCGCCGGCACGCCCGAGGCGATCATTGAGCGGCTCAACGCCGAAACCAACGCGGCCCTGGCCCATCCCGAGACCCGGAGCTGGCTGGCCGCCCAGGGCTCGGAGCCCGTCGGCGGCGCGCCAGGCGTGTTGGCGGACCTCCTGGCGCAGGACCTGCCGCGCTGGGAGGCGCTGGTAAGGCGCGCCGGAATCCGGCCGGATTAGGGCGTTTTCAAGCCCAGCGGCTTCAAAAGCCCCAGCGGAAAACGCTGAAAAACAGAGGGTGGAGCCGCTTCACCGTCTTCGCTCGCGGTGAAGCGGCGCTGGGCCAGATGCGTGCGCTTGTGACCCGGCTGGTCGCCTTGCGATCGCCGTGCATGGGAGGCAAGATTTTCTGCGATTGGGCCGCAACGCACGGCGTTCGAAATCACCAAATTCACGTTTGGGGACAAATTCGCGGCCCTGGGGCGAGATGGCCGTGGTTGATACCATGACCATGCCAGGAGGGCTGCAAAGAATCAAGGATAATGTTCCTGACCGGTCCCATGCCGTTGCCCTGCCCGTCGTTCCCGAATGCGCTCAGTCCCGCCCCAACACCTCCGCATTGTGCTCGCCCAGCTTCGGCGAATCCCGGCTGGGATGCGGCCGCTGCCGGTTGAAGGAGAGCGGCAGGCCCACGACCTGCGGCCCGCCATCGGGCAGTTGGCGGATGAGGTTCACCGCCGCCATCTGCGGGCTCGCCACCACCTCGCCGATGTCATTCACCGGCCCGCTCGGCACCCCCACCGCATCGAGCGCCGCCAGCCAATGGTCGCGCGCGCGCGTCGCAAAGACGGCGGCGATCAGCGGCACCAGCACGGCCTTGTTGCGCACCCTCTCCTTGCCCAGGGCGAAGCGCGGGTCCTTCGACCATTCCGGATGGCCCAGCACGGCGGCGGCGCGGGCGAAGAGCCGGTCATTGCCGGCGGCGAGACACAGCGGCCGGTCGGCCGTCTCGAAGACCTGGTAGGGCACGATCACCGCGGCCCCGGTGCCGTGGCGTTTGGGGATGTCGCCGGTCGCGACATGGTTGTTGATCTGGCCCTCTACCCAGAAGGCCGCGGTCTCGAACAGCGAACCATCGACCAGGCAGCCCTTTCCCGTGCGGTCCCGCCAGCGCAGCGCGGCCAGCGCGCCGATTGTGATGAACAGGCCCGTCGCCTTGTCGTTGATCGAGGCGCCGCAGAAGGTGGGCGGGCCATCGGGCTGGCCGGTCACGCTCATCATGCCGCCATAGGCCTGCAGCAGCGGGTCGAAGCCCGGCTTCATCATCATCGGCCCCTCGAAGCCGAAGGCCCAGATCGAGCAGTAGATCAGTCGCGGATGGGCGGCCAGCATGGTCTCAGGCCCGATGCCGCATTCCTCCACCACGCCGGGGCGCAGGTTCTGGATCAGGATATCCGCGGTCTCGCAGAGCCTGTGCAGTTCCGCCACATCCTCGGCCTTCTTCAGGTCCAAGGTGATGGACCGCTTGGAGCGGTTCTGGCTGTGGAAATAGAGCGAGGTCACGCCATCCGGGCCGAATGGAGGGCCCCAGAGCCGCGCATCATCGCCGCCATCGGGCTTTTCCACCTTGATGACATCGGCCCCCATATCGGCCAGCACGGCGCCGGCGAGCGGGCCGGCCAGCGCCTGGCCGACCTCGATGACGGTCAGGCCGGTGAGCGGTAAGTCCATGGGTGTTTCCTCCGTGGCCGGCAGCATAGCGCGCGGCGCGGGGGGTCAGTAAATCCGCGCCAGCCACCGCGGCGGCACGCCGGCGAAATACAGCGCGAGGATCGACAGGTTTTTCGCCGAACGCAGCCGAAAGCCCGCCCGCCGCCATTTCTCGGCCGAGGTAACCGCCCGCGGCGCCAGGGCCTGCGGCCGCAATGGCCGAAGCCTGCGGATGAAATCCACATCCTCCATCAGCGGGAGCGGCCGGAAGCCGCCCAGCGCCTCATAGAGCGCGCGATGGATCAACAGCCCCTGGTCGCCATAGGGGAGCGCAAAATTCCGGCACCGCCAGGCCACGGCACGTTCCAGGCGGCGGGCAGCGGGGCTGTCATCATCGAGCCCGAAGGTGAAATGCGCGGCCCCGGGCGGGCCGTCCATGAAGGCATGGGCGGCCTTGCTCCACCCCGCCTCCAGCCGCGTATCGGCATGCAGGAAGAGCAGCCAATCGGCGGTGGCGGTGGCAGCACCGGCGGCGAGCTGCGCACCGCGGCCCTTGGGCGCCAGGACCACCTTGGCGCCCAGCGCGCGTGCCACATCGGCCGTGCCATCGGGGCTGCGGGCATCGGCGATGATGACGGGGCAGGCGGCCTCGGCCAGGCTCGACAAGGTGCCGGGCAGGGCGGCGGCGGCGTTCCAGGTGGGGATGATGACGTTCATTTTTTGTTCTTGACTGCCACGCGAGCGGGCATCAAATTAGCCAAGAACGGAACAGGAACTTAGCCATGCCTGATGGTCTCCTCTGGGGTCAGCCCTCGCCGAAGCGCCTGCCGATGATGCATGCGGCGGGCCAGCAGTCGCGCACCGGCTTTGCCATCCCGGGCAGCCAATACAAGGGCCGTGGCGCAATCTCCAACCCCGGCAACCGCTTCGAGGAAAGTGCGGTTGAGCCGCTGGATGATGGCTGGGGCACGCTGTCGGAGGATTTGGCCGACCTGCCGCCGCTGGCCACCCAGCTGCTGCGCGAGAAATCGAAGACGGCGCTAACCTATAATGACAGCCCCGACATCGGCTTCGACCGTTCGATCAACCCCTATCGCGGCTGCGAGCATGGCTGCATCTACTGCTATGCTAGGCCGAGCCACGCCTATCTCGGCTATTCCCCCGGCCTCGATTTCGAGACCAAGCTGCTCTTCAAGCCCGACCTGCCGGCGCTGCTGGAGCGTGAGCTGAGCCGCCCCGGCTACACCCCCCGCCCCGTGGCGCTTGGCGCGAACACCGACCCCTACCAGCCGGTGGAGCGCAACGTGCGCCTGACGCGCGAGGTGCTGGAGATCCTGGAGCGCTTCAACCACCCCGTGACGGTGGTGACGAAATCGGCCCTGGTGCTGCGTGATGCCGATATCCTGGCCCGAATGGCGGCGAAGAACCTGGCGCAGGTGGCGATTTCGGTCACCACGCTGGATGGCGCGCTGGCCCGCAAGATGGAGCCGCGCGCGGCCAGCCCCGCCCGCCGCCTGGCCGCGATGGCCGAGCTCTCCCGCCTGGGCATTCCCACCGCCGTGCTGGCCGCGCCGATGATCCCTGGGCTGACCGATGCGGAGCTCGAAAAAATTCTGCTGGCCGGGGCCAATGCTGGGGCGAAGCGCGCGGGTTATGTGCTGTTGCGCCTGCCGCTGGAAATCCGCGCGCTGTTCGAGGAATGGGTGGCCCGCCACTTCCCCGACCGCGCCCGCAAGGTGTTGGCGCTGGTGCGTGAGACCCGCGGCGGCGCGATGTACCAAAGCGCCTTCGGCCAGCGCCAGACCGGCACCGGGCCCTATGCCGAGCTGCTGCAGCAGCGCTTCCTGCGCATGGTCACGGCACTCGGAATGGAGCGGCGTGAGGGCGGCGTGGCGGGGCTGGATTGCGAGCAATTCGCCGTGCCGCGGGGCATGCAACCCGAGGCGCGGCAGATGGCCTTGTTTTGAGAGCACGGCGGGGCTATCACGCCGGCGGCCAGCCGATTTAGCTCAGGGGTAGAGCAACTGATTCGTAATCAGTAGGTCCGGGGTTCAATTCCCCGAATCGGCACCAGCCTTTTCAATTATTTAGATGATTTTGGCGCCGCTGATTTTGCGGACCTAATTTTTGCGGACCTGTAGCGGACCTGCAGAGCAAGTCTGAACGGCGCATTGTCCGTTCTTCGCACCTTCCCCTGCCTCGCGCGCGTGGACTTGCGAACCCCTAGCTAAATCCGCGAACCACGGCTCACGTTTCCTTGACTTTTCGACCCACATTACGGGGCGCCGGCCATTAAGCGGGGGGCCACCGATCAAGCAGTGCACCAACCGCCTGGGCCACGGCCACACCCGAGTTTTTTGAGGCGGTCGCACGGCGTGAGGGGCCGGCGCGCAATCGACATCAATTTTTTCGCAGCTATGCTAAATGTGGCACATCTCGACGGAGCAGAATGATGCGCGCCCTTTTGATTACTGCACTTTCTATCTTTGCGGTTGCCGCTTGTGCGCCTCCCCAGCAGCGCAGATTCGACACCACCTCAGAAACTAGGACTCAAGCCCAACTGAGTGAGTCGACAAGAAACGTAAACGAACTCGAAAGCGCGGTAATAAATTCAACTAATTCTCTCCGTTCAAATAGAGCTAATCGGTCGCAATTTTGTCAATCTGCTACTTTCGCTCCTGCTTTGAGTGCCCTGGCCGCCTACCGTGCATATCGCCCCGCGGGATATTCAACTTATCTTGATGGTCTGAGACTTGAAGTCCTTAGAGACTCGGGGCGTCGATCAATGGTTGTTGGCCAAATTGCTCAAGAGCGCGGTTGCACAGCTATTGCAAGGACAATTTATACCGACATCATTCAGATCTATGAAGGGTCAGACTATGCTGCCTTACGGCAGCGGGCGCAGATCGGCGTGGACGATCTCCGTGGTCTCCGTTGATGCATCTGGCCAGCCAGGAACGCGACTTTCGCGCCTCACGATGTTTGGCCAGTCATGCCTTGGGTCACCACCACGATAACCGGAAGCGCCTCGGGCGGAGGATGGCATATATAGCACCGCCAGCCCGTGGGGGCCGCAGCCTCTCGCCACCACCGCCCGCCCTGCCGTTCAAACCGACCGCAGCATGAACACCAGTCACCCGGCGCGGGTATGATGTCCGCCCTACCCCATGAGGTCATGCGCCGCTGGCCGCTAACCTCGCCTTCCCGGCCAGGATCGACTCTGGCAGCCATCATCTCGACCAGCACCTCCGGCGCGGTCCAACACCAGCGCCCTTCCTCGATAGCCTTCCGCCGCCGCCTGGCCAGGCGGGAAAGGTATTCATCCGGGCCGGCAGCCTGATTTTCCGCCGGCTCCCCAAATTCCCCAAAACCACCAAAACCCGGCCGTTGCGGTGGCGTCGGTTTCGGCGCGTCCAGCAGCGCCAGGGCGCGGGCGAGAAACCGGCTCACCCCTCGGCCTCCCGCTTCGCCTGCCAGTTCGCATGCGCTTCGCCAAGACGCGGGTTCACCAGATGGTCAACGCGCGGGCGGCCAGGCTTGGCGTCTTGCGGCGCGGCCAGAAGCACATCCTCCCGCCGCAGCACGGCCACCGCATCCTTCACCGCATCCGCGCTGGACAGGCCGCGCAGCCCGGGCGTTTCGCGAACCTCCCGCTCATTCAGCCGCGCGGCGCCCGTTGCCACGAGATGGCGCAGCAGGGTCCGGGCGTGACGCTCGGGCTCGGTGACGGCACCCGCCCCGAAGGCGCGTTCGGCCATGGGCAAAAAGTAGCCATCCATCAAGCCGGCCGCCGCCGCTGCGCATGCCTCCCCCACCTCGGCCGGCGCTTCCTCTCCCGGCCGTTCGGCGCACCAGCGCAGCAATTCCAGCACCAGCGCCAAGCGAATCATCTGGCCGCGTGCCTTGCCCAGCGCCCCCAGCATCAAGCCGGAGGCATTCGCCTCTCGTGCCCCCCATTCGCGCCCGGCATCCACCAGCACGTCCACCGCCGCATCGGAAAAGCGCATGAACCATGGGCGCGGCTCGCCATCCTCGCCATTGGGCATGGGCAGTTTCAGCAGCCGGCCGAGATCAGCGCGCCATGCCGCCGCATCGTGCAGTCGGGTGGGGCGGGCGAAGGGCCTGGGGTCGGGGAATGTCCAGAGGAACCGCACCGCAAGCCCATCGTCATGGCCTGATACAATATCGGCCAGCCGGTCCGGCTGAATGGTGCCCACGATGGACAGCCCGAAACGCCGGACCATGATCGGCTCCGGCCTCGACACCCGGTCAATCGTCTTGCTCTTGGCGTTCCAGGATTCCAGCCATGCGGCGCGATCACCACCGCCCTTGCCGCCGGAGTAGCGGTCAAAGCTCCCGATGAAGGCGGCCAGTTCATCCCGGTGCAGCAGCAAACCGCGCGGGCTGGCGGCCAGGATTTCCGCCACCTTCTCAATCGTCGGATCATTGGTGATGAGGCGCGGGCGGATGGGTTTCAGTGGCGCTATCGCGCCCGCCGGCATATGCGGTGGCGGGGTTTGATCCTTCACCGCCCGCTTGACCTCGGCCTCCCATTTTTCGCGGATGGCCTTGGCCTCCGCCGCTTGGGTTTCCCAGGCAAGCAGCGTTTCCGGGTACGGGCACCACAAACACCCTCGCAACGGTGGATTACACAGTCACCGGCTCGGGGATGTCACCCGCTTCGGCGGCGGATTTCATCAACGCCGCACAGCTATCCGGCTCCGTCACCCTCAACCCGGGTGTATCCGTACAGCCTTTCTCGGTGAAGGTGCGGCGCGACATCGTCAACGAGGCCAATGAGGCCTTCAAGGTCACGCTCAGCAATGCCGTTGGCGCGAACATCACCACCGCCACCGCCACCAGCGTCATCCGCAACGATGACGCATATCGCTCCATGCTCCTCGATGGCGGCATGGCGGGCGATGGCTATGGCGGCGCGGTGGCGCTGAGCGCCAATGGCGCCATGGCGCTGCTCGGCGCCAATGGCGTGGATCGCGGCACCGACGCCGATATCGGCTCAGCCAGCCTGTTGGGCTGGAGCGGGTTTGGATGGTCGGGGCGCGGGCAGGCGCTGCGCGTGGCGGATGCCCTGCCCATGGACCAGTTCGGCACCTCGCTGGCGCTCACCCCCGATGGCACGGTTGCCATGCTGGGCGGTCCCGGTCGCGACGCGCCGGGCCAAGCGGACCAGGGGGCGGCGGCCGTCTTCGTGCTGGAGGACGTCCAGATCATCGATCCGCTGGACAACCCAATCACGGTGCAGCGATGGACCCAGCGCGGCGGGTTGCTGACGCCCACTGATGGCGCGGCTGGCGATGGCTTCGGCAGCGATGTTGCCCTCTCCACCGACGGCAACATCGCGCTGCTGGCCGGCAAGGGCGATGATGTGGGCGAACGCGTAGACCAGGGCTCGGCTCGCGTCTTCACCTTCGGCGCCGCAGGCTGGACGTCCTCCGCCACGGTGCTCACGCCGACCGATGGTGCAGCGGGCGACATGTTCGGCCACGCGGCCGCCATGAATGGTGCGGGCAGCCTCGTCATCCTCGGCGGGCCGGGCGATGATGTCTCCGGCAAGCTCGACCAGGGCTCCGCGCGCATCTTCACCTCGGGCGCGATGGGCTGGGCCGAGTTGCCCGTGCCGCTCACGGCACCCGATGGGCTGGCCGGCGACATGTTGGGCTGGTCGGTGGCCCTGACGCCGGACGGCGGGGTGGTGATCCTGGGTGCGCCCGGCGATGACGTCAGCGGACGGGTGGACCAAGGCAGCGCCTGGGTCTTTGCCCCCAGTGCCATGGGCTGGGCACCGCGCGGCGGCCTGCTGATCGCGGGCGACGGCCAGGCGGGCGATGGCTTTGGCTGCGCCGTGGCGCTCTCCGACAACGGGCTGGTGGCGATCCTTGGCGCGCCCGGCACGGATGTGGATGGCAAGCTGGACCAGGGCTCGGCGCGCGTCTTCGTCTGGTCCGGAAGTAGCTGGAGCCAGCGCGGTGGCATGCTGACGCCCGAAGGCGGTCAGGCGGGTGATCTGTTTGGCAGCGCGGTGGCGCTTTCGGCCGATGGCCTAACGGCCCTGGTGGGTGGGCCCGGTGCGGAGGTTGGTGGGCTGGTCGGCCAAGGTTCGGTGCGCAGCTTCGCATGGACCGGCACCTCCTGGGCCGAAGGCCTGCCGGCGACGGCCATCCGCGCGCCGAACCCGCTGGCTCCCGAGCTTCTTGGCACCGAGGAGATCGACATCCTGAACGGAACCCCGGCCGGCGAGATCCTGGACGGCCGCAGCGGCGCCGACCTGATGATCGGCGGTCTCGGCAATGACCAGTACCACGTGCGCGATGCCGGAAACCGCATCGAGGAAGGCCTCGGCGGCAGCGATGTTGATACGGCCTGGGTGCATGTCTCGGGCTGGACCATGAGCCGAGGACTGGAGATCGGCCGCCTGCTGTTCGCGGCCGATGAACTGTTCGGGAGTGAGGACAGCGAGCAACTTTTTGGCAACGACGCGCTAGCGAGCAAGCTGGACGGCGGCGAAGGCGATGACGAGCTGACCAGCGGAAGCGGCGATGACACGCTGATCGGCGGCCTCGGTGACGACACCCTCGATGGTGGCGCCGGCGCGGACAGCCTGATCGGTGGCGGCGGCCTCGACATGGCAAGCTATGGCACCGCCGCGGTTGGCGTCACCGCCCGGCTGGATATCCCCGCGCAGAACACCGGCGACGCTACGGGAGATATCTATTCCGGCATCAACGGCTTCTTTGGCAGCGGCTTCGGCGACGTACTGGTGGGCGACGGCAATGCCAACAGCCTCTATGGCGGTGGCGGCGGTGATTACCTGGCGGGGCTGGACGGCACTGATCAGCTCTTCGGCGAGGCCGGCGCCGACACGCTCGATGGTAGCGCGGGCAACGACACGATGGATGGCGGTCTGGGCAACGACACCCTCGATGGTGGCGCCGGCGCGGACAGCCTGATCGGTGGCGGCGGCCTCGACATGGCAAGCTACGGCACCGCCGCGGTTGGCGTCACCGCCCGGCTGGATATCCCCGCGCAGAACACCGGCGACGCTACGGGAGATATCTATTCCGGCATCAACGGCTTCTTTGGCAGCGGCTTGGCCGACGTACTGGTGGGCGACGGCAATGCCAACAGCCTCTATGGCGGTGGCGGCGGTGATTACCTGGCGGGGCTGGACGGCACTGATCAGCTCTTCGGCGAGGCCGGCGCCGACACGCTCGATGGTAGCGCGGGCAACGACACGATGGATGGCGGCCTGGGCAACGACACCCTCGATGGTGGGGCGGGCGCGGACAGCCTGATCGGTGGCGGCGGCCTCGACATGGCAAGCTATGGCACCGCCGCGGTTGGCGTCACCGCCCGGCTGGACAACCCCGCGCAGAATACCGGCGACGCGGCGGGCGACAGCTACACCGGCATTGCCGGCTTCTTTGGCAGCGGCTTCGGCGACGTGCTGGTGGGCGACGGCAATGCCAACAGCCTCTATGGCGGTGGCGGCGGTGATTACCTGGGGGGGCTGGACGGCACTGATCAGCTCTTCGGCGAGGCCGGCGGCGACACGCTGGATGGTGGTGCGGGCAACGACACGATGGATGGCGGCCTGGGCAACGACACCCTTGATGGTGGGGCGGGCGCGGACAGCCTGGTCGGCGGCGGCGGCCTCGACATGGCAAGCTATGGCACCGCCGCGGCAGGCGTCACCGCCCGTCTGGATATCCCCACGCAGAACACCGGTGACGCGGCGGGTGACACCTATACCGGCATTGCCGGCTTCTTTGGCAGCGGCTACGGCGACGTGCTGGTGGGCGACGGCAATGCCAACAGCCTCTATGGCGGTGGCGGCGGTGATTACCTGGCGGGGCTGGACGGCACTGATCAGCTCTTCGGCGAGGCCGGCGCCGACACGCTCGATGGTAGCGCGGGCAACGACACGATGGATGGCGGCCTGGGCAACGACACCCTTGATGGTGGGGCGGGCGCGGACAGCCTGATCGGCGGCGGCGGCTTTGACATGGCTAGCTATGCCACCGCCACGGCAGGCGTCACCGCCCGGCTGGACAACCCCGCGCTGAACGCCGGAGACGCGGCGGGTGACACCTATACCGGCATTGCCGGCTTCTTTGGCAGCGGCTACGGCGACGTGCTGGTGGGCGACGGCAATGCCAACAGCCTCTATGGCGGCGGCGGCAATGATACGCTGTCCGGTGGTGCTGGCATCGACACCTTCGGCTTCAACGCCCCAGGTTTCGGCATTGATGTGGTGACGGATTTCGCCACCACTACGGCTGTGGGATCCAACCATGACATTTTGGATTTCCGCGGCAGCGGCGTCGCGAACCTTGGCGTCATCACCACGAGCCAAGTCGGCAACGATACCCATCTGGTGACGAGCCACGGCACGGTGATCCTGCAGAACATCACCGCCGGCACGCTGGTGGGGGGTGACTTTCTGTTCTGAGGCCACGGTGTCACGACATTGAGGCTTTGCGTCAATTGTCTGGATTAGGGGCATCGCGTTAATCTTACTGTGTCATAAATTTCTTGTCCGATTCGGAGTGGATTTGCCAGCGTCGAGATTCTCACTCGTGGAGGCGCTGATGGATCTCGAATCGAGAACGCAAAGCAACGAATTACGGCTGGCAGCCTATGTCTAGTACTACAGTTGCACTTTATCGATCTATCTGATTCGCTTACCTCCTGAGACGATTCGGGAGGCGTGTATGTCGGTGGCGGCGTGGTCAGGGTCACTGCTGAGTTGGGAGCGAGAACTCGCCG
>JAESFS010000058.1_pt1 | contig 110687 bp, 92 predicted proteins | sample 9269441 | NCBI WGS metagenome assembly JAESFS01 (sample SAMN14502548, study PRJNA617105) | algae metagenome | isolation source: Scytolyngbya sp. HA4215-MV1 and co-occurring heterotrophs from sample from... | place: USA: Laie Falls, Oahu, Hawaii | collected 2010-08-22
TGACCATTGGGCATCTTGCCATGCTTATGAGCTTTGATATGACCGCACAGTGGGCATTCCATCACTTTGATCCCAGTCGAGCTTCCTCTCTATGTTATCAATCCCACATTAGCCTGACGCACTACCCTCTTGCGTCCACTCATCCGGACTGATATAGCTCAAAGCATAAAACTTGTTATCTAAGTCATACATTAACTTTTTCCAGATACTGTATAGCTGTTCAGGAGGAAAAGTAAGTGAGCCATAATGAACTATATTGATTAACTTACAAGCAGATTCAACTTCATTTGAAAGTCTATCGATTCTCTCGCTTAGCCTAAATATTTCCTCAGTTAATTTCAGTTGACGAGCATCCTTTTTATTATTTATAACAAGCCATATAACAGATATTGAAGCTGCCAGAGATACAAAAAATACTGCAAATGTCAGTAATTGAACATTTGGATTACTTGAGGTTATACCAACTAAAACAGATCCAGTTGCAAAAATTAAAAGAATTCCAAATATAAACAAATATTCTGGCTGGACTTTTAGCCCTTGAATTATTTCTAGATGTGCACTGCTCTTCTCTGAATTGTTAGTATTTTTGGACATCTCTTTAAAGTAAGCTCCTGGAAAATGCTTGGTTGGATCGTAACTTTTTGTTCTTGCTGGTGTCCAGCTTCACTCAGATTCAAAATAGATAGCACAACAACAACAATCTCCTAGATACACCCCAATCCAGAACTGAAGTTATTTGGGCATCGCAGCTACAGATATCTCTCCACTACGCCCCAGCCGAGAGATGAGTGGTCTAACGTTCTGGTTGCGCGGCTGTAAGCCACGTTACGCTTATTATAGAAACGCTTATTGTAGAAATCTTGCCAGCCCGCTCCGACCGGGTTTTTATACAGATGTCATTTATCTTAAAGATTACTGGTTTTGATTATTCCTCTTCGGCAGTAAGAAGTTCCGGCTCGGAAAACACATCACTTCCTTGTGAAGGTTTACCACCTGGTACAATCTGTTCTGCTTTACTTATCACATCATTTGCTAACCTTTCGCTAAAACCAACAACAAAAGAAATGGCAAGAAATGCTAACCAGCGATTAATGGGTTTTGTTTCATTTTTAGAAATCGTTATAGGTAGCAAAGTAGAACTAATCAATGCAAATACAAATATGCCGAAAAAAGCTCCAATTGCAGGTTTAAATGCCCCTACAAAGACAGGTAGAAGTGTCTCTCTATACTTTGAATTACGGTATTGATCTAACCTCAGCATAATACTTACTACGCTACCAGTCGCTCCCGCCATTGCAGAAAGAATTAGAAGGGCTGAAGCTTCTTCAAAATCGTATTCAGACATTTTAACTATCGTATCATTTCCGTCTTGCTGACTAACTAAAGAATTTTGCGGTGCAGACTGTCGCTGAACACTCTCTGCAAACAAAGGCTGAAGATGAAAATTAGCGATCGCTAAAAGATAAGCTAGAACAACTGGTGCTAACAAATGAATAGGAAGTGCAATAAAGAGTCCAAAACAAACTTTTGTATGAGTTTCTGCTTTATAAAGAAAGCTTTTAAATGCTTCAAAACAAGGAGAAAATAAAGGATAATCAATCTTAAGAATTGAGTACGCGACATCACATCTTAATCTTTTTACCAATATCTTGTTTGAGCTTTTCTGGATTGCGTGAACTGCAACTTTAACATTAGGTATCATAGCTTCTAGTTGAGCATTTTTTTTCTTATTATTGCTTAACTGTGCAACTGATAATTCGCTTTTTAGCTTTGCTGTAACACCTAAAAGATTTACAAGTTCTTCCTGCATTTCAGGCTCTAGTATAACTTCCGCTATAGCAATCTTTCTCAGCGTCTCTGTCAATTCATCGATCTGCGAAATAGAGGGTTTAACAGAAGAAGTGTCGTCTATATTTTTATTCATAAAATGATTGTTTTTTAATCTACTTGAAGTTGATTTCGTAATTATCATTCACTGACTGGAAATATTGTCTGCAAGAGAACTGAAGCCAGATAATTATATATTTATTGTTAAATCTGCGCGATAATACCCTTCCTCTAAGTAATTATCTTTTAGATCTGCGGGATAATACTCCAATCTTTAGGAATTTAAACAAAAAATGCAGGATAAGTCCGGGAATTTGGGGGAGTAACTTTCATATCTGATGGTTAAGCGTAGTATTTGGGTGCTTATTCAGCACAAGTGACAGATAAGTACCTAAATACTGGAGTGATCCAGCGGCATTTACCTGATCCCCTCGCTCTTACAAGTGTAGATTTTAATATTTGCAACGGCGAAATAGTTTGTGAGAGCACTGAAACCCTCATTCTTTCGTGAAACAAACCATCCTATGCAATCGCTGAAACCCCTATTATTCCATATCCATTTAAAAAACCTACCCTTGCTAAGATCCCCTCGCTTGGGTTGAATCTGCAATAAAGACTGGGGAACGATCGTCATTTAGCAATAGCCATCCCTGGATATTGACACCTCAAACCTCTGACGTCACAACCCATCCTCATCAGCATGAGTTGTGACACTTTCAGTCAATGCACCATTGAAGTGCTCATTTTACCGATCGCAGTTCTCATTGACTCTTTTTGCCAACTCATTGGCTGCGATCGTGTACTCAATTGGATAGTTTCCGCAGGTAAAAAGCCTGTTTGCCAACTCATTGACTCCATTTGCCTGCTCATTTCAGTAGATCACGCACTCAATTGAGTGTTTTCCGCAGACAAAAAGGCTTTTTGCCGACTCATTTTGTCGGTTTGCCAACTCATTTCAGTAGATCGCGCACTCATTTTCATACTTGCAATGTAGTCAAAAACCTTGCCAATTTGCCAAAATTTGCTCAGGTAGTTCGATCGAGGTAGCGCTTAACGTAGAACAGTCGAATCCCATCACCTGAAGGAACATCTACAATGGCTCGTCCCAAAAGAACCTCCACTGCCTTGGAAAAAGCTGCGCGTCGTGCAGCAAGTTTGGCTTCCATTAATTCCCAATTAGATTTAGGCAACGGACTCACCTTACCCGCCTTCTCCAACCTGATCGAAATCATGCGAGCCAAAGAGAATGCCTACAATAGTGCCCTTTCCAACCTGGATAAGCTCTATCGGGAAATGCTGGAAACCGAGCGCGAGTTGTCAGATATGGCAGAACACATGCTATTAGGCGTTGCCGCCAAATATGGCAAAAGCAGTGTGGAATATGGCATGGCAGGCGGAGTTCCTAAAAAACAGCTTCGCAAAGGGCTGCGTGGCGCTGCATCTACTGCCCATGCTGGGCAATCGGCTTTCACGAGCAGCACCAACGGCAGCAGCAGCCCGAATGGTAGCCAAAATGGCGCAACCGCCGTTGTAGCTAATTAGAGAGAGGTTGGATATCAAGGCACTTCATCCCCTCAGCCTCATTGCTTTTCATCGATGTTCTTGCTGCTGCTGGATTTGAGTCCGAGATATCAAACCCTGTAGGGGCGCGGCATTGGACAACGATTTAACCAATCTCACCCAAAATGTTTATCCCAATGCCACGCCCAACCCCAACAATATGCCCAATCCATCCAAACCAGGCGTGGCATACCCTACGGGAAGCAAGCTACGGGCGGGAAAGGGTTGACAAAACCAAAAAACATTTGCCGAATGCCGCGCCCCTACGTCAGATTACACAAATTGAGTTAACACCAGAGATATTCTCAATTGCACTTACTCTTTTCCATACCGATGCTGAGCACCCGCAGAGACAGTTCAAAGCCCTCAACCCATAGACGGAGTCGCATAAAAAACTGCCAAGGTCTGAATCTATCCCACTACAATCCTAAGTAGCGACCCTCAACTGTACCCCGTTGAATCCTCATGGATTTGTTCGATCGCCATCGCCTAGACCTGACCGAAACCGAAGCACCGCTGGCAGCGAGAATGCGTCCCCGCACCCTGGATGAATTTGTGGGGCAGTCTGCCATCATTGGGCAGGGGCGATTGTTGCGACGGGCAATTCAAGCAGACCAACTCTCTTCGCTGATTTTCTACGGTCCCCCCGGCACCGGCAAAACCACCCTGGCAAGGATTATTGCCAACACCACCCGCGCCCATTTCATTGCCATTAATGCCGTGTTGTCGGGAGTCAAGGAAATTCGAGAAGCGATCGCCGTTGCTCAAGAAAAGCGCGGCATGTATGGGCAACGCACCATTCTCTTTGTCGATGAAGTGCACCGTTTCAACAAAGCCCAACAGGATGCGCTGCTGCCCTGGGTGGAAAATGGCACCGTGATTTTGATTGGTGCCACCACCGAGAATCCTTATTTTGAAGTGAATAAGGCACTGGTGAGTCGATCGCGGATTTTTCAGTTAAAGTCCCTGGATGAAGCCGATTTACGACAGATTGTGCATCAAGCCATTGCCGATCGCGATCGAGGCTACGGCAAACTCAACGTACAAATCGATGACGAAGCCCTCGATCACCTGATCAATGTTGCCAATGGCGATGCACGCGCCTTGTTAAATGCATTGGAACTCGGATTAGAAACCACACCGCCCAACGACGCAAACATCATTCACCTGACCCTGGCAGTGGCAGAAGAATCGATTCAGCAACGGGCAGTGCTCTACGACAAAGAAGGCGATGCCCATTTTGATACCATTAGCGCCTTCATCAAAAGTCTGCGCGGATCTGATCCGGATGCAGCCTTGTATTGGTTAGCGCGGATGGTCTATGCAGGTGAAGATCCGCGCTTCATCTTTCGGCGCATGGTGATTTTAGCGGGAGAAGATGTGGGCTTGGCAGATCCGCAGGCGATCGTTGTGGTCAATGCCTGTGCCGAAGCCTTCGATCGGGTGGGAATGCCAGAGGGGCGTTATCCCCTGGCGCAAGCGACGCTTTATCTGGCAACCTGCGCCAAGTCCAATAGCGTCATGGGCTTTTTTGATGCCCTTGCTACCGTCGAACGGGAGCGCGAAGGGGACGTACCCACCCACTTACGCGACTCGAGCCGCGACAAACACAGTTTTGGGCATGGTGCCGGATACCTCTACCCCCATTCCTATCGCGAACATTGGGTGGCGCAGCAATATCTACCTGGCAGCTTGCAGGGACAGGTTTTCTACCAACCTTCGGAACAGGGTTATGAGGGCAAGATTCGCCTCAAGGTAACACGGCAACGAGAAGCGCAACTGGCAGCTTTGGTGGAAGGCATTGGCGTGGCACTGCCAGAAGCCTTGTCATTTTCGCCCCAAGATTCGGCACAAGAACGCTGGCTCCAAAGAACCTTGGGACAAACGGGAGAACGGTTGGGTCACCTGCGCGATCGGCTCTTTAGTTTGGCAAACTTGCAACGGCATCATGTGGTGCTGGATCTGAACGCAGGCAGCGGGTTGCTCACCTGGGAAGCCCTGCGCCAGGTGCCGGAAGGTGGGGTCTATGCCCGTGCCAACACCGCCACCGATGCCCAAGCACTCACCGAGCAAATTAACGCTCTGCCTGAACTGCTACGCCCGATCGTTCTCCAGGGTGAACTCGACCAGCTACCCGCAATCCTTGCCCAACAAGCGCCCGATCTGCGCTTCGATTGTTTACTGGGACGCAATCTCTTGACTCGACAGGCAGACAAAGCCCAACTTTTTCAGTTGTTGGCTCAGCTTTTGCAACCTAGCGGGATGATCGTCCTGGCAGAAACCGTGCCTCGCCATACCCAGCGGCTTTACCAACTCCTGGAGCCAAACTGGCTGGGCAGCGAACTCTACCCACAACTGGTCGCTGCCGAAGAAGCCCTCTATACGCCATCTGACTCTGATGCAACCTATAATCCCCTGATTGCCTGGGATGTGGAAGATTTGCAAACCGCCAGCACGATCGCCGGACTCAAGCTCGAAGCCACCCTAGAGCGCAGTACCACGGAAATCTACATCACACCCGCCTTGCTCGATCGCTGGTTTAGCCGCACTCCTGCTCCTACGCCCAGCTACGCCACCCATCTCAGTCGCACCCTCACCGACCCAGCGATCGCCACGATTCAACAACAATTCACCCGCCATCTGTGCAATCAAACGGTGACCTGGGAAAGCGCGATCGTGTTTTTGAGGATGAGTTGGTAGGGGATAGAGGGGGTAGAGGGGTGAATGACTCAAACGCCCATTCCCCCGTCTCCCCATTAACTCAACCGTGCCGTGCATTCCAAAATCAACCGCTGATTCAACAACGCATAGGGCTGAATTTCCAGTGCTTTGCGAAAACACCGAATCGCTTCGCGGTAGTTACCCAGCGAAGCATGACAAAGTCCTAGACCGTGAAAGGCACCAAAGTGAATCGGGTTGAGCCGGAGAACCTCTTCGCAGTCAGAGATCGCTTTGTGATATTGGTGCTGAGTGAAATATAGTACAGCGCGACGATTCCAGGCTTCGGCAAAATCGGGTTGATCTTGAATCAAGTCAGTTAGCAATGTTTCTGCTTCAGCTACAGCACCCGCTTGGAGTAAGGTTTGGCTGCGTTCCAGTAATTCCAACCCATAGACCCCCTTTTGCCAAAACCAGATGCGCCAGAGTTCTTGCGTGGCACGATCGCGAACAGCCTCATCAGGGTTCTTTAAGTCTTCTAGCAATCCATTAATTGCAGATTCGTCGTTCATGCGATTGGGGTGCTTTCAGGTTGGGAGGTGCTTCCAGTCGATCTAGACTCGGTCGATCGGGATCAATCCGAAACAAGTCAATCTGGGAAAAAATGGCTTAGGTCGCGACTGTAAGAGTTCGGGACTAGTGTACCTTTTTCCGGGACGATGATGCCCTGATAGCGAACGTTTGCTTGTCGATCGTGATTCTCTACTTGCAAACTAACCCCGACCAAATTCCCTGTCCTGCCTCTGAGCATTGAGAATGCTGAATTAAAGACAATCAAAAGATCTGGACGCGGTTCTGCGATGCCCCAGGTAGAATGAAGATAACCGAGTCGTAATGAGTAGTAAGGTGAATTATGTCTCAGACAATGGCGTTGACCCCTGAGAATGTTGAGACGGTTCTGGATGAGATGCGTCCCTATCTGATGGCAGACGGTGGTAACGTTGAACTAGTTGAATTGGATGGTCCGATCGTCAAGCTACGGCTCCAGGGCGCTTGTGGATCTTGTCCCAGTTCTACAATGACCCTGCGAATGGGGATTGAGCGCCGTTTGCGCGAGTTTATTCCCGAAATTGCCGAAGTTGAACAGGTCATCTAAACCAGTTATGAGTTATGGGTTTTGGGTTCGATGCTTGAAGTCAAAATCAAAAGCTCATAACTCAAAGCTCATAACTCAAACTTTCTCACCATGCCTTATCCCTTATACGTTGCCTTCATCTGGCATCAGCATCAACCGCTTTATAAAAGTCGCAGTAATAATTTGCAAAGCTCTTCGATCGAGGGGCACTATCGTCTGCCGTGGGTTCGATTACATGGCACGAAGGATTATCTCGATCTGGTACTCTTGCTGGCAAATTATCCCAAATTGCACCAAACCGTGAACCTGGTTCCTTCTTTGATTTTGCAAATCGAAGAATATATTGCAGGAACTGCACTTGATCCCTACCTGGCGCTGGCGCTCCACCCTACGGAACAGTTGCAGTGGGATCAAAAAGAATTTATTGTCGAACATTTTTTTGATGCCAACCACCATACGATGGTTGATCCCCATCCGCGCTATGCCGATTTGTACTACCAACGGCAAAATAAGGGACGCGGTTGGTGTTTGGAGAACTGGAATGCTCAGGATTATAGTGATCTGTTGGCATGGCATAACCTGACCTGGTTCGATCCGATGTTTTGGGATGATCCGGCGATCGCCCAATGGCTAGAACGGGGCAAAGGGTTTAGCCTCAGCGATCGGCAACAAATCTATGCCAAACAAAAAGAAATCCTCAGCCGTATTGTGCCGCAACATCGGCAGATGCAGGAATCGGGGCAACTCGAAGTCATTACTTCGCCCTATACCCATCCCATTCTGCCGTTGCTGGCAGATACCAATGCGGGGCGGGTGGCAGTACCTGCGATGAATCTTCCTGACCTGCGTTTTCAGTGGGCAGAAGATATTCCGCGCCATTTGCGTAAAGCCTGGGATCTGTATCAGGAGCACTTTGGTTGCGCGCCACGTGGGTTGTGGCCCTCGGAGCAGTCGGTGAGTCCGGCGATTTTGCCGCATGTGGCGCAGCAAGGGTTTCGCTGGCTGTGCTCGGATGAGGCGGTGTTGGGCTGGACACTGAAGCATTACTTTAGCCGCGATGGATCGGGCAATCTCTACCATCCAGAGTTGCTCTATCGTCCCTATCGGTTGGAAACGCCTCAGGGCGATTTGTCGATTGTCTTCCGAGATCATCGCTTGTCTGACCTAATTGGGTTTACCTATGGCGCGATGGAGCCACAGAGGGCAGCAGCAGATATGGTGGGGCATTTGGAGGCGATCGCGCGATCACTGCGGCACACCCAACCGGGAGAAGGCACGGCGCTGGAGCGTCCCTGGCTGGTAACGATCGCGTTGGATGGGGAGAACTGTTGGGAGTTCTATCCCCAAGATGGCAAACTATTCCTGGATGCGCTGTACCAGAGCTTTAGTGACCATCCCGACTTAGAGTTGGTAACAGTCTCAGAATTTTTGACCCAGTTTCCTCCCACAGAAACGCTGCCTGCAGAACAGTTGCATAGCGGTTCCTGGGTGGATGGCAATTTCACCACCTGGATTGGCGATCCAGCTAAAAACCGCGCCTGGGATTTGCTCACCCATGCCCGCCAAACCCTGGCAAATCACCCTGAAGCGACGGAAGAAAGTAACCCGGAAGCTTGGGAAGCGTTATATGCTGCGGAGGGATCAGACTGGTTTTGGTGGTTTGGCGAAGGGCATTCGTCTAACCAGGATGCGATTTTTGATCAGCTTTTTCGTGAGCACCTGTATGCGCTGTATCAGTCTTTAGGAGAACCTGTTCCCGAAGCGGTCTTGTATCCGGTGGAAACCCATGAAGTGCGGGGTGATCATCCTCCCGAAAGTTTCATCCATCCGCTGATTGATGGACGGGGCGATGAGCAGGATTGGGACAAAGCTGGACGGATTGAAGTTGGTGGGGCGCGCGGCACCATGCACCGCAGCAGTGTGATACAGCGGCTCTGGTATGGTGTAGATCACCTCAATTTCTACTTGCGGTTGGATTTTCAGAGTGGAACCAAGCCAGACAGCGATTACCCGCCGGAGTTAAATTTGCTCTGGTTCTATCCCAATCAAACGATGCACAATAGTCCAATTCCCTTGGCAAGTTTACCGTCAGAGGAGCCGCTCAACTACCTCTACCATCATCATTTGGGGCTGAATTTGCTGACCAAGTCGATCCGCTTCCAGGAGGCGGGTGAGCATTATGAATGGTTACCGCGCACTAGTCGGGCACAGTTTGCTCAAGATAGTTGCCTGGAAATTGCGGTGCCCTGGGCAGATTTGCAAATTCCGCCGGATAGCCCACTGAGATTAGTGCTGGTGTTTTCGGACAATGAGCAATATCGCAGCTATTTACCCGAAAATGCGTTAATTCCGATCGGGGTTCCTTAGGAAGGAAAATTAAATAATTTCTGTAGGTTGGGTTGAGTCCACGAAACCCAACAAGCGTAGGATGTTGGGTTGAGCTTTGCGAAACCCAATCTACAACTCAAATCCCTGAAATTCTAGAAATTCCGGGGATTTTGTGTGTTGGGGCAGAGGACAGATCCATTTCCAAACGGTCTGCGTATAGTTCATTACCAGCCAACAGTAACCTTGCAGTGAGTGGCAGTCGCGATCGCTGGCTGAAGAAATCCATCATGGTATTGCGTTTATTTCGCCCCCTCCCTGTTGTCTCCCCTTACAGCCTGAAGGACTTTACTCATGCTGATATACTCTGAACCGTCTCTTTTAGAGCAACTGAAAGCGGTTAATCGCATCATTCGACTCACCCAGGAACCTGCCAACTTTGAAGCGATTTACGATCTAGACGAACTGCTGCAAAAAAACAACCTGAGCCAAATCTCCATTGACTATTTAAGGTCTCAACCTGAAGTTGCAACTATCATGCAGGAACGTTATTTGGCACCTGTACCCGACCTGGATGTCCTGATGAATTATCCTCACGATTCTTTGGGATATGCCTTTGCCAGCCATTTGATTGCCAATCAATTTGACCCCGCCTTCTATCGTCAACGTGATGTCATGGATGACATTAGTTATATTGTGGTGCGTCAAAGCCAAACTCATGATATTCATCATGTTATCACTGGATTTAGCACGGATTTGAGTGGGGAATTGGGATTACAAGCTTTCCAATTAGCCCAATTTCGATCGCCCCTTGCACTCACTTTATTAGCCACTGGCATTATGCACAATTTTGCCAATCCTCGTGCTTTGGAAGATTATATGCAACAGATTTTTCGCGGATGGAAAATGGGGCTAAAAGCCAAACCGTTGATGGCACAAAAGTGGGAAGAGAAATGGGCAAAACCTTTGTTTCAGTGGCGCTCGGGGTTGGGGATTGAACTTGTCAATCCTTATGATGGTCTGTTGATCGCCGCATAGGACAAATAGTTTGAGGCACCACCAATCACTTTGCCCCTGCCTTTCCCCCTTCACTTCCTTCCCTCTTCACTTACATAAACCTATGGCAGACTATCAATTTGTAACCCATTGGCTGATTGCAGCCCCCATGCAACAAGTTTGGGCAGCGATCGTCGATTCGGAAAGCTGGCATCTCTGGTGGAATGCAGTTGAGTCTGCGGTGGAGCTAGAACCTGGACAGGCAGATGGTCGGGACAATGTCCGGCGATTGGTTTGGAAAACCCCGTTGGGCTATCGACTGGCGTTTGAAACGCGGGTGATTGATATCCAAGCACCGACGTATTTAGCAGTGCAGGCGATCGGGGATGTGGAAGGAACCGGGCGCTGGGAACTCTCGACCTGCGATCGCGGCACCCAGGTAAAATACATTTGGACAGTGCGCACCACAAAATGGTGGATGAATGCCCTGGCGGCGATCGCCCGTCCGCTGTTGGAATGGAATCACAACATCATCATGGAGGAGGGGGGCAGAGGCTTGGCTCGATATCTTCAAGCTGGGTTACTTTAGTAGAAGATTCTACACCTTTCGTCCAACTGCTGGCTGCATCGCTGCCAATGGCTCTGCTGGTTGTTGTTCTATTTCGGCTTCATTGGCAACTGTCGGAAGAAGATGCAGTAAGGCGGTGGGGGGACGGATACGAAACGGGACTGCACCCTATCGATCGCTCTCAGATGCTGTTTGTGCCTTTAACCAAGCTTCTAAATCAACCAAATGGGCAAAATCTAACAATGCCTCACTCAGATCTGCCAACATCACTTAACCGCATTGCTGGGGGGTTCGCCAATGAGGTCAAACAGCAATTAGGGCGATCGTTGAAACATTTAATAAAAAATTGGTCACGCTGCATCGGGGCTACTACTCAATCAACTTGAGCAAGTGTACTACTAATTAGCTATGCCTGCCCAATAACTTATCTCGCAGATGTTTGATTTTGTCACGATATTTAGCAGCTTCCTCGAACTCCAAGCGTTTGGCAGCATCTTTCATTTGTGCTTCTAGTTGGGTAATCAGTTCGGGGATATTCTCCATGGGAATATCGTTAGCTTGCTCATAGGCTTGATCAAGCTCTTGAGCGTTGAGTCGACGAGACACTTCCAAAAATGCCAGAATTGCATTACCGGTAGATTTGCGGATGATGGATTTGGGTGTAATACCATGCTCTTCGTTATATGCTATTTGAATACCACGACGACGATAGGTTTCACTGATGGCACGATCCATGCTGTCGGTTAGGTTGTCGGCATAGAGAATCGCTTGTCCCTTCACATGGCGAGCTGCCCGCCCGATCGTCTGGATTAGCGATCGTTCTGCTCGCAAAAAGCCTTCTTTGTCAGCATCTAGAATTGCCACAAGTGAGACTTCGGGTAAGTCGAGTCCTTCGCGCAACAGATTCACTCCGATCAACACATCGAACGTGCCCTCTCGCAGATCTTGCAGAATCTCAATCCGTTCGATCGAGTTAATTTCGGAATGCAGATACCGAACTCGCACCCCCCGTTCTTCAAAATATTCGGTCAGGTCTTCTGCCATGCGTTTTGTCAACGTAGTGACCAAGACCCGTTCTTGTCGCTGCGCTCGTTCTCGGATTTCGCCCAGCAAGTCATCGACCTGCCCTGTTGTGGGACGCACAAAAATTTCTGGGTCTAACACGCCCGTGGGACGGATCACCTGTTCTGCAATGCGGTCTTCTGAGATTTCTAGTTCCCAATTTCCCGGTGTGGCAGAAACAAACACGCATTGATTTACCTTTTGCCAGAATTCGGTGTCCTTCAGGGGACGGTTATCGGCAGCACTGGGCAACCGAAATCCGTGTTCAATTAACACACGTTTGCGTGCCTGATCACCGTTGTACATGCCCCGTATTTGCGGAATAGTGACGTGAGATTCGTCAATTACCAATAGCCAGTCTTTAGGAAAATAGTCGATCAAGCATTCGGGGGGTGCTCCGGCTTCTCGCCCTGCGAGATGACGCGAATAGTTTTCTACACCATTACAAAACCCGACTTCACGCAAAATTTCCAGGTCGTAACGGGTGCGTTGTTCCAAGCGTTGAGCTTCCAGCAACTTGCCTTGTTTTTCCAGTTCTTCCAGTCGCTCTTTCAGTTCTTCCTGAATGGCTTCACAAGCTGCTTGCAACCGATCTTCTGGGGTCACAAAGTGACGAGCGGGATAGATATTAACGGCTTCCATGCTCTGCAGTGTTTGTCCAGTCACTGGATCGATATAACGGATAGCATCGATTTCGTCACCAAAAAATTCCACCCGAATGATTCGGTCCTCATAAGCCGGTCCAATCTCTAACACATCGCCCTTAACCCGAAACTTGCCTCGCCCCAAATCTAAATCGTTGCGGGTATATTGCACAGAAGCCAGTTCTCTCAGAATGTGGCGCTGATTGACTTCATCCCCAACCCGTAAAGGAATGGAGGCTTTCAAATATTCTGAGGGAATGCCTAAACCGTAAATGCAACTGATAGAAGCGACAACGATGACATCTTTACGCTCAAATAGGGAGCGGGTGGCGGAGTGGCGCAACATGTCAATTTCGTCGTTAATCGATGCCGTTTTTTCGATATAAGTGTCGGTAACGGGTAGGTAGGCTTCTGGCTGGTAGTAATCGTAATAACTGATGAAATATTCGACGGCATTATTGGGAAAGAATTCTCGTAACTCATTGCACAGTTGGGCTGCCAGAGTTTTGTTGTGTGCCAAGACCAGCGTTGGTTTGCCAATTTTTTCAATCACTGAGGCGATCGTGAAAGTCTTGCCCGTACCCGTTGCACCAAGCAAAGTTTGAAACTGGTGCTGTTCGTGAATATATTGGCTTAATTGGGCGATCGCCTTGGGCTGATCGCCTGTGGGCTGAAATGGGGCGTGAATCTGGAATTGCGCCATAGAGAGGAAACTGGGGAGAATCAGGTTCCTCTCTATGATGACGGATCAATCTGGTATCCAGCAGGGACATTCGTAAAATCTCTCCCTGCTAAAGCGAGTTGATGAACTGTCTTCTTATTCCCAATGTCCCAATTGGCGATTTGCCAGGGCTTGCTGGACTCGCGTCATCGGAACAGTGGACTGGGCTGGTGTTGAGTGGGACGGTGTAGATTGTTTTTGGGTACTGAAGACAGATTGCTGAATCCGGGTTTGAGGCATGTAGGCAGTCTCGATCGTGGGCTTCTGCGTTGCGGTATGCTCGGTATTCATCGCTTGCTCAATCCGCGTTTGAGGCATGGATACCGACTCAGCCATTGCAGGGAGTCCAGAAACAACCACCAGCAACATGGGGCAAAGACTATAGAGTAGGGCTTTCATGTTTTCTCCTGTATAAAGCTAGGTGTGTGTGGTTAGCTTTATCTTGATCCCCGAAGCTGAGGAATGGATGAGTGTCCGATAAGAATGCATGTCGATCGACTCTTTTCAGTATTTTGAGCTACAAAAGTTTTTAAAGTTGGAGAATCTTGACTGCCGTATGTCTCTCCCCATACCGGTTGTATCGATCTTTGTTCTGGGCGCTTCTCATCTGTTCTGAGTTGGTATTTTTTTGTCTTTACCGCTTTTGCTGTTCGCGATCGCACATCAGGCGTTGCAACATTGTGGTGCATCAGTTTCGCAATCGTACCGAGCATTATGTTAATGATGTGATGGAGACGGCTTGTGGAGCTGCACAACTTCCGTCTTACCCCTCGTCAACTCAAAGTTGCCTAAGGTGAAGATTGCTGGAGATGCATCTCCGCAACACTTTTGAATGCTTCACTATTTCCGGTAAAGTCTAATGTTGACGGGAAGCGGCTTTGCGATTTCTACTGCTGTTTCCCCATCTTCTGGCTCTGCAAGGATTTCAAAGTCCGACGCCTGCTGTAATTGCATTGGTAGACTAAGGCGGAAGCGTTCATCATCTTCTGTCAAAGGAATTTTCAAAGGACTTGCTGCCATTTCAAGTTGATAAGGGCAGTTGACCGGGGAGTACGGGCAATCGGAATGCAAACATTGCGCCATGCGGTTGACGGTTCTCTGCCCAAATTTTACCGCCATGCGCTTCTACAATTTGGCGGGTGAGGTATAGTCCCAATCCTGAGCCTTTTGCCTGGCGATCGCTCTCCCCCTGATAAAACCGCTTGAATAAGTGGGGTAATTCTTGTGGTGTAATTCCGGCTCCCATGTCAATCACTTTAGCGACTTGATAAGAAGACCCTGGTTCTAAAACGACTTCCACTTTGCTACCCCGGGGTGAATGATTAATCGCATTGGTTAATAGATTGACAAAGACCCGGTGCAACTGAAAGGCGTCACCGTTCACCCAGAAAAACTGACGAAAATCGGAATTGCCGCAATTGAATGAGATGTGAATGCGCCGACTGGCGGCTAAATCTATTAAGGTCGTTGCCACATCTTCTGCTACTTCTACCAGATCAACCGGAGCGAATTGCAGCTTTAGCCCTTCCGTATCATTGCGATAGACATCCAGCAGTGTTTCTACCAGCTGTAAGCTGGTTTGATGACTGCGGATCATGGTGGTCACGACTGTTCTTTGTTCCAGTAGAATCGGACCGAAATTTCCTCGTTGAAGTGCTTTTAAAGTTTCAATTGCCCCTAGCATGGGTGTTTTTAAGTCATGCGTTAGCGTAGAAACAAAATCTTCTCGCACACTCGCCAGTTTTTCCTGGGCTTGTAGCTTTGCCTGTTGTTGCAACAACGTTTGCTGATAGGAGCGGTTGCGATCGCTGAGAAAACCAGTCACTACTAATGCCAGAACAGCAATGATTCGACTCGCAACCGTTGGTGCTTGGATTTCCTCATGGGCTGGAAACCAGACATTTGCCATTGTCAGTACACAGGCGATCGCGATTGCCTGAAAAGTTGCCGTTCGACCACTAAAGCGAGCGTTAACCAGCAGAATCGGACCAATGTACAAATAGCCGAACACATAGGCAGAAGGAGTTAAAAACTCCAGCACTGCGACGATCGCAAACAATCCGACAATCAACCAGAACTTACGATCTCGTAATTCTTGAATGTATTTCATTGATTTGAGCGGCATTGTTTGTAGGAAACATAGAAGCACAGTACTTTGAGTTTATTCCGAAAAGCTTTGAGTGTACTGGATTACAGAAGTATATTTTTGACTCAAAGGTGTTTAGGTTTTGTTGATGTTCAGCTAAACAAAACCTAAACACTTCTATGTCTTTAGGAGGATCTTTGGAGTGCAGAGGTATATACCGTTTAATAACGCAAAATTATATCTCTCTATACCTTGTAAGCTGCCATAAATCTCTCCATGATTAGTCTGTAGTTCTTTAAATTATGAGCCTAGACTGAATTTTGCTTGAGTTGCTAAGAGGATGCTTTAAAAGTCCTTTCGTAATTAGCAACAGACACGATCCCCCTAAATTTCCCTTAAAAAGGCTACCGTGTACACACAAGTAATCAGTGATGTCATTGAGTGAGTTGATCCCCCTAAATCCCCTTGAAAAGGGGGACTTTGAAATCTGAAGCCCCCCTTTTCAAGGGGGGGGTGGGGAATCTCCAGTAGTTTTGCCTTAAATCCGAGATTTGTGTATACACCGTAGCTTCAAAAGGGGGACTTTGAGGCTGATCCCCCCGTTCTTTAGCGAAGCGGTGCGTATAGCCTGTCGGCATGGCTTCGCTAAAGAACGGGGGCTAGGACGGATCTCTGAGTGCTCAACATTACAGTAAGCACCTTTTCAAACACCCTCTAAGTTCTCGCTTCAACAAAGCTTCAGTCATCCTCTATTGGAGTTGAATAAACCCATGTTGCAAGGTTGGATTCAAATTGCAATGACGCTACTGATTCTGGTAGCAATTACTCCCTTTTTGGGTCGATACATGGCTCGCGTGTTTCAGGAGCAGAGAACCATCTTCGATCCGATTTTGAACCCGGTTGAGCGGCTTCTCTATTCATTAGTAGGCGTGCGAACCAGGGAAGACATGACGGGCTGGCAATACGCCCGCGCCATTCTTTATAGCAATGTGGTGATGGGGCTACTGATTTTTTCCATCATCACACTTCAGCAGTTTTTACCGTTGAACCCAACTGGGATTCCAGCTCCAACCTGGGATACGGCATTACATACCACTATTTCGTTTATCACGAATACAAATCAGCAGCACTATTCTGGTGAAACCTACCTCAGCTATGCCAGCCAGATGTGGGGGTTGGGCTATCACATGTTTACCTCAGCTGCGACAGGGATAGCTGTAGGCATTGCCTTTATTCGCGGTTTGACGGGACGACCACTGGGTAATTTCTATGTGGATCTGATTCGAGCCATTACCCGTGTATTGCTACCCATTAGCATTGCGGGCGCGATCGTTTTGATTGCAGCAGGCGTTCCTGAAACGTTGGCAGGTCCAGTAGTCGTGCCGACGCTGGAAGACCCAGCCATCAGTCAAGCAATCGCCCGTGGCCCGGTGGCTCACTTTGAGATCATTAAAGAGTTGGGTGAAAACGGTGGTGGCTTCTTTGCAATCAACTCAGCTCATCCCTTTGAGAACCCCAATGGATGGGTCAATCTGATTCAGCTTGTAGCAATTCTGAGTATTCCCACCTCGTTGATTTACACCTATGGCATCTACGCTAATAACCTCAAGCAGGCGTGGCTAGTGTACTCGATTCCACTTGCGATTTTGGTAGTGTTTATTATCATCACAGCGATCGGAGAATACAACGGTAATCCAGCGGTAAATGCATTGTTGGGAGTTGATCAAGCTCCCAATCTAGAAGGGAAGGAAGTCCGGTTTGGCTGGGCGCAGTCGGCTCTGTATGCAGTAATTACGACTGCTAGTATGTGCGGTGCCGTGAACAGCTTGCATGATTCTTTCATGCCAAATGGTGGCTTCTCTACCCTGTCTAATATGTTTCTTCAAATTGTGTTTGGTGGACAAGGAACGGGAACCGCCTATCTGTTTGCCTACCTGATTCTGGCAGTATTTGTAACGGGGTTGATGGTAGGACGCACCCCCGAATTTTTCGGACGCAAGATTGAGAAGCGCGAGGTGGTGCTAGCGAGTTTTCTGATTTTGCTAGTGCATCCAATCGCAATTCTGATTCCCGGGGCGATCGCCCTTGCGTTTCCCGATCAGCTTTCAGGCATCAGCAATCCTGGATTTCATGGCTTATCTCAAGTGATTTACGAGTATGCTTCGGCGGCGGCCAATAACGGGTCTGGTTTCGAAGGATTAGGCGATTCGCAACCCTCTCCAATTGCGATCGCGGGGGGAGCAGCTACCACGACAACCGCCTTATGGTGGAATCTGAGTACCTGTTTCAGTTTGTTAGCGGGGAGATATGTGCCGATCGTCGCTCTGCTGCTGCTCGCTGATAGTATGTCCCGCAAGCAGCCTGTCCCAGCCACCACAGGAACGCTACGAACCGATACGGGTTTGTTCACCGGAGTCACTATTGGCGTGATTTTGATTTTGGGCGCATTAGAGTTTTTCCCAGTGTTAGCACTGGGTCCGATCGCAGAAGCGTTTCAAATTGCTAGAGGAATTGGGTAACTTATGACATCCATGAATGATTTTCCACGTCCTTACCATGTACCATCGGGAACACGGGAATCGCGCCGTCATACGCCCAAGGTGGAAATGAAAGGGCTGTATCAGCGAGCGATTAAAGAATCATTTGTTAAACTTAACCCTCGGATTCAAGTCAGAAACCCGGTCATGTTTGTGGTCTGGGTGGGTACCCTGGTAACGCTCCTGCTCACGTTCGATCCCAATTTGTTTGGAACGCTGCAAGCTGACATCAGCCAGCAGCGATTGCTCAACGGATTGATCACGTTCATTCTGCTCTTCACAATTGTCTTTGCCAATTTTGCGGAAGCGGTGGCTGAAGGACGGGGGAAAGCGCAAGCTGATGCACTACGGGCAACTCGCAGCGACACGATCGCCAAGAAAATTTTGCCGACTGGCGGCGTTCAAGAGGTTAGCTCTACTGAGCTTCGCCGAGGTGATCAGGTCAAGGTGGTTGCTGGAGACATGGTTCCGGCGGATGGCGAAGTCATTGCAGGGATTGGCTCTGTAGATGAATCTGCCATTACTGGAGAGTCGGCTCCTGTTCTCAAACAACCTGGAACCGATATCGCCAGTTCAGTTACTGGAGGAACACGCCTCCTATCTGATGAACTGACGGTGCGAATCACCACTGATCCAGGACAAGGTTTTATCGATCGCATGATTGCCCTGGTAGAAGGCGCAGAACGCACCAAAACTCCAAACGAAATTGCGTTAACCGTGCTGCTGGCAGTATTAACACTAGTATTTCTGATTGTGGTGGCAAACATTCCACCCATTACAGGTTACATTGCAGGCTTTCTGAGCACAGCAAGCAGCGAACAAGCAGCGGCGGATCTGCGAAATGGAGCCAGTGTTGCCATCATGATCTCGTTGCTGGTGGCACTGATTCCCACTACGATCGGGGGGTTGTTAAGTGCGATCGGCATCGCCGGGATGGATCGCGTTGCCCAATTTAACGTGATTGCTACCTCTGGACGGGCCGTAGAAGCTTGTGGCGACATCAACACTCTGGTACTGGATAAAACAGGCACGATTACCCTCGGTAACCGTTTAGCTGCCGAATTCATTCCGGTAAATGGACATAGTTTACAAGACGTTGCCCAGGTTTCCTTAGACGCTAGCGTGTTTGATGAAACACCGGAGGGACGATCGATCGTGGCATTGGCAGAGCGATCGGGGGCAAAGGCTAGTTTTGATCCGAATCTGGCTGAAGGGGTGGAATTTTCTGCCAGAACCCGCATGAGCGGTACAGATTTGGATGGCAAAGAGATCCGGAAGGGAGCAGTCGATGCGATTCGGGGCTTTGTGCGATCGCGGGGTGGACATGTTCCCAATACCTTAGATGCAGCCTATGAGCGAGTTTCCAAATTAGGGGGTACACCGCTTGCCGTTTGTCAGAATGATGATATCTACGGCGTGATCTATCTCAAAGACACGGTTAAACCTGGACTCAAGGAACGGTTTGATCAACTGCGACGGATGGGTGTACGCACCATTATGCTCACAGGAGATAACCGGATTACTGCCTCGGTGATTGCTGAGGAAGCAGGAGTCGATGACTTTATTGCCGAAGCCACTCCCGAAGACAAGATTGAGGTGATTCGCAATGAACAGGCACAGGGCAAGCTAGTTGCCATGACGGGAGACGGCACCAATGATGCCCCGGCACTGGCGCAAGCGAATGTAGGGTTGGCAATGAACTCTGGAACGCAAGCAGCAAAAGAAGCTGCCAACATGGTGGACTTAGATTCTGATCCTACGAAGCTAATTGATCTGGTGACGATCGGCAAACAACTACTGATTACCCGTGGTGCCCTCACGACCTTCTCCGTTGCCAACGACATCGCCAAATACTTCGCAATCATTCCCACTATCTTCGCTGCCACAGGCATTGGCGCACTCAATGTGATGGGGTTGAAGAGTGCTAGCTCTGCCATCATTTCAGCCCTGATTTATAATGCGCTGATCATTTTGGTGTTGATTCCTCTGGCGTTGAAGGGAGTGCAGTTTAGACCCCTCACTGCGGATCAACTGTTGCGGCGCAATATCTTAATCTATGGCGTTGGCGGAGTGATTGCCCCATTCATTGCCATCAAATTGATTGATGTAATTCTGCCATTTTCCTAGTCTCTGTAGGTTGGGTTGAGGTACAAAACCCAACGCTGATGTTTCTGAAATGTTGGGTTTCGCTTTGCTTCACCCAACCGACAAAAATCTCCCCATCACATTTATGAAACTGACTCATCTACAACGAAACTTGCCTCAAGGATCTTCTCAGATGCTTGAAACGATTGCCGAAATTGGCTCTGAATGGCGCAGACAAAAGTTGCCACTCTATCTGTTTTTAGGGTTGTGCTTTAACTTAATCTTGGCTCCAGCAGTCTTTGCGGCTACAAGTGGTAACTTGTCACGCACTCAGGCTTACTGGCTAGGAGCATTGGTAATTTTGACCGTTGCCCTTGCGATTTATCTCTTTTTTGTCATGTTTGTACCGGAGAGGTTCTAATGAGTTTTGCACGTGAAGCGAGTAGAGCCGTTCGTTCTACCCTGGTGCTCTGGGTTCTGACGGCAATTATCTATCCTTTTGGCATGATTGGGATTGGGCAGCTTGTCTTTCCCTTTCAAGCCAATGGCAGTATTATTACTAACACTCAAGGTCAGCCTGTCGGGTCAGCGTTAATTGGACAACCCTTTACCAGCGATCGCTACTTCAACAGTCGCCCCAGTACGACCAGCTACAGCACCGCTGATCCGAAAAAGGATGAGGCAAAGGTGCTACGAACTGGAGTTTCAGGCGCAAGCAACCTAGCTCCCAGTAACCCAGCTTTGATTGATCGCATTAAAGGGAAAGCTGATCCGAACCCAGAAAAGGAGATCGAAGGTGTCATTCCTAGATTGCAGAAAGCGGGCGTAAAACCAACAGCTGATCTAGTTTATACGTCTGGCTCCAGCCTTGACCCTCATATCACCCCAGAAGGGGCAAGAGCACAAATCGCACGAGTCGCAAAAGCCCGCGGACTGCAACCCAACCAGCTTGAGAATTTAGTTAATCAGAACACCGATGAGCGCTCTTTAGGCATCTTTGGTGAACCGGGTGTCAATGTGCTGAAGCTCAACCTGGCGCTTGACGCGTTTAAACCTGCATAAGCGCAATTTCTAAAGAAGGGGAAGCGCGCTTGCTATTCATGTCTTTCCCCTTCCCAATCCTCTTCAAAAAACAACACTTTAGACTTGTTGGGAAATAAAACCGACTATTTGACAGGGTTGGGGACACTCCGCTCCGGTCTGCACCATTGCCGTGGCTAATGCCTCATCCACAACGTGACAGACAAATTCATCCACTTCTTGCACATTGCGGAGTGGTTTAATTCACAGAAGCTTGTCCAATGTGAGCGGCAAATCTCGGACGCGCTGACCTGTGGCGTGATAGACTGCGTTAGCGATCGCTGCTGCTGAGCCAGTAATCCCAATTTCGCCAATGCCTTTGACGCCGATCGGATTCACATGAGGGTCCTGTTCATCCACGAAGATGACGTCGATCGACGGCACATCGGCATTCACCGGGACGTGATACTCCGCCAGATCTGCGTTCACCACCCGCCCCCGATTGGGGTCCATGACGGTGTGTTCCATCAGCGCCATGCCGATGCCATAGACAATGCCGCCAATCAATTGACTATTGGCAGTTTTGGCATTCAGCAGGCGACCAACCCCAAACGCTCCCACCCAACGGGATACGCGCACTTCTCCAGAGTCAGGATTCACCCGCACCTCAACAAACTGCGCTCCAAACGAGTGCATCGAGTACTTGTCTTTTTCCTCACCGGGTTTGGCATCTGCCCGCGCTTCGATCGTCTTCAATCCGTGTCGCGAAAGGATTGCACCGTAGGTTTCGGCGTTTGCCGCTTTATTTTTGAGCAAGAATCTGCCGTTCTGGGCAATCACGTCCTCAGCCGTGGCGCCATACAGCGGGGACGCCTGATCCATTAGCGCCAATTGCAGTAGCTTACTGCGGGCTTCTGTTCCAGCTAAATGCACAGCTGAACCGACGCTTGCTGCTGTTTGGGAACCGCCGGAGACGGGAGTTTCGGGCAGATTGGTATCACCCAGCTCAAACTGGATTTGCTCGGCAGGCAGCCCCAGCGCGTCGGCGGCGATCTGAGTCATAACGGTATAGGTGCCCGTGCCAATGTCCTGAGAACCACTACGCACCACGGCCGTTCCATCTGCCTTGATCTGGGCGATCGCCGAGGCCGGAGAGCGGTTGGTGGGATAGGTTGCGGTTGCCATGCCCCAACCGATTAACGTGTTGCCATCGCGCATCGATCGCGGCGTGGGATTGCGCTTTTGCCAGCCAAAGCGTGCTGCCCCCTGCTGGTAGCATTCCCGCAAGGATTTGCTCGACCAGGGCAATTTTTTATCGGGATCGAACTCCGCATAGTTTCGCAGACGCAACTCGATCGGATCAATTTTGAGCGCATACGCCAGTTCGTCCATTGCCGATTCCAGGGCAAACGACCCGGATGCTTCGCCGGGTGCCCGCATGTAAGTCGGCGTCCCTACATTCAACCGCACCAGACGATGACTGGTCTCGATGTGCGGGCAGGCATAGATCATGCGAGCAGTCTTGGCGACAGGTTCAATAAACTCATCGAACGTGGAGGTGATGGAGGTTCCGGCGTGCCGCAGTGCCGTCAAATTGCCCTCGCGAGTCGCACCTAAACTCACCTGCTGCATCGTTTCGGGTCGAAAGCCGACCGGGCCAAACATTTGCATCCGCCCCAGCACCAGTTTCACTGGACGGTTAACCTGCCGTGCTGCCATCGCCGTTAGCACCACATGCGCCCAGGTCGAACCTTTGCAGCCAAAACCACCCCCGACAAAGTAAGACATAATGCGGACATTTTCTGGCGGCATCCCCAGCACTGCCGCTACCTTTTTCTTCGCGCCAAACACGCCTTGCGTGGCGTCATATAGCAGCAGCCGATCGCCTTGCCACACGGCGGTAGTGGCGTGGGGTTCCATCGGATTGTGATTCTCAATGGGCGTGGTATAGGTTTGCTCCACTTTCACGGCTGCCGTTGCGAGTCCTTGCTCAACACTGCCATGAGCCGAATCGGGTGGCTGATCGCGGGGAATTTTCCCCTGGGGGACATACGCCTGGTCGAGATGTTCCTTCAGGTGCAGCGCTGGCTGCTCCTCGTCGTAACGGATATTAACCAGTGCTGCCGCCTGCATGGCATGCTCAAACGTGTCGGCAACCACCACCCCAATGTGTTGACCGCTGTAGCGCACCTGGTTATCTTGCAGCAGCGGCAGTTTGCGATCGCCGCCTGCCTCGCCAGACACCTTCGGGGCGTTGAGGTGGGTCATGACCAGCAGTACACCTGGTACGCGCTCGGCAGCACGGGTATCGATCTGGGCAATTTTGCCGCTGGCGATCGTGCTTTGAATAGTGACGCCATGCACGAGCTTGGCAACCGGAAACTCCGCTGAATAGCGGGCTGCGCCTGTTACCTTTGCATGTCCATCCACGCGGTTGAGCGGTTTGCCCACCACACTCTTCATATCACTTGAATTCATGCCATGCCTCCCACCGTTGCCAGCGCCCGCATCACAGTCCGTTTGGTTAGTTCGACCTTGAAGCCGTTGTATTTTTGTGGCTTTGCACCCTGAACTGCCGCCTTTGCCGCCGCTTGCAAGGTGTTCTGATTCAAGGGCTGGTTGATCAGCGCTTTTTCCGCGTCATAGGCACGCCACGGTTTGGTGCCGACTCCACCCAGCGCAATCCGCGCCGATCGCACCACGCCATTTTGTAGTTCCAGCGCTGCCGCCACCGATGCCATGGCAAAGGCGTAAGATGCGCGATCGCGCACTTTCAAATAGTGCGAGCGCGCGGCAAACGGAGATGCGGGTAAATCCACCGCCACAATCAACTCTCCGGGTTCTAGCACTGTCTCTTGTTCCGGCGTATTGCCGGGCAGCAAATGAAAATCAGCGATCGAAATGCTGCGTGTTCCCTGCGGTCCCCGCGTTTGCACCACGGCATCCAGTGCCATCATCGCGACTGCCATATCCGATGGATGGGTGGCAATGCAGCGATCACTGCCGCCGAGAATGGCGTGAATACGGTTGTAGCCCTCGATCGCCGGACAGCCAGAGCCGGGCACCCGCTTGTTGCAGGGGAATGCCGTATCGCGGAAGTAGTAACAGCGAGTGCGCTGCAATAGGTTTCCACCCACCGTTGCCATGTTTCTCAACTGCGGCGATGCTCCCGACAACAGCGCCTCCGACAGCACCGGATACCGCTCTCGAATCATGGCGCTATAAGCAACATCACTATTGCGTGCCATCGCCCCAATCCGGACACCATTGCCCTGTTGTTCCACCTGAGCCAGCGGTAGCGCATTAATATCGACTAACTGCTGGGGGGTCTGAACATTCAACTTCATCAAATCGATCAGGCTGGTTCCTCCAGCTAAATACATTGATTGATCTAAACGAGCGGACGCGATCGCAGTGTCGGCTTGCTCCACCTGGTGATAACTAAACGGCTGCATTTTTCTTGCCCTCTAAGACCTCACGAACCGCCGTCACAATATTGGGATACGCTCCGCAACGACAGATGTTGCCGCTCATCAGTTCTCGGATGTCAGCATCTGACTGGGCGTGTCCTTCGTTCACCAACCCCACCGCCGAACAAATCTGTCCCGGTGTGCAGTAGCCGCACTGAAATGCGTCGTGAGCCACAAACGCCGCCTGCATCGGATGGAGCGTATTACCTTTCGCCAATCCTTCGATCGTGGTAATTTCTGCTCCCCTGTGCATGATGGCAAAGGTCAGGCAGGAATTAATCCGTCGTCCATTCACCAACACCGTGCAAGCACCGCACTGTCCATGATCACAGCCCTTTTTTGTCCCGGTCAGGTCAAGCCGCTCCCGCAGAACATCCAGCAGCGTCACCCGGGGTTCAATTTTGAGCATCTGCTCTTTCCCATTAATCTGCAGCTCGACATCCACATAGCTGTTAGGATCAGCAGGAACTTCAGGTTTTGAAGGAGTTTGAGGTGTTGATTGACCCATCGCCTGCTTTGTAAACCCTGCCAGTACTGCCCCAACCGTACCCGCGATCGCAAACTGCCCCAACCGTCGCCGTCTAAACCTCAGCCTCATAGGTTCACACTTAAGTTTGTTGCCTGAATATTAGAAAAGCTGTTGTAGTAATAAATCTATCTATTGACAGAGGTTATGCGAGTCAAACACATCTGTCGCTACGAGAACCAACAATAAGCTATACCAACGTGATTGTTTTGTCTGCCATTAAGATTGTTTCTTGTTCTATCAGTTAAGTGCAAGATTTGAGTTAGCTCAAGTCTTGCACCATTCTCAATAGGGGTTGCCAAAGGAGACAAAATCAAGAAAGGGCGTAGGAAAAAACAGCAGACGAGCGAGCCAAAGAGTTAGTACTCATCTATCACTATAGGAAGAAGGATTAAGAAATTTAAACCGTTACCTTAAGGTATCTCTGCTGTGAATCTTGAGCATTGATTTAAGTTTTGAGCACTGACAGATCAAATACAAGGGAGTTTACGATGAAAGCAGGGCAGTACTTTTCTTTGATCTCTGGCGTCTTTTTTCTGGTTCTTGGAATTATGGGGCTTATCCCCGGACTGGTTCATTATACTGAAGCAACCTCCAGTGTAAGTGATGCGTACGGCATGGGATACGGTTACATCTTAGGCAGTATTCCGACTAATGGAATTCACGATTTCATTCGCATTGTTTTTGGGTTGTTAGGGATCCTAGCATCCATTTCACTAGCTAGTTCTCGCACTTATAGTCGTGCCATCACAGTTTTCTATGGACTATTTGCGGTGCTAGGGTTGATTCCTTATGCCGACACATTGTTCGGTACAGTTCCAATTTTTGGCAGTGACGTTTTGGTCCATGGCTTAAGTGCTGTGATCGCCTTTTACTTCGGATTCCTTGCCTCACCGGGGCTTTTGGAATTGTCTAGTGATCAGCCTTAAGTCAAGAAGCGCTCTAGCATTGGGTCTTAAAAGGCTACATGGAATAGGGTAACCAGTCCAGGCTGGGTGCTAATGATTCCGTGAATGGTGGGGGATAAGGCGTGAGGCGCTATCCCCCACCATTCACTATGTCTGTGGCATTGCTTAGTTTGCGGTATTGCTCAACAACACCTTTATGCTAATTCAGTAATGCCAGCATGAACGCCTGCTATCTTGCGCTGGAATGAGACACACCATGCTGTGTAGAAAGAGCCATGCGTAAGTGATCTCGTAAGGTTGGTAAGGTTTGGGCTGCCCAGGCTTTTACCTCAAGATCTTGCCCCTGTTGAGCTTCCTTTTCAAACAGAGAGACTGTTTTTTGATGATCCATGACCATTTGGTTCATCAATGCCCGATCAAACGCTGTACCCGAAAGCTTAGATAGTCCTGCTTTTGTTGCTTTATTCTGAGTACCCGTGTCTGTTGGAATAGGGATTCCCTTTTGAGATGCTAACTGTTTAAGTTGGTTGTTTGCCTGAGTATGGTCTTTAACCATGTGTTGCCCAAAGCTTTTCACCACAGAACTGGAAGCTTTCTGCATAGCGAGTCTTCCCAGTTCCACTTCTGCCATTCCGCCTTGAGCCGCTTGCATCACAAATTGCTGATCTTGAGAACGGATTTCGCTGTGATTGGCATCTGTCGATGGGCTCGAAGTGGATTGAGTCAATTGGGCAGGAGGCTAGGCAGGCTGATTTGCTTGAGATGGTGTATTGCAACTGGAAAATGCAGGCAGGACGATCGCTGCAAAAATAATCACTGGTAAGCGGTTCTTCAACATTTTGAGTTCTCCTTAAAAAACGATGGTTTAAATCAATTGCCGAACTTTATCTGACAGGAGGGTGAGTGCGCTCTTTTGTCGATTTGGCTCCCCTCGTACCAACGATTCAGCCAGCTTTGTCGCCTGATCGACTGTGACTTTGCGGGGAGGAGCGGTTCCAATGGATCAACGATCGATTCCACAATTACCGAACCCAGTGTTGCCAGTAGCCGAGCCAAAATCCTTCCACAGGTTGCTGGATCATCAGTCGTGAAACCTGTAGCCCCACTGCCATTGCAAACGCCGCAAAGTTATTTCTTCAAGTTCACAACCGTATTCTGGATTGCCCAAGAATACCATCTGTTCCCATTCCATCTGACCTAAGGAGCCGTCCTTGCTCATCACCCCTTTGATCGGCAGCCGATATTTTACACAAGTGATAAAATCTGCCATCAACCTAGAAAAGCCCCGTCACCAACAATGTCAGGCACTGCTAGCAAAGTAATAATTTGCTGCCACAATTACGTCTATCGAAAGCATGAAGTCCAAACTTGAAGTATTGTGAGCGTGATATAGCGATCCTATCTGGATTGTGAAAAAGAGTTCCTGTGGAACTCTTTTTCACAGAGCCTTTCTCATTCACAAATGGTTTAGGACTGCTATAGCGATGGAACAGGAATCCGAGCAGATGCAGGCGATTCGGAATCAAGCGACGTAGGCGACACCTGTGAATGGGGACGATCGATCAAGGTTTGATTACGTCCATCGGGAATTAAGACGATATCCGTGACGGGTAATTAAGAACGTTAGGTTCACTGCATAAATCATCATCGAATTCCCTGATAAACTCTACCCGTAGGGACTCAAGCTGTTTTTTACCCAATTGAACACCATATATAAATTTGCCTAAAGTGGGGATGAATCTTCATTCGTGCGATACACTTAGAGCCAGGTTTTCATACCTAAGAGTACAATTCCTAAATCGTGCATTGTGGCGGAAGCCACCCCAGGCAGGCTCAAGATGGAATACTGGGAATTTTTGTTGCAACAAGAGGGCGATCGCATCTGGCTACCGCTGGAATCGCCCAATGTTGAGATTTTGGAGGGACGATATCGCATCGTTGCCCGCTCCAGTCGGATTAATACTAATGTCGAAATCCGGATTAGCCATGAAGCGATCGACGAGGTGCCGCCCAAACGCCGCATCCAAAAGCGCATGGGGCGAACCAATCGAGAAGGCTTAATGGTGGTGATTCCCTATACCCGCCTTCAGGCAGGCATTTGGCATTTGAGCTGCTTGGGAGACGTGATGTCAGACTTCATGGGTGACAACTGGAAGTACACGGTCAACCTGCAAGTACTGCCCAGCGAAGCAGAAATGGAAGAATGGGAAACTCCCTGGCATCCTTTAGACGATTCAGCCGAGGATTCAGCCGAGTTTAAATTGTCCAAAGATTCATCGGCGGCGGTATTGGGGACTGCCTCTCGGTGGCGAGAAACGTTGCCCAAGACGACGATCTCAGCCATCTCTGATGCTTCCGTTACCAGTGAGACTGCTCCCAGCGAAGCGATCGCTGCCATTGGGGTCAATCCGAACGCCGCATCCAACCCGCTTCCAGCACCTGAAGCGATACTGGCTGAAAACGTGGCTGAACCCGATGCCATGTCTCAATCGGAGGTCACACCGCCATCGCTAACCGACGTTGATCCAGAAATTAGTCGGGCGATCGGGTCTTCTATGGAGCAATTTCTGGATGTGGCAGAGCAAATGTCGCAACACTTGGTCAACCAGGTCTTTCAATCGTTTGACCAGGAAACTGGATTAAATACGATTCCAACGGGACAAACATTGGTCGATCGAGAAACCTCAGATAACGAGTCTGAGGCATATGACTTCGACGCACCCGACCATGTGTTGGAATTGGCTTCTACCGCAACTGGACTGACCCTTCCCACTCAACTCAATTTGGACGCCGATTCTGCCATAGATCGAGAAACCGAGGTAGACGCTGCTGACGCCAATACTCATGACTGGGATGCGGTTGATCTGGGGACTGTTGCCTCAGTACCCACGGTTTCAGCCGCTACCCGCTCCATGCCTGCACGATCTCTGTCACTCTCCTTAGATCAACCTGCCTATGTGGCACATCGGGGACAACCCCTGCTGTTGAGCGGTCAAATCACAGAAGCGGAACCCACGGCGTTCTCTGACCCTTGGATGCAAAGCTCCCTCCTGTCCGCAGAACTCCATGTCTCTCTGCAAGATCCCCAAAGTTCTGCACAACTGGTCGAAATCAACCAACCGATTTCAGCCCAGTCTTTACCCTATGCTTTTAGCTGCGCTTTGGAGATGCCAGCCGACCTGCAAACCCGTCTGGCTTTAGGAGAAGTGGTGCTATACAGTACGGTGGCTCCAGGAACGGCACTAGTTGCCCAATCTTTTACGGTGACGGTAGATGTAGATGAATTGTTGGGTGAGTTGGCGCAGATTAACCAGTTGCTGAAAGCGGAGACGGAATCAACCGATAAGCTCGAACTTCCCTTAGAAATGGCAGATCAACCGATGAGATCGCCACTCGAATCGGATTATCTCAAGCTTTCTTTCCTCTCGTCTGAAGACGATGCCACGGCTCCTCGTTCCAGTCCCTTTCCCTTTTTGGCTGGTCACCCCTTGCCGCCCCAACTCTACCAACCCGACCCTGCCAAAGCCGATCGCAAAGGACTGGATTTACCACAGTTTCGTCCACTCCAAGACAATGAACCTGTTCCTGCTGATTCAGCCGAAGTCAACGACACCGCAGAGATGCCGTCTGCTTCAGACGAGATCATGTCCTCATCGGAGACATCGCCATTCAATCCTGAGATCGAGACATTTCCCCCTGACGCATCCCATTCAAAACGACCAACGGTTTCTCCCTTAGAACGAGAAATTCCTGCGTTTGGCAGTCAAGATGAAGCCTTTGCGACTCGTAAACCGACTTCATCTATCAAAACGATCGCCGAACTGCAAAGCCTTTCTCCCGAAACGATCGCATTTCGCTCCCTCAGATTGCAAGAGCGCTTTTGGACCCGGCTCAACTCTCTGGCATCCGATGCAGAACTTTCGGAGTGGCTCAGAAACAACTTGCAGGCAGCGGGGGTTTCCCTGCCACCTCGATGGGCAACCTCATCCGCACCGGTGACTTCGCTCTCCGAAAATCTGGCGACCCATGAATTTGTTGTAGAGGATGAGCCACCCACTCCGGTGCAAAACCTCAGAGATGCCTTTGGACAAAGTCAACGATCGCTCCAAACAGAGGCAGCAACTGCTGCTTCATCCACATCCGCTGTGCCCGATGTTGAACCCGTACCCACTCCCATTTTGGAAGTCACCACCCAAGAACTAATTTCGGGAGAACCTGTTACTGTTCGGGTGAGGCTCCCTCGTCCAACATCTCGCATTTATGTCAAACTCTGGATTAACGATTGCCAAACACGCTTATTGTTGGATGGACCCCGCTTACTGACCGACTTTTTACCCATGAGTTCAGGAGAATTGGAAGCAACGGTTCAACTCACCGTTCCCTACGGCAGCCTAGAGATTCGATTTGAAGCGATCGCCCTTGATATGCAAACCCAGCGTGAAAGCCACAAAACTACTGTCATACGGCACATCATGCCACCAGGTCTACCCAACTCATCAATGGATGAATTTGAGCCATAATTGGGCGCATATGACACCCAGTTCCGAACTCTACTCTTGAGAGCGCATCTAAGCTTTAAAGGACGGGGAGCGTAGAGAGGTGGACATGCAGTTTTGTTAAGAATCTTAAGAAGTTAAGAACTTGGTTCCAGTTCGCAGTAGAGTCATCTTTGAAATCATGTAGCCAAAATAGGATTTGATATGACAGGTTCATACGCCGCTGCATACTTACCTTGGATTCTGATCCCCATCACTTGCTGGCTTTTTCCAATCGTAGGGATGGGGCTTCTGTTTTTGTATGTTGAACGCGAAGATCCTTCTGGAATCTAGCCTCAACATCGGTTTGGCATCATTTTGAGCTAAGCCTTTAACATCAAAACCGCTTTTCTCCCTGGGGAAGAGCGGTTTTTTAGTGGGACTCATTGCACTCCCAGCCAAAACCTGAGGAACTTCACGGCACCTTCTCAGGCTCCTTTCACCTCCGCGTCAGAGCAATTTCAGCTAGGTAGTTCATGCTTTGCATAAGGCTGATTTGAGCCAGACGTTCCGTGATTACATTACCGATAGAGGTTTGCTATGAAAGGTTATTTTGCTGCTGGGATATCGGCTTTGCTGTTGGCAAGCACGGCTGCGATCGTCCCTGTCCTGACTCAACCCGCCCAGGCACAGATGCGCTTCAACTTTACTGCACCCATCATTGCAGACTCAGGCATTGTGGGAACTCAACACTTTATCCGAGTTGCAGTTACGGGGATGGCATTGCAAGATTTGATGATCGCGCTCCCCCAACAAATGGAACGGTACGACAAAATCAACGTGGTGGATCAAGCCGGAAAAGAAATTCCTGCGAATATTAAAGCCACCAAAGAGCGGGTTGCGATTACCTTTACCAATCCCGTTCCTCCCGACAGCTATGTTGAAGTGAAATTCACCAACGTCCAAATGACCACGGGTGGCGGTGAGTACTTATATTATCTTGTCACTGGAAAACGATCCGGGCTTCAAGGTGAAATCCCGATCGGTACCGCCCAGGTTAGAGTCCCCTCTCGTGACGGTGGCTAGAGAAGACGGGCAAATGGGAGGGTCTAGGAAAATCAACAAGATGCCCGTCCCTCTCCCCCCTCCCCCCTCTTCACCCCTTCACTCCTCCCTCCCTCCGCGCCCATATAGCACCAACCACTCCACTGCATATCGCCGAGAACCCAACCGATCGGCTCTCACCTTCACCCACCCTTCCTGCACTGCCACCACTTCAAAAATTGCCAGTAGCTCCACTGTTGTCAGCTGGGGCTTTGCTTTTAAAACCACCCGATCGCCTACGACCAAATCAGGTTCAGCAGGAGATTGGGAGGGTGTGATGGCAACGATCGCTTCAGAAGTCGGAAAAGTGGGTTCTGGATAGTCTTGTAGCGGGAAACGATCTGCCAACGGGGGATACCATTGGCATAGCTTTTGCTTGACCTCTTTAGGCAAAGCTGTCAAGACCTGCGTTTGTTGCGGCTCTGTCAGCATTTCCAGAATATCTAGCTCATCTGCAGTCTCTGCTACCGTCATCATCGTCAGTACAGTTGCCAGACTGGAACCGTCCAACAACTCGATCTCAGGGGTGATTGGCGCGATCAAAAACAGTTCTGGTTGAAAATATTCTGGCTGTGACATTCTTTGGAAGAACAAGCGAATCGAGAGATAATGTAAGTAACGAAGAAAAATGCAACCTCGTTGTACAGTCGCTTTCTCGCAATCAAAATCTTCTTTTCAAGGTTTCAAGCAGGTATATTTTTTGACCTATTCTTTCGGAGGAATTAGAAAAAATTATTGAATTGGGAATGCTAGAAACTGAAATAATTTGCTTTTTCTTCAAGCGCTTTCTTCGTCTCTAAAGGACTCAAGTAAGTGAACAAATCTTTGATGGACTAAAATTGATACACTAAGATCAACTTATTCTCAGTATTTATTCGAAGGCTATCTCAGACTGGTCAATCATCGATTCCGCAAAGGCTTGACTGAATAACACTACTTTGACAAAGAAAATTCATCTGAATCACACCAAAGGATAAATATTTGGGAAGTCTGCTGATTCATCCATTTACCCAAGTCACAAACAAAGTTATAAATGCACTGTCTAGAACACCCTGTTCAATACACATAAAACCTGTAAACCTTGCAGGCTATGGCAATCCTGAGATCTAAAAAAGCATTGACTCCTGAATCATTGGATTTAGAAATCCCTGAATCCAGTGATGCAGATAAAATTTTTGAAACCTTGCCATTAGAAGCACAGCAATGGTTTGGCAATTTATCCTGGCATGAACGGCGTTATATTTTATCCCTTTGCCATCTTATTTGTGTTGCCTCACCAGAGACCCGGGCGAGTTTTCTAGACGATTACACTGCTGATGGGCTAGTTTCAAGGATGCTGGAAGATCGGGTTACCAAAGAGCGGGTCAAAGAACAATTAAATACCTTTCGAGTTCCCACTGAACTGGATGAAGGTTTGCTCAGAGCTTACATCAAGCAGTTCTATATTCACTCAGCTCAAGATAACTATCGACAACCCGATCTTTATCTGGAGTCTGCGCTCAGGCTTGTTTTGAGTAGTGAAGAACGCAACCATGTATTCAATTATATTCTAGGATTCGAGCTATTTAAGGTGATGTTTCAGATGAGTTGGCTACAGCATGAAAGGCTGTATCGACTCCAGAGAAATCAGGATGAATTTATTCATTCCTATATCAAACCGATTCAGTATGCCCACAAGATCAACGGTATTATTGTACCGAGAGACAAGAAGATATTTTTTGCACGTCGTGCTTACTACGTCAAAAAACCCGACATTTCTGAAAAGAAATTAGTGCAGTTGGTAATGGTGACATTTACTGCCGATATTGTGACAAATTTTGGGTTTTCCATCATTCGTCACGCTAAATCTTTTGCTTTTGATTACGATTACATTTACAACTATTCGGATCAAGAAATTATTTTTTCTTAATCTGTAAATATTTTGATCTAGGCGCTTATTGGATCAATTTCTCCAGATACACCAGGGTGTTGTAGTCGGGTACGCCTTCGTGCGATCGCCGCCCGCGTTCCAATAGCCCGTTGCCTTCGGGCCAGTGCACTTGCAGGTTGCCAGGATTGACTGGCGCAATGCAAACTGTACCGGGCAATTCGCCCCGATCGTTTTTCAAGACAATGTGATCGCCGTTTTTTAATTCCAAGCGATCGGCATCCGCCGCATTCATCAGGACCGCTTCACGAAATGCCCCGTTAATTTGGTCTTTGCGTGCTTGCACCATACTATTGAACTGCTTGCCTCGTCGGGTGGTCACCAGAAAATACCCTTCCGGGATGGGGCGTTGATGGGGCACCAAGGCAGTAAAGCGGGCTTTGCCATCGGGAGTGGGGAAGTTCCAGCCAAAGCAGAGATGGGCACCGCCATATTGAAACTGATCACCCGCTTCTTTGAGATGCTGGATACCTGCATAAAGCGGAATCACCTGAGCGATTTCTTGCCGAATGGCAGCGGTGTCCTGGAAAGACAGGGCTGAAGCGTGAAGAGAAGGGGTTAACTCAGAACTTGCCTTTTCCAAGTCAGGGCGAACGCGTCTGGCTAATTCCATAAACACTTGCCATTCCGGTCTGGCTTCGCCAATTCGGGGACCCAGAATTTCGGGGCTGAAGATGACGCGGCGTTCGGTGCTGGTTTCGGTAACACCGCCGGGGATCTCGTAGCGGGTGGTGGCAGGTAGGAGCACTACAGTATCTGCCGGATCAAGTAACATTTGCTTGGAGCAGAGGATATCCATATGGACGCGCAGGGGCACTTTCTTTAAAGCTGCCTCTACGTAATTGGGATCAGGTAGGACTTCTAGAAAGTTGCCGCCCACAGTGAAGAGGATATCCAGTGCGTTGCGATCGGCAGCGTCGATCATTTCGGTGGCAGTCATGCCTTTCGTCGCAGGCACCTCAAAGCCCCATTGCTGGCTCAGTTTTTCAGCATTCTCTGGAGTAATTGGGTTACCACCGGGCAACACGGTAGCATAGCAGCCCATTTCTGCTCCGCCCTGCACGCCAGAGTGTCCCCGAATTGGCATCAGACCGCAGCCTTCGCGTCCCACAAAGCCCTTGGTCAAAGCCAGGTTGATAATGGCGCGCACGTTGTCTTCGCCACATTCATGCTGAGTAATGCCCATGCTCCAGACGAAAACTGCTTTCTGGGCTTGTCCAATCATCTGGGCAAAGGTGTACATGTCTTCTTTAGAGGCTCCTGACCCTTGCTCCAGATCTTCCCAGGATTGAGCATCCAGCGTGGCTTGCAACGCTTCAAAGCCGATCGTGTAGTGGGCAATAAAGGCAGGATCAACCCAACCATTGGCAATCAGGTGTTTGAGGGTGCCGTTGAGAAAGGCGATATCTCCGCCGACATTGACCAAAAAGAAATCTTCGGCGAATTTGGTGCCAAAGAGCGCGCTTTCGACTACTGAGGGCACCCAATAGCGCTCCATCCCTGGTTCACGGTAGTTATTGATCACGACGATCCGAGTGCCGGATTTTTTTGCCAAGTGCAAATATTTGACTGTGACGGGCTGGTTGTTTGCCACATTGGAGCCGATGAAGACCAGTAAATCGGTGCCAATCCAGTCTTTGTAAGAACAGGTGGTGGCACCTGCGCCGATCGTACTTTTGAGGGCAGCGGTGCTGGGGGAATGGCAGATGCGGGCAGCGTTGTCGATGTGGTTGGTGCCCATCGCCCGCACAGCTTTTTGAGCAGCGTAGTAGGTTTCGTTGACGGTGCCGCGACTGGTGATGTAGAAGCTGAGGCGATCGGGGTGGGAAGCTCGAATGCGATCGGCAATTAGCCCTAAGGCAGTATCCCAACTCACGCGCTCAAAGCCCTGATCGCCCTTTCGGCGCACCATGGGATAGGGCAACCGCCCCAGATCACGTAATTCGGCACTGCTTTTAGCTTGCAGTGTTGACATATCACTCAACAGCCTGGGATCGAAAGCGGGCATGGTGTTGAGGCGTAACAACCGCAACCGCACATTACAGACATGGATGCCATCCTGTGTCCAGTCTTTCATGCCAGTAGTGCCCAGGGCGCAGCCATCACAGACCCCTTGATTAAGAATTTCCCAGGCGTAGGGAAATTGATCAAGATTCTCCCAAATCGCCCGAAACACTTCCCAATAGTTGTTGGGGTATTGTTCTCCCAGCCCAAATGGTTTCCAACTTGCCCAGTGTTCGGGAGTCCAGCGCTTTTTGGGTTGACGCAGCATAGCAAAGGCACAATGTAGAAATACTTTCTATGGTAAGGAATCGGGATGCAATCCAATCGAAAATTTAGGCGTTGCTGCAAAGCAGGATGATTTGGAACAAAGTTTCAAATCATTCAGCATCATTTTCATTCCGTTGTTGAGCAACACCAAAATTTATGCGGCGATCGCAAGCTGGGGCGCCAGGCATGGCATTCCGTCTCGAAACACCCGATATCAAGGTTTTATCAGTAACCTGTGAGTTTTTGACAATCGGGTTTACATCGCGGGACAGCTAGGATTTAATTTGCATGGCTGAGGCTCTTAACCATCATTGGCAAACTCTTCCATGTTGTCTGCCCGATTTATTCGCTTCTTTTTGCACCTCAATTTTGCCACTCTCAAAGAAATTGTTGTTCAGGTCGCAGCACAACGGTTGCCGGGTCTATCGGCAGAAATGGCATATAGCTCAATGCTGGCGCTATTTCCCGCGATCGTGGCGGTATTGACGGCGATCGGTTCACTCAAGTCTCAAGGGACATTGGAGAATCTGGCACAGCAACTTAGCCTCGTTGCGCCCGAAGAAGTCCAAAAGATTATCCAGACTTTCCTGAAAGAAATTCGGATTGAGAAGACACGAGGGTTGATTTCTGTCAGCTTTGGGGCAGCGCTTTGGGTTTCCTCGGGTGCGATGAATGCTGCGATGACTGCACTCGATCACATTCATCAAATTCCTGCCAAGCTGATTCGCCCCTTTTGGAAAGCCAAGCTAGTTTCACTGATCTTGACGATCGGGACAATCTCACTACTCATCCTCGCTTCAACGTTAGTATTTGTCAGCGATGTCCTGATCAAATTAGTGGCAACCAGTCAGGGCGGCATGATTCGCGAGGGATTGCTGACAACCTGGCGATTGCTGAGTTGGCCCCTGGCGCTGGGGATTGTGGCATTGACGTTTGCGTTTATCTATCGCTATGGTCCCAGCCGTTGGAATCGTGGTACGCCCATTATGCCGGGGGCCGTGCTGGCTGCGGTTTTTTGGGCAGGGCTGTCGGGGGTATTTCGCTCGTATGTCTCGCATTTTGGCAATTACAACAAGGTGTACGGCACCTTGGGAGCAGTAATTGTGCTAATGCTGTGGCTCTATCTCAGTTCGCTGGTGATGTTGATTGGGGGACAACTGAATGTGACGGTGGGGGAGGCGATGCGGCGATCTCAGCAGGCGCGGCGAGAGGGGGGGAAGGGGTGATGGGGGGATGGGGAGAGGGAGAAATTTTACAGAATGTAATCTTTTTTAGTGCGTGGGTGATCCACCTAACGCTCTAAACTCTTAAGAATCTGACGATTCGTTACCTTTCTCCCAACTGGTTTGGGGAAGTTTTCAGTCTCAATTATGTTGGGCTGCTCGATGCGATTTCAGGCTCAGCGGTTGAGGTTGATAACACTTTCCTATTCCCTTGCAACTACTACCTTTTTTAAAAACCGTCATGTTTCCTACTCACCGTCCCCGTCGTTTGCGTTCTCATCCCCAGATCCGTCGCATGGTACGTGAGACGGTCGTCACCCCTAGCGACCTGATCTATCCCCTGTTTGCGGTGCCTGGAACAGCGATCGCGAATGAAGTGAAATCGATGCCGGGGGTTTACCAACTCTCGATCGACAAAATTGTGGAAGAAGCCAAGCAAGTCTATGACCTGGGTATCCCAGCAATTATTTTGTTTGGCATTCCCGCCGATAAGGATACCGATGCAACCGGCGCATGGCACGACTGCGGTATTGTGCAAAAAGCCTCTACTGCGGTTAAGGAGGCTGTGCCTGAGCTAATTGTCATGGTTGATACTTGCCTGTGCGAATATACTTCTCACGGTCACTGTGGCTATCTGGAAGTGGGTGACCTGACTGGGCGGGTGTTGAACGACCCCACGCTAGAACTGTTGAAGAAAACGGCCGTTTCCCAGGCAAAGGCAGGGGCTGACATCATTGCGCCTTCCGGCATGATGGATGGGTTTGTCCAGGCAATTCGTGAAGGACTGGATGAAGCAGGCTTCCAGGACACGCCGATTATGTCCTACGCTGCCAAATATGCCTCAGCTTACTATGGTCCTTTCCGCGATGCCGCAGATTCTGCGCCTCAGTTTGGCGATCGGCGCACTTACCAGATGGACCCCGGCAATGGTCGCGAAGCACTGAAAGAAATTGAATTGGACATTACTGAAGGGGCGGATATGTTGATGGTCAAGCCTGCTTTGGCATACATGGACATCATCTGGCGTGTCAAAGCCGCTACCAATCTGCCTGTGGCGGCTTACAATGTTTCGGGCGAATATTCCATGGTCAAAGCTGCTGCGCTGAATGGCTGGATTGATGAGCAAAAGGTGGTAATGGAGACACTGACTGGCTTCAAGCGTGCCGGAGCTGACCTAATTCTCACCTACCACGCCAAAGATGCAGCGCGTTGGTTGAATCAATAAGGAGGAGGGGACTGATACCCCGATCCCCGGCTTCTGGCAAAGATCTTGTCGCTTACGATTGATCTTGCGAGAGAAGCCGGGGTCTGCGTATAGGGGTGAGTCCGTCTGGGATGGACGACTTTTACTTTTGAGAGCGATCGTCTGCAAAAAGATGTGCTATTAATTAAGCTGCTTTTCTGCAAGAAAGGATCGCCGCTGTGCTGAAATTTCTAACCAAAGCTGACTATTTATTGCGAGAAACTGTCCTGGGCTTACGGCGCGGCGGTTGGATGAACTGGGCAGCTATTAGCACAGTCACCGTGCTGCTGTTTTTATTTGGCATCAGCTTGCAAGCTTCCTGGCAGTTGGAAAGTTTACTTAACCAATTTGGTAGCCAGCTAGAGGTTTCGGTTTACCTGGAAACGGGGGTGCAAGCAGAAACGCTGAAACCTTTTGTGACAGCGATGCCGGAAGTCAATTCGGTGGAGTTGATCCCCAAAGAACATGCCTGGAATTCTCTAGTGCAGGAGTTGGGGCTGTCTAACATTAAGGATGCCAGTCAGCAACTTGAGGGGAATCCCCTAGTTGATGAACTGAGGGTAAGGGCAAACGTCTCGCAACAAGTGGTGCCACTGGCGCAAAAGCTGGCAAAGTTACAAGGAGTGGAAGACGTCCAGTATGTGGATGAGGCAGTAAGGCGTATTGCTCAATTAAACCAGGGCTTGAGCTGGGTCAGTATGACGGTAACGGGGTTGTTAACTTTGACGGCGATCGCCGTGATTACCACTACGATTCGCCTGATTGTCACTGCACGTCGGCGCGAGATTGAGGTCATGCAACTGGTGGGGGCAACCATTGGCTGGATCTACTTCCCCTTCATCTTGCAGGGGATTACTTTTGGGGTGGTTGGTGCTGCGATCGCCTGGGGCTTAATTGGTGGCGTCCAACATTTCTTAAAAACCCTGCTGGCACAGCAACCCGAATTTATTCAATTTCTCACTAATGGATTTCAACTCAACATTGCTGAATCGGTTTTGTTACCGTTGCTATTGTTGGGGTTTGGTGGCTCGGTCGGTGTGATGGGTAGCCTGTTTGCTGTCCGCCGCATTGCCGTTCGATAGGTCAAGTTGAAATTTTGGATTGCAGCCTTTGCCCTATCGACCTTCCTCACTTCACTGCATGCCCCATCCTCTAAGGCGATGCCGTGATCCGCAGAGTATAAGGCAAATATTTAGATCGGTCGTAAGAACCTACCCAGATCTTGTAGGTGCCTGCCTGCCACTCCCCAGCAATACCGGGGTTCTTGCCAACTTGATCATCATTACACCAGATTCCCCCTGGACCCTGAATCACCAGCGTGGTGTCAGCGGGACTGTCTAGCTGAAGGCTGAGGTAACTGAAAAAAGATGAAAGCTGGAAAGTATGGTCAGGTTTGGTATCTGCAAAGCCCACACATGGACCTGTGCGAGTCTCTGTGCGTCCTGCAATCACCCGCATGGGAACTGTACCACCGCTTAACCCCTGCAATTTGATTGGATCAGGAGAAAATTTGGGGTTAATGGTTAATTTTTGAGTGACTAGCTGCGGCGATTGCTGTGCTTGCACAGGGGCATTCAGCATCAGGTTGAGCAAGAACAAACTGACAGAGATCAGCCCAAAAAGGATGGTGCAAGGGCGATGGCGGTTCATGGGAACCTGTAAGGAAGACTGGAGCACGTTGACCATAGATTGTATCGGATTGCATGTTAACTGTCTTGACTCCGGGGACGATGAGATCGCAGTCCATGTTCCATCCAAGCATCTATTTTCTGCAAATAATTTTATTGCTCCAAGGCAGTGCTCCAGCTCAGATAGGCTCTAGCCCGCGATCTCCAGCGCTGCTTCTAACCGAGACCGATCCCAGCCATGTTGATGCAGCAACAACCAGGATTGCGCCAGATCGGGCCCATGCATCGCTTTGGTCAAGGCTGCCCGTAGCGATCGCATCACCAACCCTTTTTTCAAATGGTGCTCACTGGTTACTTGTTTAATCAAACTTTGAATCCCCTCAGATGTCAGCGGTTGATAACTTTCTAGAGTGGTCAAAATCGCTTGCACAGCAGCAGCAGTGCCGCTCTGCTGCAACTGAGTGGTTGCTTCGGCACTAAAGTCTAGCTGTGCCACAAATAGGTAGCGGCTCATCTCCACCGCATCTTGTAGAAGGGTGAGGCTGGGTTTGATCAGATCGACCAATTGCTCCAGCCAGGGACGATCGCCCACCGCATCGAATTCGTAGCCTGCGGCTTGCCAATAAGGCAGCAGCAATTCTAGTAGCTGATTGGATGGCATCTGGTGCAAATACTGGCTGTTGAGCCAATTCAGTTTGTCCCAGTCAAATTTGGCTCCAGCTTTGTTGACCCGATCGAAGCTAAACTTTTCAGCCGCGCCTGGGAGCAGAAAGATCTCGTCCATGCCTTCGGGGGGCGACCAGCCGAGCAGAGTCATGTAATTAGCGAGTGCCTCTGCCGTATACCCCATTTGTTGAAATTCGGCGATCGAGGTGACGCCATCGCGCTTGGAGAGCTTTGCACCAGACTGATTCAGAATCAGGGGGGCATGTCCGAAGGTGGGAACGGTAGCCCCTAGCGCTTCGTACAGCAAAATTTGTTTGGGAGTGTTGCCAATGTGGTCTTCACCCCGGAGCACATGGCTGATTTGCATATCGATGTCATCTACGACCACGACAAAGTTGTAGAGTGGTTGTCCGATGTCGCCGGCAGAAGCCGCACGGGCGATCACCATATCACCACCCAGATCGCGTCCTTTCCAACTCAGCTTGCCGCGTACCAGGTCGGTCCAGGTAATTTCGCGATCGTCCTCGATCATGAAGCGAATCACCGCCGATCGTCCCTCGGCTTCGTAGGCGGCGCATTGTTCGGGAGTGAGATAGCGATGGCGGTTGTCGTAGCGGGGCGCTTCTCCTTTGGCTTTTTGGGCTTCCCGCATAGCATCCAGTTCTTCCGGTGTGTCATACGCCCGATATGCCAAGCCTTTCTCCAACAGGATGTGAATCTTTTCGCGATAAAGATCCAGACGCTGGCTTTGAAAGAAAGGACCCTCGTCCCAGTTGAGTCCCAACCAGGTCAAACCATCCAAGATGTTTTGCGTATATTCGGGGCGCGATCGCTCCAGATCTGTATCCTCGATTCGCAGGATAAACTTGCCCCCTTGATGGCGGGCAAACAACCAGTTAAATACCGCCGTGCGGGCAGTACCGATATGCAAATTTCCAGTGGGACTGGGTGCAAGCCGAACACGAACAGACATAGAAACGATACCCTTAAGGATATTGGATTGTTGGGGATTTTTGTGAACCCCTTGCGAGGTTGCCCTGGCTTTCCCAAGCCCTGCCTATTGAGTGGTCTGTTAAGACTGTTTTGATAAAAACTCCAAAACCGTCTCAAAAATGGTTTTGGTAGAGTTGAATGATCCCTCAAATCTATTCTGACGGACATCTAGGATGGTGAGCCAAGCCAAAGCAGGATTGTTATTCTATCGTGTTCGCGTGCTGATGCCTGCCAGAATGCCTCCGCCAATCCCTAACAACACCAGACTGATCACAGCAGTTTGGGGGATGGTTTTGAAGGCTCCAAATACTTGTAGGAGCAACAAGATAGCAAACAGCACCAGTAAGATCCCGGCAATATAGAGCAGAATCGTGACTGCAAGACTGGGGGGTTGACGATTCACAAAAGTTGCTCCTCACACTTTGGCAGAAACGGTGAAGTTTTCAACTGAAACCTTACCGCATAGGCATCCTACCCCAGTTCTAGGTCATTGGGAAAGATGCGGAGGGGGCCTGTCGTGGACTGAGGCATTTTGTTGTAACTGTTTTCTAGCGCAGCGGCGCACTAGCGCGGGGGCTAAGGAGGGGATTTCTGAGTGCTCAATATCACAGCTAACACCTCTTAAACAACCTCTGAGGCATTGCTTTCCTTCTTCACTTTGCGTTGCAGGAAGGCAACCCCTTCTGCCATCCGTTTTTCCCAGGAATCGACTGTCATGAGGGAGACAACCTGCCTTTTTCTTGCTTGAACCGCAGCCTAACCGCGCTTCATCTACCGTGAGGTTTATCCGTTTGGCGGCAATCACCGCTGTCACCTGCCGCAGCCGTTCTTAGCTCATCGACTTAGCCAGGATGGCATAGGCTTCGCCAAAGGAGTTGATGCGATCGATGAGATCCATGTCGAGTTCTGTAGCCGATAGGGCAAACTACCGTGCTCCATCAATGAGGGCAGTGTTTTTCGCCGCATCGCTACTACTGAGATTAGTCACATCGGCATTGGTGATATATAGCCGCGTGTAAAGTGACTCCCACGGTGGCTTGAACCGAACCGTAGGAGGAAGACATATGTCGGAATTGTATCAGAGCCTTTCTCATAGCAAGTAAGATTGCAAGTACCAGCGTTCATCTGGATAGGGATTACGTCCATTTACATTCGTTCTGCTAGCTGTTGGCAAAACGCCGTCTGAGCAGGTGAAGCCAACCCTTCCTGCACCACAGTCAACACTCGCGCCATATCTCCCGCCAACAAATCCTCCACCGCCAGCCATAACCCTGGAAACTCGCGACTGCGAATCACCCCATCTTCATCCACAGGCAGTGGCACATACTCTCCTTCCTGCAAATAAAACCAGTCCAGCTTTTGCTCAAACACCTGCCAGACAATGTACTCTTTGATCCCATTGCGACGATATGCCCGTTTCTTATCCCCCAAATCAATTGCCGCACTGCTTGCCGCAATTTCTGCCACCAATTCCGGTGCCCCTTCCAAGTAATCATCCTCACTCAGCCGCGCCTGCCCACCACACTGTTCCTCAATCAGTAACACCGCATCCGGTTGAGGTTCATTGTCCAGGTCTAGCCGAACCGTTGGTTCAATCCCCAACGCCACACCTAATGTTGAACTTTCGTAAACGCCTAGCCAGGTAATTAAACGTCCGTGAGGCTGTCCATGACTTCTAAACCGCAGGGCAGAAGCCATATAAACCACTCCTTCAATCAGTTCAGCTTTTTTAAGATGAGGCATGGCATTGTAACGCCGCTCGAATTCATAGCGATTTAAGCGATCGCCACTTTCCAACTGAGGAATTGGTAACGGCTTTTGGGGAGGAGGAGTTTTGACCATACTGACCGGGTGGTTCTAGATTCCGCTTGTTTCCATAGTAAGATTCCAAGCCATCAATCGCCTCAAGGGCGATCGTCTGCTGCAAGATGCCAGGAAATGGCGTGCTGTTCATCTCTGCTTTGATATCTATGGCAGTTTTCACCTGAGTGAAGTGCAGAGATCTGAAGTACAGCAGGGTGCTTTGCACTCTCACTGTACTTCACACCCTTGAAAAGGGTTATGTAAGGGATTTGGGGTGGAGTTTGCAGCGCGATCGTTCTCACTGCAACCGCGATTGTTCCGGTTTGCAACCAGACCATTCCCATTTCAAATGAGACCATCTCATAAAAAAGGACGATCGTCCCGTTACGACGATCGCCCCAGACGGAAATTAATTCACCTCAGGACATTAGACAGAAGGACCCATGGCAAAGGTTCACCATCGATTATTCTGCATCCAGACAACTCGCAAACTCGCGTTTCATCTGGATATTTCTCAGGTGTTTTTTAACGGTCTCTTCAGTGATGTAGAGATCCATAGCAATTTGCTTGCGCGTATAACCCACACGTCGCAATCGCCAAACTTCAGCCTCGCGAGGCGTTAGCCTATAGCGATCGGCTTCCGAAATTGCCATATTCTCCATCGATTGACGTTGGTCTTCAATAATCACCAACAGATAGGGCTTATCGGCAGGGTCGATCGACAACCAGCGTGCCCGTACCCGCAGCGTCGTTGAATGATCGGGTTTCACCTCCGATTCCATCACCAACGCCTGATTTGGAAACATTTGGGCGCTATCGATCAACGCCCGACACACGTGCCAGATTTCTTCCGGCACCGGATGAGATCGCACCTGATCCTGCGCCAGTTGTTGACAAACTCGACGGGCAAATCCATTGGCATGAATCCATTCACCACGCATCGACAAAATTAAAATTCCATCCACCAAACCTTCAATTACGCCTTGTAACAATTCAGCTTTGGGTGCATCCATGTCAGTATCTTCGATCGTTTCAGCAAAGGATTGCGGCAAGATACCCTCAGCAACCCTTCGGTGCAATTGGCTGCTGAGGGGGGCTGTCTCGAGCAGTTTCATCAGATTTTCCTCTCTGGATTAGAAAGATGTCCCCAGTCTAGGAGCGCATCCCTCCCCGAAGCCAACCTCACCCATTCAAGGCTGGAAGGCGCTTGTGATCCGGAATACCTTCGGGGAAAGTGTTGTTCAACTTGGGGGATGCCCCGAACTTTCAGAGAAATTACTGAGAATGCGGTGCAACCGCCCCGGTAATTTCCCAATTCTGAGGGGAATCTGCATTGAAAGCGCTTCCCCAACGGGGGAATTGTGGATGTTCAGTTACCCTGCTCCGGATTGTCGAAATGATTGAATTCACGGTTGTTATGGAAAAAAGCTCAGGGTTGTCGCTACAGAATCAATTATCAAACTCGATCGTCACTATCCATCTGTTGCTCGGAGTTCCCCGGGGGTGTGTATGCCAAAACCAAGTTTTGGACCTCAAGCTAAAAAACAAGCGAAATATTTACTCAGTGTGCTGCTGGCACGCGCAAATGGTGAACTCGATGAAAAAAATGGTGCCAAAATCCAACTGCATTGGCAGACCGAAAACCAACTCGTCATTCGAACCAAGATTCGATTTCTAGAAGAATTGATTGCGGTCTACTGTCCCGAAGTTTCGCTCAGTCGAAATCAGATCAAAGAAGGGCTAAAACGGCTACAAGATCTGGACATTTTGCAAGACAATCGTCCAGCAACCCAGGGTTCAGAAGATTGGCACTTTACCCTAAAACTCTGGCGCGGACTGCACAAACAAGAAGCCAATCTGCTTTACTTTGATGAACAGTGGGAAGGATATCGATCGCAGAAAATCAAATCCCCGATCGCTGTGCTTACCCCTCCTGCCCTGTCTGATCCGATCACCCTGCCAGCACCCATCCCGCGACTACACCAGGATTGGGGCGAAGCGCCGGACGCTGCCAGCTTTTATGGGCGCGACACTGAACTGACCACCCTGGAGCAATGGATTGGACAAGACCATTGCCGCTTGGTCATGCTGTTGGGCATGGGCGGTATGGGAAAAACCACGCTGGCAGTGAAATTGGCAGAACGGTTGCGTGACTTCGAGTTCATCTTTTGGCGATCGCTGCGGAATGCGCCGACGATCGATGACATTCTGTCGGCATTGATTCCTTTTCTTTCACAGCACCAAGAAACAGATCTCCCCGAAGCCCCGCTGGATAGCAACATAGCGCGCGTCATGCAGTATCTGCAACAGCACCGCTGCTTATTGATTTTTGACAATGTCGAATCGATTTTGCAAAGTGGCGACCACACGGGGACATACCGTACCGAGTACGAAGGCTATGACCAGCTTTTGCAAGGGATTGCCGATACAGCACACCAGAGTTGTTTAGTCATCACCAGTCGCGAGATTCCCAAAGGACTGGGAGCCAAGGCAGGCAGTACTTTACCCGTCAGATCGCTGCATCTGAAAGGAGTGAGTTTTCAGGAAACGCAAAAAATTTTTAGCGAGAAGGGAGCGTTCCATGGATCGGATGCCGACTGGCAAGCGATCGCGCAACACTACGCGGGCAACCCCTTGGCGCTAAAAATTGCAGCAGCGGCTGTCGAAGATTTTTTTGGTAACAGCGTCGCCGAACTATCGCAACGCATTCAGCTGGGGTCTTACATCTTCGACGATATCTATGACATCCTCGATCGCCAGTTCAATCGCCTCTCTGCCCTGGAAAAAGAAGCGATGTATTGGCTAGCAATCTCTAGAGAACCCGTGCGGTTCGACGAATTGCAAGAAGATCTGCTCTCAGTCAGTGCTAAACATCGACTCATTGATACGCTAGCCTCACTCAAACACCGCGATTTGATCGAACAAAACAGTACCGGGTTTACCCAACAACCCGTAGTGATGGAGTATGTCACCGATCGCCTGGTGAAGTACATTTGTCAGGAAATCGTCGATGGAGAAATGCAGCTTTTGATGAGTCATGCCCTGTTGAAAACGCAAGTGGCAGACTATGTCCGGGAAACACAGGTGCGGTTTATTTTGGAGGCAATTTGCGATCGTCTCCGCACCTTACTCAAATCGCAAGACACTATTCAGCAAAAACTCAACCAGATTCTGGCACGGTTGCGGCAAGACTTTTCTGCCCGACCAGGCTACGGCGGCGGCAACGTCATCAACCTGTCGCGCCAACTCAACATTGGCCTGACCGGATACGACTTTTCTGAACTGGCGCTCTGGCACGCCTATCTCCCTGGAGCCATGCTGCATCACACCAACTTTGCCCAGGCAGACCTTAGCAAAGCAAGTTTTACTGAAACCTTTGGTAATATTCTGTCGCTGGCATTGAGTGCCAATGGCAGGCTGTTGGCGATCGGGGACAGCGAAGGCAAACTGTGGATTCGTGATGCTGCCACAGGCAAACCGTTGCTGACCTGGAAAGCTCACGATAACTGGATTTTTGCCACTGCTTTTAGTCCAATCACACCGTCTGGACCGTCGCGCACCTTACTGGCAACCGCCAGCGCTGGCTGCACCATTAAGCTCTGGGATGCCAGAACGGGCAACTGCCTGCGAATTCTGCGTGGACACACTCATCCCGTGCTTTCAGTGGCATTTAGCCCAGATGGTCAGTGGCTTGCTAGTGGTAGCGACGACCACACGATTAAACTCTGGCAAATCGAGACGGGTGAGTGCTTCCAGACTTTACAGGCTCATTCGGGTTCAGTGCTGTCGGTGGCATTCAGCCCCGATCGCCCAATTTTGGCAAGTGGTAGCGAAGACCACACCCTTCAGCTCTGGGATCTTGATACGGGCAAGTGTCTGCAAACTTTGAACGGGCATGCTAATTGGGTCAAATCGGTGGTGTTTATACCGGGGCAAGAGCGATGGTTAGCAAGCGGTAGCCTCGATCACAGCGTCAAGCTCTGGGACATCGATACGGGCGAGTGTTTGCAAACCTTGACTGGACATGATCATGCCATTTTTGCGATCGCTGTCAATGAAGAAGGCGATATGCTAGCCAGCGGTAGCTACGATCACACCGTAAAACTCTGGCAGATCGAAACTGGGCAATGCGTCAAAACCTTGCAAGGGCATACCAACCGCATTTCAGCGATCACATTCAAATCGGGCGGACGGATGCTAGTCAGTAGCAGCGACGACCAAACAGTAAAAGTCTGGAATGTGCAAACCGGGCAATGCCTGCGGACCTTTCGGGGCTATAGCAATGCCATTTTTGCCGTGGCATATGCACCGATCGCGGCAAAACTACCCCATGTCCTTGCCAGTGCCAGCGAAGACCACACGGTCAAACTCTGGGACACTGAAACGGGTCAATGTTTCCACACCTTACAGGGACACACTAACCGGGTCTGGTCGGTGGCGTTTTGCCCTGACGGACAAACCCTGGTGAGCGGTGGCAGTGACCATACCCTGAGGTTCTGGAATCTCCAAACGGGTGCCTGCCTCAAAACCATTAAGGCGCACAGTCACTGGATTTGGACAGTGGCATGCAGTCCTGACAATCAATTAGTTGCCAGTGGCAGCCTCGACCAAACCGTAAAACTCTGGAATCTCCAGACCGGGCATTGTGTCAGAACGTTATGTGGTCATACTGGCTATATTCGCTCGATCACCTTTAGCCCCAAGGGCGAATCCCTGATCAGCAGCAGTTATGACGGTAGTATCAAAATCTGGCAGGTGCAGACAGGGCAATGCCTAAGAACACTGCAAAACCATGCCGGATCGATTTTAGCGAACGCCCTCAGTCCCGATGGTCGCGTGCTTGCCAGTGGCGGTAGCGATCGCACCATCCAGCTTTGGGCACTGGCAACGGGCGAGTGTATCAAAACTCTGGAGGGACATACCGATCAAATCTGGACACTGGCATTTCATCCCCAAGGGCATCTGTTGGCAAGCGGCAGCGAAGACAAAACCATTCGGCTCTGGGACATTGAAACGGGAGAATGTCGCCATATTTTGCGGGACAATCAAACCCTGATCTCTTCGATTGCCTTCGCTCCGCTGGGACAAACCCTTGCCAGCAACCGTCTCAACGCCACTATCCAACTCTGGGAAGTAGAAACGGGTGACCCTCTCAGTACAATGATCAGCCCTCGCCCTTATGAAGGGATGAATATTACGGGGGCGATCGGACTGACGGAAGCCCAGAGGGCGACTTTGCGACAGTTGGGCGCGGTTTGAGACGGGCGAGGGGTAGTTGAGGGGAAATCGGTGGAGCGTTAAAGTTTGTCTGTAAACGCTTGTACCGTTCCGCATGTCACTGACACAAGATCTATGCATCATGGCATCGAACGCGCGCTTAGCGGTAGCGGGATTGGGATCGGTGATCGCTTTCGTCAAGGCGATCGGCGTAATCTGCCAGGACAAGCCCCATTTATTCTTGCACCAGTCGTACGCACTCTCCTGTCCGCCGTTACCGACGATCTCGTTCCAATAGCGAAGCGATCGGTTTCGTCCTGGTCGGTGGTTGCGACTTGAAATGAGAAGGCTTCGTTGTGCTTGAATGCGGGTCAACCAGGCTTCTCCATTGTCACTTCTCCATTGCGATGAGCCGCCGAATGCCGAACTGAACGATGCGCTCATAGTCGAGGGGCATTGGCTCGGCCGACAATTCCGCGTCAATTGGATGGATGCAATCTCTGTGGTCGGCGATCGCATCGAGCGTTGCTCCCGGTCTAATCCTGGTTTGAGGTCAAACGCCGCATCCAGGGCATAGAGCCAGAAATAGTAATGGTGCAGTCTATGTCCGGGCGGGGGCGCGGGTCTGGTATAGCCTGGTTTGTTGGCGCTGTTCACGCCTTCGCTAAATTTGCTACCTTCTGCTTCTGCAACGCGATCGACCGTTGCCGGAATTCCATACAGCAGTCAGTGCGTAAACCCACGTGGCATTGGCGCATCTGGGTCGTAGCAAATCAATGCTAGCTCTTGAGTTCCGGCTGGTAGTCCACTCCAGGCTAATGGCGGTGAAACATTATCGCCTTTACTGGTGTAGCGTTGCGGAATACGATCGAGCGTTGTAAACGCAAGGCTACTAATTCGCAAATCCTTGGGGTTCGACCCCATTGCCACCTTCCTTTTGCTGTTTAAACTAGACGAGTGCGTCATCTTCACTCCCTAGTTCGCACCCTAAGTTTGCAGGGTGATTTCATTCTCGTCTTCAAACATCAATCCGGAGAGATAGGTGTGGAATGACAGCATCAATCGGAGGTTGTAAAACCTGCGACAGAGACACGATCGTACTCGGTAACGATATTTCCTAAGAAAGACGCCAGGAATTGGCTGATTCTATAGTATATGCGGTTAGAAGCGAGTCACTTTGGCTGCCTGCTTTGGTCATGGTCGTTACTCGATAGCGTTACATCCTGATGGAATCAAACCATGTTTGTTATTGGCGCGACTGGCAACCAGGGCGGTGCGCATGAAGGATTTACCAGCCATTCTAGAGTCGTATCAAGCTGTCTACCAGCGCGGTGAGGCGGCGTTTTTAGTGACGGTTGTCCATACTCAAGGCTCGACCTATCGCCGTTCGGGTGCCCGAATGTTAGTTACCCAAACAGGCGAGACTATTGGGATGGTCAGTGGGGGTTGCTTAGAGCAAGATATTGTGGAACATACGCGGCAAATGTCTTTAAATGACGCGATCGCCGTCACCTATGATAATACTGCTGAACCAGAAGACCTGCTGTGGGGACTTGGATTGGGCTGCAATGGGGTCGTACAAGTTCTCATTGAACCCTTGCTGCCCAATGTCTGTAACCCGCTCACAGTTTTAGCGGAGTGCTGGCGCGATCGCGCTCCTGCTGTCTTAGCCAATCTCTTTCAAGCTGAGGGGACAACCACCATCAAACTGGGCGCCTGTCTCGCCCTCACACCTGACAAAGTCATCGTTTTTGAGCAAGCCCATTCTGATTTAGTCACCGCGATCGCGGCGGACGCTCAAGCAGTGCTCCAGCAGCAACAGTCAACGATTCAATCCTATGATCTGGTAATGGGGACGGTGCAGGTTTTCCTAGAATATGTTTCAGTTCCAACTGCGCTGACGATTTTTGGAGCGGGTCAGGATGCGATTCCCGTGGCTCAATTGGCAAAATCCCTCGGCTGGCAGGTCACAGTCATTGACTGCCGCGCTAATCCCGTCAGTCATGCTCACTTTGCCATGGCAGATCAGGTGATTTTGACTCGCCGGGAACGGTTACTCCCACTCGATCGTTCTCCGATCAATCAACCGAGTGCGGCGGTTGTGATGACGCACAATTATCTCGATGACCTGGAAGCATTGAGAGTGTTGCTACCCTCATCGGCATCCTATATCGGCATACTTGGACCCAAACGCCGAACCGAATGCCTCTTGCAAGATCTACAAGCCGAGGGAAGGGTTGACTGCAAGGTTGATCTAGCCAAACTCCATGCGCCGATCGGACTGGATATTGGTGCAGACACTCCAGAGGCAATCGCTGTGGCGATCGTGGCAGAGATTCAAGCGGTTTTAGCCCAGCGAGTCGGTGGATTTCTGAAACACCGTTCCATGCCAATTCATCAGTAAGATGCACTCAAGCCCTCTCCCAGTCGGATTGATTTTGCTCGCTGCGGGAGCTTCAACTCGGATGGGATCTCCCAAACAGCTGTTGCCCTATCGGGGACGTAGCTTGCTGCGATGCATGGCAGAAGTCGCGTTGGCATCGGACTGTGCCCCCATTGTGGTGGTGCTGGGTGCCAATCGCGATTGCATCAAACTCGAGATCAGTGATCTGCCCTTACACATTGTGGAAAACGATCAATGGTCAGAGGGGATGGGCAGCTCGATTCGGGCGGGTGTCAAACAGATCGCACAGATCAATCAGCAGCTCGATGCAGTGGTGGTGATGTTATGTGATCAGCCTTTAGTGACTGCTTCCAGGCTCAATCAATTGATCGAAGCCTATCAGATTAACCGAAGTCAGGTGATTGCTTCAGCTTATACCAACACGCTCGGAGTACCCGCTTTATTTAGTCGCGCTCGATTTCCCGAGCTGTTGAGTTTGACTGCAAATGTCGGTGCAAAATATTTGATTCAGCACTATCGTGATCAGGTTTATGCAGTTCCCTTTCCTGAAGGTGCGATCGATCTAGACACTCCAGACGATTATCAGCAATGGTGTTTCTAACAGAATCCTTAAGCTTCTATAGCAGTTTTCACCTGAGTGAAGTACAGCGGTGTGAAGTACAGTGAGGGTGCAAAGCACCCTCACTGTACTTCACACCCTTGAAAAGGGCTATTCTCACAGAGCCAGTGAATTGGCATCGAGCGCCACTTGCGGGAACGGTGGAGTGAAAACGTTCAGGTGTTCAAAGCCTTTTTCTTCTGTGAGCCAGTTCTGGCGGATGTTCTGACCGAGATCAAGCAGCAAGGATTCAATCAACAGCGAAGCCCTATGTGGTCACCAATGGGTATGTCAACTAGATTGTGTCAAAGGTAAAAACTCAAGTTGGAAAGCGATCGCCAAACTCAATAGTGAAGCGATTGAGGGCGGGTTTCCAATTTTGAATGGGCATGGTCCACTTTTTAGCAATATTCTGAATGGCGAGGTAGACAACTTTCAGGACAGATTCATCGGTTGGAAAAACTCGGTGGTTTTTAATCACCTTCCTGAGGGGCATATTCATCGATTCAATGGCATTGGTCGTATAGATGGCTTTGCGAATCTCAGATGGGAAAGCAAAGAGGGGAATGATCCGCTGCCAATGATTGAGTCAGGACCTGCTAATCGTCGGATATTGCTTGTCCCACTTTTCAGAGAACTCGACTAAGCGCTGCTCCGCCTCAGTTTCAGTGTTGGCTGTGTATAGATGCTTAAGGTCTGCTGCGACCGCCTTGCGGTCTTTGTAGGATATGTAGCTGAGCGAATTTCGAACCATATGGACAATGCACAACCGCACCTGGGTTTTAGGAAAGACCGCTTTAATGGCATCAGGAAAGCCGGTAAGCCCGTCACAGCAGGCGATGAAGATGTCTTTGAGTCCTCTATTCTGAAGCTCCGTCAGTACATGCAACCAAAATTTGGCGGACTCGTTCTGGGTCATCCACATCCCCAAGCGCTCTTTGTTACCGGACAAGTTAACGCCAAGCGCCAGGTGAATTGCTTTGTTGTTCACCCGTCCGTCCTGTCTGACTTTGACCACGATGGCATCAAAATAGACGATGGGATAAACCGGGTCAAGGGCACGGTTTTGCCAGATTTTACGCTCCGCTTCAACTGAGTCGGTGACGATGATGGGCTCAAACTCACTGTTGCGGTCGCGGGGGACACTGATTTGAGCCTCTCTAAACTCCCCTTTGATGGTCTTCTTGCTGTGGCCGTTGCGGCGGTTACGAGCTAGCTTGGCGTCGCTTTCAGGCTCCGCCTGTTACTCTTCCAGGTGGGTTTTCATTTCCGCATTTAAGCAGCGTTGCACCAAAGCAGCCGTTAGCTGCTTAAGAATCCCTCCGTCCCCCAGCAGGTCTTCGGGATTCTGATAACCTTTGAGCAATTCATCCAGGAGTTCAGGTCGAAAAGTCATAGTATGAGTGCCTTGCATCTAGTAGTTCATTAGATCTCATTTCTGACCTTTGCCACAAACTAGTTTACAATCCCGGGACTGAAACATGGTAGCGGATGAGGAAGCAGATGAAACGGATGAGCAATAGGTGAGAACCAGAAGCTCTGGAATAGACCCACTCTGTATCCGCTTCATCCGTTCTTATCCGCTGCCCACTTTACCCCCCAAAATGGGCACATTAAAGAGGTCATCCACCTCCCCACCCCCGTGTCTGACCCCAACATTCCCTATCAAGACCTGACCTACCGCATCATCGTTGCAGCCATGCGGGTTCATCGCAACACCCCCGTGGTTTGCGCGAAAAGCATTATCAAAGAGCCTTAACCGCAGCCATGCGCCAAGATGGGCTAATCGTTGCGGAAGAATATCACCTCGAAATCTATAGCGAACAAATCTGGTTAGGACGGCTCTATCTCGATCACTGGGTCAACGATCGTATTGTGGTTGAAGATAAAGCCGTCTCTCACAACATGGGAGACGACGAAATTGCTCAAGTGATCAGTTAACCTTGTAGCAACCCAGGCTCCAGTTGGGCTATTGCTTAACTTTGGGCGATCGCGTTTGGAATACAAACGGATTCTTCGCCCACAAGTCGCCCAAAACTGGCAAGGTGCGATCGCAAAATATTTATGGACACCACCCAAAAGCAGTCTGAAAAACCCGATTTAACCAACTCATACTTCAACTCATACATTCCACCCACCCAGTCACTCAGATCCATACTCAAATACCCACCTGTAAGCATAGAAATATCAGAATTCCTACTTGGAAAATCCTGAGCGATGGTCAGGATTCCATAATTGCATGATTGTCTATGGCGATCGCCAATGCTTTGGACACGTGCTCTTTCCTTTACCCCTGCCACTCCACTTGTGGTGGCAGGGTCGAGACCAGTAACCTTCCCTGTGAAATCACGTGGCGCACCGTTGCCCGACGACGAATCGCATCATAACGATCGTGGGCATCCAACACAATCAAATTCGCAGGTTTACCAATCTCCACCCCATAGTCATCCTCAATATGCAAGGTCTTTGCACCATTCCAGGTCACCATGTCATAACAGGCATCAATTTCTGCGGTGCCTGTCATCTGGCAGACATGTACCGCCATGGAAGCCACATCCAGCATATTCCCCGTTCCCAGTGAATACCAGGGATCTTGCACGCAGTCATGTCCCAGGCTGACATTTTGCCCCTGTTGCCAGAGTTCTTTCACGCGGGTGACGCCTCGTCGCTTGGGGTAGGTGTCGGTGCGTCCTTGCAAGGTAATGTTGATCAACGGATTGGCGATAAAGTTCACTGCGGTACGCCGCAAGAACCCGAGTAGTTTAAAGGCATAGGCATTATTGTAGGAGCCAAAGGCTGTGGTATGGCTGGCAGTGACACGCGATCCCATGCCCGATCGAATCGCATTGGCAACCACCACTTCCAGAAAGCGCGATTGATCATCATCGATTTCATCGCAGTGGATATCAATCAGGCGATCGTACTTTGCCGCCAGTTCAAAAATTCGATGCACCGATTTCACCCCATCTTCTTGGGTGAGTTCGTAATGGGGAATGCCGCCGACCACATCCGCGCCCAGCTTCAGCGCCTCTTCCATCAGTTCAGCATTTTGGGGACTGCCGTAAATGCCATCTTGGGGAAATGCCACCACCTGTAACGTGATCCACTCTTTGACGGCTTCCTGGGCTGCCAGCAACCCTTGCAGCGCGATCAAATTGGCTTCGCTGACATCGGCGTGACTGCGAACAAACAACACGCCCTGGGCTGCTTGTTGTTTTAGCGTGGAGATCGCGCGTTGTTTCACGTCTTCTAGCGACAGGGTTTGCTTGCGTTCTCGCCAGATTTCGATGCCCTCGAACAGGGTGCCGCTCTGGTTCCAGCGCGGCTCGCCTACCGTGAGGGCAGAGTCGAGGTGAATATGCGACTCGACAAAAGGAGGACTGACCAATTGATATTGAGCATCGAGTTCTAGCGCTGCGGTGGCATCCAGTTGGGGAGCGAGCGCGGCAATCTTGCCCGCCTGGATGCCGATGTCCACCGTTTCTACCGAGTGGGGCGATCGTAAGAGGCAGCAGTGACGCAACAAAAGATCGTAAACAGTAGACATCCGTAGATACCATCAAAGAGGGATGGAATTACTCTACTGCGATCGACAGAGGAACAACCCTATCCAATTTCAGCATTCCCTTACCCAACCCTATAAAAAAGGCATTCCCTGAGGAATGCCTTTGTGGGTCTTGAGCCTGAAATCTAAAACGGGTTAAGGGTCTGTTTCGCAAACTGCTTAGACTTTGTAAATTCCCAGCTTGCACCTTAACACTGACCAGCTACCTTGCTTTTGGACACTTCAACTTCGGCAGGACTCTAGCTTAACTGGACGCCGCAATCAGGGAGTAGAGAGTTGCATTCTTGCCTCCTCTAATCTGTAAGGAGATGAGGCACACTCTTTTAAGAGCCTCTCCCTACCTCCAGCTCACTGAAGCGATTGCTTGCAACGACGTCAGTATATTTATTTACTTTCTGTATCCTATTCTACAGTTTCAACCCAGAAAATTGATCTTAATTAAAATTAACAATAAAAATGAGGTTGTTTTGCAACTGGGTAAATAGGTAACCCTAATTAATTGGAAAAAAGGCGTTTGGGAGCTGTGCCCCCAGGCAGGGGATTTTACCCCCTTTGCCTCCAAAAACATCTTCAATTTAATTTAGCCCAGCGACTGATTGAGGCGCTCGGATGAAGTTTTCACATAGAAACCGATTTATAAAAAATATTCCCCTTTTGGCTGAAGCCTTCATATTCAGCAAGTTAGACCGCATTTTTGCGAGAGATTGCCGATCTCAGCCATGCTAAGAGTCATTACAGATTGACTGAAGGTCATAGAGTTTTGACGCAAGTCAGGATAGAAAATCACTAATGCATTTTGCCGCACAACCATAGAAGGGAGTTTTGCTGTGCAATTAAAAGGTAATGTTTACGGTCCTGTTTCCCCCGAAACCGAAAAAATGCTGAACTGGTTGACTCGCAAAAGTGTCGATCGCAAGGACGAAGTCGTCCAGTTGTTGAGCTACAACGAACCGGAAAACAGCGATGTTGTAGAATCAGAATTCATTTCCTGCACCTGGTACGACGGTTGCTACTATTGTCAGGACGAAAACCAGAAATGGTATCAGGTCAAGTGCTACGTGTGAGTATGGATGCCATTGAGCAACGGCGCAGCACTCAAAAGCGTTTTGGTATAAGGATGTTGGGGATGGTTGAAGACAGCTTCGGTCTCGCCAAGTTCAACAATCTGCCCAGCATTCATGACTGCAATGCGATCACAGAAGTACCTCGCCACCCAGAGGTCATGGGTAATGAATAGATAAGTTAGATCAAATTCTTGCTTCAGGGATTGCATCAGATCGAGCACCTGGGACTGGATGCTGGCATCGAGCATACTGACTGGCTCGTCACAAATCACCAGTTTGGGACGGGTAATCAAAGCGCGGGCGATCGCGACTCGCTGTTGCTGCCCCCCCGACAATTCTCCTGGATAGCGAGGGTAAAACTCTTGTGTGGGTGTCAGTCCTACCCGTTCTAGCATTTCCTCAACCTTTTCCTTGGCTTGCGCAGGCGAACACAAGCGATGAATCAGTAATGGATCGGCAATGCTGTCGCCGACGGTCATGCGCGGATTCAAGCAGGCGTGAGGATCTTGAAAAATCATTTGCATTTGTCGCCGTTGTTGCTGGAGCTGCTGACGCGACAACCGAGTCAAATCTTGCTGCAAAAATTCGACTTTGCCCCCGGTGGGGCGGAGCAGATGCAATACCGTGCGCGATAGGGTGCTCTTGCCACACCCTGATTCGCCCACCAACCCCAGCGTTTCCCCCGAAAACAGTTCCAGATCAATCCCATCCACGGCGCGAATCGTAGCATCGGCATTTGAGAATAAACGCGCAAAGAAATTTTGTTCCAGGCTGTAGTGTTGCTGAAGATTTTGCAGGCGCAGGAGGGGCGAGGGGGCGAGGGTGGAAGGGGCAGAGGGGGCGAGGGGTACTTCAGTGTGAGAGCTTGCCTGGTGGCTGTTGAGGGAGGGCTGCTTTCGAATGCCTGTTGCTCCCTGCTCCAGATTTTGAACATGTAAGGCGGCTTTGAGCAGCGATCGAGTGTATTCGTGCTGCGGATTCTGAAAAATGCTCTGAGTGTCACCCATTTCTACCATCTTGCCGCCATACATTACTGCCAGACGATCGCAATATTCGCCTACCATTGCCAGATCGTGAGAGATCAGCAACAACGCCATTTGTCGATCGGCACAGAGGCGGGTCAGTTCTTGCAAAATCTGGGCGGAAACGGTGACATCCAGGCTAGTGGTGGGTTCATCTGCCACAATCAGACGCGGATTCAGCAGCAATGCCAGGGCGATCGCCACCCGTTGCCGCATCCCCCCGCTAAACTCATGGGGATACTGCGCCCAGCGATTGGCAGGGATTTTCACCGTCTCCAGCACTTCCAGTGCTTTTACCCTTGCCTGTCGTCGCGATAGGTGCGGTTGATGCGCCCGCAAAGTCTCGATGCAATGTTCACCGATCGTCATCAGCGGATCGAGCCGCGTCATTGGGTCTTGGAACACTAACGACACGGCTTCACCGCGAAACCGTCGCAATGCCTCTGGCGATAGGTCAAAGAGCGATCGTCCATCAAATCGCAAGTGTCCCTCAATCTGGGTTGCTGAGGGCAACAACCGCAACACTGCTCGTCCCAAGGTGGATTTGCCACAGCCCGACTCTCCCACCAATCCCAACCGCTCGCCCGGTTGCAAGTCAAAAGACACGTCATCCACTGCCCAAATTGTTGCGCTTGGGCTCAGAGCGTCGATCGCCAGATTGCGGCGGCTGGTTGCGCGCTTTTGCTTTTGAGGATAAGCAATTCGCAGATTTTCAACCGATAGCAGAGAGTCTGGCATTGAATTACTCACCAAGGGCTTGTGGGTTATGTTTTACACATGTTGTTGGTATTTTTGAAAGCTTTGCTGAGCAAAGCTTTCAAAAATACCAACAACATCTTTGAAGCACTATCGGGGTTGTGTAGGTTGGGTTTCGCCGATCGACTTACTCATCACGATAATGATCTAATTCTTCCTTATAGAGTAGTTGAATGTCCGATCGTAGGGCAATGCGAAAGGCGGTTTTGGCTTTGTTGATGCGATCGACCTGGTCAAAAGAATATTTTTCGTCAACTGGCTTTTCTCTTAGAACTCGACGCAGTGCATAGAGCGTATTTGCTGCCTGCTTAGATAGGAGCAAAAACGCCTTCGAACCATGCCACTCATCCAACTTAGCGAGAATCGTGTTGAAATATTCTTCAGTGAGGACATCCCGATGTTCGGTCATGTAAGTCCGTCGCAAGCCATTGGTAATCAAAATTGCTTCGTGATAGACTTCCAAGCGCTTTTCATAGAGCCGATTGGTCATTTCTCGCTGCATTTCTCGCTCGAATTTCTCACGCTCTGACTTGAGTTCATTTCTGTTTGCCAGGAAAGAAATCATTGCCACCACGATCGAGACAACGGCGGCAATGACTGCACTTAGAATGCCAATTAGCCAATCCATAGGGTTCTAATTGAAAAAGCGTGGTGGGTCAAAGGCTTACTTATCAAATCGCCGCATGAGGTATGCCACCCCAAAGTCACCATTGGGATGATTTTCCAACCGATCGGCTAACTCAAACAACTGTTTGGCAAGGTCTTCACCCAGTTTATTAATCGTGGCACGGCGTTCTTGCTCCGTTTGGCTCATCTCCCGCACTCGTCCTTGCCACTCATTAGAAAACAATTGCTCGATCGCCACATGCAATCCTAGTTCTTTGAGCACCTCCCATTCCCCGCGATCGCACCAAATCCCGCCACAATTAGGACAACGCTCCACATAAAACGGGTGAGAGATTCCCACCTTTGCCCTGGCAAGATAACAGCTACATGCCGGACACAGGGCAGCTCTTGCATCAAAAGGCGAAGGCTCGAAATCAATTTCTAATGTCTTGGGTAAGGGAACATCACCCGGATGACGTTGCGGTTCTCGCCACACTTCATAAGACTCCACCGGAATCCAATTGCCCTCACAAGTTGGGCAATGTTCAACCGTCAGTCCCCTCTCTAAAGAAGATGTAATGAGATCTACCTGTCTGTCTTTAGGACATCTCACGCCGCGATCGCTCCTGAATTGTTAACTTCCCCAGTATCTCAATTTATTCGTTTTTCGGAACAGCGATGTAGAGATTGGAGAACAAAGGGCAAGCAATTTGCATATTATTACCCTTTCCACCTTCACTGCTTCACTTCCTCTCCTAACAGCCCATCACAATAACGCAGCAACAAATTCAGCCGATCACTGATCTGTTCCTGTCGCTGACTTGCGGTTGTAGATTGGCGGGCTGCTTTTAGGAACGTCAAATCCATGCCTAAAAGACGTAATTGCTTATCGATTTCAACCCAAAGCGCCCGTACTTGAGGGACTGATTCTAAAGCGGGTCCATTTCCATCGGGTGCTGTTAACTCTTGCTTAAAAAATTTTTGCAGCTCTTGAATCCCTGCTTTTAGTGCTTCTTTGTCCGAATTGAGTTGAGCTGCGATGGTCGTCAATTTCTCAACCGCCTGGCGAAATTCTCGACAATGCTGACAATACGGTTCAGGAAGCATAAAAACTAACCAGAGGTTTTAGACAGTTGTAAAGAAATTTGTTTATATTATAGAAACAAGTTTTTTAAAACCTCATAGTCCATTTTTAGGCAACCAGATGAACTTGGCGATCAAGCCAAGCTCCCAGATCGTGATTTTTATTACTGTTACAGACGGATGCAGCTTGCTTGAGAATTTGTTGTGATAGATAAAAACACCCAAATCCTCTGTTCAATCAGTTCCGAATTTGGCAGTCAATACAAATGTTCGTATATCGAATACGACACTCATGCCGTAGAATTCATCAATCATCTACTTCTGAGCCAACCTGATTTTTAGCCTCAAGCATGAACGTAACGGCTCTGACCGCGCCTTCCGCCTCCCATCCTGATTTTGCAATTCCTGGCTGGTTACGGGAATGTCTCGCCTCACGGTCTTCTACCGCTGAGTTACTGACCGATGCTTCCCCCCTAGACCCGAGCGACTCTGCCACAAGCCACAAACCAGCCGAGCCGCCGACAGGTAATGATCTCATCTGCCTGGCGTTTGAGTTTGCTGACCGACTGCACGAAGGGCAAACTCGCGCATCAGGTGAACCATATATTGCTCATCCCGTGGCTGTAGCAGGCTTGCTCAGGGCACTAGGAGGCAGTGCTGCCATGATTGCCGCTGGCTTCCTGCACGATGTGGTCGAAGATACCGACGTCACGCCTGAGGAAATCGAGCAACATTTTGGGGTAGAAGTGCGGGGGTTAGTTGAAGGCGTCACCAAACTCTCAAAGTTTAACTTTTCTAGTAAAACGGAGCGCCAGGCAGAAAATTTTCGCCGAATGTTTTTGGCAATGGCGCAAGATATTCGCGTGATTGTAGTGAAGCTTGCCGATCGCTTACACAATATGCGAACCCTGGAACATCTATCCGAGGTGAAACGCAAACGTATTGCCTTGGAGACTCGCGAAATCTTTGCACCGTTAGCAAACCGCTTGGGCATTGGTCGTTTCAAATGGGAACTTGAAGATCTCTCATTTAAATATTTGGAGCCGGACTCTTACCGGGGTATTCAAGAGCTGGTGGCAGAAAAACGTACCGATCGCGAAGCTGGGCTCGCCCAGGTGATCCGATCCCTCAAACAACGATTGGATAAGCTCAGCATTCATTACACCGACATTAGCGGTCGTCCCAAACATCTCTATGGCATCTACCAAAAGATGCAAAGACAGCAAAAGGAATTTTGGGAAATTTACGACATTGCCGCAATTCGCATTATTGTCGGCAGTAACGACGAATGCTATCGAGCGCTGGCGGTGGTTCACGACCTATTTCGCCCCATTCCTGGTCGTTTCAAAGACTACATCGGCTTACCCAAACCCAACCGCTACCAATCGCTCCATACAGTCGTTATTGGCAATACGGGGCGTCCCCTGGAAGTGCAAATCCGCACGGTTGAAATGCACCACGTTGCAGAATATGGGATTGCAGCGCATTGGAAGTACAAAGAAACAGGTGGTTCCAGTCAGGCACAGATGACGACCGCTGACGAGAAATTTACCTGGTTGCGTCAGTTAATCGACTGGCAAAGCGATCTCAAAGATGCTCAAGAGTATTTGGAGAGCATCAAAGATGATTTGTTCGATGGCGATGTGTATGTCTTTACGCCGCAAGGGGATGTGGTGTCCCTCAAACGGGGTGCTACGCCGATCGATTTTGCTTATCGTATCCATAGTGAAGTGGGGAATCACTGTGCCGGAGCCAGAATAAACGGACGCATCGTCACCCTAGATACAGCATTGCAAAACGGCGATATTGTCGAGATCCTGACTCAGAAAAACTCTCGCCCCAGTCTGGACTGGCTTAACTTTGCGGCGACTACCAGCGCCCGCAACCGTATTCGTCAATGGTATAAGAGATCGAACCGAGAAGAAAATGTCTCGCGTGGTCGCGACATGCTGGAGAAAGAACTGGGCAAAAACGGATTCGAGGCATTGCTCAAATCCAACCCGATGCTGGTCACTGCTGAGCGTTGCAACTATCACAGTGTAGAAGATTTGTTGGCAGCTTTGGGATATGGTGAAGTCACCCTGAAACTGGTTGTCAATCGTCTGCGGGAAGCTGTCAAAGCTCAACAACCGATCGCCCCTGATCCGCAAATCCTACCGCTGATTCCAGCAGGGAATAAACCGGTTGCGGTCAACCGTTCTAATAAATCCCCGATCGCTGGCATTGAAGGGCTTCTGTATCACATCGCTGGCTGTTGTAACCCGGTGCCCGGTGAAGCCATCATTGGGGTTGTGACACGCGGCAGTCGGGGTATCTCGATTCACCGCCAAGGGTGCCCCAATGTGGATCAGGTTTCTGGCGATCGCCTAGTTCCTGTGAGTTGGAACCCGACTGATGAGCGGGCGGGGCGTCCCCAAACTTATCCCGTTGATATTCAAATTGAGGTGATCGATCGGGTCGGTGTGCTCAAAGATATCCTCTCTCGACTGACCGACAACAACATCAATGTCCGCAACGCCAAAGTTCAGACCTACCCCGACCAAACTGCATTCATTGATCTCAGAATTGACATTCGCGATCACGAACAGCTGGAACGGACCTTCAGCCAGATCAAAAAAATGACCGATGTGCTCAATCTGCGACGAATTAATCAATTGGAAGAGTAGCGAAGAGATCACGACTGAGCAGGCTTGAGCAACTGCTTTAGCATGGCTTGGATATCTTCCATCTTCTTACCTTGCCATTCCAATGAATGATTGCATGCAATGGGGATATCCTGTCCTAGGTCATTCGTTTGAATATATCCTTCTCATTGCCTTCACTAACTTGCCTCTATGCAACAATTTCCCAATCCACTTCTAGCGCTAAATTATCTCCCTGCTTTTGCCGGATTGGGTGAAGACTATTTTGATCAGGTTGTTGCTGCCAAGTTTCCCCAACATATTCTGCGCTTTCGCAATGATGATTTGCTTCCTATCCTGGGTTTGCCACCTGCTGGCGTCACCGATGCAGATTTCATTGAGGCATTTGGCAAATTTCAGGGACTGCAACCGTTTTTGGCAATGCGCTATCACGGCTACCAGTTTGGCGAGTATAACTCGGCACTGGGAGATGGCAGAGGCTTTCTCTATGGGCAGGTACGAGGACTAGACGGCGAACTGTATGACTTTGGCACCAAAGGATCGGGAACAACGCCTTATTCCCGAGGAGGAGATGGTCGGCTTACCCTGAAAGGCGGAGTGCGCGAAGTGATTGCATCCGAAACGCTGCATCGGATGGGAGTCCGAACCTCTCGCTGCCTGAGTCTGGTGGAAACCGGAGAATCCCTTTGGCGAGGCGATGAACCTTCTCCTACCCGATCGTCGGTGATGATTCGCTTCAGTCGTTCCCATATCCGGTTTGGTACCTTCGAGCGACTGCATTACCTCGGTCGCAAAGATCTGATCCGAAAACTGCTGGATCATGTGTTGGAGTTCTACTATCCTCATCTGTTTAATCCAGAAGCCAACGAGAGAGATCGTCAAATAGCTTACTCACAGTTCTATGCAGAGTTGGTACAACGAGTTGCTACCCTAACCGCTCAATGGGTCGCAGCAGGCTTTTGCCACGCCGTATTGAACACAGACAATATGTCCATTACAGGCGAAAGTTTTGATTACGGTCCTTTTGCCTTCATCAATACCTACGATCTACGGTTTACCGCAGCCTATTTCGACTACTCTGGGCGCTACTGCTATGGCAACCAACCTGCAATTTGCCACTGGAACCTGGAAATGCTGCAACGCCCCTTGAAAGCTGTGATCGCGATCGCTGAAATGGAAGCTGCACTGGCAAACTTTGCCGCTCAGTTTCAAGCTGCCTACTACCAGCAAATGCTCTATAAACTTGGCTTTGCCACCCCTCCTTCACCCGACTCTGAAGCGCTGGTTCAACAAACCTTGCAATTGCTCCAACTCACCCAAACCAGCTACCCCGGATTCTTTGCCGATCTCACTCAACAATTCTCTCCTGCCTGGCGAGACGAAAGTGAACGCATCCTGAACCTGGCTGACTTTGCCCGAACCGATGAGCAAATTACCTGCTTGAAGCAATGGCGACAGCAATATCACCATTGCTTGCTAGAAACCTCGCCCGAGCAACTAGATGCGATGGCTACGACTTTGCATTGTTACAATCCCCAAGTGGTTCCCATCCGACCCTACATCGAAGCAGTTTGGGAACCGATCGTTCAGGAAGATAACTGGGAACCCTTTTATGAACTATTGAGGCAGGTAAAAGAATAATTCAATCAACGATCGGGAAAATGGATAGCTGAAGCTAGGAAGCCAAGATCAGGTTTCAGTCCTCAGCAACCAGAAACTGCTTCACCTCAATTTCTCATCCCCAGGTCTCATCCATTCGACTTCATCCTGGCTTTTGCCTTAGCAGCACTTTGCTTCAAAGATTGCAAGCGAGCTTCGTACTTTGACCTTTGCCGTTTTTTGGGGTTTTGGTCAATTAACACTTTAAGGGCACTCCCCAAACTCTTGTAGGCGTTGGGTAGCGAGTAGCCAAACCGGGTTGCCAGGGCGATCGCTTTTTCATCTGCTTCGGTGGCTTCTTTAAGGGTGCGCTCTCCGTTATTTTTTTGGTAGAGTCGCCACCCGGCAACCCCAGAAAGCGCCAGCGCCAGCAAAAGTAGCAACCCATCCTGTACCCAGAGTTCTCCCACTGCACCGCCCAATCCGATCGCTAAGGCCGCCATTTCCCAGCCATCACGAGGAATGGTGTCGTTTTGGATACGAGCAACTTCATGCCAAAACAGCAGATTCCGCTGATCCGTCGCCAGTGCATCCCACTTTGCCAAATCGATTTGAATTTCAACCTGGTCTTTGCCGATTTCTTCACTCGTAATTAAAGGTGGGTTCACGGCTGTCGTGGTTTCAACAGTCACCCAACTTTGCAATTCTGGCGGGAGCAGGCCTTTCAGTCGGCGCAGTTCGCTCATTTCGGCACGGGCGGTGGAAGTTGCGTAGGAAGTCATGAATCCAACTCAGGAAAATATAAATAATCCAGTAGTGCTACTACTTCACATCATAGCGGTCGTGACTCATTCGGAGCCGTGCAACTCGCTGCGTTCTAATGGGTACATTCTCCTAGATGCAAGCAAATTGCCGCAAGTAGGGCGAAACATTCGTTGAAAATCTCTGCAATTTTCTGTAACCCATCCTCCCATCTGTTGTGATGGGCTTGCCCCCACGTTACCATCCTTCAGCCTTGCTCAAAAGCAAAGAGGGCTTTTCAGGTTTCCCCAAAAGCCCCTTGCTGGACAGAGCTAATTCTGGCTCGCTTGTGAGCAGAATTTTAGTCGTTAGACCATTCCTCACGACCCATCAAATCACCGATTTTATCTCTTAACAAAAAGTTACTACGTTCCAGTTCGAACTCAATACAAGCCCACTCACGTGCAGGAATGTAGTTACAAAGAACATAGATAGGTTGTTGACGACTAATCATACCTCGTTGAACGAGATGACGTGCCTCGTCCTGGATCATATCCAGGGAATATTGCATTGATTGAACCATAATGACCTGCTTAGACTCGACCCTGAAGTTAGCTATTAGTAAAGGCGTAGGATGAATCGGTAAAGCGTTTGTATGAGTGGAGGTGTGCTCATTATATAAAAGACTTTGTAGTCCTATATACTGAACTATTTTAATTTTTACGCTAACGATTGCTTACTTATATTAATAAAGATTGCGAAAGTCAGCAAGTGTTGACAGTTACATTCTGGTTGTAAATGGGGACGATCGCCCCGAAGGTTTAGGTTTTTCTATCGGTTTGCTAACCCACCTTTTACCAGGGTTCACCGCTTGCACCGATCAATCTGATTACGTTTTGTAGCTTAATGAACAATTGTGTCACAGATAATTTGCTTTTGCTGGGCAAGTTCTGTCGCCAATTGTAAAGCTGCCTTCATACTGGTCGCGTCAGCCAGGTTTTTCCCGGCAATGTCGAAGGCAGTACCATGGTCGGGGGAAGTGCGGATAAACGGTAAACCGATCGTAGTGTTGACTGCGCGATCGAATGCCATCAGCTTAACAGGAATCAGTCCCTGATCATGGTAGAGCGCTAGGTAAGCATCTGCTGAGTTCTGGATTCTGGATTTTGGATTTTGCGTCGCTAGCGGTGGTAGACCATACCAAGCTTGCCCCGGCTTGACCCAGAGGGTATCCGGTGGAATGGGTCCTTCTAATTGCACGGCAGGCAACCGATCGCGGGTTGCTTGCACCCAGGGAATCAGCCAGTCCACTTCTTCCCGTCCCAGTTGCCCCTGCTCGCCGCTGTGCGGATTAAGTCCCGCGATCGCAATATGAGGGGCTGAGATGCCAAAGTCTTGATGTAAACAATCCACCAGCAGATCCAGTTTGGCAGTCAGTAAGGCAGGGGTCAGAGTCTCTGCTACCTGATGGAGAGGAATGTGCGTGGTGGCAAGTAAGGTGCGGAGGGTCCAGTGGGTGTGAGGCGATCGAGCCACAAACAACATCCCAAATCGTTCCACGGTTGCCCGTTCTGCCAACAGTTCCGTTTGCCCAGGATAGGGATGACCTGCGGCTTTCCAGGCAGATTTTGCAATAGGTGCAGTGACGATTCCCTGAAATTTGCCTTGCAAGCAGGCTGTGATCGCGGCATCTAAATAGGCAAAGCTCACCGCTCCACTGGCAGCATTCTCTTGCCCCACCACAATTTGCGACTCTACGCCCAACTCAATTTCCAACATAGTGAGCTGCGCTGGATCAGCCAACGGCACAGTTGCATTTACCTGGCGCAGTTGTTCATAGGTCGCTTGCAATAGCGATCGATTGCCCACGACAGTGACTTGACAAAGTGAGGCGATCGCGGGGTCTGCCAATGCTTTCAACACCACCTCTGCGCCAATCCCGGCCGGATCGCCGATCGTTACTAATAACCGTGGTTGCGCTCCCGATCTCGCCAATGTTGCCAGCAACTTCCCCATTACCGATTCTCCCATGCTCATTCTCATCCTAACGATGTTCCGCTCTAGCGGGCTTTAGCAAGTGGTGCTGGTATCAGCAAACCCTGTGAAAATCGCATGACGACTCGTTTACCAACCTGGTTTACAATACTCCATACGGGCAAATCTTATAGAAATCTTTCTCTGATTGATCAATCAATTAAATAGATCAGTAAACAGAGCGATCGCCCCATACTTAACAGTTCAGGAGCACTCACGTAATGCACGGTGAAATTTTTAATGCAGCATTTTTGTCTTTTTCGCTGATTTTGGTCGGTTTATCGGTTGGCTTCCTGTTGCTCAAAATTCAGGGAGGAGAAGAGTAGGCAATGGGTACGAGTAATGAATGGTGAGCGTCAGTGCTGATCCAAGACTCATCATTCATTACTGTTGTTATCTCACCTTCGGTATTCGATCAACTGGGTCTCCAGGCAAGCTTTAATAATTCAGGACTTTTGTGTAACCTGACTTGCTGTGCGTAGCGATCGTGCGCCATTCTTCCTCCCTTGAGAAAGCCCCTCAAGCTTGATCGCCTTGACCAAAGCGCCTTTGTATCAAGATGCCAGGAAATCGGTTCGGTATTTTGACAAACAAAGATTTATCACAGTGACCTTTGCGGTCAAATTTGTTCATCTCCGAACTCATCCTTATGAGGATGCTTTAAAAGTCCTTTCGCAAGTAGCAACAGACACGATCCCCTTAAATCCCTTTTAAAGAGGGGAACTTTGAGGCTGACCCCTCCTTTTAAGGGGGCTAGGGGATCTCTGAGTGCTCAAGATTGCAGCGAGACCTTTTCAGACACCCTCTTAACAAGGCTGCATCTTAAGGGTCTGTCAAGACTGTTTGGAGGGGTTGAAAACCTTCCAAATATCTCAAAAATGGTTTTTATTTATTAGGAGTGCTCCCACCAATTTATCCTGACGGACTCCTCGTCTAAAAGCTTCAAAGTTGGCAAAAGTTGAAGCATGTGCCTTTTCACGTGCGTTGCCCGCCTCACAGTGACCTGCCGCCGCGCCATTTTTTCAATTGGCAATTCTTCATTGTGGGCCCGAAGTCCAACCTTAGTTCCTTGGCGCTGGCCAGACTTACTACCAATGAAAGATCTGAATCCGTCTTACAATTTAGCCTCCCAATTCATTCGTCTATCTGCCGATTCGCAACATCGGTGTGTTTTAGGAAAAGAGTGACTGACTTTCTGAGCCGATCGGGAAATTTCTGATAAAATCTTATTAAAAGTTAAGAATCTGTCACAAAAACTCTCATGAATTTATTAGTTACAGGTGCGACTGGTACCTTAGGCAGGCAAGTGACTCGGCGGGCGCTTGATGAAGGGCACGAGGTTCGCTGTCTAGTCAGAAATTTTAAGAAAGCTGCTTTTCTCAAAGAATGGGGTGCCGAACTGGTGCAAGCTGATTTGTGCGAACCCGAAACACTTAAAGCTGCGCTGACAGGGGTCACTGCAGTGATTGATGCTGCGACCGCCCGCCCTACCGACTCCCTCAGCATTCAACAAGTCGATTGGGACGGCAAAGTTGCCCTGATTCAGGCTGCAAAAGCGGCTGGTGTCGAGCGCTTTATCTTTTTCTCGATCCTGGATGCTGAAAAATATCCAGACGTCCCATTAATGAATATTAAAAACTGTACGGAAACTTTTCTGGCAGAGTCGGGCTTAAACTATACGATTTTGCGCCTTTGTGGTTTTATGCAAGGTCTAATCGGACAATATGCGATTCCATTGCTGGAAAAGCAGGCCGTTTGGGTGATGGGTGAAACCTCCCCGATCGCCTATATGGATACTCAAGATATTGCCAAATTTGCTGTAAAAGCACTGTCTGTTCCTGAAAGCGAGAAAAAAACCTTCCCTGTTGTGGGACCACGTGCCTGGACTGCCTATGAAATTATCCGTCTTTGTGAACGGTTGTCTGGACAAGATGCCCGCATCGCGCGTTTGCCGATCGGGCTTTTGCGCGCAGTCCGACGGATCGCTCGCTTCTTCCAGTGGACTTGGAACGTTGCCGATCGACTCGCCTTCACCGAAGTATTAGCCACGGGTAAACCACTTAATGCTTCGATGGAAGAAACCTACCGCGTTTTTGGTATCGATGCCCAAGAGGTAACCACTTTAGAATCCTATATGCAGGATTATTTTGGGCGAATTATGAAAAAGCTTAAGGAGCTAAACTATAAGCCCCTTAAAGAAAAAGAGGGTTCCAAACGAACCTATCCCAGATTTTAAGAGCAGACGAACGGACGAAACGTGAGGCAGTTTTCAGCTGAAAAACTATCCATTCGATCTCTTTGGTGTTTAGGGACTTGCATGAAAATAAAATACCAGCGGTTTAGATTTCGACTACGCTCAGTCCGCGACAACTGAAGGTTGAGCGTAGTCAAAACCTGACTGCTGGGCACATTATTAATCCGCAGATTCCTTAGGGCGCAAGATTTTGTATCCTAACCATAACAGTCAATTAACTGCCAGGTCGGCTTGCGCTGATAATGTCGCCTCCTTCTTAGCGAATCGGTCAGAGGTTGAACTTATCGCTGGCTGCTGACGCTTAGAGCGTAGCAAATTCCCTTAGACCTCGCTGGCGATCACAGCCAACCTAAAAGAGCGGCAGAAGTGATGGTTCTGTGATGCCTTCACTTCAAAAGCGGATTAGTCTGACAGAGAGCGATTGAGAATGGTATATTCCTCTCTACTTGAACATCTACAGAAACCGGGTTTTTAAGTGTGCCCAAAGCTGGCATTATTTACAACGATATCAAGCCGATCGCTTGTCGGATTGCCGAAGAATGGCGAGACAAGCTAACTTCTGAAGGCTGGGAAGTTTGCATGGCGACGGGAGAGGGGGGGATTTTGGGTTATTCGGAACCCGATCGGCCCGTCTGTCACACCCCCATCGATTATCTGACGCCCCCCGGCTTCAATAGCGAGATGAAGTTTGCCCTAGTCTTGGGAGGCGATGGCACAGTGTTGTCTGCTTTCCGCCAGGTTGCCCCTTGTGGTATTCCCCTCCTCACCGTGAATACGGGACATTTGGGGTTCCTTACTGAGTCTTATCTGAATCAGTTGCAGCCTGCGATCGAAGGTGTCTTAAACGGCAACTTCACCATCGAAGAACGGGCAATGCTAACCGTGCAATTGTTTCGAGAGGAAACCCTGCTCTGGGAAGCTCTCTGTCTGAATGAAGTCGTCATTCATCGAGAGCCACTCACCAGCATGTGCCATTTTGAGATTGAAATTGGTAAACATGCTCCGGTTGATATTGCTGCAGATGGCATTATTGTTTCCACCCCCACAGGTTCTACTGCCTATTCTCTCTCGGCAGGGGGACCGGTCGTGACGCCTGATGTGCCAGTACTGCAACTTGTCCCCATTTGCCCCCATTCGCTGGCATCACGAGCGCTGGTTTTCTCAGACCAGGAGCCGATTACTATTTTTCCAGCCAACCCCAATCGCCTTGTCATGGTGGCAGATGGGAATGCGGGTTGCTATATTCTTCCAGACGATCGTGTGCGGATTCAGCGATCGCCTTATACAGCCAGATTCATCCGTCTCAGGGATATCGAATTTTTCCGAATCCTGCGTGAAAAATTGGGGTGGGGGTTGCCCCATGTGGCTAAACCCACTTCAGTGGAGTTGCCGTGAAGATAAGTTGCCCTTATCTCTGAGTTGCCATGCTACAACAAGGGAAAAGTGTAGAGTATGATTGCGTATCCTCTACTTTAGTTGGGGCGAACATTCAGGTGGCAAGCACGTATGAGCACAGCAACCCTTGATCGAAATCCTTGTGTCCTGCTGGTTGAGACCGATGAGGTGTTAGCTCAGCATGTGGTGCTCGATTTACAAGAATCGGGATATGACACTGCGATCGCAACGGACATTGCAACCGGTATGCGTCATGTGATCGATCTGCAACCTGCTTTGGTTGTGGTCGATCGCATGTTAGCAGGAGAATCGGGCTTATCCTTCTGCAACAATTTGCGGAATGCAGGCACTCGGATTCCTGTTTTGATGATGATGGCACGGGATACCGTAGAAGACCGCGTTGCCTGTCTGGAAGCCGGAGCCGATGACTACTTTCTGAAACCCTATCGAACGGAAGACTTTTTGAAACTGGTTCGCATGTACCTGCAACCAGATGTCCACAGTTCAGAACAGTTGCGATTTGGAGATTTGGTATTAGATTTAGCGACTCGGCGCGCACTGCGGAGTGGTCGGGCAATTGAACTCACAATGAAAGAGTTTGAGTTGCTGAAGTACCTGATGGAACACCCTCGGGAAGTCCTGACTCGCGAACAAATCTTAGAAAATGTTTGGGGTTACGATTTTATGGGTGAGTCGAACGTGATTGAAGTCTATATTCGTTACCTGCGGCTCAAGATTGAAGATGAGGGCGAAAAGCGCTTGATTCAGACAGTGCGTGGGGTCGGTTACGTTTTGAGAGAGTCATAGGTATGGATCGCCGTTACTTACTCAGTTTGGGTTTGGGGATTTTGTTGATGAGTTGCTCTTTACCTGTCGTTGGAATTGGTTCTAGAGAAACTCCGATCGCGGGGTCACGTGCCCCGGCAACTCAGACGTCATTTCAGGGACAACAATTACCGGTTTCTGCGCTAGCAACACTGCCGGCGGGAGAGGTCATTCAACTAGAAGTGGCGTTAACCCCTTTTCAGCAAGCGATGGGGTTGATGCATCGCCCCGCTTTGCCTGCCAATCGGGGCATGTTGTTTCCGTTTGATCCGCCCCGACCTGTCAGTTTTTGGATGAAAAATGTCCCCGTTGCCCTGGATATGGTTTTTCTGCGAAAAGGCGTTGTTCAGCAGGTTGCGGCAAAGGTGCCTCCTTGCACTGAGGAGCCTTGCCCTGTCTATGGTCCCAGAGTGCCGATCGATCAGGTAATGGAGCTGAGAGCTGGAAGAGCCGCGGAATTAGGGATTCAGTCTGGAGATCGGGTCAAAATTGAATTTTTAACTACAAAAAATAAACCAACCTCTGAGGATGCCTTATAGGGGTAATTTTGGAATTTGCGGCTTTTAGCGTTTTGCTTGCAAAACTTTACAAAACTTTTTTAATCTAGATACAATATTCATAATTAGAGCTGTATTCTGGGAGAAACGATCGCGGACTTATGAGAAATCCAATTTTGGAAATCTTTCGGTCTGCTTTATTCACTCCACCAATCTTCTCTCTAATTTTTTAGGAGAAATACACTACTCTTTCGACAGACAGAGTTCAAGCGTGTGAGTTTTCGTTATTCTGATTGTCTAAGTCAAGTCTGGTCTGAGCGCTCAGATTTCTTACCTGAAGCTTTCCAGTTTTTAATTTCAGATTCAGTAAGCCCGGATAATGGGGTTCTTGCTGGCATCTCAAACTAAAAGCTCGATTTCGACAATTCTCTGTTTTTTATCCGATCTATCTACGTGATCCGCGCCAAAGGTTGACAGGTTCTCTGTAAGCTTTCGGATGTAGTTTCTAGCCAAGTTTGGTGCAGTGGTAATACACCTGGTCAGCGACTAAGGTGGCAAAGATCGGGACTGTTATAAAGCTATCCCTCTCCCTACGCTTTGAGCAGAAGGAGACCGATCGGGTTACGAGAGTAATAGGCAGAGTCCAGATCAAAGGTTGCCCAGTCGATCGCAAATAAGAAAACGATCGGTTCATTGAGTGGCGTATTTGAGCAGACTCATGCCGATAGCTCAGTAGACAGATGCAAGACTGGCTATCAGGTTCGCGCAACTAGAAGTAGATGTTACAAGATAGTGTCTTAATCCAACGAATTTCGTTTTAAGGAGGTGATGAGTTTCGTGGCTTCGACAAAATATAAACGATTCTTACAATTTTTGGAGGATGAACTGGCGCTTTCAGCGCCTTCTATCGCGATCGCTTTGCGGCATTTAGAGCAAGATCCAGGCCCTCTGCCGATGATTCTCTGGCAGTATGGGTTGGTGACGTTGGAGCAGTTGGATCGTATCTACGATTGGCTGGAAAGCGCTTAATTTTGTTGTTCGTTCTAGGAGAACCCTATGTCAGCAAAGCAGCACCCAGGTGCAAATCTGACACAAAGGCAAACCGACCAGAATTTTTTCGACAACTGCATCATTAAAAAGAAAAAAGAGCGGGTCTGATTTCAGACCCGCTCTTTTTTGGCATTGCCGCTCGACCGCTTATTTCTTGCCTAATTGCTGCCAGGCTTGAATGATTTCTTGCAAGGGCAGAGGGAGCTGTTTTTGGCTGATGTCGGCGTAGCGAGTGGTCACCGCCGGACTGCTCAAAGTCATAATCATGTAGTCGGCAGCACCCTGGGGCGCAGGATAGTTGAGACGATCGAAACTTTCAAAATGTTTGTCGGCAAGAAATTGCATAAACTTGACCACTTGTGCGGGTGAGAGATAGCTGACAGAGGGTTTCACCGGATTTCCCTGGCTATCTTTTGCATCTAGCTGTTCCCGAATCAATTGACCATCATTCATTAGGGTTGTTTGGGTCGTGCGTCCAGCAATCCCACCCGTGACAGTTGCCCGAAATAAAACGTTTGCGCCCATTGGGGGGGGTAATTGCTCAATCGGAATCAACGTCGGTGTTAGGGTGGCAACTTCTGTTGTTTGACTGGCTTGTGGATTCCACCGGATATCAGTCCCTGTTAAGTTACTGTGAAAAATGAGCTGTCGTTGTCCGTTTGTCACCGTCACCCGCCAGGCTTGCATCGGTTCGGTGGAGCAGGCTTCGATCGGGGTTGGTAGACTCAGACAGCCATCAGTCACAATTTGACTAGATTTTACAACCTTCAGTTGAGAAAGGGCTGCACTCATTTTTTGCGCGGCTGCTTGCAAAACTGCATCAGACACAATGCTCGGCAACGGGACTGTATCGATGTGGCTGGCAGCTTCATCGAGCCGGATTATGGACCCTGACTGAGTTGTGCGATAGACCAGTCGTTGTTGCCCCGCTGAAACGGTGACCAACCAACCGGGAACCACGACTTGTGTACAAAGTTGCGTTGTTCCTGGTAGTTCCAAGCAATCGTCGTTCCAGGTTTTGAACTCGGCTTTCACCAGGTTGATGTCACGAGCAGAGCGTTGAAGTTGGGTTGCTGCTGTTTGTTGGACAATGGCAATGACATCCTCTGGAGGGGTTTGCGATCGCTGAATCGGGGTCTCTAGCCGAACTACTTGCCCCTGGGTATCGGTTCGGTACACCCAGGTCTGACGCTCATATGCCAGCACAATCCGCCATCCTTCGACCGCAGTCTGGGCACAAAGCTGACTTGCCTGCGGTAGCCCCAGACAGGTATCTTGCCAGGTGCGAGGGTCGGAACGAATCACACGCAATTGACTAAAAGGAATCCCCAACTGATTGGATAAATCTTGTCGAGCAGCATTTTCTAGAAAAACGGGCACCTGTTCCCGACGCCGATTGTTCTGAACAGGCTTATTTTCGGTAGGCAACTGTTCAGAGGCTGGAGGATTCGTGGGGATTTGAGCCTGGCTCGGCACCGTGATAGGTATCCCCCCCGATAAAGTGCCAAAGACGGCGATCGCGATGACTTGCTGAATTGGGTACTTCTGAATCAAACGCAGAAGCTTTGATTGCTGTTGGTTGTTGTTCATCCCATCCCATCCCCGCAACGCTCAAATTTTGCCCCAAAGATAGATAAGTGAATCAAAATCTTATACCATTTTGGATTGTGGATTTGCGATTTTGGCAGTGCTACGAACTGGACATCTCAGCAATGTGTCTGCCGCGATCGCAATTGCAATAGTGTGACCCAGCGTTCTTGGTTTGCATGGGCAGCCTGTATTTCTGCATTGAATAAGCAGAAAAAGATGCTCTATTCTATTGGCTAGACGCAGGTAGATACAGGCAAAGTTCCTGTCCATCAATGGATACCCTGCTTTAGTGCTTGGGTGGAGGTGCAGGCTTAGCAGGTTTCTTAGGGGGGTGACCGGGCAGCAAAGGCGTAATCGTGGTTTGCCAAAAACGATCGAAGCTCGTCGGTTGTGCCAGCCGCCAGCCGATGAGCAAAACGATTGCAAACACGCCGAATGCCAACAAGCCCGATAGCATTTGTGAGATGAAAGACGGGTGGACTGAGCGGCGATGGGTAGGCGGGGGAGGAGCCACCGTCAGGGTTCTGGGGGATGTGATGGGTGCAGGTCTAGCAACAGGTCTCGTCGTCAAGGGAGGGGAACGATCGAGGGTTGTAGTAGACGAATCAGCCTGCGCGATCGGCACCTTGGCAGCAGCTGTCGTGGAATTTGCAGCTAGCACCATCTGCTGCAACTGCTGGTTGACCAAACCAGGGCGTTGGTGGGTACGACGCCACTGCACCAGTGCAGTCACTGAAATTCCACAAAGATTCGGAATTCCCAAATCTTGAATCCGCTTCAGCAGTGGTTGATCATTCGCAACCAATACAACCAAGGCATCTAGCTGATGCTGGGACAAGCCATAAGCGCATTCCGCGATCGTCTGAGACAACCGTGCTCTACCGCTCAAGCTAACACCTTTGGGTGGTTGGAGCGCTGGATGAGTGGCGCTGGTAAGCGCTTCTTGCCAGCCACTGGCAGGGTAAAACCGGATAAACTCTCTTGCCGTTTGTTCCAGATCGACCTCACTGGCTCGGTTACAGAGATACTGCACTTCTTGCAACACGGCTTGAGGCACATAGCATTCTCCCAATCGTGAAAATTCTTGCCAGGCACGGGTTTTGCCAGCCATCAGCGCGCTGAGATCCAACACGAGCAAAACGGGGGGAGGAGCAACCATTCTATCCACCAATTCCCAGGCGACCAGCCAAGCTAGGGGTTAAAGGTAGCAGTGTAGCAACCATCAGAAAAAGTGCCAACAATCCCAGGGCAGCACGTGCATCGTCCGGTTCTGTGAGTTCGTTCAGGCTGGGACGTTCTAAATCTCGCTGTAAGAAGAGAATGACGATCGCCCAATATAGCGCCAGCGGATTCACCAAAGATGCCAGCCCCAGTAAGATCAGGGTTGCAATGCGCGTCCAACCCGCAATCCTGCGTCCGTAGATTGCCTGTACCACCCGTCCGCCATCCAACTGTCCCGCAGGCATGAGGTTGAGGGCATTGATCACTAATCCTACCCAACCAATTACAACCAAGGGATGCACATCCACGATCGGTTCATGTACAGCTGCCCCCATTACCACACGCGCCAGCGTCCCGACTAAGATTGATCCCTGGAAAAAAGGCGAAGGCACCTGGAACAAACTCCCTGGATGAGAGAGCAGCAACCCAAGCAATACCATGCCCAACGACAAGAGCCCCCCCACTGCCGGACCCGCAAAGGCAATGTCAAATAGCGCGGTGCGGTTCGGCAAAAGTGATTCGAAGCGAGTGAATGCGCCAAAAGAACCCAATTGCCAGGTTGGAATAAAAAATGGCGGGCTCAGGCGCACCTGGTATCGGTTGGCGAGGACTCGATGCCCAATTTCATGAGCTGCCAGCGTTGCCAAAATTCCTAGACTAATCGGCAGCGCTTCCTGAAAGCGACCCGGGGCAGTGAAGAAATCGAACCCTTGAAGTAATCCGCCAGTTTCCAAGCTGGCAGCGATCGTTGCCAGTAACAAAACTGCTGCAAATATCTTTTGCGGTAGTGTAGAAGGCTGAGGATCGCTGCTACTTGGCAGCACAATCATCACGGGCTTGGTATCCTGGTTTTCGACTAAAAAGAGGCGATAGCGATCGCCTAGTCGTTCCCGTAGACTTTCAGACAAACGCTGATAAATCAACTCGGGGTCTCCCCGCAAATTCCCCTTCAAAATCGCCCCCTCTTGGTAGGGAATCGCTTCTGTCACATAAAAAGTGTCAATGCCAAAAATCCCCCGAATTGCTGCCAAATCTTCGGCAGGAATCGGCACGATCTCCGGCTGCTCTGCCACAGTAGACTGCCCAGAAGCTTTTTCTGCGCCCAGGCTTTCGATCGAAGTAGGGTCAGAATTTGTCAAATCAGTCTGTTCAGAGGAATTGGCAGCTTTTGACAGCGACAGCTCTGCCCGTTCTTTCGCTGCGATTCGCAGCCGATTGCCGAGAAAAATGTAAATTCCAGTAGATGCAACAAAGAGAAATAGCACGCTCACCAGATTGAGATAAATTCCCGCGGTTGATAAACCAAAAAACAATAACCAGGGAATCATCAGGGCAACCGATTGCAACCAGGCAAGAATGCCTAATTTGCCAAACGGTTTAGCGCGGTAAAAGCCCCAGACCAAAATACCTAGTGCAGCCAACAGAACAAGCGCAGTAATCATCTCCCATCCTTATCTGAGACAGCGTCTGATTCAGGTCAACCAACAAGGCAACCTATGCAAACCTTATGTCAGAAGAGGGGCTGAACTCAACTGGTTGGTGGTAGAAACCGAATCGGAAAAATCCGGGCAATAAAATTATTGATTGAATGAAGGGGTAGCCTCCAGTGCTTTGGCAAGGCTAGGCTGGTCGCAAGCAATGATCAGCAGAGTCAGGAAGCCACCGAGGTAATCATGAGGCTGGACGATCGTTCAATCCCTTTTACCTCAAGCTTTTTGCGCAGGGTTCTGTGGATCTGGGTGCTTCATATCAATCTCTTCCTCTTATGCAAAATCGTAAGATCGGTGCAAAATCAATCCTGACGGATGACTGAGCGGTTGCCAATTCCAGCAAATCTACATCCCAAACTTCATCATGCACCTCCAATCCGTTCCAGTAGTTGATTTGAATGATTTCACTGCTGGTGATGAGTCTACTGTCCAGACGTTCGTACACACTATTGGAATCGCGCTAGAAGAAATTGGCTTTTTTACGATCGTAAATCATGGGATTGATGCAGAGCTGATTTTGCAAGCCTATGCCGTGGCAGAAGCTTTTTTTCATCTTCCTGAAGAGGTTAAGTTGCGTTACGAAAAACGCCAACTCAAGGGGCAACGAGGGTTTACCCGCTTTGGGCAAGAACATGCAAAAGACTCCGCCACCCCAGATCTGAAAGAATTTTGGCATTTAGGCAGAGATCTGCCGCTTCAGCATCCATTAGCAGCCAAATATCCGCCCAACTTGCATCCTTCAGAAGTTCCCGCTTTCCATCCGATTCTGGCGAAACTTTATACCCAGCTAGACCTCTGCGCTGCCCAGTTATTAGAAGCTTGTGCCCTGTACCTGAGTGAACCCCGTTCCTTATTGCGAGAAATGGTAAGAGATGGCGACTCTATCTTGCGCGTCATCCACTATCCACCTCTGCCCCTGGAAGGCGATCCTGACAGATTACGGGCTGCTCCTCATGAGGATATCAACCTGATCACGCTACTTTGCGAGGCGACTGCAGATGGGTTAGAACTGTTGCAACAAGACGGTAGCTGGTTATCGGTTCCTGTTTTGCCGGGGCAAATCATCGTAGACGGTGGAGATATGCTCCAGCAAATCACCAACGGTTTATTTAAAAGCACCACGCACCGGGTGGTCAATCCTAACAACGATCGCGATCGCCGCTTCTCCATGCCATTTTTTGCCCATCCGCGCCCTGAAATCGATCTCTCTCCATTACCCAAGTGTGTGGCGAGAACAGGGGGACAAGCCAAATTTCCAGCGATCTCTGCAGGCGAATACTTGACCCAGCGATTGCAGGAAATTGGGCTAGCCATTTAGACAGGATACTTATTTCAGTCATCCGAGAATAGTAGAGCGACTCGAACCTAATATTTTTTGGGGTATTCAACCTTTTTAAAAAAGCGAGAGGTGAATGTCCTTTCCTGAATATTCATTGATTATGAACAAGCAAGAGCTGGTAAGTATGTTGACCTAAGATAAGCATGTTCAGATCAGCGGTGACTGTGGATAATTTTTACTGGCTTGACCAGATTCAAACCAGCGATCGCGCGTTCGTCGGAGAGCAAGCATTTTATCTCAGTTCTCTCTTGCAGAAAGGATATCCAGTCATTCCTGGATTTGTCATTTCTGGTGAAGATTTTCGAGATTTTTTAGGGACGATTAACTGGCTCGATCCACTTTTTGCGGATTTGTCCAGTTCTTCTCTCTACATCGATATTGAGAATTCCCGCCAGTTACAGGAAATTGCCCGTCAAATTCGTCAGAGTATTCAGTCGGCACCCTTTTCGGACGAAAGGTTAGCCCAGATTGATACAGCTGTAAAATCGTTGCGATCGTCGGTGGTGATGTTGCGCCCCTCACTTTCGCTGCGATCGGGCATAGTCCGACGAAGTGTTCAGGTTCCAGGCTTTAACGAACTCAGGGGGCTGCTGGAAACTCAAATTTGTTGGAACGAACCTGAGAGCGTGGCTCAGTCTTTAAAAAATATTTGGTCAGAAATATTTAGAGCCAGAAATCTTTTCTACTGGCAACGATTGGGTATTCAGTTACAGACGATTAATTTAGCTGTTCTGGTGCAGCCTGCCTATCCCGCAATTTCAGCAGGAACCGTTCAGGTGCGCAACACCACGTTTACGATTCAGGCGAGTTGGGGATTGGGAGTTGCCCTCATGCGGGGTGAGGTTTCGCCGGATGTTTATCAAGTGCAAGCCGATAGTAGCACCGTGCTTTTGAAACAATTGGGCTATAAGACGCTTGCCTATCAAATTACAGAAGCTGCTCCAGCCCCTGCCCGTGTCGCAGAAGCCTGTATTCAGCCCTATTCGCTGAGTGAAGAGCAACAGCGACAATCGGCGCTGACCGAAACTCAGCTGCAAGCGTTGATTCAATTTACGCGCACCCTAGTGGCGGAATTAGGCAGCACCTTAGCATTTGAGTGGGTTTTGGATGTGGACAAAATATCAGCCAGCCCTCGGTTGCACCTCACTCAGATTGATCCTTTGTATTTGGCAGGACGCCGATCAGAAACGCAATCAAGAGCCCGATCGGGGACGAGCCGATTCCTGTCTGGCAGTAGTCAACAGTCCACCCTTTCTGCCGCAAGTACCCCTGAGATCCAAAAGCAGTTATTAGCGGGGACGTCCGTCGGGCGGGGCAGGGCGATCGCCACTGCAAAAGTGTTCACTAATCCCATCAAAATTCCGATTAATATCGCTTCCGGGGCAATTTTAGTGTTGCCCTTCGTCACACCAGACTGGCTACCTCTGATCAAGCGCTCGGCTGGAATCATTACCGAACAAGGAGGGATGACCAGTCATGGAGCTATTCTGGCAAGGGAATTGGGAATTCCAGCCATTGTGGGAGCCGTGAATGCCACCCAACTGATTCGCAATGGCGATCGGATTTTGCTTGATAGCGATCGCGGCGAAATTTCTCGGCTGGAACCGGCTCCCCCCGCCCCGCTCAATGCAGTTTCCGATCGAGAAATGGCTGATCAAACAGCGAATTATCTTCTCCCCATGGACACCACGCCCGCTGTTTCAGATCTCCCAATCACAGGCACTCAATTATTCGTAAATCTGAGCCAAATAGAATCCCTTGAGATTGCTGCAAAATACCCCCTGGATGGGGTGGGCTTGCTGCGTGCCGAACTCATGGCGATCAGTGCGTTAGACCAGCAACACCCTTCACTATGGCTCAAAAGGGGACAACAGGTAGAACTCGTTGATCGTCTAATCAACCACATTAGCCAATTTGCCAAAGCCTTTTTTCCGCAACCCGTTTTCTATCGCTCTTTCGATTTGCGGACTCATGAGTTTCAGGGGCTAGAGGGGGGAGATGCTCTGCCAGTGGAGACGAATCCTATGCTGGGTATGCGAGGCACCTTGAGTTATCAGCGCCATCCCGAACTCTTTGAGCTAGAATTGCTTGCTTTGGCACAAATTCATCAACAGGGGTATGACAATGTGCATCTGCTACTGCCTTTTGTCAGAACGGTTGAAGAATTTACCTTTTGTCGTCAGCGGGTGGAGCAGGCTGGATTATTGCACAACCATCACTTTCAGCTTTGGTTAATGGCAGAAGTGCCTTCTATGCTGTTGCTCTTACCAGATTACGTGAAAGCAGGCGCACAGGGAATCTCCATTGGTTCTAACGATCTCACCCAATTAATATTAGGGATCGATCGAGATCGACCACAAATGGCTCAGGGACTGGATGAACGCCATCCGGCTGTGTTACGAGCGATCGCCCATCTGATTCGCACCGCCAGACAATATCAGATTCCTTGCTCCATTTGTGGACAGGCACCCGCTCAATATCCAGAAATTATTGATCATCTGGTGCGATGGGGCATTTCTTCCATTTCGGTTGACCTGAATGCGGTCGAAAGCACCCACCGAGCGATCGCTCGTGCCGAGCAGCGTCTCCTCTTAGAACGCAATTGTGACCCACCCCGCGAAGAACTGAGTTAATTGCTAGACCCAGAGGTTTCAGGGGGCGGTGGCTGAAGGGGGAGACCACCTGGCTGCGTAGAGCTGGAGCCAGGGGCAGTGCTGGGCAGTGTATTGGGTGAAGCTCCCGGTAAACTCCCAGGGGAAGTGCTGGGATTCAACAAGCCTGGAGATTGTCCCGGATTGGTCGGAAACTGGTATTGTCCTGAATTAGATGGATTGCTTGAACCTGGAATACCCAAGGGATTCGCAGGATTAAATTGATTGGGAGCACCTGGTGTCAGCGGAGTTGTAGCGGCAGGATTGGGGTTGCCTGGCTGAACAGCTAACGCGACCCGATCGCCCCCGACCACCCGCATCAAATCCAATACCTGCACAACATCGTTATAAAGCGCTGACTGAGAAGCATTGAGCACCAACAGTCCATTCGGGTTATTGCGGTGGTACTCATCCAACAACAAATAAAGTTGATTGAGTCCCACTTGCTCCTTGTCAACATAAATCTGTCCACTGGGACTCAGTGTGACCACTAAAGTTTCTCGCATTTGAGAGACCCCCGTCTTCGCAGTCGGCAAATCTACATTGATGGATTGAGGACGAGTCAACTGCAACGCTGCCAGAATAAAGAACGTCAGAATGCAGAAAATTACATCAATCAAGGGGATGAGTTGAATCTGCACTTCTTCAGCGGGAGTATCTAGATGAATCTTCATACGGTTGTAGGATGAAAACGAGGAATCGATAGACAGGCGATTGTGCCTGATTCATCTGAAGACGCGAATTTAAGACAAAAAGCCATTTCAACGTCATGCACTGTAACCAGAACCCTAGCTGATGTCAGTTACTCCCGTCTCACCTGGCTTTACGCGCCCAGCATCCCTGGATGCGTCTGGTGAAGCCTGATCATGACCTGATAAAGACCATTTTTGTCGGTAAAGCAACTCCAGATCATTGCCCGCCTTCCGAAAGATTTTAATCTGGCTAAATAGGAAACTTTGAAAGAGGCGATAAAATGCCAGACTCATGATGGCAACAATTAATCCACTGGCAGTACTCACCAGGGCTTCACCGATGCCGGTGGTCACTCCTGCAGTTGAGGCGGTGCCAATATCGCTGAGGCGGATAGATTTGAGTGAAACAATCAACCCCAACACTGTACCCAATAATCCCAATAGGGGGGCAAGTGCAATCACGGCTTCCAAAACCTTGTCTCCCCGCCGCATTTCAGCCAGTTCTTCGTCGGCGGTGGACTCCAATGCTAACCGAAATAACTCTGGATCAGGCTTGTACAGTTGCAAAGGTGCATAAAGTAACCGTCCGATCGGTTGATCATTGGCTTGTCTTGCCACTTCAGTTGCAGCTTCCCAATCGCGTCGAGCCGTTTCCACCACACGAATAACGGTTTCTTTTTCTTTGGTCAAAATCTTAAACCAAAACCACAATCGCTCAATGATGGTGCTCAGCGACAGAATTGAGAGGATGAGCAGCGGAAACATGGCTATCCCGCCCGCTCGAAAAATGTCCGGAATATTCACTTTTGCTCTTTGAACCTCCCTAACTCTCTTACCTAAGCAGGAATTGCTTTTTAGAAATTGTCCTGCCATAGAAACTCAGAACTACACACTAAACACTGATTGCAAGTTTGCCAACCCAATTCCGCCTAGAGAGAGTCCTCATTTCTGGATGAACATGGGAACCTAAACGAATAGAAAGACTCCGTAAACATTCTTTCGACCTCTATAATACGCATCTTTCGCATCCTGATTCGGTTCTCAAGAGAAATCGGAGGGATATCCACACCAGCGCTTTGACAGGCACTTTGCGACCATAAGAATTGTAATCGGAGGGTATAACCATGAACTTCTCAGTCCAATCAATTTACAACTGGTATCGTACGACGCTTCGTAACCCCAAATATCGTTGGTGGATTATTATAGGTTCACTCGCCTATTTGCTTAGTCCGATCGATATTTCGCCAGACTTCATCCCCATCTTTGGCTGGATTGATGATGGCATTTTAATTACGCTCTTAGCCACTGAGGTTTCCCAATTGCTGATCGAGCGGGTCAAATTTCGTAAGCCAGACACTGCAACCGATCCTGCACCGGCGACCGATGAGACCGTTGAGGTAGACGCGATTTCGGTTAAGTAAATTGGATGGGCTGAGAGGGCATGCCTCTCGTTTACTGCGATTAAATTGAGACGATCGCTCCAGACCATTGGGGCGATCGTTGTTTTTGGGAAGTATCAGCGTTGCTTCTTGCAAATCTCAGAAGTCAGAAGCATCCAAAACGCTGAGTCCAGATACCAGGTCAAGCAGTTTACATTCCATCGACTCCAAAATCATGCAGAAGAAAATTGCCATCTTTGGCGGCACATTTAATCCCGTTCATTGGGGGCATTTGTTAATCGCTGAAACTGCTTTGCATCAATGTTCACTCGATCAAGTGCTTTGGGTGCCGACGTTCCACCCCCCTCACAAAACGGCTGCACTCCCCGCGTTTGAGCATCGCCTAACCATGGTGCAACGAGCGATCGCCGATCATCCCAATTTCGCTTGTTCTACCATTGAAGCTCAGCACTCAGGCACTTCCTATGCAATTGACACTCTTCAGGACTTACAAACTCAGCAACCAAACATTCGATGGTTCTGGATTGTGGGTCTGGATGCCTTTCAAACTTTACCGCGCTGGCACAACGCTCCAGAACTGATTGCCCAATGTGATTGGCTCGTTGCTCCCCGAATGAAGTCTCCTGCAAGTCAGGGACTGGGGGATGAGAGACTCCAACAAGGGGGCGATCAATTGGTGCGATCGCTTCCTCTGCGCTGGCAGATATTGCAGATGCCGCTCATGGAGATTTCTTCGAGTTTGGTGAGACAGCATTGTCGCGAGCGGCGATCAATTCGTTATCTTGTGCCGGAGACCGTCAGACATTACATTCTGACTCATCAACTTTATCAAACCTGATAGACTAATAAATTGCTTTCAGAGTTTAATATGAAACGATTCACAGCACAAAATAACAAAAATGAACTACCAATTTCAATAATTAAGGATAAATTTTTTTAATCAGATTGAGAGCGATCCCCAATAATTCAAAAAGGTACGAACGAAGTACATCCTAAGCATTTATACTTATTTGTATGTCATAGGTATGAGATTCAATCCGGATCAACCTTTGGGGTATGATCGGGTTCATTACGAGTAATTGACTGACCATTCCTTAGTAAGAAGCAGAGGGCAAGACGCAGTGATTAGAGTAGCAATTAATGGGTTTGGGCGCATCGGGCGCAACTTTATGCGTTGCTGGTTGACCAGGCAAAATAGCCAGATTGAAGTCGTCGCAATTAATGATACTTCTGATCCTCGAACCAACGCCCATCTGCTGCGGTATGACTCGATGTTAGGCAAGTTGACGAATGCCACAATCGAGGCGGATGAAAACACCATTACAGTTAATGGTCATACGATTAAGTGTACTTCCGATCGTAACCCAGAAAACCTGCCCTGGAAAGCCTGGGACATCGATCTCATTATTGAAGCAACGGGCGTTTTTATTAGCAAAGAAGGTGCAAGTAAGCACATCAATGCGGGAGCTAAGAAAGTCTTGATTACAGCGCCTGGCAAAAATGAGGATGGCACCTTTGTTGTCGGTGTCAATCATCAAGACTACGACCACAATATCCATCACATCATCAGTAACGCCAGTTGCACCACCAACTGCTTAGCCCCCGTTGCCAAAGTCATCAACGATAACTTCGGTATTATCAAAGGCACGATGACCACCACCCATAGCTACACCGGCGATCAGCGATTGCTGGATGCCAGTCATCGCGATCTGCGTCGGGCACGAGCAGCGGCGATTAACATCGTACCCACCTCTACAGGGGCGGCAAAAGCAGTTGCCCTGGTTCTGCCTGAACTCAAGGGCAAGTTGAACGGGATTGCTTTGCGGGTTCCCACGCCCAACGTCTCTATTGTTGACTTGGTCGTGAATGTGGAGAAGAGCACGATCGCCGAACAGGTGAATGAAGTCCTCAAGGCAGCTGCTGAAGGTTCCATGAAAGGGGTTTTGAAGTACTGCGACTTGCCTTTGGTTTCGAGTGACCATGCAGGAACGGATGAATCTTCGATCGTTGATGCTGACCTGACGATGGTAATGGGTGGCGACATGGTGAAAGTCGTTGCCTGGTATGACAACGAGTGGGGTTATAGCCAGCGCGTTGTTGACCTGGCTGAAATTGTTGCTCAGAAGTGGGTTGCATAGGGTTACTAAACTAACCTCTGGCTCGCGGCTCTGCTGTGTCTAAGCCAGCGCCAGCGCCTCGCACCCCATGTTCCATCGAGAAGCGAGGAACAAGTTAGGAATCTCAAAATACCAAACGATTTGTTAGAAGTGTTGAAAACCTCGATCGAGCATTAATTGCTGATCGAGGTTTTTGTCTTGGGAATCCACTAACCAAACTTCCTGATCGGTTGTAATGGTACCCACGATAGCGGCTGGCTTGCCTAACTGTTGCACTAGTTCTCTCGCTTCAGTCGGTGGTAAACAGAGCACCAACTCAAAATCTTCCCCTCCATATAGTGCCCAATTCAGCGCCTGGTCTGGAGAGAGCCATCGCTGAAAGGCTTCCGGCATGGGAATGCGATCGCGCTCAATTCTGGCACCCACGCTACTGGCTCGACAGATTTGCAGAACTGCGTCGGCAAGTCCATCACTACTATCCATCCCCGCAATTCGACTAGATGACAGAATTTTGAATAGCGGCAACACATCTAGACGAGGGTGGGGACGCTGATGGGCCTGGATCAAATCGTTTCGTGCTTCCAAACTCAGCGATTGTCCAGCTTCACGATACAACAACAGCTCTAGTCCGGCTCTAGAGGCACCATGCGCCCCCGTCACCAGAATCGCATCGCCGGGTTGAGCATTACCCCGCCGAATAGCACTATTGGGAGCGACTTCGCCCAAAGCGGTAATAGCAAGTGTGATCACCGCCGATCTACAGAGATCGCCGCCGACGATCGCTGCGCCATAGCGATTCAGACAGTGGGTCATGCCTTGATACACGCCTTCGACCCAGGCAACTGGCACCTCACCCGGTAGCGCCAAGCCCACAGTTATCCCCAGAGGCGTTGCACCCATCGCTGCTAGGTCAGAGAGATTCGCTGCCGCTGCTCGCCATCCCACATCGGTTGCTGTTGTGGTGCGATCGCTGAAATGAACCCCATCCACCAGCACATCTGACGTAACGACGAGCGATCGTCCAGGATGGGGAGTGAGCAGAGCTGCATCATCCCCAATAATGTCCACAGGACAAAACGACTGAACTAACCGCAGCAGCCCCTGTTCCCCCAGATCTTTAACTCGCAACGGCATTGCAGTTGGCTTGATAAGCAGTTCTGTCCATCATGATGCTCCCCTATCTGGACGCTCTAAAATCGTCCCCTCGTAGACTCAAATCGTTGCAATTTAGGAAACCGATAAAATGCATTGCCTTCCGCGTCAGCTTCTGGCAAAGCGCCAAAGGCTTGCGCCTGCGTATCGAGATACTGACGGGCAATCGGTGCGTCTACTCTTGCCGTTGCTGCTAATTGAATTAGAGAAATGCAACTATTTTGGGTTTCCAAAATGCGATAAAAAGCATTTTCGAGTCGCTGTTGTTGCTGGTTCGTTCGGATCAAATTGACGATCGACCAGAAGACCAAGCCTCCTAAACCTAACAATACAAGCCACTCTAAAACCACCATAAAACTGTCCTAACGATATTGGGATGAATTGAAACGAAGTTTCAATTCATCCGGCTGTTCTGAAACCATGCATCTTAAGCAGGCTGCACCAAGTTTTCTAACCCCTGTAGCACCTTGGCAGATGTAATCTGATCACCCTGCTTCAGCTTCTCTAGGACTTCCTTGCCTTCTGTCACATAACCAAAAACGGAATAGCGTCCATCCAACAGATTCAAGCCTGCTGGGGTTAGTTCTGGCTCAAACAAAAAGAAGAAAAACTGAGAAGAACCCCCATTCGGATCATCGCCCGGACGCGCCATGGCTAGCGCCCCAAATGCCGAGAAGGGCAGAACGGGCAGATCCTTATATCTGCCTGCATCTTCCAATGTAATGCCGTAGGTTGGTGCTTTATCGCCCTGCACTAGGACTTCTAGAGGAATGGCGCGATATTTTTGGGTGGCAGGATCAACAAAGCCCACCTCCGCCCCTGGCGGATCGCCCACCTGAAGCACATAGGATTCTTCGGCACGGGTAAAGGGCAAGCCATCATAAAAGCCGCGTTGTACCAGATCAACAAAGTTGCCAGCGGTGACGGGGGCACTGTAACCATCGACAACGACGGTCATATTGCCCTTATCGGTGGTGATGGCGATCGTTGCCCGTCCTTTCAATTGCGGTAGGTTGCTATAGTCTTCGGGGACGGCAAAGGGAAAATCTTGCACCATCGCTGTTTCCAATTGCCCCACCAGATCTAGCATTTTGCTGCGCTCGGCGGCAGTTTCTACTTTGTCTTTGGTCTCGATCGCTGCCTGCATGTGGGTCAACTCAGTTTGGAGTTGAGCAATGAGCGATTCTGCCTCCGTTTTGCGGGCATCGGGCACACTGGCAAGGAGCTGAGCTTGTCGACTCGTCAAGATGCGCTCGGCTTTTTTGACATCACTGGCAACTCCTCCCCAGCGTCGGTTTGCCCGCAGTTGGGTGGAAATATCCTCCAGACTTTTCTGCAAGTTCCGGACATCGGCATTATCAATGGGCAATGCATATCGGAGTAAGGCTTGGGGGTCGGTAATTGCATTCCCCGCAGGCAAGCTACTGGGACGATCGGAGGCAGCACTGAGTCCAATCGAAAACGTGATCAACACCAGCGCAACGCAAGTTGTTCTCAACCAACGGCTCAGCCAACGCCATGCAGAAAAAAGAGTAGAAGATTGTGGTTCGCTTACGTGAGGCATACATCCATCCTGCGTATTTTGAACTGACCGCAAAGTAGTGGCTCTGCGAATCGGATGAGTCCAGGGTTCTAATCTTTTATCTTGCCATAGGAGTGGTAGCCTGTTCTAAACCTGCCTCGCGCCTGCTTTGCCTGCTTCGACCACAAAAGATGCCAGCGTGCTCACGGTGCCATTGGGAGTCTGAACCGTGGAAACAGCGCGAAAATCGGATCGCCATTGCTGGGGCGTCAGATTGCAGATGACGTATCCCCGAAAAGCCCCATTGAAAAAATGGGTATGAGGATTGTTGGGTAGAGAGGCTTCTACCAGAGGAATATTGGCTTCAGCGAAATTGGAACTAATGGAGGTGCCTGCAAATTCCGTGGCGATCGGCTCAGAATTGGGGTCGTCGAAGTCTACTTTCAAGTCATACACCCAACTGGCATGGACATCACCCGAAATCACAATAGGATTGGCAGGTTTGCGATCGCTCAAAAACTGAAACAAACGATGACGCGCTGCCACATATCCATCCCACTGATCGAGATTGAAAACTTCATTGCCTTTGAGGCTGACCTTAAACTGAGCCATAACGACCTGCTGCGCCAGCACATTCCACTGAGCGGACGATCGACTCAGCCCATCAAACAGCCAGCGTTCTTGTGTGTGACCCATCAGGGTTGCCTCTGATGCAAAGGCTTCGGTACAACGGGGTTTTACTCCATCGCCACAGGGTTGATCGCTACGATATTGGCGCGTATCTAGCACATGCAGCGCAGCAAGATTACCAAAATAGAACCGCCGATAGAGTTGCAAATCGGCACCTTGAGGTGAGGACGATCGCCGCAAAGGCATGTGTTCGTAATAAGCCTGGTAGGCATTCGCGCGTCGCTGGGCAAACGTTGCCTGGTCACGTGGATTTTGAGTCGTCAGATTGGCGTAGTTATTGGCAACTTCGTGATCATCCCAGGTAACAATCCAGGCAAAGGCGGCATGGGCAGCTTGCAGATCCAGATCGGTTTTATAGAGCGCATAGCGATCGCGATATTGTTCCAAACTGATGCATTCTGAACCGTTGTGTTGTCGGGGGCGTCCTGGAGTGGCACCGCCTTCATAGATGTAATCACCCAGATGCACAACAAAATCGAGGTCTTGCTTTGCCATGTCCCGATAGGCGGTGTAGTAGCCATGTTCGTAGTTCTGACAAGAGGCAAAGGCGAAGCGCAGGCGATCAACGGGACTGTTGAGAACAGGTGCAGTGCGGGTGCGCCCAATTTGGCTCAGCTCAGAACCAACCCGAAACTGATACCAATACCAGCGATTCGGTTCTAACCCAGTCACTTCAACATGCACAGAGTGAGCGAATTGCGGCGTTGCCATGGCGGTGCCGCGCCGAATCACCTGGCGCATTGCAGCATCGGTTGCCACTTGCCACTGCACAGGCACAGCTTTTTGGGGCATACCGCCGCCTTGGAGAGGCGCAGGCGCCAGCCGCGTCCACAACACAAAGCCATCGGGCAAGGGATCGCCGGAAGCAACGCCTAAGGTAAATAAATGCTTGGGAGAAGCCGCTTGGACAAAGCGCGATCGGCTCATCTGAACAGTGACTAAAGCGGTTAAACCGAGCAACAAGTCGCGTCGTCCAATTTTGTGCCAGAACTGGAATTGAGAGTGGGTTTGTTCTTTTGCCATATGCCACACCCTTGATGAGTGAATTGTTTCAGCGTAGCAATGAAGGGTTAACAAGACGTTAGCAGGATATGGTTGAGGTGGCTTCAGGCGAAGAAGATCGGCATCATCCCAACTCTAACAGGAGGGCATTGTTTCCCTAGTTGCCAACACCAGCTCAACTTAGAATTTCTCTAGTTCTTAACTCAATTTGTGTTGATCCGGTGTAGGGGTGCGGCATTTGGTGGGAAATCTTGCTTAACCTGAAAATTGTTGTCCAAATGCTACGCCCTACAGGATTTGACAGCTCCAACACAAAATCCATCAGAAGCAGGAATTTCTCATCTCAGAGTCGTCATGGGAACAGTTCGTGATGGAATTGATTTGTTGACAAACCCCAAGCGCTAAACTGGCTCAGACAGCGATCGGCGATTTGAAATCACTTATTTCAAATCGCCGATTTCTAGCAGTGTCATCCTAAGCCTTACTGAGTATGAGATCCCCATCATTGCTAATTTGCCCAATTTGCATGGCTGCAACACTGGCATTGCAGCCTCAAAGCAGCATTCAATGGGCTGTAAGCTCAGCACACTCATTTCGGTTGCTTCCACGCCTGACAGATAAACGGGCCGATGCCTTGAACCAGCGGTTTGCGCCGACCGCCGTTTACCGACAGGAGTCGATTCAGGGATTTGCGATCTTGATCAATCCAGCAGTTTTTCAGCACCCAGCCGCTGCTAAAGAGGTGCGAAAAGAACTGAATTCACAGCTTTTAGCGATCGTGCAGGTTGTGCCTGCCAAGCCACTGTTGGCATTGCGAAAAGTCCGCATTTGGGTGGAGTGGGAAAAGCAAGCAACAGGAGCCGCTACCTTTCATCCCTCCGCAGAATGGCTTAAGCAGAATGGCGATAACCCTGATAAAGCTGGTTGTGTTGAAGTGTCGAATCTCCGAAACTTTGTGCGGTGGTCCCGGACTCAACAACCCTGGATGGTTTTACATGAACTGGCTCATGCGTATCATTACCGGGTGTTGGGCGATGGAGATGCAGGCATCGCAGCCGCTTACCAACACGCGATCGCTCAGAAGCTGTATGAGTCAGTGGATTACGTGGATGGTGACAAACGGAGAGCTTATGCACTCACCAATGCAAGGGAATATTTTGCCGAGTTGTCAGAGGCATATTTTGGCAAGAACGACTTTTATCCCTTCACCCGAGTTGAATTGAAACGCTATGATCCGGTTGGCTATCAGCTGATGGAAAGAGTCTGGGGCAAGCCGAGGATTGCTGATCTCGGGGACACAGGGACGATCGTCCGATCGGGTGTGAATTCGCACCAGTCAAGCCATCGCACTTGATCTTCATGAACAGCGAGAACATTCAGCCTGGAACTTTTTGCCATGCCAGTTTTGCCGCACCGACCATGCCTGCCTGGTTGCCCAATTCTGCCTGCAACAGTTGCAACCGCTGACGAGAACTGAATAGGACTCGGCGCTCAATTTCTGCCCGCATGGCTGGGAAAAAGAATTTAGCACTGGCGCTAATGCCACCGCCTAAGATCACCGCTTCTGGCGTCAATACATAAATCAGACTAGCTAACCCTGCGCCCAAGTCTCGTCCGTAGTGTTGCCAGAACTCCAGCGCCGCTGTATCCCCGTTCTCTGCCAATTGCCCCCACTCATGGGGTTCTCTGCCTGTAGACCGCCGAATTGCTTGAATAGAGGCATATTGCTCCAGGGAGCCGTCGTTCCCACTGTTGCACTGGGGACCTGCAGGGTTCAGGGTAATTAAGCCCAGTTCTCCGGCTGCGCCGTTGTGCCCCACAAATAGCTCACCATTGAGAAACACAGCCCCTCCAACTCCTGTGCCAAGGGTGAGCAAAATTAGATTACGAAAGGTTCGCCCTGCTCCCAGCCACACTTCCCCGATTCCAGCACAGTTGGCATCATTGGCGAGAATGACTGGGTTGCCAGTTTTTTCCTCTAGCCAATCTGCCAGCGGAATCTGATGCCAGTTCGATAAATTAATCGCGATGATGGCAATGCGTCCGGTGATATCGGCAGGACCTGGTAGCCCGATCCCGATCGCCTGTGCCTGATGATGCGGATCGAGTTGGGCGATCGCCGCCACAATCTGCGCCAACACGGCTTCAGGGGTTGCGGGTTGGGGTGTGGGTACACTCAGCGATTGCAAACAGGTTCCTGCTGCATCAAATCTACCCAGCTTAATCGCCGTTCCTCCCAAATCAATCCCCAGGACGTAGGGAGTTTGCCTGCCCGCGATCGCAGCAGGTTCAATCGTCCCTTTTGGTTCTTTACCCATATCGCTGTATCGAGACTCCAGACCATAGACTCTAAACAATCAAAGGTCGGCGTTGCTGAAAAGCAGAATGATTTGGAACGAATTCCAGTCATTCTGCATTATTTTGATCCCGTTGTTGAGCAACGCCAGCAAAGGTCTGCCGTCTAGAGGAAGGGGAATCTCTGCCTCCTCGTGTCCTACTAATCGGCAATGCTGAATGATTTCATAAATGTCTGAAAGTTTTTCTTGGCAGATTGAAAGGCGAGGGCTTTTTCGTCTAATACCGTTTTGGAAATTTCACCATCTTCAAACTGTTTTTGTGCCAGTTCAAACTCTAGCCGTTTAAGTTGGTAATCCTGCTGTCTAACCGTGCCTTCTACAGAACTCACCCAATTATGAAATCCCAGGGTTTGGGTTTCGGGATCGGTGTTGCCGACGGAGGCAATGGCTTTCATGTCACGGCTCAGATTGGTTAGCTGACGGAAGCTATCTAAGGCTTGGTTAATTTGTTGAATGCGTGACAGAGCATTGTTGAAGGAAAACCGCTGGGTTAGGGTTGTGCTGAGTGGCTCATCGGGATGAACCGGGTTGTCAGCCAGTGAAGCAACGAGACTCGAAGGTAACGCGGCTCCTGTTGGTGGCAGTGTTTCTGTTTCTGGACGAATTGACGCGATCGCAGCCGTCACCAATGTCAAAAAGGCTGCTGTTGTTAGGATGGATAATCTAGTCTTCATGTCCCCTCACAAAACCACCTTGTTTCACCATAGCTGTGACTACAGAGAAGGTTAAGAGGTTTCCGGTTGATTTGAAACAGCCAAATTGACTGGATGAACGGTGACTTCTTACATGCCCTTGCAGGCAAGGATTTCTTTGGCAGGCGTGCGATCGCCTGTGCAAGAAATGCGGCGAGGTCCTTCCAGAATCCGAATCGTAAATCCCAGACGCTCATAGAGGTCAATAATACGCTCGGTGGCTTGGTTAGAGAGGACGACCGGACCGCGATAGCGGGCGAGCCATTCGGCTAATCTGACTTGATCGTGCCAGGTAAAATTGTCCCGACTGTAGCGGGTAAACTCGACATCATACGGAGGATCGGCGTAGATAAAGTCGCCTGATTCGATCGGCAAATCACGAAAATCGCTGACTTTAAATGTCCAGTTTTTCAGGATGGAGACGTAGTCGAGAAAGTCTTGAGCATAGTTGATGACTTTATAGCGCCCAAAGGGGACGTTAAATAAACCTCGGCTGTTGAAGCGACATAGCCCATTAAATCCAGTGCGGTTGAGATAGTAGAAAAGTTGGGCGGCTTCAGCACTGACGGCAGCTTCGGTCAGGGCAAGTTCGTTGAAGCGATCGCGAAATTGATAGTAAGTTTGAGCATTATTTTCCAGCGGCAGGTCGATCCGTAATCCGTGCTGCAACCAGTGATAGAAGTTGATCAGATGCGGGTTGCGATCGCACAATAGCGCATAGCGAGGTTGCAAACCGAGTGCCACCGCCAAACTACCCACAAACGGCTCAACCAATCGGCGCCGAGTGTGGGGCTTCCAAAGTTCCCACAGAGTTGGCACCAGCCAGCGTTTGCCACCCGCCCATTTCAGGGCAGGACGTAAGAGGGGAGGAGGTGTTTGGAGTAGCGTCATTCTTCCTCCAACAACACCTGCACCCAGCGAGGGGGTTGCGGGATTGGCATTCCCAAACGCTCTAGGACGAGTTTGGCAGCGAGATGCACGACAAATAAATAAACTAAATTGTTGATAATAACCATGACTAGCGCGATCGCCTGTACCACTGGCAAACTGGGCTGAGCCAACAAACCCAAGCGCAGAAAGATCCATTCTGCTAGCTTGGTCACTTGCGTCGTGAGATACAACCAGAGGTCATCTCCCAACAAAAGGGACACCAGCCAGATGCGAAAGAAAAAGCCAAAGGTGCCGACGATCGTCCCCAAACCAATGGATAGTCCCCATCCAGCTCCTCGGCTCCACACCATGCCCAATAGCACCCCCATCAACCCATAAGGCATGAGAAATAAAACACTGCGGGTTGGACCCATCAATACGGTCAGCAATAATCCAGAAACGAGAGTTGCCATCCAGGCTGCCCGTTTACCGCGCCGCATATAGACCATGGCGATCGGGACAGGGAAAAAGATGCGTAATACCGGACCCATGGGGAAGTAGTAGTCCACCAGCCAGAGCAAGCCGGAGGTACTCGCCAGAAAGGCGGTTTCCACCATAATGATCGGATCGAGTGGATCAACCAGGCGCAAGGTGGATTGGGCAGAAAGGGCAGCATTCCCCCGATCGTGGTTGCCGATTTCTAGATTCTCAATCTCTGTCCAATCGGCTTCTGCTTCAGATGCAGCATTGTCTACATGTTCTGAAGTTGGGTTTTCAATGGCATCCGATTCGTCAGCTCTTTCATCTGGCGAATGAGATTCTTTTTTAGGAACCGAAGGCTCGGCTGGATCAAAATCGCTCATGCAGCTCGCAGGGAGACACCTATAGCCTCTACTCTAGCCGCTAAATACTGGGTTGAATCAGTGATTTCGTGGGCACTGAAATGGATCGCAATTTGTGGATTCGTGACGACTTGCAGGCTCATGGACTGAATCGGTGATATGATGTCCCCACCTAATCAGTTCTGATAAGAAACCACCATCAGAGGACAGATGCTTTGCTTTTCAAAGGCGAGAGCTTCTTTTCGGGGAAAGTACGGTGAGAGTCCGTCGCTGTCCCGCAACTGTAATGGATTTTAGATAGGCAATTGAGTTTGGCGATCCATACGGGGCAATCGAGCTAGAATTTTCTATCTAAAATCATTAAGCCAGGATGCCTGCTGATAAGGGAATGTCTTTGAGTTCTTCTGCGAGGTACAGAATGACCGCTCGAATTTTTTCAGATGCTCAGCAAAAAACCGTTCGCCTGACCCTGTCTAAGCCTATGCAGGCAGGTCTCTACATGTCACTTTGGGCGTTGATTCTCTGGACCGTTTATTTCACCACCTATCCGCCGATTCACGATCGCGTACACAGTTTGCGTCATCATACGGTAGCAATTTCCTGCCACTAAATTTTGATACTTGCTTAACGCAAAATTCTTTCCCTTAACCCATTCTTATCGATACAGGAGATGGAAGGGGAAAGTTATTTCATGGTGCAAATCTTAAGATGTCAAAACCCAAAGTTTTTGTCTGGATCAGTACCTTATGTCTGATCGGCAGCGTTTTATGGGGATCGATCGGATCGTCTCATCCTGCTGCATCGTCTCTTCGCCTAACGACTGACCCTGCGATCGCGCAACTCCTACCTTTCGAGGCGGAAGCCACAACGCCACCCTCGCCTGCAATGCTCAACCTACAAGCCATGGATGCAACGGGTGCTCCTTTGGCAAATGCCAAAATTCACCTGAAATTATTCACACCGCCCAAGACCCCTTGGTTCACCACTGATTTCCCAATCGTGGAGGGTACAACCTTGCTCGAACTGACCGCCACTGCTCCTACAGGTGGGATGCAGGTGCAGCAAATGTTACCCATCCGGGGGCACTATCAATTGCAAGCTGAGGTGACACCCCTGGTTGCCAATACGTTTCAGCCTTTTCAGCAAACTCTGACGCTGCTGATAGCTGAGCGTGGCGTGAAGTATCGCAATTTGGCGATTTTGGTTGCTTTGCTGTTATTGGTTGGTTTGGGTGGCGGCTGGGTGATTGGGGAACCCTCCACCACCGAAACTGGAGCGCTTGCCCCGCAACGAGTACGCCTGTTATTAAGTGGGGTCGTGATTTTTGCGATCGCCACGCTCTTATTCATTAGCATTAGTGCCGAAGTGGCTCATTCTCACACAGGTGGTCATTCGCATTCCCCTCATTCATCGCCTGGTCAAACGGCTCCAGATGTCATGCAAGTGCAGAATCTCAAACTGCATCTGGAGGGCAGCCCAACCACCCGAGTGGGCAACCTGGCAAACTTTCAGGTCGAGGTGACCGATGCCCAGACCCGTCAACCTGTCTCAGATGTGAACTTAAAGGTGCAAGTAAGTTCTCTTGAAGGAGAATGGACTGCTTTTGCCTATGCCGGTGTTCCCGATGCGACTGGACAACTGAAATGGCAACAACAGTTTTTTGATGGTGCGCCCCATCAAGTGCTGGTGGAAGTTTCTCCCCAGGCAACGTCTAAGCGACAGTTTCAGCCTTTCCAGGTCGCGCAGGTCGTAGAGGTGGAAGGGGTTGCGCCCCCGCTCGCTACACGATTGATCAGCTTACTGTATTTGACTAGCGTGGTAGCGATCGGAATGCTGGCCGGGGAGTGGTTGCGATCGCGATCGTTGCCCTGGCAAAGAGGATCAGCCTAGCCCTTTACTGTTTGGTTTTTGCCCACCAAATGAACCCAGCCATGCCCGCTAGAAGGGCGATTCCTGCCAAAGGTAGGATGGGAAACTCAACAGAAGATACAGTGGTTGCCACTGGCTGGGTCGCTGCTGCCACAGGTTGACTTGGTTGGGCTGGAGAGCGCGCAGGCGCACTGACAGTCGGCAAGGTTGCGGCAGGTGAGCTAACCGTGCCTGCCACCACAGTGACGTCATAGCTCAACTTAAAAGGTTTGAACGTCGCCTCCTCTGAGGATCGGGGTTTGCCACTCAGTTCCAGGGTATAAATTCCCGGTTTGGGAAACACAATCTCCGCACCGGGAATTTCCTGATATTGTTCAGCGGCGATCGGCTTGAGCGTCAACACGGGCAGTGGAGTGTGGGGCGCTGATTGAGGATAAACGGTTAGCTGACAATTGCATTGTTGAAAAGGAATCTGTGCACCCCCTACTTGGGTTAATAAAAACCATGCCTGGGCAGGTTGACCCGATCGAGGATTGTGGTGCGGTTCAATATGAAACGTGACGGCAACATCCTCCGCAGCTTTTACGGTATGGGCGGTGGCAGGTAAACCCCACAAGCTGAGCCACAGGAACAGCTCTAAACCACTACTTTGGTTGAATGGGTGGCGCATAGAATTTTTCTAATGAAAGAAGATACCAAAAACGGCGCGATCGCAATAATAAAACAATGCCAATAAACAAGCCTAAGAGTCCTGTATGAAGGTGGCTCTGCCAATCCCAGTTCAATCCGCCCCAAAAATAGCTATCAATCAAAATGATATGCAGTCCCACGAAGCCCAGCGCAGGCACACTGAGTAGATGAAGGGTTCGCCAGCCCGATCCCAACCATTGCACCCAACGATCGTGGCTGGTGAGCGCCGCTGGGGTGAGCAGAAGCAAGGCTAGAAACCCTGCCATCATGCCAATTTGGTGCGTTGGCACCATAAATAAAATTCCTCGCAAATTCCAGTCCAATGTGTGATCCAGGGTATGAGCGGTATGTGCCAGTGCTAACAAAAATGCGGCGACGCCTAACACCCGGCGATAGTGTAAGGGGGCTTGCCAGAAGCGACTGAGCGGACGAGCCAGCAGCGCGAATACTAGACAGCCTAAAGATGCGTAACCTGTAAAATCGACCATCTCACTGGTGCGAAACAGAATCAGCCCACCTATGGAGATCGTCACCCAACCCCCTGCTCGAAATAACTGACTGCGGCGATCGGCACTGAGCAGGGTTGCAGAAATCCCGACCCCAGTCATCACTGGCAACGTCCCCAAACCAAATGCCAACATGGTTGCGGCTCCCAGCCAAAGATTCCCAGTCTCAGCCGCCTTGATCTGAGCTGCATAGAGAAATCCGCAGGGAATTAATCCCCAAAAAATTCCTAATAGGGCAGGGGTCCACCAACGAGACTGAAGCGACAGTTGCACCATAATCCGGCTAAAGTGTTGATGCAGTTTTCCTTGCAATAGGGGATGCAGTAACGGAAAGCGGTATAACTTGCTGGGAGTAACTTGGACTACGCCAAACCACATCAATAAAATCCCTGTCAATAAACTAATGCTTTGCCGCAACCCGCTATCAATTCCTGCGAATTGTCCGCCAGCAATCAACACCGACCCCAGTGCCCCGATCGCGGCTCCTAATAAGCTATAACTCACCAGTCGTCCCAGGTTTAGCACCAAATGGAACCGCACCTGCTGCCACCGACTTGCCACCGCCGCACGCTGGGATGGTTGGGCTGGTGCGGCGAGGTCTAGCGAGGGTTCCGAAGCGGGTTTGGGCAAAACCTGTGCAGGCGAGGACCGATCGGACGCTTGGGGCAGAGACAAAGAAAACGCCACGGTTAAAGGTCCACACATACCGGCACAGTGACCAAAACTCCCCAAGAAGCCCAAGACCATCACTAGCAGCAGATCGACCACGTTGGGTTGTACTCCTTTTGCACGGGATGAGACATTTGTCTGTTTTTAGCGGTTCCTACTGGATGATGGGTAAGGTTTGGTCGGGGCGTGAGTCGCAAAGGATCGCCCACTCAAAACTTGCTCTTTCTCATCTTCTTTCCCATCATCCCGTTCGATCACTCGACAAGCTAATCATTTCCAATAATTCTGGCTGAAGAAATCCGACCGCTTCCGGCAAAAGTGGAGCAGACATTTGAATTATCACATCCTGAATGGCAAAGTTTTTTCGGAGAGAGGCTTGTAGGGATCTGAGCAGCCGATCGCGGTCTGCCCCCCCAGTCAGGTTTACATGTAAATGAGCACACAACACTTCCTGTCCCAGAGCAACTGTCCAGAGACGCAAGTCTGCAATCGATTGAATAGAGTCTTGCTGTTCGAGAAACGCTTGAATTTCAGACACTTTGGAGGGATCGGTGGGTTTTTCCAACAGAATTTGCAGGCTTTGCCCAATCAGTGGCAGGGTTCCTACCACAATTAAGCCTGCGACCACAAAACTGATGACACTATCTGCCCAAAGCCAGTGCTGCCAACTCACCGCGATCGCAGCCACAATAATTCCCAGCGAACTCAGCGCATCGGCGAGGACGTGAAGAAAAATGGCTTTCATGTTCAAATCATGCTCACTGTCTTGATGCAACATCCAGGCATTGAGGCTATTGATTCCTAACCCGATCGCTGCAGTGACTAACATAGGTAACCCAGCAATCTCTTCGGGGGGCGTTTGCCATGCCTGAATCGATTCCCAGCCAATCCAGCCTGCGATCGCGACTAACCCCAGTCCATTTAGCAACGCTGCCAGCACTTCTGCCCGCCGATAGCCGAAGGTAGCTTGTGCAGAGGCAGGTAGTCCGGCAAGCCAGGTGGCAAACAATGCCATCCCTACCATTAGCCCATCTGCCACAATATGCTCCATGTCGGCAAGCAGTGCCAAACTGTGACTCGAAATTCCGACTAATAACTCAGCTAAAGAAAAAATAGTAAGTAAAACCAGCACAATCCATAACGATCGAGTTTTATGGGAGTGCTCAGCAGGCACACAGCCACACTCAGCAGAGTGACGATGAAACATAGGGACAACGTTAGGGTGCAATCTTGATTATCTACCTTATCCAAAATTTCTTGGCGACGATCGCCGGCGACCCAAAGCTGGGCGATGCACTGAAAGAAAAAGGACGACTGGTAACAATTTCAGCTAAAATCCATTAGGTTTGTGGGTAACTTTTTGCTCATGGGAGACCAATTAGCCACACCTCACCGTTTTTTAGAGGCAGAGAAATAAGCTAATTCTGATAGTGTTCCAACGCAAAAGTTATTGCTGCAATGCACTGACCTCAACTGGAGGATGAATCGTGAAAGAGATTTTCATTAGCCTGGGCGTGATGTTGGTCTGTTGTCTGGTGCTACTGGTGGCTCAATTTTCTCCCAATCGGGATGCAGCCATTGCGGCTGAATTGCCCCAAACTGCAATCGAAATGGAAAACAACACCTTGCTTGCACAAAGTGCTGTCCCTTTTACTGAGACTAAATCAATGGATAACGCAAATTTAGCGAATAACGCAAAAGTGGTCAAAACGGCTTCCGGGCTGAAGTACGTTGAGATTGAGGCGGGCACAGGGGATAGCCCAACCACGGGACAAACGGTCAGCGTGCATTACACTGGCACCTTAGAAGACGGGACGAAATTTGACAGTTCTCGCGATCGAGGGCAGCCTTTCCAATTTCGGATTGGGGTTGGACAGGTGATAAAGGGTTGGGATGAAGGGGTTGGTAGTATGAAGGTGGGCGGTCGTCGGCAACTGATCATTCCTCCGGATCTAGGCTATGGTGCACGGGGAATTGGTCCTATTCCTCCCAATGCCACGCTCATTTTTGATGTGGAATTGCTGGGGATTAGTTAGCGCATTTGGGGAATAAAGTTTCCCGATCTAAAAAAGATGATGGACAGATGTCCATCATCTTTTTGATTTGCCCTTTTGTGAGCAACTCCTACCCTTCAGGCGCGAAGCCTTGCGACACATCGCTCAGTCTATTGTCCAGGTTGTTTTAAGTAGCTGGGCTAAATTAAAGATGTTTTTGGGGGTAGAGGGGATTAAAACCCCCTGCCTGGGGGCGCAGCCCCCAAACTCCTTTCTTCCAACTCATTAGGGCTACCTACTTAGTTGGCTGAACACTGCCTGAATTCCTTATTTTTAGCCCCGACTAGGAGCCGCCAGGTTACGAAAGCGGGCGTACTGAGGCTCAAACAAGAGTTTGACGGTGCCGGTCGGTCCATTGCGGTGTTTAGTGATGATGACTTCAGAAATTCCTCGATCGGGCGTATCCGGGTTGTAGTATTCATCGCGGTAGATCATCATAATCAAGTCCGCATCTTGCTCAATACTGCCGCTCTCTCGCAAATCGGACATCATGGGGCGCTTATTGGTACGCGATTCCACACCTCGACTCAACTGAGACAGCGCAATAATCGGGACGTTCAATTCGCGGGCAAGCCCCTTTAGCGATCGAGTAATTTTCGAGAGTTCTTGGACGCGGTTATCACTATTGCTGCTTTCCATCAATTGCAAATAGTCCACCAAGATGAGCCCCAATGCCCCGCCTTGCTCTGCCTGAAGCCGTCTGGCTTTCGATCTCATTTCGGTCACTGTAATGTTAGGGGTATCATCAATATAGATTCCCAGTTGAGACAAGTTGCTGATGGCATGTCCCAGAGGTTCCCATTCTTGCTGGCTGATCCGCCCTGCCCGCAGACGACCGCTTTCAATTTGGGCTTCGCTGGACAACAACCGCTGCACTAGTTGTTCTTTCGACATTTCCAGGCTAAAGACTGCCACAGGCAACTTATGAAAGGTGGCGATATTACGCGCTAAGCAGAGACAAAGCGCGGTTTTGCCCATGGACGGACGACCCGCCACGATAATTAAGTCCGATCGCTGAAAGCCCTGCGTCATCGCATCCATGTCGTAGAAGCCACAGGAGATCCCCGGCAATACCATCCCCAGCGATCGTTGCTCAATATCAGCAAAGGTATGCGTCAAAATATCCGAGGTTGCCATTAACCCTTGCTGGGGGCGATCTTGAGTAATGCTAAAAACCTTTTGTTCTGCCTGATCCAGCACCTTTTCCAGTTCTACCGATGCTTCATGTCCCAAATGAGAAATTTCGTTACCCACCCGGATTAATTTACGTCGCAGATATTTGTCCATGACCAGCGCTGCATACTGGTCAATATTCACCGCACTGACTGTGCGATCGACCAACTGTGCGAGCTTACTTTGCCCACCGACTTTTTCCAGTAAGCCACGATCGTGCAACCAGGTCGTAATACTCATCAAATCGGTCGCTCGCCCCTGGCTCTGTAACACCAGTGCAGCGCGATAGACTTCTTGATGGGCAGTCAGATAAAATGCTTCTGGACGAAGGGTATCAGCAACTCGCCCGATTGCCTCTGGATCGAGCAAAATTCCTCCCAAAATCGCCTCTTCTGCATCAATATTTTGGGGAGGAAGTCGGTCGGTAAAAGCCTGGAAGTTCAGTTCTTGAACCATAGCAAGGCATCTTTAGCAGATAAGGGTTAGTGTTAAGAAATCTCAGAGCGTCAATAAAACTATCTGTAGTGGATAGATTATCACTATAACTCTATGCATGGCGTACTAATTGTAGTGTACAGACACCGTCATCACTCTACATGCAGGACGATGATCTTCCAACCCGGTAATGCTTAAAGTTTTGTCACATGCTATATCGCGCTAGCATCCTGAAACGAGCTGATTGCCTGCGCCTGTTTCCAAACCCCGATTCTCTCGCTGCTGCCAACAAAAAACTCTGCAACAATTGTCGCAGAGTTCGCTTGTACTATCTACTAGGTTTACAGAATCTTTACGTCTGGCAAACTCGATGCCCCGTTCCCGTAGCATTTTTCTAAGCCGCAGTCACCTCGATTTCGACACTCGCGGAGACCTCAGGATGTAACTTGATCTCAGCTTGGTAGATGCCCAATTTGCGGATTTCAGGCAGGGTAATGCCGCGTCGATCGACTTCCTGACCTGTCGCTTTTTGAATCACCTCGGCAACATCCTGGTGAGTCACGGTGCCAAACAGAACATTTTCTTCACCGGCTTGCATCGCGATGGCATAGCGACTGACTTTTTCCAACGCAGCTTTAATCGTGAGAGATTTTTCTTTCTCTTCTTGCAAGCGCTGCTGCTCGATGGCTCTACGTCGCGCGACCTGTTTCAAGATGCCAGGAGAGGTGGGCACTGCCAGCCCTTGGGGGATCAAATAATTACGAGCATAGCCGGGAGCGACATCAACCAGGTCACCAGTTTTCCCCAGTTTGCTAACATCTCGATTGAGAACTAATTGAATGCGTTTCGCCATGATATTTCCTATCGTCAACTGCGCGCTGAGTGGTCTGTCAAGATTGCTTCAAGGGGTTCAAACCCTTTAAACCTTCCTCAAAACCAGGTTTTTGTCGATTTGAGGGCTGCCCCAAACCTGATCCTGACGGACTACTAACCCAAGTAAGCAGTAATCCTTTCGGGAAGAGGAGACTCTAAAAATGTAGAGCACTATATATTACCGAAAAGACAGGTACGATCGCAACCTAAAATTCGGCAATCTTGAAAAGTCTCCAGATGCTCCAGAAAATTGACTGTAAGGGATAGAAGCGCCGGATTGTGATCACTTTTTATAGCAGCAACCCAATGAGGAGTCACCAGGTCAGGGGTATGAGAAAACTAATCTTTCATCAACATGGACTTGGAGTAATGGTCTTAGTCCTGACAGGTTGTTTAGCCAGTTGCACGTCCTTATCCTCCTCCCCGACGGTTTCGCCTTCGCCAACCTCGAGTCAGAATGCCGCTGCCGACGCGCCCGCCAAAATCACGGAGATTCAGCAACAACCCGTGTTGGTCCGGCAGCTCAGGGCAAAACAAGAAGTTCCTGCTACGGCAGGGATGGCACTCCAAGTGGGCGAAGTGATTCGAACCCAAGGTAAAGCGAGAGCCCAAATTGATCTGAAAAATGGTCTGGCTTTTCGGATTGGGGGCGATTCAGTATTGACCTTACAGCCTTCTAACCAACTCAATCTGCAATCGGGTGAGATGATTACCTGGGTACAACCCGGTCAAAAGGTGCCGACAGAAATTGTTACGCCGACTGCGATCGCGGGAATTCGTGGAACTACTGTTTTTGTGAAAATCCCGCCCAAAGGCTCCAAAGAAGGGACGCTATTTTTTGCCTGGGAAGGGACTGTTTCTGTGCATTTACCGAACCAGAAAGAAGAAATTTTCTTGAAAACTGGGGAAGAAGTTCGGATTCGACCGGGAGAACGCAATCTTCAAAAAATTCGTCAGCGTATTTATCGACTCAAACCAGCGGAATGGAAAGCAAAGATACGTCAGGATAAATTGCTCCATGGCTTCAATCACCGCTTGCCAACTCTGGACATTATTGAAAAAATTGCCCCTGGCAAGTCGGCTTCTAAGCACCCGCCTGTCCCCTAAATTGAATGCCCCCTGTCTACTCAACTGAAATCCCCAGAATCTGCATGACTCTGGGGATTTGACTTTTACAAGGAAGTTGGACTGCGCTCGATCGCAGCAAAACTGAGTCCCTAAGTTCCTTTAAAAGATGCCTAAAAGAATGATAAAGGTAAGCATTAACCTTGTTACCACCCCCAACTGCCGGGTTCTCCCTTAAACGGACCGACGATATCGCGTGTAATCCACCCTCCATAAAAATTGCCGGGCTGAGGTTGCACTTTCTCCCCATCGACATAGCAAACATCCATAGGGCGAGGGTAAAAAGCGACGTAGTTTTTAATTGCAGCGAAGGCGGGAGTCGGTTCAGGGTAATACCAGGCGACTTCTTCGGCTTGCTGATTGCCAACCTTGAGACTGTAGTACGCTCCCTGCCCTTTCCATTCGCAGTAGGTGGTTTCTGGGCTGGGGATCAAATACTGTTGTTGAATATCTTCTGGAGGAATATAATAGACGGGAGGATGACTGGTCTCTAGTACACGCTTAGCCCGGCGAGTATCGGCAATGGTCTCCCCATTAAAAATGATTTGGATGTGCTTGGTAGAATCTTCAAGACGGGGTGGACGGGGATAGTTCCAGACAGATTCTTGTCCGGTTTGAGGGGCGATCGGTTGAGGTCTCACAGCACTGGCTCCTTAGAAATAAAGTTCTTTCTGGAATGGGTGGGGGAATGGTGTGAAGGAATTTTTGACATTTTGGTAAAGCAACGTCAAAAATAAAGGGGATTGTTGTAGACTTGTTTTTCTACATTGGGATCTTAAGTTCTTGGCTTTTGCGCACGCTTTTTTGGGACACCTTATGCTATTGGTTTCTCTCTGTTGAAAATTGTTTTGAAATCATGGATGAATAATGCGCTCAAATCTGTTGTCCGTATGGCTAGAACATGACTTAGCATACTACGACGATCGAAGATCTCGGTTTCACCTGAGTTCATCCTCTGGTAAGAAACGCTAAAGTAGAGCGTTACTCCATTAGGGGTCGAGCTTTTGATTTTCAGGTTTGGTGAGACAGAACCAAAGCACCTGATTGGTTGGGTCGATGGACCTGCTGTAGAGTAGCTCAATAACGATATCCTGGCATTTTTGGGGTACTGTATGTCTACCGCGAGTGGCGCTGTTGATGCTCAGCCTGGTGAAAATCCCGCTGCTGAGTCGCGCATTAATGATGTCTTTATTTCCTATTCCCGACGGGACAAGGAATTTGTACAGAGGTTAGATCACGATCTCAGGAAACTGGGGCGTGATCCCTGGGTTGATTGGGATGACATCAAACCTTCGGAAGATTGGTGGCAGGCGATCGAAGCAGGGATTGAGGGTGCGGACACGTTCATCTTCATTATCAGTCCTGATTCGGTGAGTTCCAAGGTCTGTAGGGAAGAAATTGAACATGCCCTGAAAAACAGTAAACGCCTGATCCCTGTTTTTCTGCGGGAAGGATTTGATATGCAGGAGGTCCATCCTGCAATTAGTGCCCACAACTGGATCTTTTGTCGATCGACGGATGACTACCAGACCGCGTTTCAGACCCTGCTGACGGCGATCGATTCTGACTTGATCCACGCCAAGACACATACGCGCCTGTTGTTGCGGGCAAATGAGTGGAACAAAAAAAATCGCAATGATAGCTTCCTGTTACACGGCACTGATCTAGAAGAGGCAGAACAGTGGAGTGTTGAAGGGACAAAGAAAGAACCCAAAATCAATGAACTACAGGCGGAGTATATTAATGCCAGCCGCAAAGCTGAAACTGAACTGCACAAAAATCGGATTAAGCTCCAAAGATTTGCCTTGACTGGCATCAGTGTGGCGTTGCTGGCGACGATCGGGTTAGGGTTAGCTGCTTTCCAACAATGGAAACGAGCAGAAGTTGTGCAAGAAGGGCAAATCAATGCATTGAGTCGTTATTCCACTGCCCTATTTCACAGCGATCACGAGTTTGATGCCCTGATTGAAGCGATTCGAGCTGGCAAACAAATGAAAGCCCAGTTGACCTGGATGAAATCTGAAACTCGCAACCGTGTGACTTCAGCATTGCTGGATGCTTTTTATGGCGTGAAAGAGCGCAATCGCCTGATCGGCCACAAAGATTGGGTGACGGATGTCAGCTTTAGTCCCGATGCTAAAACCGTTGCCACTGCCAGTGCAGACGGCACAGTTTGTCTATGGAATTTATTGGGGAAAAGATTGGCAGTGCTGCAAGGACATGAAGATTATGTCACCAGTGTCAGCTTTAGTCCTGATGGTAAAACCCTGGCTTCGGCAAGCCGAGATAAAACTGTGAGAATTTGGAGCCTGACAGGTAAGCCCCTCAAGGTTCTCAAAGGACATGAAGGCAGGGTGAACACCGTCAGCTTTAGTCCTGATGGCAAGACCTTAGCTTCCGGGAGTGATGATCAGTCGATTCGGCTGTGGGATCTGCCTTCTTATAAAGAATTGCCTAACTTAATTGGACATACCGGACCTGTCAACAGCGTCAGTTTTAGCCCCGATAGCAAGACTCTGGCTTCGGGTAGCGATGACGGTACGGTAATCATCTGGGATATGTTTTTTGAGAAGCCATCGGTGAATCTAACCGGGCACGAAGGTAAAGTTTATCGGGTGCAGTTTAGTCCGGATGGACAAACGATCGCATCGGCGAGTGCTGACGGGACCATCAAGCTCTGGAACCGCTTTGGTGAACCTCTGCGCACTTTCGTTGGGCATAAAGATGAGGTCAATAGCATCCAATTCAGTCCCGATGGTCAGACGCTACTTTCCGGCAGTTCTGATAAGACAATCAAATTCTGGAACCTCTCTGGCAAAGCTTTTCAAACGTTTAAGGGACATGATGATGCGGTTTTTAGTGCAGTCTTTAGTCCGGATGGGCAAAGTATTGCCTCTGCCAGCGCCGATCGCACGGTTAAATTGTGGAATCCCCCACTTCAGGTCTCCCAAGTTTTGAGTGGGCATAAGCGGGAAGTGACCAGTGTGAGCTTTAGCCCAGATCAGAAACTAGTGGCGACCGCGGGCGACGATGGGATTGCCAAACTCTGGGATCAAAACGGCAAATTATTGCAAACCGTTGTGGCGCACCCTGGATGGATTCGCCAGATCACCTTTAGCCCTAATGGCAAAACCTTTGCGACGGCAGGACCAGACGGTTCTGCCAAACTCTGGGATCTGAATGGAAAACTAATCCAGACTTTTTTGGGCCATGAGAAGAATGTGAATAGTGTGGCTTTTAGTCCGGATGGTAAAACTGTAGCAACCGCAGGAGAAGACACGGTTGCCAAACTTTGGGATTTGGAAGGGCGGGTGATTCAGATTTTGGTAGGACACCAAAGCGGAGTACAACGGATTAAATTCAGCCCTGATGGACAGACGATCGCCACAGCAAGCAAAGATAAAACGGTAATTTTGTGGAACCGTAAGGGCAAAATTTTGCACACCTTGAAGGAGCATGGAGATTGGGTCAACGATGTGAGTTTTAGCCCAGACGGCAAAAAATTAGTCACCGCCAGCACGGATGGACGCATTCGCGTTTGGAGCAGTACAGGTAAATTGTTATCAACCCTGCCGCAACAGAATAATGAGGCAATTAGTGCCAGCTTTAGCCCAGATGGTCAACTGATTGCTACAACGAACGCCAGCTATGGAATTGATTCGGATAGTGCGGTGAAAATCTGGGATATTTCGGGGCAGCTTTTGCAAACGTTAAAAGGGCACAATGCCGAAATTTCTCAGGTCAGTTTTAGTCCGGATGGCAAGATGATTGCCACTGCGAGTGCTGACCAGACAGCGATGATTTGGAAGCTAACGATCGATCGATTAGATAACCAACGCATCCGCAATTTATCTTTGAATGAGTTACTGAACCGAGGGTGTCTGTGGGTAGACAATTATCTGCACTCCAGTCCAGATGTTGAAGACGGAGATCGCACACTCTGTGAAGGTATCATCCAGCACAAGGAAACCCCTCATTAAACTCGTTGGAAGGGATTATGCTCCCCATCCACTTCTAGAATGCGGCGAATGCAAGTGACTCGATCGGGATATTCGGTCTCACTCAAGCTGGGGTTGGCAGTGTCTAAATCGATCGACTCAGCCAAATCGATCCACGATTTACATCCGCCATATTTTGGTTGATAGGGAATAATGCATTGTTGCCGAAGTCGATAAGTTCGCAACAACAGAACATAGAGAGGAGAATCCGGTTGCCACTGTAAGCGTTCGGTGACAAAGTCCAAAGTCCAGATGTGGTAAGGCAAGAGAGCCAAAACGCGATCGCGCTCCAACACGCGAAAAACGTGGGTAATTTCTGCCCAGACAATAATCCTGACCGCAGGTGGGTGCCAGCCCGAAGGCACAGGCTCGACCCGATGAGCATACTCTGCCTTCAGCAAATGGGGTTGCTGATGTTCATAGGTAGGATAAAGGAGAACCTGGCGATGGGCAACACTGAAGGACTTTCCCCGTTCCCGAATGCCGCCTTTTCGTAGCAGCAGAATGGTTTTGCCCTGCTCCAGCGCATCGACTGCCACTGCCCATTCTTTCAAAGCATGAGTGGTCATTGAATTGTTAATGGATGTAGTTGAAATTGGGCAATGAAGAAAACTTGATTTTAGTCTGGTAAGTAATTGATTGGGCTGAAATTGAACCGAAAAGTTTTCGATTTGAGCCAGGAATATTTTTAATTGCCCACTCAAAGGTTTTGAAAGGATACAACCGATGCATTTGAACGAACTACTGACACTGATTGGGTTGCTGATGCCCGGTATTTTACTCTCGGCGTTGATTATGGGTGCTTTGGCGGCAGGTGGTTAAAACAACCTCTCAGGAGTAGAGATTCTCAGGGTTGGAAAATTCTGCCAATTTTGCCCGATCGTTGCCCCTGGTTTTGAGATGAAATAGGGATGGGCAACGCAAGCTGAATTGAGAGCGCATCATGACCAATCCCCCCACTTACCGCATCGAAAAGGATTCTATGGGCGAACGCCAGATTCCTGCTGATGCCTACTACGGAATCCAGACCTTACGAGCAACCGAAAATTTCCCCATCAGTGGATTGAAGCCCCTCTCCACGTATGTGGATGCTTGTGTATTGATCAAAAAAGCCGCTGCGATCGCTAATACGGAGTTGGCATGCATCCGTCCAGACATCGGACAGGCAATTGTCTGGGCAGCCGATGAGGTACTTGCGGGGCAGTGGCGTGATCAGTTTGTGGTGGATGTGTATCAGGCGGGAGCGGGGACTTCGCACCACATGAATGTCAATGAGGTGCTGGCAAATCGGGCATTGGAAATTTTGGGGGAGGAGAAGGGGAACTACTCGCGCATCAATCCCAACGATCATGTGAACTATGGACAGTCCACCAATGATGTGATCCCGACTGCAATTCGGATTGGGGGATTACTGGCACTGGAGCGGACGTTGTATCCGGCGTTGTCGGAGGCGATTGCTGCCTTGGATAATAAAGCGACCGAGTTTCAGGATGTGATTCGATCGGGCAGAACGCATTTGCAAGATGCGGTGCCTGTGCGCTTGGGCGAGAATTTTCGGGCTTGGGCACAAATTCTCACCGATCACCTGATTCGGATTGAAGCAGCGGCTCAAGACCTGATGATTTTGGGGATCGGTGGTAGTGCTGCGGGGACTGGACTCAACACCCATCCCCGCTATCGCTTTCGGGTGACTGAGGTTCTTGCTGAATTGATCGACCAACCGCTAAAACCTGCTCCTCACCTGATGGCGGCAATGCAGAGTATGGCTCCTTTTGTGAATGTGTCGGGTGCGATGCGGAATCTGGCGCAAGACCTGGCAAAAATCTCTCATGATTTGCGCTTACTCGATTCGGGTCCTAAAACTGGATTCAAAGAAATTCAATTGCCACCCGTGCAACCGGGATCATCGATTATGCCGGGTAAATACAACCCGGTCATGGCAGAAATGACCTCAATGGTCTGTTTTCAGGTGATGGGATACGATGCCGCGATCGCCCTAGCAGCCCAAGCAGGGCAACTGGAGCTGAATGTGATGATGCCCTTAATTGCCTACGACTTGATTCAGAGCATCGAGATTTTGGGCAGAACGATCGCGGCGCTGACCGATCGTTGCCTGAAAAATATCACTGCCAATCGCGATCGCTGTTTGGACTATGCCGAAGGCAGCCTCTCGCTGGTGACGGCACTGAATACTCACATCGGTTATTTGAATGCCGCCGCCGTTGCCAAAGCCTCGTTGGAAACGGGCAAATCGCTGCGACAAATAGTGCTAGAACAAGGCTTATTGAGCGAAGCAGAATTAGCAGAAATTTTAAATCTGGAGAAAATGAGTCAAATGCCAGAGGATTAGAATCGCTTGCTGCAAACTCCGAAATAGTTTTTGAGATCTCCGAAACAGTTTATGAAGAGTCTGAAATAGTTTTCTGGTGACGAAGCTTCAGCTTCCTTCACATCATTGGGAAGCTGGAGCTTCTCAACAGAAATTCCCAAGCCAGAGCTTGGGAAATAGTTAAGTTTGAGTTTTTTCTAGCTTAAAACCGTTTGCTGCGAACTCCGAAAGAGTTTTTGAGGTCTCCGAAAGAGTTGTTGAGGTCTCTGAAAGAGTTGTTGATACCAATTTGATTTGTGTTTGCGACAGATCTAGATCCCCCCTAGCCCCCGCGCTAATGCGCTGCTGCGCTAGAAAAAAGGGAGGCAACCCAAGCCAGTCTTGAAGTCCCCCTTTTTAAGGTAGGGTTGATTCTCTAGATGAAGGAAAGAAGGGTTGGCAGGTCATGCTTGAATAGGCGCATGGCTTTGGTAATCGAGGAATGTCCTGCTTTGCGAAACAGTGAAATTGCCCAAGAGCGCAGGAG
>JAESFS010000059.1_pt1 | contig 109308 bp, 100 predicted proteins | sample 9269441 | NCBI WGS metagenome assembly JAESFS01 (sample SAMN14502548, study PRJNA617105) | algae metagenome | isolation source: Scytolyngbya sp. HA4215-MV1 and co-occurring heterotrophs from sample from... | place: USA: Laie Falls, Oahu, Hawaii | collected 2010-08-22
CGCCAGCCTCGCATCCCACCCACTTCCGTGAACGAAACACTCAAAGCCCTCTCCACCTCCGTCAGAAGCAAGCGTCTTAACGCTACTTCTTAACTTCCATGAAAAACCGATGCGGTTTTGAAACAACGAAGCCGGCTCACCCGATCCAGAAGCCTTCGCTTCCAAATCAGGCACCCACTCAAGGGGAACCGAAACCAACCCGGCGCCTTTCCCAACCCCCGCAGCGTCTCCGCTTCAGGACCAGTCGGCGAGGCGCCTCGTCGGTGAGGGGCTATCTATGGGCTCGACACGGAACTGTAAAGCCCGCTGTCATGCAATAGACGCATACCACCTCACCGACCTACCCCTGGTTGACGCATAAAGCCCTGGTTTCAGGCCGCTTCCCGCGCCTCCGCCACGCCGGAAGAAAACGTCAGACCGTCAGAATCAGCCCCCAAACGGACGATATCGCCATCATGGACGCTGCCTTCCAGCAGCATGGTGGCGAGATGATCCTGCACGGAGCGCTGAATCACCCGCTTCAGAGGCCGCGCGCCATAGACCGGGTCGTATCCGGCCTCGCCCAGCCAATCCAGCGCCGCCGGATCGACCTCGAGCGTGATCTGCCGCGCTTCCAGCAGGGACCGCAGCCGCGTCAGCTGAATGTTCACGATGGCCGCCATGTTCTCCCGCGCCAGGCGGCCGAACAGCACGACCTCGTCCAGGCGATTGAGGAATTCCGGCCGGAAACGCTCGCGCACCGCCCGCATCACCGCGGGGCGCGCCTCGTCCACATCCGCTCCATCGGGCAATTCCGACAGCGCCTGCGAACCCAGATTCGACGTCAACACGATGATGCAATTGCGGAAATCGACCGTCCGCCCCTGCCCATCCGTCAACCGCCCGTCATCGAGCACCTGCAGCAGCACGTTGAAGACGTCATCATGCGCCTTCTCCACCTCGTCGAAGAGAATGACCTGGTAGGGGCGGCGGCGGATCGCCTCGGTCAGCGTGCCGCCCTCCTCGTAGCCGACATAGCCCGGGGGCGCGCCGATCAGGCGGGAGACGGCGTGCTTCTCCATGAATTCGCTCATGTCGATGCGCGTCATCGCCCGCTCATCATCGAAGAGATAGGCGGCGAGGGATTTCACCAGTTCGGTCTTGCCCACACCGGTCGGCCCCAGGAACAGGAACGAGCCGATCGGCCGGTTCGGATCCTGCAGACCGGCGCGCGCCCGACGCACCGCCTTACTGACGGCTTCCAACGCCTCCTGCTGGCCGACGACGCGGCGGCGCAGCTCATCCTCCATGCGGAGAAGCTTCTGGCGTTCGCCCTCCAGCATCTTCTCCACGGGAATGCCCGTCCAGCGGCTGACCACGGCGGCGATGCCCTCCTCGGTCACCGCCTGATTGACCAGCTTGCCCTCGCCCTTCGCGGCCTCGGCCAGCTCCTTCTCCAGGCCGGGGATGACGGAGTAGCGAAGTTCGGCGGCCCGGTTCAGGTCGCCCTTGCGCTCAGCCAGCTCCTGCTCGGTGCGGGCATGGTCCAGCTTTTCCTTGATTTGCTGGCTCTCCACCACGCGGCCCTTCTCGGCCGCCCAGTCGGTGGTCATTTCGCCGGATTTTTCTTCCAGCTCCGCCAGCTCCTTCTCGAGCTTCAGCAGGCGGTCGCGGCTGCCGGCGTCCTCCTCCTTCTGCAGCGCAGCGCGCTCGATCTTCAGCTGCAACACGCGGCGGTCCAGCTCATCCAGCTCCTCGGGCTTGCTGTCGACCTGCATGCGCAGGCGCGACGCCGCCTCGTCGATCAGGTCGATCGCCTTGTCGGGTAGGAAACGGTCAGTGATGTAGCGGTTGCTCAGGGTCGCGGCAGCGACAAGGGCATTATCGGCGATGCGCACGCCATGGTGCAGCTCATATTTTTCCTTGATGCCGCGCAGGATGCTCACGGTATCGGCGACGCTGGGCTCGCCCACGAAGACGGGCTGGAAACGCCGCGCCAGCGCCGCGTCCTTCTCCACGTGTTTCCGATACTCGGCCAAGGTGGTCGCGCCGATGCAGTGCAGTTCGCCCCGCGCCAGGGCGGGCTTCAGCAGGTTGGACGCATCCATCGCGCCATCCGCCTTGCCCGCGCCCACCAGCGTGTGCATTTCGTCGATGAACAGGATGACCTGGCCGGCCGCATCCTCCACCTCCTTCAGCACGCCCTTCAGCCGTTCCTCGAACTCGCCGCGATATTTCGCGCCGGCGACCATGGCGCCGAGGTCGAGCGACATCACCCGCTTGCGCGCCAATGCCTCGGGCACGTCGCCGCGGATGATGCGAAGGGCGAGGCCCTCCACGATCGCGGTCTTGCCCACGCCAGGCTCGCCAATCAGGACGGGGTTATTCTTGGTGCGCCGGGCCAGGACCTGGATGGTGCGGCGGATTTCCTCGTCACGGCCGATCACCGGGTCGAGTTTTCCCGCCCGCGCCAGCTCGGTGATGTCCTTCGCGTATTTCGTCAGCGCGTCGAAGCTGTCCTCGGCGCCGGCGCTCTCGACCTTGCGGCCGCGGCGCATCTCGGCGATCGCGGCCTCCAGCGCAGCGGGCACCAGGCCCGCGGCGCGCAGCGCCCGTCCGGCGGGGGTGTCGCTGGTGGCGAGTGCGAGCAAAACGCGGTCCTGCGCCACATAACTGTCGCCGGCCTTCTTGGCCGCCTGCTCGGCGGCGTCGAGCACCCGCACGAGCTCGGTCGAGACCTGCGGCTGGCCGGCGCCGCCGCCCTGCACAGCGGGGATGCGCTTGAGCTCGGCATCGACGGCGACGAGCACGGGCGTGGGGTCCGCCTTGGCGGCGCGGATCAGGCCCGCGGCCGCACCTTGCGGGTCGTCCAGCATGGCCTTGAGCAGATGCTCGGGCGTGATGCGCTGATGGTATTCGCGGATGGCGATGGTGCCGGCGGCTTGCAGAAATCCGCGCGCACGCTCGGTGAATTGTTCGATGTCCATGGTCTGTCCCTTTCCAGGCAACCGCCCCACCGGTCCCTAACGCGGCAACCGATGGGTGCGTTCCAATGAGATTTATGGTGGTGTTGCCACCCTGGGCCATTCAAGGCCCGGCTGCCTTGATTTTGCGCAAACCCGATGGCTGACCCTATGCTGCCGTCCAACAAGACAGGGCCAACCGCATGCGTGTCGAACACCTCTACCGCTACCCCGTGAAGGGCCTCACGCCCGAGGCGCTGGACGAAATCGCCGTGGAAGCCGGGCATTGCATCCCGCATGACCGGCGCTTCGCCCTCGCCCAGGGCGACGCGCCCTTCGACCCCGCCGACCCGAAATTCGCGCCGAAGCAGAATTTCGCCTGCCTGATGGCCAACCCCCGCGTCGCCCTGATCCGCGCCGGCTTCGATGCGCATGACCGCCTGCTGCTGCTCACCGCCCCGGGGACGGCGCCGCTCTCGGCCGACCCGACCAGGCCGGAGGGCCGCGCCGCCATTGCGGCGTGGATGACGGCTTTTCTCGGCGACGAAGCCCGAGGCACCCCCGTCTTCCACGACGTGCCCGGCCATAATTTCACCGACCAGGTGAAAAAGGGCATCTCGCTGCTCAATCTCAACAGCCTGCATGATTTCGAGAAGCGGATCGGCCGCAAGCTCGATCCGCTGCGCTTCCGGGCGAATGTTTATTTCTCCGGCCTGCCGGCCTGGGCCGAGTTCGACTGGGTGGGCAGTGACGTGCTGCTGGGCACGGCCCGGCTGAACGTCTTCAAACGCACGGTCCGCTGCCCGGCCACCAAGGTGAACCTCGAGACCGGGGAGCGCGACTGCGACGTGCCCGCCCTGCTGATGGAGCATTACGGCCATCGCGACCTCGGCGTTCACGCGGTCGTGACGGATGGCGGGCATTTTGCCGTGGGCGATGCCCTGGAAGCGCTGTGAGAGACTAAGTTCCTTGACTCTGGCTAATTTTCCTGCGATGCATGGGCCATGCATCGCCAAAGCATGATGCGTCGATGCGGAGTGACCCCATGTGAACGCGGCATGGTCTGGACCCAGATCGCCCTGACTGCGTCGGGGCGATCTGGGTCTGGCCGTGATTGACCCGGCAATTCCATCTCCGGGTGCTTCCACCCGGAGCGATTGGGGTTGACCGGCAATGGCGCCCAAGCGCCGGTCGAATTTGTCCCCAAACGTGAATTTTCGCGGGAATTCGTGCCGCAGCCTCAGCCCTGCGGAAGCGCCACGCCCACCAGGCCGTTTTCCAGGCGGTGCGCCGCGGCCTCCACCGCTGCCGTCAGGCCGGGTTCGCGGTAATATACGCCGCGGACATGCAGGCAGGCGGCTATGCCGCGCAGGAACGCCTCGGTAAGGCCGGGCTCCGGTGGGCCGGAGGCCCAGAACTCGTCGAGATCGCCGGTATGGGCGAGGCCGGGCACGCGATAGATCGCCTCGCCCATCACGTGCAGCGCGCGACCGAGTTGCAGGGCGCGAATACCCACCGTGCTGTTCACCGTCACCACGCCGCGCGTGGTCGCCAACATCGCGTCGAGATTGCCGGCGCCGAGGTAATGCACCCGCCCCGCCACGCCATGGCGCGCGGCCATGGCCTCCACCTTTCGGTGCCAGGGTTTCAGGCCGGGATCGAGAGGATGGACCTTGACCAGGAGATGGCCATCGGCCGGCGCGGCGCGGGCGAAACTGGCCACCGCCTGCTCGATCGGCTCATCCATGGACTTGAAGTCGCTATAGGCGCGGATGGAGTAATCCGTCTCCATCTGCATCGCGAAGACCCAACGCGGCCCAGCCGCGGGCAGGCCGGCCAGCAGGCGTTCGACGCGCCTGGTCTCGGCCGGGCGGCGCAGCAGGGCGATGCCGGTGCCGATATAGGCGGGGATCGGGTGATGCAGCAGGAAGCTGCGGTAATGCCGGAATTTCCCGGGCAACAGGTTGGCGAGATGGAAGCGCATGTCCCACTTCGCTTGCTGGTTGAAGTCATCAACGTAACGCTTTTCCTGATCCACCGGCGGCAGGTCGGCGGCAAGGGCGCGAATGGCCTCGGGGTCGCGCGGGAAGCGGCTGTCGCGGTTCATCCCGTCGCGCTCGAGAATGATCCAGTCCGGCCGGATATAGCCGAAATCGGTGACGGTAACGGCAATGCCGGCGGCATGCGCGGCGGCGATGGCATGCCGGTGGTGGTCACGCTGCTCACCCAGCAGCACCACATCGGTGATGGCATGGCGCTGGAGGAAATCGGCTATGAAAGCGGGCCAGGCCGCCATCTCGCCGGTGTAATCCACCGCCGGTTCGGGCCAGAACAGCACGTCACCGGGGCAGAGATTGATCCGGTGAACACCATGGCCACGCGCACGCAAATGGCTCCCCAACCGGTGAAAGAAGGGTGAGATGGGACCTTGCAGAAACAGGAAATTTCTTCTCGAGAATGCGTCTGTCATGCCTGATGGTTTCGCGGCGCATCCTGCGGTGTGGCGTTACAGTCCCTTACCATCCCCCGGCAGGGGCGAACAGGGAGGCGTTCCAATCATTTGGCGCGACCAGGCGCACGCCCTGGCGGCGCATCCGGGCGATGGCCGCCGCATCGGGGAAGGGACAATAGGGCAGCAGCGGCGCCGGATCGGGGCTGGCCGGCAGCATGGCGAGCGCCTGCTCCAGCAGTGGCAGCGCGGCGAGATGCAGCGCACGGGCGGCACCCCCCACACTCAGCCCGGCCGGCAGCGCCACATCCTGCTGGACAAGTACCCCTCCGGCATCAATCCGCGGCGCCAGGACATGGACTGAGACGCCAGTCGCACCCTCGGCCAGGGCATAGAACGTGGGAATTGGCCCGCGATGCCGTGGCAGCAGCGAGGGATGGACATTCACTCCGCCCAGCGGCGCGAGCGCGAGCGTCTCCGCCGTAAAAATCTGGTCGAAATGGAAGGAGACAATGACGTCCGGCCGCGCCGCCAGCAGCGCGGCATGGCAGGCCGCGCCGTTCACATCGGCCACAAGCAGACTAGGGATGGCATGGGCGCGGCAGAGATCACTGAGCCGGCCGCTGCGGCGCAGCAGCCCCGCCAGGCCGAAATTCGCCGCGAGATAAGGCAATATGGCGGGGCCAGAGCGGGCCACATGGCGCCGCGGCTGGGCCAGAAGGCCCTCCCGGAACGGGTCGCTATGTCCCAGCAGCACGATGCGCCCGGGGTCGCGCGCCACGAATTGCAGCACGGCCTCGGAACTGGCCAGGCTCTCCAGTGTGAAAAGCGCTATGCGCAAGCGGCGGCGAGGGCACCGAGCGTGGTGGCGATGTCCTCTTCCGTGTGTTCGCTGCTCATGAAGAAGCGCAACCGCGCGCTGCCCTCCGGCACCACGGGAAAGAGGATCGGCTGCACGTTTACCCCGGCATCGAACAGGGTGGCCGACGCCCTGCCAGCCTTGACCGAGGAGCCGAGAATGATCGGCACGATGCCCAGGCCGACCGAGGGACCGACATCGAAGCCGCGCGCCCGGGCGCCGTCGCGAAAGGCGCGCGCGTTTTCCTGCAGGCGCGCCACCCGCCAGGGTTCCTCCCGCATGATGCGCAGGCTCGCTTCCGAGGCCGCGGCCAGGGCCGGCGCCATGCCGACGGAATAGACGAAGCCCGGCGCCGAGTGCTTCAGTACATCGATCAGCACGGCCGAGCCGGCGATATAGCCGCCGCAGCCCGAGAGCGTCTTGGACAGCGTGCCCATCCAGATATCCACGCCCGCCGGGTCCACGCCCTGCTGCTCGAAGACGCCGCGGCCGGTCTGGCCGAGCACGCCGATGGAATGCGCCTCGTCGACCATCAGCCAGGCATCGTGCTTTTTCGCCAGCTCCACGAAGCGGGCGAGGTCAGGCATATCGCCATCCATCGAGTAGTGACCCTCGATGACGATCAGCGCCCGGGTGTGGCGCTTGCGGTTCGCCGCCAGCTCACGGTCCGCCGCCGCCCAGTCATTGTGCGGGAAGGCGATGCGCTTGGAGCCGGAAAGCCGCACCCCCTCGGCGCCGGAATTGTGCACCAGTGCGTCATGCACGATGAGATCGCGCGGCCCCAGCAGATGGCCGATGACCGTGACGTTGGTGGCGTGGCCGGAGACGAAGCATAGCGCCGCCTCGGCATTGTAATTGGCCGCCAGTGCCGCTTCGAGCGCGGCATGCACCGGCCGCTCGCCCGAGGCGATGCGCGACGCGCTGGCCGAGATTCCGTGCCGGTCGATGGCAGCCTTGGCCGCGGCGGCCACGCGGCCATCACCGTTCAGGCCCAGATAATTGTAGCTGGAGAAATTGATCAGCTCCCGATTGCCGATGGTGCTGTGCCCACCCGCGACCCCGTCATGGGAGCGGAAAAACGGGTTGGGGATGTCCATGCTCTCCGCGCCGGCGCGCACCAATGCCATCTCGCGCGCCATGGGCAGGGTGGCGAAATCGCGTCCGGCCGTGGTGTTGGCGCTGGGTGTTTCCTTGCGGGTCAGGCGCGCCAATAGGGAGGCACGGGCGGCCATGGTCAGCCCACTCATTTTTCCACTCACTCGGCGGCGTCCTTCACCGCTTCTGCGGTATTTGCGGCGGCTGGTGGTTCATAGGCCGCGATGCGCGCATTCAGGTCGGCCTCCTCGGAGGCTTCGCCGCGCAGGCTCTCCAGCATCCGCCGGGCGAGGGTTTCCACCGTCAGATCCTCGGTCACGGCGGAGAGCGCCACGGCGCTCCCCATGCGCCGCTCGAGGCCGGTACGCAATTCCATGCCGCCCAGGCTGTCGAGGCCGAGGCCGGGCAGCGGCGCGTCGAGCGCGATGGAGGCCGCGGGCACGCGCAGGATACGGCCGAGTTCGCCGCGCACCGCGTCGCGCATCACGCCGATCGCCTCGTCCTCGGGCAGACCATGGACGCGGTTGCGCAGGTCGGGACCGTCGCTCTCGGCGCTGTTGTCGAGGCCGGCGCGCACGGCGGCGAAGATGGGTTCCGCCAGCACCGGCAGCGCGGCACCGGCCTGCTGCCAGAGAATCCGCGCGACACCCGCGACGGCGACGCCCGAGGCCAGGATGGCCGGCAGGGCGGCCAGACATGTGGCGGCCGGCAGCGCCACGGCGCCGAGGCGGCGGCTGAGGCCGGCAGCCGTCGCCTCATCGCCCGCCAGCACACCGGCATCGGCGATCGGGCCCCATTGCACGGCGCAGGCCGGGCGGCCCTCGGCCTGGCGGCGCCTGGCCAGCGCCTCCATGGCGGCATTGGCGGCGACATAGGCGGCCTGGCCCGGGCTGCCCACCGGCACGGTGGCGGAGCTGAAAAGGAGGAAGAGCTTGATCGGGTCCGCTTCCGTCAGCCGGTCGAGATGTTCCGCGATGGTGATCTTGGCGGCGAGCACGCGCGCGGTGCGCTTGGCGTCAAGCGCCGCGGCGGTGCCATCCTCGAAGACTGCGGCGGCCTGCACCACGCCGGTAATCGGGCCGCGCTTGCGGATCTCGGCCAGGGTGGCGGCCAGCGCGGCCTCATCCGTGGCATCGCAGGCATAGGCCCGGGCCTCGGAGCCAAGTTCCGCCAGCGCCGATTCGGCGCCCGGCGTCGCGGCACCGCGGCGCGAGACCAGGGCAAAGCGGCGGGCGCCCTGCCCGGCCAGCCATTGCGCCGCCGCCAGGCCAAAGCCCTGCACGCCGCCCAGCACCACCGTGATGCCCTCGCCCGGGTGCCAATCCGCAGCCGGCCGGGCCTCTGCCGGGGCGGGCGGCGCGATGACCAGCTTGCCGATCTGGCCGCTGGCCTGAAGGGTGCGGAACGCGGCCTCGGCCTCCTCGGCCGGGCGCAGCGCGAAGGGCAGCGGTTGGAAGATGCCGCTGGCCAGACGCTCCGCGATGGAGGTCAGCAGCCGGGCAGCCACGGCCGGGCGGGCGCGCGGCAATTCGTCGACGTCGACGGCGAAGTAGGTGACGTTGCGGCGCAGCGGGCGCAGCGCCACGCGGCGGTTCTCGGCATAGTCGCGCTTGCCCAGTTCGATGAAGCGACCGAAGGGGCGCATGAGGCCGAGGGTTCGCTCCATCGCCTCGGCGGCGAGGGAATTGACCGCGACATCCACGCCCTCGAAGCCGGCGCCGCGCAGCCGGTCGGCAAAGCCGGGATCGCGGCTGTCGAGAACGAGTTCGGCGCCGGCCTGGCGCAGGAAGGCACGCTTCTGCGGGCTGCCCGCGGTGGCGATGACCCGCGCCCCGGCATTGAGCGCGACCTGCAGGGCGGCGAGCCCCACGGCGCCGGCGCCACCATGGATCAGCACGACCTCGCCGGCCTCGATCCGGGCCATTTCCTCCAGTGCATAGACCGCCGTCATGAAGGCGACGGGCACGGTGGCGGCGGCGGCGGGGGAGAGGCTTTCGGGCCGCGCCGCCAGGGCATCGGCGCGGGTGATGACGCGGCCGGCGAGCGCGCGCGGCGCGAAGCCGAACACCGCCTCGCCCAACCGCCAGGGCGAACCGGGGCCGACCGCCTCGACCACGCCGGCGCATTCGATGCCAAGACCGGGGCCGGCGAAGCCGGGCAGCAAGGTTTCCTCGGGCAGCAGGCCCTGGGCCCACATCAGGTCGCGGAAATTCAGGCCCGCGGCCTCGACACGCAGCATCACCTCGCCCGCGTCCAGGGCGCGGGGGGGCGGCATCGGCGCCCAATGCAGGCTGGAGAGTTGGCCGGGCTGCGCCACCGCCAGCATCAGCGGGCCAGCGGGCGGCGGGGTGGTCGGCAGGCCGGTCAGCAGGCGGGGGACCAGGCGGCCGGCCTCGGTCACGCCGATCTCCGCTTCGGCATGGTTCTCATTCTGCAATTCGGCCAGCAGGCGGCGCGCGGCATCAGGCACCGACAGGCCGGCGGCGAGGTCGATCCGCCGCAGCTTCAGGGCCGGCATCTCGTTGCTCAGCACCCGGCCCAGCGCCTGCGCCGCCGCTGCGGCGGGGGCATGCCCGGCGCCGATGGTGACGAGGCGCATCGTCGAGGCCGCGCCCTGCGCGGTGGCGGCGAGGTGCGCGACAAGGGCCAGTTCCTGCCCGAGCGGCGCGGCGCCGGCCTCGGGGCTGAGCAGCACGACCAGCGGCGCGCCCTGCATGGCGCGCGGGCTGAGCTGCGCCGCCTCCGTCAGGCTGCGGCCCGCCACATCCACGCTGCGGCTGCCCAGCAGTTGTGCCAGCGCGTGGCGCAGCGGCATGGCGCCGGCGTCGGCCACCAGCGTCAGGCGGCGCGGCAGGGCCACTGGCAGATTGGCCGGGGCCAATGGCGCCCGCGCCGCCAGCAGGCCCACCGGCACCGGCACCGAAAGCAGCCGCCGCGCCGAGACATCCAGCCAGCCGGCATCACGCAGCGCATGCGTCGCCTGCGCTTCATCGGCGAGACCCGGTCCTTCCCACCAGTCGGCATCCTGACCGAGGGTGAAATCCCACAGCACGCCGGGCAGCGCTTCGGCAAGCAGCAGGGCGCCGCCGGGGGCCACGGCGTGGCGGAGCGCCACGACCAGCGGCGCATCGCCACCATGGCTGCCGCCGCGCAACTTCAGCGCCGGCAGCATGCCGACGACGATGTCGGCGACCAGCGGCGGTGCCTCGGCTCCCAGCGGATCCCAAGGGGCGGAGGTGAATTCGACGCCGCTGGCCGGCGCATGCGGCGCCCGGGCCTCGGGCAGCGAGGCGGCGTGAAGAATGATCCGGCGTCCGCTGGCGGCCAGCGCCGCCGCCAGGAGCCTGGTCAGCGGCCCTGGTCCCGCCGCGATTTCGAGCACCCGCAGCGGGCGCCCCACCGGCCAACCGGCCGCGAGGCGCCCCACCACGCCGGCCAGCAGCCGCGCGATGGTCTCGAAGCTGGCGGCGTCAGGGCCGGGCATGGCGGAGGTTCGGCCATGCCCGTCGCCGGCATGCTCCGCGGCCTCGGCCAGCCAGGCCAGTTCATGGGCCAGGGCGGGCTGCTCGAGCAGCACCTGGCGCCAGATCGCCTCGCGCGGTGGCAGCTCATCCTCTCCGACCAGCGCGCGCAACGCCTCGGCATAAGGGCCGGGCATGGCGGTTCGGCCGGACAGCGCCTCGCCGGCGGCGGCGGCGGCATAGCCTTCCAACAGCGTGGCGGGTTCTAGGATATCAGCTGCCGCGTCGCTGGCCTCCAGCGCAGCCAGCGCGGGGGCGAGGTCGAACTCGGACGGCACATCGCCCAGCGCGGGCGCGGCCACCTGTTCGATGCGGAAGATGTCCTGCGCCGGGTCGCCCCGGCCGGGCAGGCGCAGTTTCTGAACCCAGCAGCCCTCCAGCACCGCGACCGGGGTGCCGGCGCCATCGCGCAGCACCAGGTCGGCAGCGGCGGAGCGTTCGCCCTTCACCACAAGGCGGATATCGGCGCTGGCAGCCGGGGGCGCGCCGCGGCGGACGACAAGACGGGTGGCGCGGACCGGCACGAAGCCGGTTCCGGGCTCCAGCCCCTGATCCTCCAACAGGCCGATCATGCCCTGCATGGCGCCATCCAGCCGCACGGGATGCAACAGGAAGGGCGCGTCGCCGGGCGCGGCCTCGGGCAGCACCAGGGTCGCGCGGGCGGTCTGCGGGCCGGGGTCAATCGCCAGCATGGCGACGGGCTGGAAGGCCGGGCCGTAATCCAGGCCGGCGGCATGCGCCATGGCGACCAGCCGGTCGGTCGCGATCATGCGCGGCGCGTGGCCGGCGAGGGCGTCGGCCACCTCGGGCAGGCGCGGCACCTCCAGCACCCGGCCACGGGCGTGCAGCGACCAGGGTTCCTCGCTCAGCCTGCGGCGGGATTCCAGGGTGAAGAGGCCGTCATCATCGAGCCGCGAGCGCAATTCGCGGGTGCGGTCGGCCTCCAGCGGGATGGCGCGCAGGATATGAAACTCGCTGACCTCGAGCGCCGCCGCCTCGGGATGGCGGGTCTGGCCGGCGGCCAGCGCCATGTCCAGCATGGCGGCCGCCGGCAGTACGGCATCGCCGGCCAGACGGTGATCGGCCAGCCAGGGCTGCAGCATCAGGTCGACATGGCTGGTCCACTCGCGGAACTCGGTACTGCGGCGGGTGCCGAGCAGAATGTGGTCCGTCACCTGCTCGGCCAGCAGCGTCCGCTCGCCAGTGCGCGGCATCAGGGCCGGGCTGCGGTTCAGCGGCGCCCGCGGCAGACCGGCCAACTGGGTGGGGCCCTGGAAATGGTCGGCGCCCCGCGGGTCGGCGCCCAGCGCGGTCGCGCGGTCCACGATCGCGGGCAGCGGGTCGCCCGCCGGGTCGCGCTTGGACAGGGTGTGGGTGTAGCCGGCCTCACTGCCCAAGGTGCGAAGCCCCTCGCGCAGATAGCTCAGCAGCACGGGGTTCGGGCCGATTTCCAGAAACAGTCTGGGCTGCATGCGCGCGGCGCGGGCCAGCGCGGCCTCGAAGCGCACCGGCTCGCGCAGGTTGCGCCACCAATACTCTGCGCGGCATTGGCCAGGCTCCAGCACCTCGCCGGTCACCGTGCTGATCATCGTGATCTGGCCGGCGCGCCCGCGCATGCCGCGCAGATCGGCCATCAGGTCGCCGCGCACCGGGTCCATGTAGCTGGAATGGAAGGCGTAATCGAGATCGAGTGGGATGTAGCTCCAGCGCTGCTCCTTCGCCGCGGCATCCAGCCGGGCGAGTGCTGCCGGCGGGCCGGCCACGGTGACGGCCGACGGCGCGTTGATCGCGGCGATCTCGAGCCGGCGCTCACCGGGGATGTCGCAGGCGGCCAGGATCGGCGCCGCCGCCTCGGCACTGGCGCCCAGTGCCGCCATCCGGCCCTGGCCGCGCATCGCGTGCTGGTGATGGCTGCGTGCCACGATCAGCCGGCAGGCCGTCTTCAGGTCGAGCAGGCCAGCGACATGCGCCGTCGCCACCTCGCCCACCGAATGGCCCAGCACCAGCGCGGGACGGATGCCCTGCGCCTCCAGCGCCGCGACAATGCCGAGCTGCACCGCGAAGAGCAGCGGCTGGGCATGGTCGGTGGCCGCCAGGGTGGCGGCATCCACGCCTTCGGCGAGGAGTTTGGCGACGCTCCAGCCCAGCAGGGGCTTGAGCTGGGCGTCCACCGCGCGGATCGCGCCGCGGAAGGCCGCGTTGCGCAGCATGGCGGCCTGCGCCATTCCCGGCCACTGCGCGCCATTGCCGCTGAACACGAAGGCGACGCCCTGGCCTCGGGCCGCGGCGCCCAGCGCCAGGCCGTCGGTCTCGCCATTGCGCCGCCACGCGCGGAGACGGTCGGCGATCTCCGCCGGCTTGGCGCCGCGCGCCACCAGCCGATGCTGCAACAGGTCGCGATGGGTGACCTGACCACGGATCAGCGCCGCGGCCCGCGGCGGGGGCGCATCGTCGAGCGCCACGGCCCAGGCATCGGCCATCCCGGCCAGCGCCTCGGCAGAGCGGGCGGAGAGCACCAGCGGCGGCAGTTTCCCGGCCCGTGCGGGTTGCTTTTCCGGCGCCGGCGGCGCGGACATGAGGACCCCGGCATTGGTGCCGCCGAAGCCAAAGCTGTTGATCCCCAGCACCGCATCGGCACGCGACGGCAGGCGGGTGAGCTTGGTCGCCACTCGCAGGCCGAGGGCGGGGAAGTCGATATGCGGATTGGGCGTTTCGAAATGCAGGCTGGGCGGGATTTGCCCATGCCGAAGCATCAGCAGGCCCTTGACCAGCCCGACGATGCCCGAAGCGGCCTCGGTATGGCCGATATTGGTCTTGGCGGAGCCGATCAGCAGCGCACCATCCTGGCGCCGCTGGCCAACGGCCTCGCCGATCGCCGAGGCCTCGATCGGATCGCCGGCGGCGGTACCGGTGCCATGCGCCTCGAAATAGCGGATGCGGTTGGGGTCGATGGCGGCATCCGCCAGCAGCGCCTTGAGCAGGCCGGCCTGCGCCGCCTGATTCGGCAGCGAGAGGCCGACGGTGCGCCCCGCGGCATTCACGCCCGAGGCCAGGATCACGCCCTGGACGATATCGCCGTCCCGCAGCGCGTCATCGAGCCGCTTGAGCACCACCACAGCGCCACCCTCGGCCCGCACATAGCCATCCGCGCGGCTATCGAAGGCCTGGCAGCGGCCAGAGGGGCTGAGCATGCTGGCCCGGGCGAAGCCGCCAAAGGGGAAAGGGCTGAGCAGCATGTTCACGCCGCCCACTACCGCGGCGGGGATGCGGCCCATGCGCAGCGCCTCGGCCGCATGGTGCAGCGCCACGAGGCCGGAGGAGCAGGCGGTGTCGATGGTCTGCGCCGGGCCGCGCAGGTCGAACACATTGGTCACCCGATTGGCGACGATAGAGAGCGCCGCCCCGGTCATCATATAGCGATCGGCAGCCGGAGGGTCGAATTGCCGGAGATCACCCCAATCGGTGGTGCTGGCGCCCATGTAGACGCCGAGCGGCCGGCCGGCGACATCCGCCTCGCGCCAGCCCGCATCCTCGAAGGCTTCGCGCACCAGTTCCAGGATCAGGCGCTGCTGCGGGTCCATCTCCGCCGCCTCACGCGGGGAGAGGCCGAAGGCGGCGTGATCGAAGCCCAGCACGTCACCCAGCACGCCGGCGGCAAAGGTATAGGTCTTGCCCGGCTCCTGCCGGCGGGGGTGCAGCCAGGAGGCCTTGCTGAAGCGGTCCGCCGGGATTTCGGTGACCGCGTCCCGCCCTTCGGACAACAGCGACCAGAAGCCCGCCATATCGGGCGCGCCGGGCAGCCGGCACGAGGCCCCCACCACCGCAATGGGAACGGCGGCGGCGGCTGGCCTGGCCGGCGGCGCGGCCCCGCGCGGCTCGACAGCGCGCGCGCTCATCATCGGGCCTCGTTTTGATAGTGCAACAGATGACGAGGGGCGACCGCGGACAGGCTCATGACGGCGCTCATGGCATGCCGGGTTGGGGGGCTGCAACCTGCGGCGCATGCACATCACCATGCGCCGCGGCACGAATGCGCAAAGGCACGCCACGTGGTTCGGCCGCCAGCCGCGCCAGCAGGCCATCGGTGACGCCGAAATGGGCAGTCCAGTCCGGCCGCGCCCAGGCAGCCAGGCGTTGCAGCTGCGCCGCCCTGGCCGCGCTGCGGTCAGAGGCATAGTCGAGGATGGCATGGCGCCAGGCCGCACCATCGAGGGGATGAAGGTGTTCGGGCACACCCGCGCCCACCTCGACCAGTGCCGGGATGTCGGAGCAGATGGCCGGAACGCCCAGCGTCAGGGCCTCGACCAGTGGAATGCCGTAGCCTTCGGCAAAGCTGGGGAAGAGCAGCGCCCGGGCACCGCTCAGTACCGAGGCGACGACACCGTCTTCCACCTCGCCCCGCTCATCGACGAGGCCGCCATAGCCACCGCAGCGGTCGAGCATGCGAAAGACGATCTCATTGTCCCAGCCGCGCCGGCCCAGAATGACCAGCCGCGGCGCGCCGGGACCGATGGTCTCGGCCAGGTCGCGCCACAGGGCGAGCAGCATATGGTGGTTCTTGCGCGGCTCGACCGTGCCGAGCACCACGAAATAAGGTGTCTCGGGGTGGGGCGGTGGCGGGATCGTCTCGGGCGGCGGCAGGTCGAAACCGAGCGGCGCCACCACGATGCGCGGCGGCGCCAGATCCTGGCGCAGCAGATGATGGGTCAGGGCGGCGCCGGTGGCGGCGCTGTTGACGATCACCGCATCGGCCATCGCGCCGGTCACCTGCATGCGGCGGCGATGCGCCTCGATCTGCCGCGGCTTATTGTATTCCGGGTGGGTGATCGGGATGAGATCGTGGATCAGCGGGACGAAGCGCGCCCCGGCGTCGCGCAGCGCCTGGATCGGCGCCGGCTGCTCCAGCGATTTGTGCGAGACCAGCAGAAAGATGGTGCCCGGGCGCTGTTGGATACGCTCGATCAGCGCTCCACGGCCAATGCCGGTGGCCAGGCGGGCATAGAGCGCCAACGCGAGGCGGCGGGCATGGGCATGGGCCGGGCCATTGGCACGCCCCTCGGCCAGGCTCCCGGCCAATGCGTCGAGCAGTGGCAGGGCAACACCGCGCGGCAACATCGCGAAGCCGCCATAGGGCGTGCGTGCGGCAAAGGTGCAACCATCATCGCCAACCTGGCGCCAATGCCGGGCATAAGCGAATTCCACCCTGTCGATGCCCGACGGGTAACCCCGCCAGGCCGACGACAGAAGGCGCGAAATGTCGAGTACCACATGCAATTTGGTTGCTGTCCCCGACGTTCGAAATACCGCCTTCGCGGCCTCGGTCTCATGCCCTTTTGGTTAGGGGAGTTCATCATGTCAATAAGACACCGCGTGAACGCGATGGCGCGGCCCTGTTGACAAGGCCGCGCCCGGAGGCAGTTTGCTTGGCAATATCGAGGAAATCATCATGGCCATCTGGAAGCGTCCACCCAGCATTGAGGAAATGCACGCCCGAAACACAGACACCGTGAATGGGTTGCTGGGGATACGGATCATCGAAGTGGGTGAAGATTTCCTTCGCGCCGAGATGCCGGTCGATGAGCGCCATGTGCAGCCCTTCGGTATTCTGCATGGCGGCGTCTCCGTGGTGCTGGCCGAAACCGTGGGGTCGATGGCCTCGGTGCATTGCTGCGAGGAGGGTTTCGGTGCCGTCGGATTGGATATCACCGCCAATCATCTGCTCCCCGTTCCGAAGGGCGACAAGGTCGTGGCGGAATGCCGCCCCGTGCGGATTGGACGCAACATCCATGTATGGAACATTGAATTACGGCGGGGTGACGGCAAACTTTCATGTGTGTCGCGCCTGACCACCAGCGTCATCGACCGGCGCGGGACGAAAAGCTGAACCGGGGCTTGGGTGCTTGGGCCAAGCGGCCTAGGCTCGGGGCCGGAAACCCAGCGCCCGGCGCCACGACGCAGGAGCGAGACATGCACCCCTTCACCATCCCGCCCGAAATATCGGCCCGGGTCGCGGCACGCTGTGGTTCGCCGCATCCCTTTGCCACCCTGGCCGGCCCGCGCACGGCCCTGGTGGTGGTTGATATGCAGAACGCCTTCATGGACCCCGCCGTGGGCCACGCCGTCTGCCCCATGGCGCCCGCGATCGTGCCGGCGGTGAACCGCCTGGCCAAGGCGACCCGATCGGCGGGCGGCGGCGTGTTCTGGATCCAGACCGTGCATGATGCCTCCGACGACAGGGACTGGTCGGTGATGCAGGCGATGATGACCCCCGCCGCCCGGGCCAGGCGCGTGGCGGCGCTGACCCGCGGCTCGGCCGGATATGACCTCTGGCCGGGCATGGATGCGCGACCCGAGGACGAAAGGGTCGAAAAGCATCGGTTCAGCGCCTTCATCGCGGGCACAAGCCCGTTGGAGGAGCGGCTGCGGGCCCGTGGCTTCGACACGCTGCTGATCACCGGCACAGTCACCTCGATATGCTGCGAGAGCACGGCACGCGACGCCATGATGCGGGATTTCCGCACCGTGATGGTGAGCGATGCCAACGCGGCGAACAGTGATGCCGATCACACGGCCGCCTTGCTGGGCTTCCATGCGATCTTCGGCGATGTCTTGACGGTGGCGGAATGCGAGGCGGGCTTTGCCGCCAGCACGAAGGAGATGGCGGCGTGAGCAAACCTAAAGTTCTTTTCATCGGCACCGGCGGCACCATGAGCGCGCTGGGCACCGGAGGTCCATTCGATATCATGGACTATGCCTCCAAGGGCCGGTTCATGGAGGCCGATGAGATCATCCGCCACTGGCCGCAGGTGCTGGAAAAGGCCGATGTCGTGCCGATCAAGTACCGCAATGTCGCCAGCACAGCGCTGGGGCCTAAGGAGTGGCTGGAGATCGTGGCGCTCTGCCATGCCTCACTGGCCGAGCACCCCGATGCCGCCGGCATCGTGGTCGGCCATGGCACGGCCACGCTGGAGGAGACCGCCTATTTCCTCAGCCTGACCCACAAGATGCCGGTGCCGATCGTGGTGGTGGGCGCGCAGCGGCCCTCCTCGGGCCTCGCCACCGATGCGCCAATGAATCTGGCGAATGGCATCCGTGTCGCGGCCGACCCCTTTGCCCGCGGCCTCGGCGCGCTGGTGGTGCTGAATGACGAGATCAATGCGGCGCGCGAGGTCACGAAGACCAGCACGTCGCGCATGCAAACCTTCCGGTCGCCCGATTTCGGCGTGCTCGGCCATTGCGACGGGGACAAGATTGCCTGGTACCGCAAACCGCTACGGCGGATGGCGCCGGATACGGAATTCGACCTCACCGGCCTGACCAGCCTGCCGCGGGTTGATTGCATGCTCTCCTATGCCGGCGGCGATGGCGCGGCGGCGGCCGCCTATGCCGCGGCCGGGGCGAAGGGCATCGTCATCGGCGGCTTCGCGCCCGGCTTCATGAGCCCGGGCGAGGCCGAGGCGCTGGGCGCGGTGGCGAAGCAGGGCGTGGTGGTGGTGGTGGCGTCGCGCGCCGGTTCCGGCCGCGTCTTCGGCACGGAGCGCAAGCGCGAGCTGGGCTTCATCGATGCCGACAACCTGACGGTGCAGAAGGCCCGCATCCTGCTGATGCTGGCGCTGACCCGGACATCGGACCCGGCCCAGATCACGCGGATGTTTGCCGAATACTGAACCGGGTGCAGACTAACCTCCAAAAACGGAGGCCACTCATGCAACGCCGCACCATGCTCGCCACCCTGGCTGCCCCCTTGGCCTTGCCGGCGGTGGCGCGGGCGCAGAATTTCGACCACACCATCCGCATCATCGTGCCTTTCGCACCGGGCGGCACCAGCGACATCCTGGCCCGCATCCTCGGCCCCTCGCTGTCCCGCCAATTGGGCCAGCAGGTGGTGGTGGAGAACCGCTCAGGCGCGGCCGGGATGCTGGGCGCCGACCTGGTGGCCAAGGGTGCGGCCGATGGCCACACCCTGCTGCTGATCGACACCTCGGCGCTGGTCACCGCCCCAGCACTCTATTCCCGCCTGCCCTTCGACCCGCTGAACGACCTGGCGCCGGTCAATCTATTGATTTTTGCTCCCTATATATTGGCGGTGAACCCTTCGCTGCCGGCGCGCAACGCGGCGGAGCTGGTGGCGCTGGCCCGCGCCCGCCCGGCGGCGGTGAATTTCGCCCATGCCGGGGTGGGCGCGGCCACCCATCTCGGCGGGCTGTTGCTGGCGCAGCACTGGGGGGCGGATCTGACCTTGGTGCCCTATCGCGGTGGCGCGGCCTCGGTGGCCGCCGTGGCGGGGGGCGAGGCGCAGCTGGTCATCAACGGGGCGACCGCCACCGCCCCTTTCGTGCGCGACGGGCGGCTGCGCGGCATCGCCGTGACGGGTCCGACCAGGTTGGGCCAGGGGCTGGAAGACCTGCCGACCTTCGCCGAGCTGGGTTGGCCGGGGCCCAATGCCGGAACCTTCCAGGGCGTGCTGGTCGCCGGACGAACGCCACCCGCGCTGATCGCGCGGCTGGACGACGCCTTCCGCACTGCCCTGGCCGAGCCCGACAATGCGCGGCGCATGGCCGATCTCGGCGCCGAAATCCGCGCCACCGGCCCCGCTCCCTTCCGCGCCTGGCTGGCGGCCGAGACCGAGAATTGGGGCCGCGTGGTGCGGGCCAACAACATCAGGCTGGATTAAACCCATGCGCCGCGCGCTTCTCACACTTCTTCTCCTGGCCGGTTGCGCCCAGCCTGAGCTCGTACAGGCAGCCGACCGGCCAGAGGCCGCGCCCCGCGGGGAGACGCCCCAGCCGCGCGGGGACGGCGCTCAACCCCGCTGGCACGCCGTTCTCGTCGCTGGCGACCCCAGCCTGGAGGTCTGGGACCGCGCGGTGGAGCGGATGGAGGCCGGCCTGCGCGCCTCCGGCCGCCTGGCCAGCCTGCAACGCTTTTCCGCCCGGCGGGAACGCCTGGCAGCCGGCGCCCAGCCCGCCATCCGCAAGCCGGTGCTGGCCGCCATCGCCGGGTTGCGGCCGGGGCCGGGCGAGGCCTGCCTGATTTTCCTCACCATGCATGGTGCGCCCGGGCGGGGCCTGGTCTTCGCCGCGGAGCCGGGTTTCCTCACACCGCCCCAGCTGGACGCGGCCCTCGCCCAGGGCTGCGGCCAGGCGCCGAGTTTCGTAATAGCCTCTGGCTGCTTCACCGGCGGCTTCGCGGCCGCGCCCATGGCCCGTGCCAACCGCGTCGTGCTGACGGCGGCGCGGCCCGACCGCTCCTCCTTCGGCTGCGCGCCGCAATTCGAGCTGACGGTGTTCGACCGCTGCGTGCTGGACAGCCTGGACGCCACGCCGCCCACCGCCAATGCCCTCGCCAAATCCACCGCCGATTGCGTGGCGCGGGAGGAGCGGCGGGAGAACATGACCCCGCCCTCCGAACCCCAGGCGGCGATCGGCGCCGCGGTGGGCGGGCTGCTGCCTCGCCTCAGTCCACGATGAAGAGCGTGGCGCCCCCCGCGGTGCGGCTGCGATGCGGCGCGTCGCCGAAATCGGAGACGTGGTAGCTGGTCCCCGCCCTCATCACGAATTCCCGGCCATCCCTGAGCTCGGAGATCATCTCGCCGGCCAGCACCAGCAGGACATGGCCGCGATCGCACCAATGATCGGCCAGGTAGCCCGGCGAGTATTCCACCATCCGGATCCGCGCCTCACCCATGGTCACGGTGCGCCAGAGGGCGTGGCCGGTCTCACCCTCATGCCGGGTGGCCGGCACGGCCGACCAGTCGGTGACGGTGAAGGGGTGTTCCGGGAGTTTCATGCGCCCACCTGTTTCAGCCAATCGGCCGTGTTGTAGAAATTGGTGACGCGGGCGATGCGGCCCGCCCGGATCCCGAAAAACGCGCCGGCTGGCAGGGTGTAGGTCTCGCCGGTGGCGGCGGGCAGGCCCTCGTCGGTCGCGATGTAGCGCCCATGCACAACGAACTCGGCCGCGGCGCGGTCGCCTTCGGCCATGATGACGATATCCGCGAGCTGTTCGGCATAGCAGCGGTTCATCCGGGCCAGGAAGGCGCGGAAGGCGTCGACGCCGGTCTCGCGCCCGCCCTGATTGATGTCATGCGCCACATCAGGGGTAAGGAGGGCGAGCATCCCCTCCCAATCCGCCGCGTTGAAGGCGGCGTAGTAGCGGCTGATGAGTTCCCTCGTGTCCATCAAACCGTTATGTTGCGGGCGCGCACACAACACCAGAGCCTGATGCCCCAATCTCTTTCCTTCCAGGACATGATCCTGGCGCTGCACCGCTATTGGTCCGAGCAGGGCTGCCTGATCCTGCAACCCTATGATATGGAAATGGGTGCGGGAACCTTCCACCCGGCGACGACCCTGCGCGCGCTGGGTTCGGCGCCCTGGAAGGCAGCCTATGTGCAGCCCTCGCGCCGCCCCAGCGACGGGCGATACGGGGAAAATCCCAATCGGCTGCAGCACTACTACCAGTACCAGGTCATCATGAAGCCCAGCCCGCGCGACCCGCAGGCGCTGCTGCTGGGCAGCTATCGCGCGCTGGGGCTGGACCCGGCGCTGCACGACATCCGTTTCGTGGAGGATGACTGGGAAAGTCCGACGCTCGGCGCCTGGGGCCTGGGTTGGGAGGTCTGGTGCGACGGGATGGAGGTGACGCAATTCACCTACTTCCAGCAGGTCGGCGGCATTGCCTGCGAAGTGCCGTCGTGTGAGCTCACCTACGGGCTGGAGCGGCTGGCGATGTACATCCAGGGCGTGGAGAATGTGTACGATTTGCGCTTCAATGACGCCGGGGTGAGTTATGGCGAGGTGTTTCTGCGGGCGGAGAAGGAATACAGCGCGCACAACTTCGAATTCGCCGACATCGCGCTGCTGAAGCGGCAATTCGAGGAGGCGGAGCAGGAATGCGCCGCCCTGGTTGGCAAGGGATTGGCCCTGCCGGCCTATGACCACTGCATCAAGGCCAGCCATCGGTTCAATTTGCTGGACGCGCGGGGCGCGATCTCGGTCACCGAACGCGCCGCCTATATTGGCCGGGTGCGGGCGCTGGCGAAGGCCTGCTGCGAATCCTGGCTTGCCGAGGCGGCCTAGGGTAGAACGGGCGCGGAGGTTTCTACCGTGGGACAGCTGAACATCAAGGATGAGGCAATCATCGCCAAGCTTCGGCATTTGGCCGAGCGGCGGAGCACCAGCGTGACCGATGTCCTTCGCCAGATCGTGGAGCGCGAGGTGGCGAGCGACGAGGCACGGATCGCGGCGAAGCTGGCGGCCATCCGGGAGATCACCCGCGGCTCGGCCGCGCTGGTGCCGCCGGGAACCAGCAGCGACCATTCGTATCTGTATGATGAGAACGGCCTGCCGAAGTGATTCTCGATACCTCGGCGATCATCTCCATGCTTTGGGGCGAGGCCGATGCCGCCCGGATGGAGGAGGCGGTGGCCGCCGCGCCGGACCTGGCCATGGCGGCGCCCTCCCTCCTGGAAGCCGCGACGGTGGCGGAAGGCCGCTTCGGCCCGGCGATGGGCGAGAAGCTGGACGCGCTGCTCGAGCGGCTGGCCCCGGAAATCGTCCCCTTCACCGCGGAACACGCCGCCCTGGCCCGCGAGGGCTGGCGCCGCTATGGCAAGGGCCGCCACCCTGCGGGGCTCAACATGGGCGACTGCTTCGCCTATGCCCTGGCCAAGGCCCGCCACCAACCCCTGTTGTTCAAGGGCGATGACTTCGCCCGGACCGATGTGAAAGCCGCCATCTAGTGCCCGAATTGCTGTTGGAATTGCTGACCGAGGAAATCCCCGCGCGCATGCAGGCGCGGGCCGCGGAGGATCTGTGTCGGTTGCTGGGGGCGGCGCTGGCGCCGATCGCTGCGGGCGCGCCGCGCGGATTTTCGGGTCCCCGGCGGATTGGGCTGGTGATGGAAGTCGCGGCGCGGGCGGAGACGGCGGCGAAGGAAGAGCGTGGCCCGCGGGTGGCGGCGCCCGAGGCGGCACTGGCCGGCTTCCTGAAAAAGCACGGCGTGGGGCGCGAGGCGCTGACGCAGGCCGGGGATTTCTGGGTGCTGGTGAAGCCAGGATCGAGCATCGAGGCGGCGGCGCTGGTGGCGCAGGCGCTGCCGGATGTGCTGTGGAGTTTTCCTTGGCCCAAAAGCATGCGCTGGGGGGTTTCGGGCTTCACCTGGGTGCGGCCGCTGCAGCGGATTTTGTGCCTGCTGGATGGGGTGGTGGTGCCCTTTGCCCTGGCGCGGGGTGAGGATGCCGCGCATGGCCTGGCGAGTGGCGATGTGACGGAGGGGCATCGGGTGCATGCGCCCGGGGCCTTCGCCGTGGCCGGGTATGCGGATTATGTGGCGCGTTTGCGCGAGCATTGCGTGCTGGTGGATACCGCAGAACGCGCGGCGGTGATCCGCGACGGCGTCGCCGCGCTGGCCGCCGCCGAGGGTCTGGAGGTGGTGCCCGATGAAGGCCTCCTGGCCGAGGTGGCGGGGCTGGTGGAATGGCCGGTGCCGCTGTTGGGCGGCATCGATGCCGCGTTCATGGATTTGCCGGCGGAGGTGATGCGGACCTCGATGCGGGTGAACCAGCGGTATTTCGCGCTGCGCTATCCGGATGGCCGGCCGGCGCCGCGTTTTGCGCTGGTGGCGAATATTTCCGCGAGTGATGGCGGGGCGGCGCTGGTAGCGGGGAATGAGCGGGTGCTTCGGGCAAGATTATCCGATGCGCGGTTCTTCTGGGACCAGGATTTGAAGACACCGCTGGAGGATTTGCTGCCGAAGCTGGATGGGGTGGTGTTTCACGCCAAGCTCGGCACGCAGGGACAGCGGGTGCGGCGGCTGGAGAGGCTGGCCGCGCATATCGCGCCGATGGTGGGCGCCGAGCCGGCTCTGGCTGCGCGCGCTGCACGGCTGGCCAAGGCCGATCTGGCCAGCGGCATGGTCGGCGAGTTCCCCGAATTGCAGGGCATCATGGGCGGCTACTACGCCCGGGCAGGCGGCGAGGATGCCACCGTGGCGGATGCGGTGGCACAGCATTACCGGCCACTCGGCCCGACCGATGCGGTGCCGGATGCGCCGGTCGCCGTGGCCGTCGCGCTGGCCGACAAGCTGGATCAATTGGCCGGGTTCTTCGCCGCTGATGAACGTCCGACCGGCAGTTCCGACCCCTTCGCGCTGCGCCGCGCCATGCTGGGCATTATCCGCATCATCACCGCCGGTGGCCTCCGCCTGGAGCTGAAGCGCGCTTTTGCCCTAGCGCTCGAACCCTTCGAGGCGCTCATTCGCGGCGAAGGCGGCGCCGGCGGCTTCGATGCCTTCATGGCAAAGCGCGATGAGCTTGTGGCCTTTCTGGTCGACAGGCTGCGCGTGCAGCTTCGCGAAACCGGCCTGGCAGCCGGGGTGATTACCGCAGTCGCCCATCCCGGCGCGGTGGCAGAGCCGGACACGGACATCACCCGCGTGATCAATCGCGCTAACCTGCTGCGCGAATTCATCGCCACGCCGCAGGGCGAGGCGATGCTGGGCGCCTATCGCCGGGCCACGAACATCCTGCGCAGCGAGGAAAAGAAGCAAGCGCTCGAGCCAGGCGAGGTGGAAGAGAGGCTGTTCCGCGAACCGGCCGAGACGCAGCTGCACCATGCGCTGGGAACTGTCAGCAGCTTCGATTTCATAGCACGCGATGATTATCTGGCTGCGCTGAACCATCTCGGCGCGATCCGTTCGCCCGTGGACGCCTTCTTCGAGCACGTCCTGGTCAACGACCCGGACGAGAAACTGAGAAAAAACCGCCTCCGCTTACTTTCCCGCCTGAAATCCGCCATGGAGTCCGTGGCAGACCTCCAAAGAATCGAAGCCTGAAGGACGAACCGCATGACGCAATGGGTGTACAATTTCGGTGCCGGCCGCAATGACGGTCGCGCCGACATGCGCAACCTCCTGGGTGGCAAGGGCGCCAACCTGGCCGAAATGGCCAGCATCGGCCTGCCCGTCCCCCCTGGCTTCACCATCACGACCGAGGTCTGCACCGCCTACTACAAGCAGAACGAGACCTACCCCGCCGATCTCGACGGTCAGGTGGAAGCCGCGCTGGCCCGTGTTGAAGAAGCCGTCGGCCTGAAATTCGGCGATGCCAAGAAGCCGCTGCTGGTCTCCGTCCGCTCCGGCGCCCGCGTCTCCATGCCCGGCATGATGGACACGGTGCTGAACCTCGGTCTGAACGACGTCACCGTCGAAGGCCTGGCCGCCGCCTCGGGCGACCCGCGCTTCGCCTGGGACAGTTTCCGGCGCTTCATCCAGATGTTCGGCTCCGTCGTCCTGGACGTCGACCATCACCGCTTCGAGGAAATCATCGAGGCCGCCAAGCTCGACCGCGGCGTGGCCGAGGACACCGAGCTGACCGCCGAGGACTGGAAATCGGTGGTTGAGGGCTACAAGGCCATGGTCCTCGAAGTCACCGGCATTCCCTTCCCACAGGACCCCAAGGCGCAGCTCTGGCGCGCCATCACCGCGGTCTTCGGCAGCTGGATGAATACCCGCGCCATCACCTATCGCCGCCTGCACGACATTTCAGCGGAGTGGGGCACGGCGGTGAACGTGCAGGCCATGGTCTTCGGGAACATGGGCCAGGATTGTGCGACGGGCGTGTGCTTCACGCGTGACCCCTCCACCGGTGAAAACATTTTCTACGGCGAATACCTCATCAACGCCCAGGGCGAGGACGTGGTGGCGGGCATCCGCACACCGCAGCCGATGGCGCAGCTCAAGGCCAAGCCGGGCGAGCACAGCATGGAAGTGGCCATGCCCGAGGCCTATGGCGAACTGGTGCGCGTGCGCGAAACCCTCGAACGCCACTACACCGACATGCAGGACATCGAATTCACCGTCCAGCAGAACAAGCTCTACATGCTGCAGACCCGCAACGGGAAGCGCACCGCCGCGGCCAGCCTGAAGATCGCCGTGGACATGGCCGATGAAGGCCTGATCAGCCAGACCGAGGCGATCAAGCGGGTCAATCCCGCCAGCCTGGATCAGCTGCTTCACCCCACGCTGGACCCCAAGGCACCGCGCAAGCTTCTGGGGAAGGGCCTGCCGGCCTCGCCCGGTGCGGCGTCCGGCGTGGTCGTCTTCTCAGCCGATGAGGCGGAGATGCGCGGCGCCAAGGGCGAAGCCGTGATCCTGGTCCGCATCGAGACGTCGCCTGAGGACATTCACGGCATGCATGCCGCCAAGGGCATCCTGACCACCCGCGGCGGCATGACGTCGCACGCCGCCGTGGTCGCGCGCGGCATGGGCCGACCCTGCGTGGCCGGTGCCGGCGGCATCACGGTGGATTACAATGCCCAGGCGCTCTCGGCCGGCGGTCATATCATCCGCGCGGGCGAGATCATCACGCTCGACGGCGCGACAGGCGAGATCTTCATCGGCAATGTCGCGATGATCGAGCCGCAGCTTTCGGGCGATTTCGCCAAGCTGATGACCTGGGCCGACAGTGTTCGCCGCATGAAGGTGCGCGCCAATGCGGAGACGCCGCTGGACGCCGACACGGCGCGCAAATTCGGCGCCGAGGGTATCGGCCTCTGCCGCACCGAGCACATGTTTTTCGACCCCGCGCGAATCGGCGCGGTGCGCCAGATGATCATGGCCGAAACCACCGAGGGCCGGCGCGATGCCCTCGCCCGCCTGCTGCCCTTCCAGCGTGATGATTTCGCGCAGCTCTTCCGGATCATGGCCGGGCTGCCCGTCACCATCCGCCTGCTCGACCCGCCGCTGCACGAATTCCTGCCGCATAGCGACGCCGAGATCGCCGAAGTGGCCGCCAATCTGGGCGTTGAGCCCGCGACCATGCATCGCCGGCTTGAGGAGCTGTCGGAGGCGAACCCCATGCTTGGCCATCGCGGCTGCCGCCTGGGCATTTCCTTCCCGGAAATCTACGAAATGCAGGCCCGCGCGATCTTCGAGGCCACGGCCATCGTGGCCAAGGAAACCGGCAAGGCTCCTGTGCCGGAGATCATGATACCGCTCATCGCAACCAAGCGCGAGCTGGACATCACCCGCGCCCAGGTCGAGGGCGTGGCCGCCCAGGTTTTTGCGGAAGCGGGCACGACCTTGGAATACCTGGTCGGCACCATGATCGAGCTCCCGCGCGCCGCCATCACCGCGGACAAGATTGCCGAGGCCGCCGATTTCTTCAGCTTCGGCACCAACGATCTGACGCAGACCACTTTCGGCTTTTCCCGCGACGACGTGGGCAAGTTCCTGCCGGATTATGTCGACCAGGGCATCCTGCCGAAGGACCCGTTCGTGTCCATCGATGTCGAGGGTGTCGGCGCGCTTGTCCGCATCGCCAGCGAGAAGGGGCGTTCCGTGAAGAACGGCCTCAAGCTCGGCATCTGCGGCGAGCACGGCGGTGACCCCGCCTCGATCGCCTTCTGCGAGACAGTGGGGCTCGATTACGTCTCCTGCTCGCCCTATCGCGTGCCGGTGGCGCGGTTGGCGGCGGCGCAGGCCGCACTCAGTGGCGGTGGGGCGGACCGGACGGCGTGAGGTAACGCTCGGCCGCTTCGGCGGCCGGCATGCCGTAGGCGGCGAGTGCCGCCCGCTTCGCCACCCGAGCGGAGGCGGGCGGCAACCAGGCCGCACCGATGCCGTGGCTCAGCATGGCCACGCCGCTGTCATCGGCCAATTGGTGCGCAGCGGCGGCGGCAGTAGCGGCGTCCGCATCGCCGTCCCATGGTGCGACGATCAACCCGCAGTCGCGCGACCACATCAGGAAATGCAGGCCTGAGACCAAGGCCTGGAACAGCCGGCTGCCCGGCGAGGGTGCGGTGCCGCGATGCACGCCGAGGAGGAAAAGGCGGCCCTCCGGCAGGCCCAGCGCTGCGGCGGCGGCGCGGGCGTGGCGGGCGCTGGCCTCGGCCACGGCGTTGTCCTGCGCGCCATCGGTCATGATCGCGACCAATGGCGGCCGGCCACGGGCGCAGGCATGGGCGATCAATGCCCCGCACCGCAACACCTCATCGCCTGGATGGGTGGCCAGCACCAGCAGGTTTTCGCGGTCGATCAGGGCGGCCACTTCGCTCATGCACAACAGCATGGACAAGCGCCGGTTAAGGCGGAAGATGGGCGCCCCACAGCAGGAGAGAGCGGGCATGGACGGAACCGGGCCGATCACGCAGGAATTGCTGGACATTCCCTTCCCGCGCCGGGATGGCAGCCGAATTCCCTATGCCGTGTTCAACTCGCCCGAGGTGTATGCGCTGGAGCAGGAGCGGATTTTCCGCGGGCCGACCTGGAGTTTTTTGGGCCTCGAAGCTGAGATCCCGAAGAACGGCGATTTCAAGCGCACCTATGTCGGCGAAACCCCGGTGGTGATGACCCGCGCCAAGGATGGTGAGCTGGCGGCCTGGGTGAATCGCTGCTCCCACCGCGGCGCGGAGATCTGCCGCAAGACCCGCGGCAACACCGTGGTCCACACCTGCGTCTATCACCAGTGGAGCTTCTCGGCGAAAGGCGATCTGCAGGGCGTGCCCTTCCGCCGCGGCCAGAAGGACCAGACGGGCATGCCGCCCGATTTCGACGTGAAGGATCACGGCCTGCGCAAGCTGCGGGTGGAGAGCTATCGCGGCCTGGTTTTCGGAAGTTTTTCCGACAGCGTCGCACCCCTTGCCGACTACATCGGCCCGGAGATGCGCGAATACGTCGACCGGATTTTCAACCGCCCCATCGAGTATCTCGGCTGCACCAGGCAATTCTCGAATTCCAACTGGAAGCTCTACATCGAGAATGTGAAGGACCCCTACCACGCCAGCCTGCTGCACCTCTTCCACACCACGTTCAACATTCTCCGCGTTGGGATGAAGGTCACCACGAACACCGACCAGACCGGCCTGCACAGCGCGCTCCTCGTGGTGAAGAACCAGGAGGAAACGGCGGAGGGCTACAAGGCTCAGAACATCCGCACCTATCAGGACGGGTTTCGCCTCCAGGACCCTTCGGTGCTCGACATGGTGCAGGAATATGCCGAGCTCTCCACCAACCACATCCAGCCGATTTTCCCGCAGCTCGTGATCCAGCAGATCCACAATACGCTTGTGGCGCGGCAGCTGATCGCGAAGGCGCATGACAAGTTCGAGCTGGTCTTCCACTTCTTCGGCTATGCCGATGATACGCCGGAGCTGCGCGCCATGCGCATCAAGCAGGCCAACCTCGTCGGCCCCGCCGGCTACATCTCGATGGAGGACACCGAGGCGACGGAGCTGGTGCAGCGCGGCATCGTGGGCCATGGCAGCGCGGCCTCGATCCTGGAAATGTCCCGCCACAAGCCGGATGAGACGGCGACGATGATTTCCGAAGGGCTCGTGCGCCGCTTCTGGGAAGGCTACCGCAACCTGATGGGTTTCTCGGCCGGGGATATGGCATGAGCCTTCCGTTGCGTTGGCAACTGCTGGAATTGCAGGACGCCTATATCGCCGCCATCGATGACGACCGGCTGGAGGATTGGCCCGACTTCTTCGTGCCCGATGGCCTCTACGAGATCATCCCGAAGGAGAACGAGGATTTTTCGTACCCCGCCCCCATCCTGCGCTGCGACAACACGGCGATGATGCGCGACCGCGTGGCCAGCCTGCGTCACGCCAATATCTTCGAGCAACCGACATACCGCCACATGATCTCCGGCCTGCGGGTGCTGGAAGAGAACGGGGAGACTGCCGTGATGCGCACCAATTATCTGGTGGTGAACACCTCGCTGGAGGGCACGACCACGGTCTACCAGGCCGGCATCTATAAGGATGTGGTGGTGCGCACGCCGGAAGGCTGGAAGTTCCGCGAAAAACGGGTGGTCTACGACACGTCCCGCGTGCAGACGCTGCTGGCCTATCCGATATGAGAATCCCCCGCCGCGCTGCGCTCACGCTGCTGGCCACCCCCGCTCTGGCGCAGTCCTGGCCCAGCCGGCCGTTGCGCATCATCGTCCCATTCCCGCCCGGCGGCGGGGTGGACCTCACCGCCCGGCTGTTGAGCGAGCCGTTGGCCCGCGAACTCGGCCAGACCGTGGTCATCGAAAATCGTGGAGGCGCCGGTGGCGTGATCGGCGTGGAGGCCATGTCCCGCGCGCCCGCCGATGGCTACACCCTATCGCTGACCGGCGCCGGCACCATCACCGCCGGGCCGCATCTGCGCCGGCTGCCCTATGACGCGCTGGGCCTGGCGCACATAACCATGCTGGTGCGCATGCCCTTCATCGTGGCCGTGCGCAGCGACCTGCCGGCGCGCACCCTGCCGGAATTCCTGGCCCTCGCCCGCCAGGGCGGGCTGCGCTACGCCAGCGGCGGCCCCGGCACCAGCCAGCATCTGACGGGCGAATTGTTCAACCAGATGGCCGGCGTTGCCATGGAACACGTGCCCTATCGCGGCACCGGGCCGGCGCTGAACGACCTCGCGGCGCGCGTGGTGGATGTCTATTACGGCGATCCCGCGACGCTCGGCCTTATCTCTTCCGGCCAGGCGCGGGCGATGGCGGTGACGTCGGCCCAGCGCTGGTCGCTGCTGCCCGATACGCCGGCGGTGGCCGAGGCGGTGCCGGGCTATGTCAGCGAGAACTGGTACGGGCTGGCCGCCCCCACGGGCACGCCGGACGCGGTGCTGGATGCTCTGTCGGGCGCCGTGCTGAAGGTGCTGAACGACCCGGCTTCGCGGGCACGCTTCGATGCCGCCGGCCTGCACCCCGCGCCGATGGCGCGCGCCGACTACACCGCCTTCCTGCGCGCCGACACCCAGGTCTGGGGCCGCGTCGTCACCGCCGGCAACATACGGATCACCGACTGAATGAACGCCCGTCTCGCTGTCGATATCGGCGGCACCTTTACCGACCTCGTGCTGGAAACGGCCGAGGGCACACGCTCGCACAAGCTGCTGACCACGCCGGAGGCGCCGGAGCGTGCGGTGCTGGACGGCGCCGCAAAACTTCTGCGCGGCGAGGTGCTGAGCCTGGTGCTGCACGGCACCACGCTGGCCACCAATGCGCTGATCGAACGCAAGGGCGCGCGCACCGCGCTGGTCACGACGCAAGGGTTCCGCGACAGCATCGAAATCGCCTACGAGCACCGCTTCGCGCAATACGATTTGACCATGGAGCGCCCGGCGCCGCTGGTGCCGCGCGCGCTGCGCTACACGGTGCCCGAACGGATCGCGGCCGATGGCGGCGTGCTGCTACAATTGGACGAAGCGGCGCTGCACGAAGTGGCCGAACAGGCCCGGGCCGATGGGGTGGAGGCGCTGGCCATCTGCTTCCTGCATAGTTTCACCAATGACGCGCATGAGCGCCGCGCGGCTGAAATTCTGTCCGCCCTGCTGCCCGGCGTTTCCATCTCGCTCTCCTGCGAGGTCTGCCCGGAGGTGCGCGAATACGACCGCGCCAGCACCACCATCGCCAATGCCTATGTCCGCCCGCTGATGGATGGCTACCTGGCGCGGCTGGAGGAGGGTTTTCGGGCCATCGGGATCACCGCCCCGGTGCTGATGATGATGTCCTCCGGCGGGCTCTGCACGGTGGAAGCCGCGCGGCGCTTCCCCGTGCGGCTGGTGGAGAGCGGCCCGGCCGGCGGCGCCATCCTGGCCCGCCATGTCGCGGCCGAGAACGGGTTGGACAAAGTGCTCGCCTTCGACATGGGCGGCACCACGGCCAAGCTCACGCTGATCGACCACGGCCAGTTCCACATGGCCCGCAGTTTCGAGGTGGCGCGGGCCTATCGCTTCGTCCAGGGCAGCGGCTTGCCCATCCGCATCCCGGTGATCGAGTTGGTGGAAATCGGCGCCGGTGGCGGTTCCATAGCACGGCGGGATGCGCTGGGGCGGATCATGGTCGGGCCGGATTCGTCGGGCAGCGCGCCGGGGCCTGCCTGTTATGGGCGGGGTGGCGTGTCGCCCACCGTCACCGACGCCGATCTGCTGCTGGGAAGGCTGGACCCGGCGCTGTTCGCCGGCGGCACCATGCCGCTGGATGAAGGCGCGGCCCGCACCGCGTTTGCGCCGCTTGGCCCCGATGCCGCGGTGGGCGTGGCCGAAATCGTGGACGAAACCATGGCCAGCGCCGCCCGCGTCCACGCGGTGGAGAATGGCGAGGACACCGCCGGCCGCACCATGATCGCCTTCGGCGGCGCCGCGCCGCTGCATGCCGCGCGGCTGGCACAGAAGCTGGCCATCACCCGCGTGGTGGTGCCGCTGGGCGCCGGCGTGGGTTCCGCGCACGGGTTTTTGCAGGCGCCGATCGGCTTTGAAGTCGTCCGCACCCGATACACCCGCCTCGACACGCTCGACCCCGCCGCGCTCGGCGCCATGTTCACGGATATGCGGGCCGAGGCGGAGGCGGTGGTGCTGCAAGCCGCGCCCGCCGAGGGCCTGGTGGAATCCCGCACAGCCTTCATGCGCTATCGCGGCCAGGGGCATGAAATCCCTGTGGCCGTACCGGCGGGGCTGGAGGCCGCAGCACTGCACGCCGCCTTCGTCGCCGCCTATGCCCGGGTTTTCGGCCGCGCCATTCCGGGGCTCCAGCCCGAGGTGATGACCTGGGCGCTGGCACTTTCCAGCCCGCTCGCCCCGCCCGCGCCTCTGGCCGAGGCCATGCCGCTGTTCGCCCCCTCCAGCACCGCCACGCGCCTGCTGACAGACCCGGCGACAGGCGCGGCCGACAGCGCCGCCATCCATGCCCGCGCGGCCCTGCCCCCCGGCGCGACCCTCACCGGCCCCGCGCTGATCATCGAGGACGAAACCACCACCATCGTCCCGAAACATTGGACCGCGCGGATCAATTCCGGCGGGCAGATCGTGTTGGAGCATCGGCCATGAACGACATCCGCCTCCAGGTCATGTGGAATCGCCTGCTTTCGGTGGTGGAGGAGCAGGCGAAGACGCTGGTCCGCACCGCCTTCTCCACCTCCGCGCGCGAGGCCGGCGACATTTCCGCCGGCGTCTTCGCCGTGGATGGCCGCATGCTGGCGCAGGCCGTCACCGGCACGCCCGGGCACGTCAATTCCATGGCCCGCAGCGTGAAGCATTTTCTGGCCGCCATCCCCGCCGAACAGATGCGCGAGGGCGATCACTACATCACGAACGATCCCTGGATGGGCACCGGGCATCTCTACGACATCGTCGTGACTTCGCCTTCCTTCCACCGCGGAAAAATGGTCGGGCTGTTCTCCTGCACCGTGCATGTCGTGGATATCGGCGGCATCGGCCTCTCGCCCGACGGCCGGCAGGTGTTCCATGAGGGGCTGCGCATTCCCATCATGCCCATGGCCCGGCAGGGCGTGGTGGATGAGGGGCTGATGAACCTCATCCGCGCCAATGTTCGCGAACCCGTGCAGGTCGAGGGCGACATCTATGCGCTCATGGCCTGCAACGAGACGGGCGAACGCCGCCTTTCCGCCATGCTGGAGGAGAACGGGCTGGATGATCTGGAGGTTCTGGGCGCGCATATCATCGCCCGATCCGAGGCGGCGATGCTGGCCGAGATCGCCAAGCTGCCCAAGGGCACCTGGCACGGCCATATGCGCATCGACGGCATCGAGGCGCCGATCGACCTGCACGCCGCACTCACCATTGCTGAGGACCATATCGCCGTCGATTTCGCCGGTACCTCGGACCAGAGCAGCTACGGCATCAACTGCCCGCTTTGCTACACCGATGCCTACACGGCCTTCGGCCTGCGCTGCATCATCGGCCCGGACATCCCCAACAATGCGGGCACGCTGGACCTCATCCGCGTCACGGCACCCGAGGGGTCGATTTTGAACGCGCCCTTCCCGGCGGCGGTGAATGCGCGCTCGACCATGGGGCACATGCTGCCCGATGTCGTCTATTCCGCGCTGGACCAGGCGCTGCCAGGGCGCGTGCCGGCCGAGGGCACGTCCAATCTCTGGAACCTCAAGCTCGGCGCCGGCCATGGGCTGACGGGCGCCACTGCCCGCCCCTTCATGGTCACCATGTTCCATTCCGGCGGCGCCGGCGCGCGGCCCGGGCAGGATGGGCTGTCGGCCACGCCCTTCCCCTCCGGCGTGAAGAATGTGCCGGTGGAGGTGACGGAGACCATCGCCCCCATCGTGGTCTGGCGGAAGGATCTGCGCGACAACTCGGGCGGCGCCGGCGAGTTCCGCGGTGGCGACGGGCAGATCATGGAAGTGGCGCATCGCCATGGCGAGGCTTTCGGGATCTTCGCGACCTTCGAACGCGTGACCTACCCGCCGCGCGGGCGGCATGGCGGCGAGGAAGGGGCGCGCGGCGTGGTGCGGCTGGGCAGCGGTACGACGCTGAAGGCCAAGGGTTTCCAGGTCATCCCAGCCGGCGACCGGCTGGTGGTGGAAATGCCGGGTGGCGGGGGCATGGGGAAGGCGCGATGAGGACGATTCACCGCTCCGGCGGCACCGCCTCAGCGGATCGTGCTCAGGATGCCGGCGACAAGTCTTCGTAAAGCTCCCGCGCTTCGTCCGCCGGGCCGCGCCGGGTGCCGAGTTCGACCACCCGCCACACCCGGACCTCGTTGCCCCAGGTATAGGTCAGCACATCACCCACCCGCAGCTTCGCATGCGGCTTGTCGGTGGGTTGGCGATTCAGGCGGAAACCGCCTTCCTGCACCGCCCTCGCGCAGAGGGACCGCGTCTTGGCGACGCGCGCATACCACAGCCAGACGTCCAGCCTCTCCCAACTCCCCGTTCCTGAAGAATTGGGAGTTGCCGTCACGCCCGCCCGCTCATTTCAGCTTGAGCGCCGCAAGCTTGGCAAAGGGATTGTCCTCATCGGCGATCTTGACGCTGTCCTGGTGATAGACCCGGGTCTCCGGGCCACCCGGCCCGCGGTCGTCGCGGCGGGGGCCACGGTCGCGGTCGTCGCGGCGCGGGCCGCGATCCTCGCGTCCCCCACCGCCGCCACCACCAGGGCCAACGGTCTTGCCGAAGGCGCCGCCCGGGGCGCGCGGCTTGGCGTTGCGGTTGATATTGCGGTCGTCGCGGCGCGGCTCGCGCTCGGGGCGCGGGGCCTCGGCGCCTGTCGCGGCGGGGGCACCCTCGGCCGGTGCCGCAGGGGCTGCCAGCGCATCGGGGCGCGGGCCGCGGTCACGGTTGCGCGGCGGCCGGCCTTCGCCCTCGCGGCGCGGGCCACGCTCGGCGCCCTCACCACGCGGCTGCTGGTCACGGCGTGGGCCGCGGTTCTGCCGCTCGGGCTGCGCCGGGCGTTGCCAGGCCACCATCATCGGACGGGTCGGGCCCTGCACATCCTCGCCCAACACCTCGGCCTCGATCACCCTGAAGCCCAAGCCGGCCAGGACCAGCGGCACCGCATCGCCCTTGATGGCGAAGCGGCCCAGGATTTCCGGCGGCAGCGGCGAGGGTGCGCGACGGGTAAGGTAGCTCAGCTCACCCGAAACGCGCTCGGCCACGTCCAGGCGCAACAGCAGCGGGCCGGCCGGCACCCAGCCGATGGTCTCCGCAAAGCCCGGCAGCCAGGAGAGCGCTGTCACGCCATCAGCGGCGAGCGACACCAGGCCCGGCGCCGGCAGGTCCGGCGTGGGGATGTTGCGGCTGAGCGCCCAGAGCTGGGCGCGCATCGCCATCGCGCGCGGCTTCAAGGCCTCAGGCACATAGAGCGCGAAGCGGCCGGCGCGTGCGCCGATGGTCTTCAGCTTGGTCTGCACATCCTGCGGAAAATGCGCCTTGGAATTGCCGGGGCGGATGCCGAGCGATTCCCGCAGCATGAACGCCGGGCCGCGCAGCGTGTTGTCATCCTCGGCCTTCTTCTCGACCGCCGCGATGGACGAAAGATCCTTCGCGAGCGTGCCCTCGATGAAGTTGGAGAGGCGCAGGCGCACGCGTTCGCGCTGGGCGCTGTCCAGGAATTCGCTGGGCAGAACCTCGACCACGGGCTTGGAGGGCTCGGCACCGGCCCGCAGACGGGCGATGTCCGCGCCATCCCACAGAATCTTGTGGTCGGCGGTCAGCGAAAACGCCTCGGACTTGCCGATTTCCAGCGCGGCCACGCGGCGCGGCATTTCCTCGCGCAGCGCCCGGCGGGCGGCGCGCAGGACAAGCTTGCGGGTTTCCTCGTCTTCCGCGGTGGCGTCGGGGTGGAAAATGAAGCCTTCCACGCGGCCGACATTGTGGCCTTCGACGATCACATCGCCCTGGCGCGTCACCGCGCTCAGCAGATCCTCTTCCGAGGCGGGGTCCAGCCTGCGAATCAGCTGCGCGGCGCGGCGGTCAACGAAGCGCTGGGTCAGGCGCTCATGCAGCGCGTCGCTGACCATATCCTCGGCGGCGCGGGCCTGGGCCTGGAATTCGGCGGCGTTCTTCACCCAATCCGCGCGGGCGGCGATGTAGCTCCAGGTGCGGATGCCGGAGAGCCGGGCCATCAGCGTGTCCAGGTCGCCCTCGGCATTCGCCGTACTGGCGATCTGGGCCGCGATCCAGTCCTCGGGCAGAAAACCATCCTCGGCCATGTGCCGGAAAATCCGGCCGCAGAGCTTGGTGTGGCTGTCATCGGCCAGCTTGCGGAAATCCGGCACCTGGCAGGCTTCCCACAGCGTGCCGACGCGGCCGCGGCCGGAGGCGAGGCGGCGGATGTCGCCCTCGCGCGCCAGCATGTTCAGGGTGATGTGATCGGTGGCGTCGTGCCCCTTGGCCAGCCCGGCGGTGGGCGGCGGCGCGGCCAGGCTGTCCAGCAGCGCGTCCACGCTGGTGAAATCGAGGTTGGAGTTGCGCCAGGCCAGGGCCTGCAGCGGCTCGAACTGATGGCCCTCGATCTTCTCGACCATGTCCTCGGGCAGCGGCACGCAATCGCCGGTGGAGCCGAAGGTGCCGTCGCGCATGCCGCGGCCGGCGCGGCCGGCGATCTGGGCGGCTTCCTGGGCGTTCAGGGCGCGCGGCGCGTGGCCGTCGAACTTGTTGAGGCTGGCGAAGGCGACATGGTCGACATCCATGTTGAGGCCCATGCCGATGGCGTCCGTCGCCACCAGGAAATCGACCTCGCGGTCCTGATAGAGTTTGACCTGCGCGTTGCGGGTGCGGGGCGAGAGGCGCCCCATCACCACGGCGCAGCCGCCACGGCGGCGGCGGATGGCCTCTGCGATCGCGTAGACCTCACCGGCCGAGAATGCCACGACGGCGCTGCGCGGCGGCAGGCGGCCGAGCTTGGTGAACCCGGTATGGGTCAGCTGCGACAGGCGCGGGCGGCTCTCGATTTCCACCTGCGGGACCAGGCGCTGCAGCAGATGCCGCACCGTCTCGGCACCCATGAACATGGTCTCGACCATGCCGCGCGCGTTCAGCAGGCGGTCGGTGAAGATGTGCCCACGGTCGGGATCGGCGCAGAGCTGGATCTCGTCCACCGCGACGAATTCGGCGCGGCCGCGGCCCACCGCGATATCGAGCGGCATGGCTTCCACCGTGCAGGCAAACCATTTCGCGTCGGGCGGGATGATCTTTTCCTCACCGGTGATGAGGGCGACGTTCTTCTCGCCCTTCTTCGCCACCATGCGGTCGTAATTCTCGCGCGCCAGGAGGCGCAGCGGAAAGCCGATGATCCCCGAGGAATGCGCAAGCATTCGCTCCATCGCAAGATGTGTCTTGCCCGTATTGGTGGGGCCCAAAATGGCCCGGACGCGCGCTTCGAACATGAGATGAAAACCGGCTGCTGAACGTGGCGGGCTTGATGCGGCCAAAGCGCGCGGATTGCAACGGGCGCTGGGCAAGGGCAAAGCCCGCAACGTGACAATCACACCGCCCACACGCTTCGCGCTGCTCTTTGCCGCGCAATTCGCCTCGCTGGGGGCGGCGATGCCGTTCATTCCCGCCGTGCTGAGCGAGGGAGGGTTGAGCGCGACCCAGCTCTCCCTCGTGTTGGCGTTGGGCAGCGTGACACGGCTTTTGACCAGCCCGGCTTCCGCGCGGCTGGCGGATGGCTGGGGGTTGCGGGCGGTGCTGGTGGCGGGCGCGGTGCTGGCGGCCCTGACCTTGCCCGCCATGGCGGTGCTGCAGGGTTTTGCGGTGCTGCTGCTGGTGCAACTCGTGCACAGCGTGGGCGTGGCGCCTGTTGTGCCACTGAGCGACGCGGCGGCGATTGCCGAAATGCGCGTCCGGCCCTTCGATTATGGCCGGGTGCGGGCCTGGGGGTCGATCGCCTTCATCGCCTCGGCGGTGCTGGCGGGGCAATTGGTCAGCCTGCATGGGCCGGCGGCGGCTTTGTGGCTGGCGGCCTGCTGCCTCGGCGCCACGGCGCTGGTCGCGGCCGGGCTGCCCTCACCGCCCGGTCCGCGGCCGCGCGCCACCGGGGGGGTGTGGGAGCCACTGCGCCACCCCGGCTTTCGGCGCCTGCTGCCGGCCTCCGCGCTGATCCAGGGCAGCCATGCCATGTATTACGGCTTCGCGACGCTGCATTGGCAGGCGGCGGGGCTTTCGGCGGGTGTGATCGGCCTCCTCTGGGCCTGGGGCGTGGTGATGGAGGTGGCGCTGTTCCTTTGGGGTCGGCGCATGGTGGAGCGGCTGGGCGCGCGGGGCCTGGCGACGCTGGCCGCGCTGGCCGGCATCCTGCGCTGGGGGGTGACCGGGGCGACCAGCGAATTGGTGCCGCTCTTCCTGGTGCAGGCGCTGCACGCACTGACCTTCGGCGCCATGCACCTCGCCGCGATCCGGGCTTTGGGGGCACTGCCCAGCGGGCTGGGGGCGCGGGCGCAGACGCTGCATTCATCACTGGGGGTGGGGCTGGCCTCGGGCGCGCTGATGCTGGCCTGCGGGCCGCTCTATGCCGCGCTGGGGGGGCATGGCTTCTGGATGATGGCCGGGTTGTGCGGGCTGGGCGTGGTGGCGGGGCTCAGGCTGCGGGGGTGACGCGAATGGCGACCTCGTTTCGGCGCAGCGGCGGCAGGGTCCAGGGCGGATCGTAGAACCAGGCGGTGGCCTCGCCCGCCGGCTGCCACGCGCTGCCCGAGAGCATGCCTCGCAGGGAAGTGACATTGCGCGCGACCGCGTCGGGGTCGGTGCTGCCGGAGAACCGCATCACGGCGAAGGTTTCACCCGGAAGGGTGGTGATGACCACGCGCGGATCATTCGGCACGGGCGCGTTTTCGGCGGTGAGTGTGGCGGGGAGGAAGAAGCGGATGAGAAAGCCCCGGCCCGAGGGCTCCTGCGCCACCGGCGCGGTCATCGCGATGCGGCTGGGTTCCTGTGCCACGGGGGCGGTCATGGCGATCCGGCGTTCGCCCCGATTGCCGCCGAAGATGTAGCCGGCCAGGCGGCGGAAGCCCTCGTTGCGCGCGGCCGCCTCCTCCGCCTCGACCAGGGTTTCGGCGACGAGACGGGGCGCGTATTCGCGGATCTCCACCTCACCAAGGCGGGTCGTGACGCGGTGTTGCGGCTCCTCGGTGCCGCGCACGCCTACCACCGAGCAGGCTCGCGAGCGCGACGGAGGAGAGGATCGCAAGGGCCTGCTTGAACATGCCCTGGACATGGTCCGCCCGGCCCGCGGATCAAGACGGGGTGTCAGGACCTGGGCTGCAGCGCGAAGCGGCCGGCCCCGGCCCAGGCCAGAACCAGCAACCCGCCGCACAGCGCGATGTTCTTGAAGAAGGCGATGAGCTGGCCGAACTGCTGCGCGCCGGAGAATTCCCAGAAGCGGTGGCCGATGATGATCGTGCCGAGCGTATAGAGGATCAGGCCATAGCACGCCCAGCGCGTGCGGATGCCCAGGATCAGCATGAGCGGGAAGAGGGTCTCGGCGGCGATGGCGAGATAGCCGCCCACCATGGGCATGGGCGCGCCCTGGTTGGTCAGCGTGTTCACGATGCCCGGCCATTGGCTGAATTTGCCGTAGGCGCTGATGAGATAAAGCGGCGCGAAGGAGAGGCGACCGATAAGCAGCACCAGATCCGTGTTGCTCGATGTTGTGGTGTCGTTCATGAAAAATGCCTCCGGCTTTTCGGGCCGGAGGCTAGCTTAACACGCTGCAACGCAGCAAGGCGGCTCAGTTCTTCGCCTTGTCCACCAGGGCATTGGCCTTGATCCAGGGCATCATGGCGCGCAGGCGCTCGCCCACCGCCTCGATGGGGTGTTCGGAGAGCTTGCGGCGGGTGGCCTTGAAGCTGGCCTGGTTCACCTTGTTCTCCAGCATCCAGTCGCGGGCGAACTTGCCGGTCTGGATGTCTTCCAGCACGCGCTTCATCTCGGCCTTGGTCTCCGGCGTCACGATGCGGGGGCCGGTGACGTATTCGCCGTATTCCGCCGTGTTGGAGATCGAGTAGTTCATGTTGGCGATGCCGCCCTCATAGATGAGGTCGACGATCAGCTTCACCTCGTGCAGGCATTCGAAATAGGCCATTTCCGGCGCGTAGCCGGCCTCGACCAGGGTTTCGAAGCCGGCCTTGATCAGCTCGACCAGGCCGCCGCAAAGCACGGCCTGTTCGCCGAACAGGTCGGTCTCGCATTCTTCCTTGAAGGTCGTCTCGATGACGCCGGCGCGGCCGCCACCGACGGCGGAGGCGTAGGAAAGGGCGATTTCGAGCGCATTGCCCGAGGGGTTCTGCGCCACGGCGACCAGGCAGGGCACGCCGCCGCCGCGCTGGTATTCGGAGCGCACGGTGTGGCCCGGGCCCTTGGGCGCGATCATGAAGACGTCGAGGTCGGGGCGCGGGTCGAGCAGGTTGAAATGCACGTTCAGGCCATGCGCGAAGGCGAGTGCGGCGCCGGCCTTCATGTTGTCATGCAGATGCTCGCGATAGAGGTCGCCCTGGCCCTCATCGGGGGTCAGCACCATGATGACATCGGCCCATTTCGCCGCATCGGCGGGGCTCATGACCTTGAAGCCCATGGCCTCGGCCTTCTTGGCGGAACCGCCGGGGCGCAGGCCGATGGCGACATCCGCCACGCCGCTTTCGCGGATGTTGAGGGCATGGGCATGGCCCTGGCTGCCGAAACCGATGATCGCGACCTTCTTGGCCTTGATCAGGTTCACATCGGCGTCACGATCGTAATACACGCGCATCAGGGCGCTCCTCGTTGCTTTAGGTCAGAAAATTGTCAGGCGGCGATGTGCCTTGTGCCGCGCGCGATGGCAACAGCCCCCGTCCGGCACACTTCGGCAAGCCCCAGCGGCTTCATCAGCACGCAGAAGGCGTCGATCTTGTCGGCATTGCCGGTCATCTCGAACACAAAACTCTCGGTGGTGGCGTCCACCACCCGGGCGCGAAAGGCATCGGCCAGACGCAACGCCTCGACCCGCGCCTCGCCACGGCCCACCACCTTGATGAGCGCGAGCTCGCGCTGAAGATGGGCGCCGTCGAGCGTCAGGTCGCTCACCTTGTGCACGGGCACCAGGCGGTCGAGCTGCGCCTTGATCTGTTCGATGATCATCTCGGTGCCCGTGGTCACCACGGTGATGCGGCTGATGCTGCGGGTTTCGTCCACCGGCGCCACGGTCAGGCTTTCGATGTTGTAGCCGCGGCCGGAGAAAAGCCCGATGACGCGGGCCAGGACACCGGCCTCGTTTTCCACGAGGACCGCGATCGTTGCTGTGCGTTCCATGGATTCAGACCAACACTTTGCCTTCATCGGTGACGCCGGCGACGCCACCCTGCTGGCCCACACCCAGGATCATCTCGTTGTGCGCGGCACCCGAGGGGATCATGGGAAAGACGTTTTCCTTCTGGTCCACGCAGATGTCGGCGATGACCGGGCCGGGATAGGCGATCATCTCGCGGATCACGTCATCGAGCTGGTCGGCCTCCGTCGCCCGAAGCCCCTTGGCATGGAAGCTTTCGGCCAGCTTCACGAAATCGGGCAGCGCCGCGGAGTAGCTCTCGGAATAGCGGCTGCCATGCAGCAGCTCCTGCCACTGCCGCACCATGCCCATATACTCGTTGTTCAGGATGAACACCTTCACCGGCAGGCGGTACTGCGCCAGCGTGCCCATTTCCTGAATGTTCATCAGGATCGAAGCCTCGCCGGCGATATCGATGCACAGCGCGTCGGGGTGTGCGATCTGCACGCCCATCGCCGCCGGCAGGCCGTAGCCCATGGTGCCCAGGCCGCCGGAGGTCATCCAGCGGTTCGGCTTGTCGAAGCCGAAATACTGCGCCGCCCACATCTGGTGCTGGCCCACCTCGGTGGAGATGAAGGTCTCGCGCCCGAGTTCCTGGGTGATCTCGAACAGCCGCTTCACCGCGTGCTGCGGCTTGATGATCTTGCCTTCCTGGACATAGGCTAGGCAGTCCTGCTTGCGCCACTGGTCGATCTGCCGCCACCAGGCCAGTTGGGCCTCCTTGTTGACGGGCGTGTCGTCCTGCTTCCAGCACTCGATCATGGCGGCCAGGATTTTCCCCGCATCGCCGACGATCGGCACATCGACCTTCACATTCTTGTTGATCGAGGAGGGATCGATGTCAGCGTGGATCTTCTTCGAACCGCGGCTGAAAGCATCCAGCCGGCCGGTGATCCGGTCGTCGAAGCGGGCACCCATGTTCAGCATGACGTCGCAGCCATGCATGACGAGGTTCGCTTCATAGGTGCCGTGCATGCCCAGCATGCCGATGAATAGCGGGTCGGAGGACGGGAAGGCGCCCAGACCCATCAGCGTGTTGGTGCAGGGGAAGCCCGTCATGCGGACGAATTCGGTCAGCAGGCGCGACGCTTCCGGGCCGGAATTGATCACGCCGCCGCCTGAATAGACCACCGGGCGGGCCGAGCGCTTGAGCATGCGCACGGCTTCGAGGATACGAGCGGGGTCGGGCTCGGTCACTGGGCGGTAGCTGCGATGGGCGACGGTGGGCGCGGGCGTGTAGGGCGCCGGCTTGATCAGGATGTCCTTCGGCAGATCGATGACGACCGGGCCGGGGCGGCCGCTGCGGGCCACATAGAAGGCGTCATGCACCACGCCGGCCAAATCCTCGCTGCGCTTGACCAGGTAGTTGTGCTTGGTCGCGGGGCGGGTGATGCCGGTGGTGTCGGCCTCCTGGAAGGCGTCATTGCCGATGAGGTGCGTGGGCACCTGGCCGGTAAGGCAGATGATGGGGATGCTGTCCATCAGCGCATCGACGAGGCCCGTCACGGCATTGGTCGCGCCTGGGCCGGAGGTGACGAGCACCACGCCCACCTTGCCGGTGGACCGCGCATAGCCCTCGGCCGCATGCACCGCCGCCTGCTCGTGGCGGACCAGGATGTGGCGGATGGAATTCTGCTGGAACAGCGCGTCGTAGATCGGCAATACGGCGCCGCCGGGATAGCCGAAGATCACCTCCACGCCCTGCTCCGTCAAAGCGCGGAGGAGGACCTCGGCACCACTACGGTCTTCCGTGGTGGCGGGCGTGGATGTGGCGGTGGCGGACATGATGGTTCCGTGATGCTCTGGCGTTGTTGCAGCGCACCCTTATGCCCGAGGGGCAGAGCCGTCAACATGGCTTTGAACGAAACTGTCGATTTTGGCCCAATTGCTTTGCGAAAATTGCGCCAGACCCGCAAATCGCGCATGGATCGTATGCAACTGCGTAGGGGCCACCAGTGCCTGGTGGCGGAACCAGGTGCCCTGCCGCTTGGTGTATTGGTGGGTGTGCAGCACAGCCTGATCGCGTGCCGCGTGCGCGCCCATCTCGCCGCGCAGCAGGGCCGCGATCTCCGGCACGCCATGGGCGCGCATGGCCGGCAGGGCGGGGTCGAGATGCAGCAGCGCCCGCACCTCCTCCACCGCGCCGGACGCCAGCATGGCATCGAACCGCTCGGCGATGGCCTCGCGCAGGGCCTCGCGCGGGGGGTCGAGCAGCAGGGCGGCGAAGCGGTGGGGTGCGGGCGGCAGGGCGGGGGCGTCGCGCTGCCACTCCACCAACCCGCGCCCGGTGCCAAGCCAGATCTCGTAGGCGCGGGCGACGCGCTGGCTGTCGCCGGGATTGAGAGTGGCCGCGGTGGCCGCATCCAGCAGGGCATGCAGCGCCGGAGCGCCGCGTTCGGCCAGCAGGGCCCGGGCCTCGGCACGGGCGGCCGCCGGCACGTCGGGCAGGGCCGAAATTCCCTGGGTCAGTGCACGCAGATACATCCCCGTGCCGCCGCAGAGGATGGGCAGGCGGGCCTGGGCCATCGCCGCCAGTGCCGCTTCACGCCACCAGGCCAGGTTCGCCGCCTCCGCCGGTTCGCGCACGCCGTAGAGACGGTGTGGAGCGGCGGTAAAATCCGCGGCCGATGGCTGTGCCGTGATCACCGCCATCCCCGCATAGACCTGCATGGCATCGGCATTGATCACCGTGCCGCCCAGCGCCCGGGCGAATTCCAGCGCCAGCGAGGACTTCCCGCTGGCGGTCGGGCCGCAGATGATCAGCGCGGGTTGCATGGGGCGGGGCCGATGGGCATGGTCCGGCCGCCATGCCGCATATTCTCACACTTGTCGCGCCCCCGGGCGGATTGTCCCCTCACATGCTGGCCCCGGCGCTGGCAGCGCTGGCCGCCGGCGGCGCCGCGTGCGGCGCGCCGGACTGGCTCTCGGAGGGTGAGGCGGTCGACATTCCCTTCACCGGTCTGGCCTGCGCCACCGCCCAGGGAACAGCTCTGGCCGCGTTGGCCGGCCAACCGGTGGACGCCATCGCGCAGGTCGCCGCCACCCGCCGCAAATCCCTGCTGTTGGCCGATATGGACAGCACGATCGTCACCACCGAGACGCTCGACGAACTCGCTGCCGAGGCCGGGCTGAAGGAGCGCATCGCCGCCATCACCGCACGGGCGATGAATGGCGAGCTGGATTTCAAGGCGGCGCTGCGGGAACGCGTGGGCATGCTCAAGGGCCTGCCCGAGGCAGCGCTGGCCCGCACCTGGGAGACGACGGAGCTGATGCCCGGCGCCCGCGCGCTGGTCGCCACCATGCGGGCCGCAGGTGCGCATGCCGCGCTGGTCTCGGGCGGCTTTACCTTCTTCACCGGGCGGGTGGCGGCGCTGGTCGGGTTTCACGAGCATCACGCCAACACCTTGATCATCACCGAGGGCAGGCTGGAGGGCACGGTGGGCGAGCCCATTCTGGACAAGGATTCCAAGCTGGCCACGCTGAAGCGCCTGTCGCAGGGGCTGGGGTTGCCCATGGAGCGCACGCTCACGGTGGGCGATGGCGCCAATGACCTGCCGATGCTGCAGGCGGCGGGGCTAGGCATCGCCTTCCGCGCCAAGCCCGCGGTACAGGCGCAGGCCCATGCGCGGGTGAACCATGGCGACCTCACGGCGCTGCTCTTCGCCCAGGGGTTTCGGCGCGCCGAGTTCATCGCGACCTGACGCGAATTTTGCAGCTTTTCGGCGGGCGCGCGCGGTAAGCTTTGTGCCGTCAGGTCGTGCGGCCTGTTGCAGGGCCGGGTTGCCTGACTTCCACAAGGAAGCGAGGAAACCCAACATGGCCATCGAAGCCTATCCCAGCACCGCCATCCCCGAAGCACCGCCGCGGCTGCGGCGACTGGCGATGGAGGATCTTGCCGCCGCCTTGCGCGCCGGACGCGCCGATTTCCTGGCAACACCCACCCAGTTGCTGTTCCTTTGCGTGATCTATCCCGCCTTCGGCTTCGTCATCGCCCGCGCCGCGGCGGGGGACGGTCTGCTGCCGCTGGTCTGGCCATTGGTCTCCGGCTTCGCGCTGGTGGGGCCACTGGCCGCGCTCGGCCTCTATGAGATCAGCCGGCGGCGGGAGGCTGGCGAGGCGACGTCCTGGCTCGACTGCTTCCGGGTGCTGCAATCGCCCGCCCTGCCGGCGATCCTGGGTATGGGGGTGATCATGGCGGCGGTCTTCGCGCTGTGGCTGCTGACCGCGCGCGGCATCTTCATGCTGACGCTGGGCGACGTCGCACATGCCGGGTTCGGGGCGTTGCTGGCCGCGGTCTTCGGCAGCGCCGGCGGCTGGGCGCTGCTGCTGCTGGGCAATCTCGCCGGCTTCGCCTTCGCGGTGCTGGTGCTGGCCATCAGCGCGTTCTCCTTCCCCATGCTGCTGGACCGCCATGTCACGCTCGGCACGGCGATCGGAACGTCGTGGCGCGCCTTCCAGGACAACCCCCGGGTGATGCTGGGCTGGGGTCTGGTGGTGGCGGTCGGGCTTGCCGCCGGCATGGCCACGCTGTTCGTGGGCCTGGCGGTCACGCTGCCCATCCTGGGCCATGCCACCTGGCACCTCTATCGCCGGGCGGTGCTATGAGGTCGCTCGTGGCCGTGGCGGCATGTCGTCGCATGCCGCCGCACCTCAACGATTCGACACGGGGTTAAAGAAAATTTTCTGTGTTGGAACGCTATCAGCAGAAGAAACGGTTGTGGTAAAAATTCCTCGCCACAACCACGGCCACCAACAAATACGGAGATGTTCCATTGGATCCAGTGTCCCTCGCCATGGCGGCAGCCATGGTTTTTGGCCTGCTGACCGCGGATGCCGTCGTCAGCGCCGACACCGTCAGCGTCAATATGAGCGTTCCAGCCTCCGTGGCTTCGACCGGCTTCACGCAGGATGTCGCGGAACGCATCTTCACCCATGAGTTTGAGCGGATGAACCAGACCCGCTCGCTGCTGAAGCCGCCGGTCATGCGCTCCGCGCGGGAGCCGACGATCATCGGCGTGATCGCGAACTCGCTGCGGCTGAACGACTTCACCTCAGCGTTGCAGGATCTGCTGGGGCTGGAGCGGATGCGGGTGACGGGCGCAATCGTCGCCGGCGGGCCGGATGGAAACAGGCTGCTGATCAATTCGGCCTCGGCCTCCTCGGGCGCCTTTTCGGTTGAACTGACCGACAATGGTGGGACCGAGCGGTTGTTGCGCCGTGGCGCCCTGGCGACCATGGAGCAGGTGCAGCCCTACCGCGCCGCCCTGTTCCATTTCGATCAGGTCATGCGCGCGGGTGGCCGCGATTTCAGCACAGTGCAGGCGATGGCCGAACGTGAGCTGGCGCGCCCCAGGCGGGCCGAGGTGCTGACCGAGCGCTCCTACATGGAGAACCTGCTGGGCATCACAGCGCTGCTGCGCAACGACCTCGATGAGGCCGAGCGGCGTTTCCGGCGTTCCTTCAACTGGAACACCACCTTCGCCATCGGCAAGCTGAACCTGGCCTTCGTGCTGATCCAGCGCGACCGCTACCAGGAGGCGCTGGATGTGCTGAACCCGCTGGTCGCGTTGAGCCTGGAGCCGCGCTTCGCACCGGTGCAGCGCTTCGGGCCGCTGCGCGAGTCGCTGCATAGCAGCATCGGCGTGGCCCGCTGGGGCCTGGGCAACCTGGACGGTGCAGAGGAGGCGTTCCGAACCGCCACCAGCGAATACCCCGATTCCGAGGCCGCCTATACCTACCTGTCACGCCTGCTGCTGGAACGAGGCAGAACGGCCGAGGCGGCGGAAAAGGCAGCCATCGCCAGGGCCAATGCGCTCACCTTCGAGAACTACCCCGAGGTGGCGACGCTGTATTTCTGGATGACCCCGCGCGACAATCAGCCTCTCGTCCGCCGCTTCGCACTCTATTGAGTGTCGGGGCGGGGTCTACCCCGCCCCATCATCAAGCCAGCGTCCGGCCAGGCCGAGCGCGAGAAGTATCAGGGCGCCAGGCAGCGCCAGGCCGAGCATCTCCAGTTCCAGCACGGCCTGCAGCCACTGCCCACCCAGCCAGAGCACCCAGCCGAGCGCGAGCGACGCGAGGGTGACCAGCGCCGGCTTCACGGCAGCACGGCGTGGAAAACCAAGAGGCCGCCCAGCCGCTCCAGCCTGCCCTCCAACGTCACCCGCTGGCCGATCAGCGGGCGCATGCCCTCTGCCATCGGCCCGCCATCGGGGCCGGCCAACAGCATGAAGGCCTGGCCATGCACAGGCGCAGTGCTGACGAAGACGGGTGGCAGCCCGCTCGCGATGCACAGCGTGGCGCAGGCGCGATGGGCGAGGCCCGTACCGGCGCGCATGGCCCCGGCGGCGCATTTGCCGTCGCAGATCTCACCGGTGATGCGGAAGCGGCCGAGCGGCACGGGTTGCGGGGCCATGCCCGGGCCAGCCGCCGTGGCAGGCGCCTGCACCACCAGCATGCCGATGCTGCCGCGCTGCTGGACATAGCCGCTGAGCGTCACCGCCTGACCCTCCAGCGCCGCGGGCAGGTCAGCACCCTGCTTGCCGTCACCGGCCAGCAGCACGCTGCGGCCATCGCCACGGTGCAGCACCGGATAGGGGTTCCGCGTGACCACGCCCTGCATGTCGGACAATTCGGGCAGGGCAGCGAGGCCAGGCACGCCGGCAAAATCCGGCCCCGCCGGGTCATCCGCCCGGCCAAGCCCGAGCGCGAGGGCCGCCATCAGCAGCAACAGGCAACCCGCCACCACCAGCAGGAAGCGCCCCAACCCCGCCGGCGGCCGCCGCTCCCAGCCGACGAAGAAATCCTTACCCCCGCTCATGCCACAAGGGGCTCCACATGGGTGCCGGGAGGGTTCGGCCGAGGATCGAGCCAGACCTCGCCACCCACCAGCGCCAGGCGATAGGTCGCGATCTTCTCGGTGAAGGGCGGCGGCGCGCAACCATCCGCCAGCCGGTATTGAAACCCGTGCCAGGGGCAGGTGATGCAGCCATCGATCACCCTGCCCTCGCCCAGCGGCCCGTTCTGGTGGGCGCAGAGATGGCTGACGGCGGAGAGTTTTTGGCCGTCCCGGAACACCGCCACGGCTTCGGCCCCAGGCGGGCGGATGATTTTCGCGCGTGCGTCCGGGATGCTGCCGGGCGGGCCAACCACAAGCCACGGCGCCTCGGACGCCGCGATGGTCGTCCATGCCTCGCCACGCAGCGCGGCGGCGAGGTGCAGCCCGATCAGCAGCGCGCCACCACCCGCGACCAGCATGGCAAGGCCGGGATGCGTCGCCGCCTGCAATTGCCCGAAGCCCACATGTGCCACCACCAGCGCATAGGCGAGGTAGAGGCCCATATGCAGCGCCTTCCAGAGCGGCGGCCCCAGAAACTTCAGCCAGACATCGTGGCTGGTCGCCGCCAGCACGGCGAGGATCAGAAGGGCGCCGATTCCGAAGGGGATGAAGGGCAGCCCGCCGGGTTCGGAGACCAGCACGGCCAGCAGCGGGGGCGTGGCGGAGAAGGCGAAATGCCACTCCAGCACCGCCATGGCGTGGGAGGCGGCGACCAGCGCCGTCATCACGCCGAGATGGCGCCGGTTGTAGAGCAGCGGCAGGAAGCGCCGGTCCAGCCGCGCCGCCGGACCGATCGCCAGGGCCAGCGTCAACAGGATGAAGGCCAGCGAGCCGCGGGCGCGGATGGCCGCGGTGAGCTCATCCAGCCCGCCCTTCGCCAGCGCGGTATAGACCATGAGATAGAGCACGATGCCGGCCACCAGGACCGCATCATAGGCCCATTTCATCGGCGTCCAGCTCACCGGCACGTAGCGGTGGCTCATGGCGCGCTGATCCTGACCGGCGGCTCCGCCGGGCCTGTCCACCGCGCCAGCAGCGCCGCCACCAGGATGGCCGGCAGCAGGGCCGCCAACACCAGCCAGATCCGGGCATGCGCCGAGATATGCCGCCGGCGCATCAGTCCGCCCCCCGCGCCAGCACAGCCCAGCGCCAAAGCACCAACGGCCAGAGCAGCATCAGCCCGGGCAGCATCAGCGGCCGGAACGCATAGGCGCCGCGCGCCGCGGGATCGACCCGGTCCAGCCCGAACAACAGGAAGGCCAGCCCCACCCCGAAGCCAGCCGCGGCGTAGAGCCCCGCCAATTGCAACAGAAGCTGCGCGGCCGCGACGCTCACGCCCTACTCCATCGACCAGCCATGGCTGACGATGAGGGATTGCCCGGTGAGCGCATTGCTGCTGGCTCCGGCGAAGAAGAGGACGGCATCGGCGACATCATCGACGGTGGTGAACTCGCCGTCCACCGTCTCCTTCAGCATGATGTTCTTGATTACCTCTTCCTCGGTGATGCCGAGCGCCTTGGCCTGTTCGGGGATCTGCTTGTCCACGAGGGGCGTGCGGACGAAGCCGGGGCAGACGACGTTGGAGCGCACGCCGTGCTTGGCACCTTCCTTCGCCACCGTCTTGGACAGGCCGATGAGCCCGTGCTTGGCGGTGACATAGGGCGCCTTGAGCACCGAGGCCTCCTTCGAATGCACCGAGCCGATATAGACGATGCTGCCGCGCCCGGCGGCGTACATGTGCTTCAGGCATGCCTTTGTGGTCAGAAATGCGCCGTCGAGATGGATCGCCAGCATCTTCTTCCACTGGTCGAAGGGGAATTCATCGATAGGGTGGACGATCTGGATGCCGGCATTGCTGACCAGCACGTCGATCCGGCCGAAAGCCGCCATGGTCGCGGCCACGCCGGCCTCGACCTGCTCCTCGCTGGTGACATCCATCGCCACCGCCATCGCCTTGTGGCCGGCGGCCTCGAACTCGGCGGCGGTGGCCTGGGCCGCGGGCAGCGCGAGGTCGGCGATCACGGCGATGGCGCCGGCCTCGCAAAAACGCTTGGCGATTTCGCGGCCGATGCCACTGGCGGCACCGGTGACAATGGCCACCTGGCCCTCGAAATTCTGCATGCTGATGTCCTTCCGGTTCGGTTCAGGCGAGGTAGTCATGCACGACATCGCCCAGTGCCAGGGTGATATCGGCGAGGATGTGGGTGGCGGAGATCACCTCCAGCACCGGCAGTTGTGAAACCGGCGCCAGCGCGTGGGGCTGCAGCTCCAGCGCGGCGGGGCCGGTCCAGGCGCCCGTCAGCGTGACGTCGGAGAGGAAATACCGCACGAGTTCACAGACCCGCGGGCTGCCATCGACATCGGGCAGGATCTTCAGCAGGAAATTCGGCTCGGCCAGGGCATGCAGCACGGCCGCATCGGGCAGGCGGCGATGCTTGTAGCCCATCGAGCCGGTGGCCACCCGCACCGGGCCGAAATCCAGCGTGCCGACCAGCGTATCCTGCTCCACCCGCAGGCTGGGGCTGGCGAGTTTCTTGGGGAAGCCCCAAAGCTCCCGCCCGCCGGCGATCGGCGGGTCCACATCCAGGTACATCGAATGGACATAGCCGCCATCGACGCCACGGAATCGCACGGGGATGACCTGGCCGCTCTCGGTGTAATCGCCGAAGCCAGTCGAGTTCGGCATGCGGATGAACTCGTATTTCACCAGCGGTTCGGGCAGTTCGAACTCGGCAGGGACCATGGCGCGCAGCGCCACAGGGTCGGTGCGGTATGTGATGATGAGGTATTCGCGGTCCACGAAGCGATAGGGGCCGGGCGGGTAGCTCGGGCTCTCCAGCGGCATGGCGAAGGCGCGGGCAAGGACATCCTGGGCTTTCATCGGGCGCTCCTCAGGCCAGGTAATCGTGGATGATGGTGCCGAGCTCGAGCGTCATGTCGGCCACGACATGGCTGGCGCCCAGCACCTCCAGCACCGGCAGGCTGGTCAGCGGCGCCAGGGCATGCGGCCGCAGGCTGAGCGCGGCCGGGCCGGTCCAGGCCCCCTCCAGCGTGATGTCGGAGAAGCGGTAGCGCACCAGTTCGCAGATCCGCGGCCGGCCATCGACATGCGGCATGATCTTCAGCAGCACGCCGGGGGTGGCCAAGGCCGCCATCGCCTCCGCCGCCGGCAGGGCGCGGTGCTTGAAGCCCATCGACGCGCTGGCGACGTTCAGCCGGCCGTGATCGAGCCGGCCGACCAGGGTGTCATGCTCCACCGCCAGCGAGGGCGCGCCCAGCTTCTGCGGAAAACCCCAGAGCTCACGCCCGCCGGCGCCGGGCGGATGGGCATCGACGAAGATGAAGCGGGTGTAGTTCGCCGCCTCGCCGCCCGGCAGGATCACTGGGATGATCTGGGCGCAGAGATTGTACTGGCCGAAGCCGGTGCTGTCGGCGGTACGGGTGAAGGCGATGCGCGCGGTCTCGCCGGCCGGCAGCAGCGGCTCGGGCACCGCCTCGGCCAGCGCCGCGGCGTCGGTGCGGTAGTCGATGCTGAGCGTCTCGCGGTCATTGTAACGATAGGGCCCGTGCGGATAGGCCGGGCTGGTGAAGGGCATGGCATAGGCGCGGGTGCGCAGATCATCGGGCGTCAAGCGGCGCTCTCCTTCACGGGCGGGTGGGTTTGGGGCGAAGCACGTCGAAGCTGCGCACGCCCACGTCATGCGGCATGGGCTCCAGCCAGGGCGAGGCATCGAGGGTGGTGGTGGCGTCCCAGCGGCCCTGCGCCCAGCGCTCCTCCATGATGCGGCGGCTGAATTCGTAATCCTTGGCTTTGCCCTGCGGCACGGCGGGCCGGTAGATCAGTTGCACGATGTCCATCGTGGTGACGCAGCCGAACTGATAGAGCGTCCGCGCCTCCGGCGTGTTGCGGATTTCGGGCGGCAGCTTCTCGATGAGGTTGTTGATGTGGTGCCGCATGGTGTGGGTGTGGCGGAACTCCTCGGTGCCGGTGCGGGTGCGGCTGGAGAAGCGGATGTCCTTCTCCCGCTCCGCGACCTCGTCGAGATCCTCGGGCACCTTCCCGCGCGCGGGGAAGACATCGACCTGGAAGGTGAGGCGCGAGCGGCGGGGAATGCTGTCCAGCACGTATTGCAGCGGGGTGTTGGAAACGAGCCCGCCATCCCAGTAGTGCTCGCCATCGATCTCCACGGCGGGAAAGCCGGGCGGCAGGGCGCCCGAGGCCATGACATGGGCGGCGCGGATTGTCGTATGGGCATTGTCGAAATAGGCGAAATTGCCAGTGCGGACGTTCACCGCGCCCACGCTGAAACGCATCTCCTTCGCGTTGATCCGGTCGAAATCCACCAGCCGCTCCAGCGTGCTCTGCAGCGCCGAGGTATCATAATAGCTGACCGGCTTCTTGCTGCCGAACCAGGAGAGCGGGTTGAGCGGCTGGAAGAAGCCGGGCTGGCCGAAGAGCAGGGCAGCATTGGCGCCTGAGCCCCGCCAGTCACCCAGCGCGCCATGCAGGAAGGATTGCGGCAGGTCCGGCCAGAACCCGGGCGAGCCGGTGATCTCGTTCCAGAATTCGCGCAGCTTTGCCACCCGCTGCTCGCGCGCATTGCCGGCGATGATGGCGGCGTTGATCGCGCCGATCGAAATGCCGGCCACCCAGTCGGGCTCGTAGCTGGTTTCGTTCAGCGCCTCGAAGACACCGGCCTGGTAGCTGCCCAGCGCACCACCGCCCTGCAGCACCAGGGCCACCTTCTTGTCGTAGGAATTCCGTGCCGCTGGCTTTGCCATATCGCCTGTCCTCATCATCGGCCGCCACAAATCTTCGGCCTGTCCGGTATTCGTTCGCTACCACAGTCAGGTTACAGCGTTGCGGTGGGCGCATCGCTTGACGATTGCGCGTGGCCACGGCGGGCCTTATCTAAACGACGCATTTTCGGAGTGTGGGTTATGGGCTATCGGGTTGCGGTTGTGGGTGCCACCGGCGCGGTGGGCCGTGAAATCCTGAAGACGCTGTCGGAGCGGAATTTTCCGGTGAGCGAGGTCGTGGCCCTCGCCTCGGCGCGTTCGGTCGGCCAGCAGATCAGCTTCGGCGAGAAGACCGTGCTGAAATGCCAGAACCTGGAAACCTTTGACTTTACAGGCTTCGATATCGGGCTGTTCTCCCCCGGTGCCGCGATCTCGGCGGTGCATGCACCGCGCGCGGCGGCGGCCGGCTGCGTGGTGATCGACAACACCAGCCATTTCCGCATGGACCACGACATCCCGCTGATCGTGCCGGAGGTGAACCCGCAGCACCTGCACCTCTTCAAGAAGCGCCGGATCATCGCCAACCCGAATTGTTCCACGATTCAGATGCTGGTGGCCCTGAAGCCCTTGCACGAGATCGCGCGGATCAAGCGGGTGGTGGTGGCGACCTATCAGTCGGTCTCCGGCGCGGGGAAGGAAGGGATGGACGAGCTATTCGCCCAGTCGAAGGGCAGCTTCGTGAACGACCCGCCGCTGGTCGAACAGTTCACCAAGCCCATCGCCTTCAACTGCATCCCGCATATCGACAAGTTCATGGATGACGGCTTCACCAAGGAAGAGTGGAAGATGGCGGCCGAGACCAGGAAGATCCTGGATCCGGACATCAAGGTGAGCGCAACCTGCGTGCGCGTGCCCGTCTTCATCGGCCATGCCGAGGCGGTGCATGTCGAATTCGAGACCGCCATCACCGAGGCGCAGGCCCGCGCGGCCTGGAAGAAGATGCCGGGGCTCTCCGTGTTCGATAAGCGCGAGGATGGCGGCTACATCACCCAGCTCGACGCTGTGCATGAGGATGACGTCTATGTCAGCCGGCTGCGGAAGGACCCGACCGTGGAGCACGGCCTGGCCTTCTGGTGCGTGGCGGATAATCTGCGCAAGGGTGCGGCGCTGAACGCGGTGCAGATCGCCGAAGCCCTGGTGAAGATGAAGCTGCTGGAAAAGCAAGCAGCCTGAGCGAGGGCGGCGCGGCGGGCTTGCACCGAAAGCCCCGCCGCGCCACATCTCCACTCATGCCCGACCAGACGCCCCCGGCCCTCGTGGCCGACACCCGCACGCTGGAAGCCATCCTGCGCATCGAAGCCAGGCTCGACCGGCTCGAAGGCCGGTTCGACCGCTTCGAGGAACGGTTTCGCCGCGTCGAGACCGATCTGCTGGATGTGAAGGGCCGTGTCTCGCAACTGCCAACGGCCTGGACGCTGCTGGCAGGCGGCGCGGGGGTTACCTTCGGCATCATGGCCTTCGCGCTGGCCCTGGTGCGAATTGGGGTTACCCAGTAGCGCGCAGGCCCGGCGCCTCCTGCCCGGTGCGGGCGACATATTCGCTGTAGCCGCCGCCATAGTCCCGGATACCCTCCGGCGTCACCTCCAGCACGCGGTTGCTGAGCGCCGCCAGAAAGTGCCGGTCATGCGAGACGAAGAGCATGGTGCCGTCATATTGTGCGAGCGCCGTGATCAGCATTTCCTTGGTCGCCATGTCGAGGTGGTTGGTCGGCTCGTCCAGCACCAGGAAGTTTGGCGGGTCGTAGAGCATGCCGGCCATCACCAGCCTGGCCTTCTCGCCGCCTGAGAGCACCCGGCAGCGCTTGTCCACATCGGCGCCGGAGAAGCCGAAGCAGCCGGCCAGCGAACGCAGGGAACCCTGGCCGGCGCGGGGGAATTGCGATTCCAGTGCCTCGAAGACGGTCAACTCGCCATCGAGCAACTCCATCGCGTGCTGGGCGAAATAGCCCAGCTTGACGCTGCCGCCGACAGAGACGCTGCCGGCATCGGGCTCGGTCGTGCCGGTGACCAGCTTCAGCAGGGTGGATTTGCCCGCACCGTTCATCCCCAACACGCAGCAGCGCTCGCGCCTGCGGATCAGCACATCCAGGTCCTGGTAGATCACCCGCTCGCCATAGCGCTTGTGCACGCCGCGAAGGTTGACCACGTCCTCACCCGAGCGCGGGGCGGGCTGGAATTCGAAGGCCACGCTCTGGCGGCGGCGGGGCGGCTCCACCCGCTCGATCTTGTCGAGCTTCTTCACCCGGCTCTGCACCTGGGCGGCGTGGCTGGCGCGGGCCTTGAAGCGCTCGATGAACTTGATCTCTTTCGAGAGCATCGCCTGCTGGCGCTCGAACTGGGCGAGTTGATGCTGTTCGTTCAGCGCCCGCTGCGCCTCGTAGAATTCGTAATCGCCGGAAAAGCTGGTGAGATTGCCCGCGTCGATCTCGATCACCTTGTTGATGATCCGGTTCATGAATTCCCGATCATGCGAGGTCATGAGCAGCGCGCCGTCATAGGCCTGGAGGAAATTTTCCAGCCAGATCAGGCTTTCGAGGTCGAGATGGTTCGAGGGTTCGTCGAGGAGCATGACATCGGGGCGCATCAGCAGGATGCGGCCGAGCGCCACGCGCATCTTCCAGCCGCCGGAGAGCGCGCCGACATCGCCATCCATCATCGCCTCGGAGAAGCTGAGGCCGGCCAGCACTTCTCGCGCCCGGCTCTCCAGGGCATAGCCCCCTAGGTCGTCGAAGCGCGCCTGCACCTCGCCGAATCGCTCGATGATCGCCTCCATCTCATCGGCGCGGTCCGGGTCGGCCATGGCGAGTTCGAGCGCATGCAGCTCGGCCGCCACCACACTGACATCGCCCGCGCCGTCCATCACCTCGGCCACCGCGCTGCGGCCGGACATCTCGCCCACATCCTGGCTGAAGAAGCCGATGGTGACGCCGCGTTCGACCAGCACCTGGCCCTCATCGGGCTGTTCCTGCCCGGTGATCATGCGGAACAGGGTGGTTTTGCCGGCGCCGTTGGGGCCGACGAGGCCCACCTTCTCGCCCTTCTGCAACGCGGCCGAGGCCTCGATGAAGAGCAGTTGGTGGCCGTTCTGCCGGGTGATGCTGTCGAGGCGGATCATGGGATGTTCAGGCGTTGCCGACCGGGTTTTCCATCGCCTGGCCGCGGCGGCTCTGCCACAACGCTACGAAGTCGATGGGGTTCAGGAAGACCGGCGGGAAGCCGCCGTCGCGCGTCACCTCGGCCAGAATGTTGCGGGCGAAGGGAAACAGCAATCGCGGGCATTCCACCAGCAGCACCGGCTCGAGATCCTGCTCGGGGACGTTGATGGTGAAGATGCCGCAATAGGTGAGTTCGGCGATGAAGCAGACCGTATCGCCCACGCGGGCATCGGCGCGGATATCCAGCGTGACCTCGAAGAGGTTCTGGCCATCCTCGATGGGGCGGGCCTGAACATCGAGCTGCAGGTCGATCGCCGGCGGCTCGCGCAGCGTGGCGAAGATGGTCGGCGCGCCCGGGACCTCGAAGCTGAGATCCTTGGTGTACTGCATGTTCAGCACGAGGGGACCGGTGGGGGCGGCACCGGGCGGCGGCGTGGTATCGGACATGATGGGGTTCCTTTGAAGCCCGCGCGGGGTAGCACGCGACGCCGTGCCCGCCAAACCGAGCAATTAATTCTTGCTTTGTTCCTTTCTTAGGACTAATTACCGTATCTCCAGATAGGAGACGGCCCATGCCCCCCACCGCCATCTTCGCCCTCATGGCAGCATTTTCCTTCGTAGGGGGCGTCTTTCTAGTACCCCACGCGCTGGGCGGAGCACCGCCCGTGCTGCTCATTGCAGGGCTTATCTTCCTTGTCGGCCTCGCCTTTGCCGGGTTTCTCTGGTGGCTGGCGGCGCGCAGCTTCGCCCTGCTGGGCCAGCCCGGCACCACGCCCGAGCAGATCGCCGCGCTGCGGGACCTGCCCATGGCCCTGCCCGAGGGAACGGTGCGCGCCATCCTCGCGCTCATCGTGGGCGTGGTGGGGCTGCCGCTGCTGCTCTTCGCCGCCGCGCTGAACCTGTCCGATGCGGTGGCGGGCTATGTGAACGGCATCATTGCCGGCGTCTTCGGCTATTATTTTGGCGCGCGGGCGACGACGCCGGACGCCCAGGCCAATCGCCGCATCGCCGAGGCGCTGGGCCAGGAACAGCGCGCCCATGAGGCGCTGCGCCAGACCACCACCAGCGCAATCGAGGCCGCGGCCGAGGCCGCGACCCGGCCCTTGCGCGACGCCGATGCCCTGGCCCGGCTGGAACGTCACCTCACCGTCGCCACCGAATTGGTGGAGAATTTCGGCCCCGCTTTGCCCCCAGGCCTGCTGCCGGCCGAGGCGCCGGCCATGCTGCGTCGCGCGCGCGAGGCGTTGGAGGCCGCCCGCGGCACGCCGCCCGACCTCGGCCGTATCGCCGAAGCCACGGCGGCGCTGACCGGCGCGGGCGGGCCCTTCGCCACGCTGCTGCGCCTGGCCGGGCCCTTGCTGCCTTCGGTCGCGGGCGGGCCGCTGGCGGGGGTGGCGCTGCTGCTGGGGTTGGGCTGGTCGCTCTCGGCCCAGGCCTGGCGGCGCTGGCAGGCGCAGGTGCTGGATGCGCCGCATGACCCGACCCTCTTCGATCCCGGCGCGATCACGCCGCAGGAGGCGCTGGCCCGGCTGACCCCGATCTTCGCCCGCGCCCTGGCGCCGCTGCGCGAGACGGAGGGCTTCGCCGCCGACCTGCTGGACATGGCGCTGCGCGATGATGGCGCGGCGCGGATCTGGGCGCGCTGGGGGGCCGGGCATTTCGACAACCCCGCCGCGGTGGAAGCGGGGCTGGCGGAATATCGCCGCGCCCTGGTGGCGGGCGAGGCGGCGGGCGATGTCTCGGCCGAGGCGGTGCGGGGCGTGGCCGTGGCGCTGGCGGGCGCCGCCCCCGCGCTGCGTGGCGATGCACCGGATGCGGCGGCGGCCCGCGCCCTGCTCACGCCCGCCAGCGGCACGGCCCAGCAGCAGGCGGCGCTGCAGGCGCTGACCCTGCTGCTGGGCCGCCTGCGTGAGAGGCGGCAGAACCCGTTGGATATTTTGCGCGAGGTGACGCCGTGAGGGCCGCGCTGCTGCTCCTGCTCGCTGGCTGCGCGCCGCTCGCCGTCGTGCTCGACCCGCCGCTGGGCCAGCTCGCGCGCTGGCGGGACAATCCGTCCCTGGCGGCCGAGCAGCCGGTGGTCACGCCCTGCCCGGACGGCAACCCGGCCTGCCCGCAGCTCCATGCCCGCCGGGCCGAGGCCTGCATGGCCGCCGCCATGGCGGCCCGTGCGCCGGGCGCCGCCTGCCCTGGAAGCGCCGCCCGGCCGATGCTGGATTGCGCGGTGCAATCCTATGCCGCCGCGCGCCACGGCCACGACCATCCGACGCTGGCGGCAGGGCATGCCCAGGCGCTGATCTGCGCGGCGAATTTGTCCCCAAACGTGAATTCCAGCGCTTTTGCACGCGAAGCCCTGGCGGCGGCCGAGGCTGCGCCGGCCGACCGCGCGCCCCTGCTGCGCGCCCGCGCCCGGGCGCTCATCGCTCAAACCCCAGGAGCCACGCCATGATCCCGCTCGACCGTCCGCTGTCCTTTCGTTTTCCGCTGATGTCCGGCGCCGATGTGCGGCTGGCGCAGCAAGCCCTGCGCCGCGCCGGCATGGCGGTGATGCCGACCGATGGCGTCTTCGGCCCCACCACGCGCGATGCGGTGCTGCAATTCCAGCGCGCCCAGGGCCTGCTGGCCGATGGGGTAATCGGCCCCGCGACCTGGAGCCGGCTGATGCAGGCCGCGCCGCCGGCCACCACCCAGGCGGATTGGCGCGCCGTGCTGCAACCTTTCTCCGCGCGGCTGATGGCGGAGCATGGCGCACCCGTGGGCAGCGGCCCGCGCCGCTGGAAGCTGACCGCGGATGGGCTGGTGATCGACGGTGCGCTGCGCCGAGCCGGCACCCCCGTGGCGGCACGTGCCTGGGCCGCCCATGGCGCCGCCATGCAGCGCGCGGCCCGGGCGCAGCGCGTGCCGGTGGAGCTGCTGCTGGCCTGTGCCTGCACCGAGAGCGGCGGTAGGGCCGATGCGGTGCGGGAGGAGCCTGGGTATCTGGATGACCAGACCACGCCCAACCGTATCTCGCCCGGGCTGATGCAGACGCTGATCTCGACGGCGCGCGAGGCGCTGGCCGACCCGAAGCTGGATCGCGCGCGGTTGCTCGACCCGGAAACCTCGCTGGCCGCCGGCGGCGCCTATATCCGCCGGCAGGCGATCCAGGCCAGGCAGCCCACCGGCTTCGATCCGCCGCTGGTCGCCATTGCCTATAATGCCGGCAGCCTGCGGCCGGCGGAAAATCCCTGGGGCCTGGTGCAGACCAGGCGCGCGGATCATTGGCACGCCGATGCCTTTTGCGGCTTCTTCAACGATGCCTTCACCGTGCTGGGTGCGGTGCCGCCGGAGCCGGCGACACCCTCCTTCCTGCTACTCCTGCGCGGCCAATAGGGTGAGCAGGCCCTGGATGATCTGGGTGGGCGTGGGTGGGCAACCGGGGATGCGGATATCGGGGCGCATCACAGCCTCGACGCCGCCCTCGACGGCGTAGCTGCCCTTGAAGACGCCGCCATCGATGGCGCAATCGCCCGCGGCCACGATGAAGCAGGGCTCGGGCGTGGCGGCGCGGGTGCGCAGCAGCGCCTCCGTCATGTTGCGGGTCACCGGGCCGGTGACCAGCAGCACATCGGCGTGGCGGGGGCTGGCCACGAAACGCAGGCCGAAACGCTCGAGGTCATGCACCACGTTCTGGGTGGCGTTGAGCTCGAGCTCACAGCCATTGCAGCTGCCGGCATCGACGGCGCGGATGGCCAGCGAGCGGCCGAGGCGGCGGCGGGCGCTGGCTTCGAGCAGCGCCGCCAGTTCGGCCACCTCATCGGGCCGCGTCGCCGGCGCCGGATCGGTCAGCGGACGGGAGACGAGGTTTTTCGCGAGCCTGGGCCAGAGCATCTCAGTCGCATTCCTCGGAGAAGGTCAGCCGGTTGCCGAAGGGGTCGTGGACGGCCAGGTCGCGCATGCCCCAGGGCTTTTTCTCAATCTCGGGGCGGGCGTGGCGGTAATTCTTCGCATGCAGCTCGGCCTGCAGCGCATCCACGCCCAGCATCCGGATGATGAGATGACTGCCCGGCGTGCCATCGCCGAAATGCTCGCTGAGGAAGAGCAGGGTCTTCCCGCGCGAGACCTGGACGAAGAGTGGCGCGGTCGGGTCGAAGCGATGTTCCCAATCCCAGGAGAAGCCGAGGAAATCGATATAGAATTCCCGCGCCTTCGCAACATCGAAGATGCGCAGGATGGGGATGGCGGGCTCCAGTTCGATGCTCACAGATCGACCCCCGAATACGACCCATTGATGCTTTTGTTGATCAGCGGGAAGTCGGCCACGATGTTGCCCTGGACCGCCGCCTCCAGCAGCGGCCAATGCAGCCAGGAGGGGTCGCGCAGGAAGGCGCCCTGGATCAGCCCGCCATCATCGAGGCGCAGCCAGCAGAAGCACTCGCCGCGAAAACCCTCGACGAGGGAAAAGCCCTCGCCGGCGCGGGCCGGCAGGGGGGTGAGGATGTCGCCATCGGGCATGCCGGTAAGGATGGCGCCCAGCATGCGCAGGCTCTCGCGGATCTCGCCCTGGCGCACGGCCAGGCGGGCCGCGACATCGCCTTCAGTCCGGGTGACGGGGACGACCTCCAGCTCGTCATATGGCGGGTATCCGGGGATGGCGCGGGCATCCACCGCGCGGCCCGACGCGCGGCCGACCACGCCGCCGGCATTGAGCAGCGCAGCCAGTTCTGGCGCGATGATGCCGGTGGTGACCAGCCGGTCCTGCAGGCTGGCATGGCTGGCGGTGATGCGTTCCAGCGCCGGCAGCTCGGTCTCGATGGTGGCCAGCGCCTCGGCGATCACGCCCAGGGCGCCGGGCTCGATGTCGGTGGCGACGCCGCCGGGCAGCACGCGGTCCATCATCAGGCGGTGGCCGAAGGCGACATGGCAGGCGCGCAGCAGGGCCTCGCGCAGCGCACCGGTCCGCGCATGCACCGCGGGGAAGGCCGCGTCGTTGCAGATGAAACCCCAATCGTTGAGGTGGTTGGCGATACGTTCGATCTCGGCCATGGCGGTGCGCAGCGCGATGGCGCGGGGCGGTGGCGTGATGCCCGCGGCGTGTTCCGCGGCGATGGCGAAGGCCAGCGAATGCGCCACCGTGGAATCGCCCGAGAGCCGGGCCGGAAACCGCGCCGCCGCGCGCGGTGATTTGCCGAGCATGAGCCCGAGCGTGCCCTTATGGGTGTATCCCAGCCGCGCCTCCAGCCGCACCAGCGTCTCGCCCACCACGCTGAAGCGGAAATGGCCGGGCTCGATGATGCCGGCATGCACCGGGCCGACGGCGATCTGGTGCACGCCCTCGCCGGTGGCCGTGAGGAATTCAGGCTGCGGTGCCGCGGTGCCGTGGCGCACCGGACGGCCGGACATCGGGTTGAGCACCGGCCATTTGCCGTGGTCCAGCCAGGGGCGGCCATCGATGCTGCCCACCGCCTCCAGGCCCCAGAGGTCATGGATTGCGCGCTCGAACCAGGCGGCGGCGGGGTGCAGGGCGGAGAGCGAAGCGAAGCGGCCATCGGGTGCGGGGCAGCTGAACAGCGTTGGCGCCGCGCCATCCATGAAGGCGGCGAAGACGGTGCTGGGCTCGGCCCACATCGCCAGCAGCGGCGGGCTGCTATGGGCCAGCGCCTGCCATTCGGTGGCGGAGAGGTTCTTGCGGATCATCCCGGCACCTCGGCGGCGGCGCGCAGCATGGCGGCGATGGGTGCCGGCATCGCCAGCATGCCCCAGACGGCCAGCAGCAGCAGGCCCCAGAGCGGGATCAGCACCAGCATGCCAGGGGTTGGGCCACCCGCGACATCCGGCGTGGCGTGGCCGAGGCATAGGCGCTGGGCGGTGCGCACCAGTGCGGCGGCGCCCACCAGCAGCCCCAGCAGCAGCGGCAGCAACAGCCAGGGCGCCTGCCGCCCGGCACTGGTCAGCAGCAGAAACTCCGAGGCGAAGAGCATGAAGGGCGGCAGCCCCGCGGCCCCCAGCACGGCCAGCCCCAGGCCCCACCCCAAGGCGGGGTGGGAGGCGACCAGGCCGCCGATATCGGCCACACGCTGGGAGCCCTTGAGCTGCACCGCCGCGCCCAGGCCGATGAACACGGCGCTCTTCACCAGCGCGTGGCCGATGAGGTGCAGCAGCCCGGCCAGATTGGCCGCGGGGCCACCCAGGCCGAAGGCGATCGCGGCCAGGCCCATATGCTTGATGGAGGACCAGGCGAAGAGCCGCCGCGCATCGCGCCTTCGCCACAGCGAGAAGGCCGCGACCAGCAACGTAGCCACGCCCAGCACCAGCAGAAAGGTGCCGGGCGGGATGGCGCCGGGATGGGCGCCCACCACGCTCTTGGCGCGCAGCACCGCGTGCATGGCGGTGGTGAGCAACAGGCCGGAGAGCACGGCGGTGATTGGCACCGGGCCCTCGGCATGCGCATCGGGCAGCCAGTGGTGCAGCGGCACGAGGCCGGATTTGGTGCCATACCCCACCAGCAGCAGGATGAAGGCGAGGTTGAGCAGGCCGGGATCGGCAGTCGCCGCGCCGGCGCGCAGGGCCGCGAAGGAAAGCCCGGCCGCCGGCACCGCCATCTGCAGCACGACGGTGCCGAACAGCGCGAGCGCGATGCCCACGCCGCAGAGGATGAAGAATTTCCAGGCCGCTTCCAGCGCCGCGGTGCTGCGCGGGCTGGCCACCATCACCACCGAGGCCAGCGTCGCGGCCTCGATCGCCACCCACATCAGGCCGAGATTGTCGGACAGCAGCGCGAGCATGTTGGCCGCGCAAAAACCCTGGAAGGCGGCGTGGTACTGGCGCGAGTGGGAGACCCGCTCATGCGCGGAGAATACCGCGGTGGCGAGGCCGATGATGCCCGCCACCAGCACCAGCGGATGGTTCAGGGCATCGAGGCGCAACCAGCCGGTGCCGCCCGCCTCCATCAGCAGCACGGCCACAAGGGTGGCGGCCGCGAAGCCGATGTTCAGCCAATGCGCCGCGCGTGGCACCAGCGGCAGAAGCAGCGCGCCGAGGGCGGGGATGAGGACGGCCCACATCAGTGCCGGTCCCCGCGATGGGCATCGAGCGCCGCGGTGTCCAGGCTCGCCACCTGTTCGCGCATGCGCATGCCGAAGAGGCCTGCTAGGGCGGCCACCACCAGCACCAGGCCGGCGGCGGAGAGTTCCACCACCAGCGGCATGCCGGCCGCGCCCACGGCGGCGAGCATCAAGGCATTCTCCATGCTCAGCAGCCCCGCCGCCTGGGCCAGGGCGTGGCGGCGGGTGCACATCATCAGCAGCCCGAGCAGCAGGATGGAGAGCGCTATGGCGAGGTCCTCGCGCGTCAGGGCGGAGGTGCCGGTGGAGACCGGCAATGCGACCAGGATGGCGAGCGCCACCATGGCACCGCCACCCAGCAGCGCCGGCATGGTGGGCAGGCCGGCATCCCCGCCGCCGCCAGCCCGCCGCGTCGCCTCGCGCAGCGCCAGCGGGATGGCCACCGCCTTGGCGGCGAAGGCGATGCCGGCGGATGCGTAGAGATGGGCGGAGCCCTGCGAATAGCCCTGCCACGCCGCAGCCAGGGCCAGCAGCAGCCCCTGCGCCGCCAGCAGCCAGATCAGCCCACCCAGTCTTCGTTGCGTCAGCAACAGGAAGGAGCAGAGCAGCATCGCGCCCCCCAGCACATGCGCGATGTCATAGGCGAGACTGCCCATCAGGCCAGCCCCGTCGAGACGAAGAGCAGCGCCACGGCGAGGGCCGCCAGCAGCAGCGCGGCGCCCAGGAATTCCGGGATGCGGAAGACGCGCATCTTGGCGATGGCACTTTCGAACACCGCCAGCGCAAAGCTCAGGACGAAGATCTTGGCCAGCCACAGCCCAAGCCCCAGAAGCCAGGCCGCGGGCCCGCCGCCGGCCGGTGCGATCCCCCAGGGGACGAAGACGGCCGAAAGCAGCGCCATCCAGACCAGCAGCTTCAGCGCCGCCTGCATCTCCCACAAGGCGAGATGGCGGCCGCTGGCTTCGAGGATCATCGCCTCATGCACCATGGTGAGTTCCAGATGGGTGGCGGGATTGTCGGCCGGCATGCGGGCATTCTCGACCAGACCGACGGCGAGCAGGGCGACGGCGATCAGCGCGAGCGAAACCCGCAGCCCCACGCCGCCCTCGCGGAAGGCCAGCACCATGGCGTCCAGATTGGTTGTCCCCGCAATCATCGCCAGCACCAGGATGCAGAGCAGCAATACCGGCTCGGCGAAGGCCGAGAAGCTGAGCTCGCGCGCAGCCCCCATGCCGCCGAAGGCGGTGCCGACATCCATGCCGGCCAGGGCCAGCGCCACCCGCGCCAGGGCCAGCAGCCCGGCCAGCAGCAGCAGATCGGCCAGCGGCGCCAGCAGCATGCCCTGGGCAAAACCGGGCACCAGCGTGGCGGCGAAGAGGGTGGCGGCACAGGCGACATACGGCGCGGCGGGGGTAATGCCGGAGGCACCCTCGGCCAGCACCGGGCGCTTGCGCAGCAACTTTGCCAGATCCCGCCAGGGCTGCAGCAGCGGCGGGCCGCGTCGGCCCATCAGCCGCGCCTTTACCAACCGCACGAAGCCTACCAGCAGCGGCGCCACAGCCAGCACCAGCAGGATATGGAGCAGCTGCGTCAGCGCCGATGCCAGTCCCTGGATCATGGCCGCTCCAGCCCGGCCAGCACAGCCAGCAACAGCACCAGGGTGGCGAACATGAGGCCCAGCGCGTGGCGGACCGACAGGGCGCGGAAGCCATCGACCCGGATGCTGGCGGCATGGCGCGCGCTGCGCAGCGCGGTCAGCGCGCGCCAGGTCGGGTCGGCGCCGGTGGTGGTGTATCCGGCCGCCGCCATGTCACCCGGGCGGGGCACCGACACGCTCTCCCGCGCCGCCATCAGTGGGCCGGCCAGCATGCGGGAAATGGGCTGTGAGAATCCCTCGCCACTGGGTTGGGTGGCGGGGTTGCCGAAGGGCAGATGGGCGGGGGGTGCGATGAAGCCGCAATCCCAGGGCGCCGCACGGATGGCGCCGCCGCCACCACGCCACTGCACAGCCCGCCAGAGCAGGGCGGCCAGCGCCAGCAGCAGCAGGACCGCCGGCAACACCATGTACCGCGCGCCGGCATCGCCCGCCGAAAGCCCCAACCACCCGCCGGGCATCGGCGCGGCCGGGCCCAGCCATTGCGCCAGCACCGGCCGCATCAGCCCCAGCGCCAGGATCGGGAAGACGCCCAACAGCAGGCTGAGGGCCGCCGGGAGCAGCAGTGCCGCGCGGCCCAGGCCCGAGACATCCTCGGCGCCGGCCACACGCGGGCTGCGCGGGCGCCCCAGGAACACCAGGCCCCAGAGCCGCAGCATGGCCGCCGCCCCCAGCGCCACCGCCATGGCCACCATTGCCAGCGCGACCAGTGCGGCAAACTGGAACAGCGCATCGCCGGTGCGCCAGGCACCGAGCAATGCTTGCAACAACAACCATTCGCTGGCGAAGCCTGACAGCGGCGGTACGGCAGCGGCGGACAGCGCCCCCACCAGCATCGCCCAGCCCAGCACCGGCATGTTGTGCAGCAGCCCCCCCAGCGCATCGAGGCGGCGCTGGCCGGCCTGCTCCAGCACCACGCCAACACCCAGAAACAGCAGGCATTTGAACAGCCCGTGGCTCATGACATGCAGCAGCGCGCCGGACATGGCGAGCGCCGCCGGCACCGCCATGTCAGCGCCGCGGAACATCAAGGCCAGGCCGAGGCCCACCGCGATCAGCCCGACATTCTCGATGGTGGAACAGGCCAGGATCGCCTTTGTGTCGCGCTCGAGATTGGCCCGCAGGGCGCCGAGCAGCGCCGAAGCGGCGCCCAGCAGCAGCAGCGGCATGCCCCAGAAGGAACCCTGGGTCGGCCCGCAGAGGTCGAAGACCAGGCGCAGCATCACGTACAGCGCCACCTTCACCATCACCGCCGACATCAGCGCCGAGACATGCGCGGGTGCGGCGGGATGGGCCAGCGGCAGCCAGAGATGCAGCGGCACCAACCCGGCCTTGGCCCCCGCCCCCAGCACCACGAGCGCCAGCACGGCGATCGCGGCGAAGCCCTCCGGCGGCGCCGCGCGCAGCGCCGCGAAGCCCAGCGAGCCGGCACCTGCCGATAGCAGCCCCAGCGCCGCCATCAGGCAGCCGCCACCGAAGATCGCGAAGATCAGATACAGCCGCGCCGCGCGGCGCTCATGCAGCATGGCCCAGCTGGCGAGCGACATGGCCTCGAACCCCAGCAACAGCGAGAAGCCGTCGGCGGCGGTGAGGCACAGCGCCATGCCCAGCAGGAAAAGCGGGAAGGCGACCAATTCATGACGTGGCGCGGGCGGCAGCATCAGGGCGGCGAAGCTGCCGGTCAGGCCGAGCAGCAGCAGGAACCAGGCCGAAAGCGGGTCCAGCGCCAGCAGCGCCGCGGCCCAGGGCGGGCCCAGCGGCAGCGCCAGCACCTCAGCCGAGGGCCAGAGGAGCGCGAGGATGGCCAGGACCGCCATCCCCGTCATCACCAGCGCCGAGCCCAGGCGCAGCACCGCCGCCATGCCCAGCGCCGCGGGCAGCACAAGCAGCAGCAGGGCCGCCAACAGCAGGCAAAGCGTGGTCAGCATAGTCGGGCGTTCGGGCGGGTCACCACGGCAGCATGCGGCAAGCAGCGCCGTGTCGGGAAGAGATGGCAATGGACGCCACGGAAGAATTCCCATACCGGGACAATTCCGTTAAGGAATCTGGCAAGGCGCAGCTCACGGGTGGGGAGGCAGTTCATGCAAAGACGCAACATCATGGCGGCAGGTGCGGCGGCGGCCGCCGTTCTGCCGGTTCTCTCCAGCCCCGCGCTGGCCCAGGCCACACCGGAAATCCGCTGGCGCTGCGCCAGCAGCTTTCCCCGCGCCCTCGATACGATCTATGGCGCCGGTGAACACGTCGCCCGCCGGGTGGCGGCCCTGACCGACAACAGGTTCCGCATCCAGGTCTTCCAGGCCGGCGAACTGGTCCCGGGCCTTGCCACGCTCGATGCGGTGCAGGCCGGCACGGTGGAGTGCACCCACACCGCCAGCTATTACTGGGTGGGCAAGGACCCGACTTTCGCCTTCGACGGCACGGTCCCCTTCGGGATGAACTTCCGGCAGATCAATTCCTGGCTGAACGCCGGCGGCGGCCGCGACGTGATGAAGGACTTTTTTGCCACCTACAACGTCCTCAGTATTCCTGCCGGCAACACCGGCGCGCAGATGGGCGGCTGGTTCCGCCGCGAGATCCGCACGGTGGAAGACCTGCGGGGCCTGAAGATGCGCATCGGCGGTTTTGCGGGCAATGTGCTGGCCAAGCTCGGCGTGGTGGCGCAGCAGATCGCGGGTGGCGACATCTACCCGGCGCTTGAGCGCGGCACGATCGACGCCGCCGAATGGGTCGGCCCCTATGATGACGAGAAGCTGGGCTTCCAGCGTGTGGCGCCATTCTACTACTATCCCGGCTGGTGGGAGGGCGGGCTCAACCTGTCCATGACCATCAACCAGGCGAAGTACAACGAGCTGCCGCAGCTGTATAAAGATGCGCTGGAAAGCGCCTGCCGCGACGCCACGATCGAGACAATGGCGAAATACGACAGCCAGAACCCGCCGGCGCTGCGCCGCCTTGTGGCCGCCGGCACCCAGCTGCGCCCCTTCCCGCGCCCGGTGATGGAGGCCTGCTACCGCGCCGCCTTTGAACTCTATGAGGAGACGGCCGCGCGCAACGCGAACTTCAAGAAGATCTATGACCACTTCAAGGCCTATCGCGACACCCAGCTGCAGTGGTTCCGGGTGGCCGAGAGCACCTATGACAACTTCGTCTATGCCATGCAGGCGGCGGAAAACGCGCCGGCGCGGCCGCGCTGATGCAACCGCTGCTCAGCTTCAGCGCCGCGGTCGACTGGGTCTCCACCCGCTTCGGCCGCGTCGCGGATTGGATGGTTCTGGCGGCCTGCACCGTTTCCGCCGGCAATGCTTTCATCCGCTATGGCATCTCCGTCTCGTCGAATGCATGGCTTGAGCTGCAGTGGTATCTCTTCGCCGGCATGGTGATGCTGGGCGCCAGCTACACGCTGCTGCGCAACGAGCATGTGCGGGTGGATCTGGTCTATGGCTGGGTCGGCCATCGCACCCGGCTTTATATCGACATCTTCGGTTTCATCTTCTTCGTGCTGCCGGCGATGGTGCTGATGCTCTACATGACCTGGCCGTTCTTCTGGGACAGCTTTGTCCGCAACGAAGGCAGCCCCAATGCCGGCGGGTTGCTGCGCTGGCCGGTGAAGCTGATCCTGCCTCTCGGCTTCCTGCTGCTGGTGCTGCAGGGCGTGTCGGAGCTGATCAAGCGCGTGGCGGTGCTCAACGGCGTGCCGGTCAAGGGCAATGCCTTCCTCGAATACAAGAAGCCGGAGCAATGATTGGCATGAAGCGCCCTTGCAGAATGCGGCCGCAAAGCGGGCGCCGGCGCCAGCCCGGCCTTGACGCAGCGCACCAGCGACCGGATGGCCGCGCCCGGCGTTTGAGGGCGTAAATATGACCCTCGACATGATGCCGCCGCTGATGTTCGGCGGATTGGTGCTCTTCCTGCTGGCCGGGTTCCCGGCGGCCTTCAGCCTTTCGGCCGTGGGGCTGTTCTTCGGCTTCCTGTCGATCGAGCTTGGCTTCTTCAACCAGGCCTTTCTCGGCAACCTGCCGCTGCGGGTGTTCGGGATCCTGTCCAACGACCTGCTGCTGGCCATTCCCTTCTTCACCCTGATGGGCGCCATTCTCGAGCGCTGCGGGCTGGCGGAGGATTTGCTGGAAGGCACTGGCCAGCTCTTCGGCAAGATCCCGGGCGGGCTCGCCTATGCGGTGATCCTGGTGGGCGCGGTGCTGGGCGCCATCACCGGCACGGTCGCGGCCTCGGTCATCGCCATGGGCATGATCTCGCTGCCAATCATGATGCGCTACGGTTATGACATGCGGATCGCGACGGGCGTCATCGCGGCGTCGGGCACCATCACCCAGCTGATTCCGCCATCCCTGGTGCTGATCGTGCTGGGCGACCAGCTCGGCAAGAGCGTGGGCGACATGTATGCCGGCGCCATCGGGCCCTCGATCCTGCAGATCCTGCTGTTCATGGCGTTTATCTTTGGCGTGTCGATTTTCGCGCCGCACAAGGTGCCGCCGCTGCCGCCCGAGGCGCTCTCGCCCCGCGGCTGGCCGCTGTATTGGCGCGTGCTGAAGGGCATGGTCCCCTCCGTCGTGCTGATCTTCCTGGTGCTCGGCACCATCTTCATGGGCCTGGCCACGCCGACCGAAGCGGGTGCGATGGGCGCCATGGGCGCGATCGGGCTGGCGGTGGCGCAGGGCACCTATTCGTGGAAGCTGCTGCGCGAGGCGATGGGCAACACCATGCGCATCACCTCGATGGTCATCTTCATCCTGATCGGTGCCACGGTGTTTTCGTTGGTGTTCCAGGGCGTGGACGGAACGCATTGGATCGAACACCTGCTGAGCCACCTGCCCGGCGGGCAGACCGGCTTCCTGGTTTTCGTCAATATCTTCGTGTTTTTCCTGGCCTTCTTCCTCGATTTCTTCGAGATCGCCTTCATCGTGGTGCCGTTGCTGGCGCCCGTGGCGGCCAAGCTGGACATCAACCTGGTCTGGTTCGGCGTGCTGCTGTGCATCAACCTGCAGACCAGCTTCATGCACCCGCCCTTTGGCTTCGCGCTGTTCTACCTCCGCGGCATCGCGCCGAAGGAGGTGCTGACCAAGGACATCTACCTCGGCGCCATTCCCTGGCTGTTCCTGCAGATCGTCCTGGTTGGCATCGTCATCATCTGGCCGGAGAGCGTGACGTATTGGCTGGATTCTGGCACCGGTGTGGACCCGAGCTCGGTGCGCATCGACGTGCCCCTGCCCGATCTGCCGGATGATGACGCGATACCGACCTTCCGATAGGGCACCATCCCGTCGAGCGGGTGGAGATGCTCGAAAAACAACGGGTTGGACTGGGCCGCCGGAGCATGTTCCGGCGCGTCAGAAGAGGCTGAGGCGGGCGCGGGAGAGATCGAAGCCCTGGCCGGCGGCGTTGCTGCAACGCAGTCCGGCCTGGGTGGAGATGCAGGATACCCCCTTGCCCTCCCATGATGTGCCATAGGCGAGGCGTGGAAATTCCGGGTTTACCACGCTGTCACTCACGCACAGTAAGGCAGCGCCGCGGGGCGTGATCGTGACCGAACCGCCCCAGTCAAAGCCACAAGAGCGCGGCCGGGGTGGCGGGGTGTAGCTGCGATTGAGGATGTCGCAGCGCAACCCATCCCCCATGATCGAGCAATGGATATTGCCCGACGGCGTCTGGAACCCCTCCGCCGCCGATGCTACCAGCGGAAACAGCAGGATAGCCGCCAGCATCCGAACCATGTCGTCCTCCATTCCAGCCGCAGGTTAGCCCCACTCCATGCCCTTCAAAACCCTTGATGACCTCCAGGCCCGTGGCAAGCGCGTGCTGCTCCGGGCCGACCTCAACCTACCGGTGCGCGATGGTCGCATCACCGACATGACACGCATCGAGCGCCTGGCGCCGACCATCCGCGAGCTGTCGGAAAAGGGCGCGCGGGTCGTCGTGTGCAGCCATTTCGACCGCCCAAAGGGCCAGCGTGTCCCTGAGATGAGCCTGAAGCCCATGGCCGTGGCGCTGGCCCAGACGCTGGGCCGCCCCGTCGCCTTCGCCGATGACTGCATCGGTGCCGAGGCCGAAACCGCGGTGGGGGCATTGACGGATGGCGATGTGCTGCTGCTGGAGAACACCCGCTTCCACAAGGGCGAAGAGAAGAACGATCCCGCCATGTCGGCGGCGCTGGCGAAGCTGGCCGTTGCCTTCGTGAACGACGCCTTCTCAGCGGCGCATCGGGCCCATGCCAGCACCGAGGGCGTGGCCCGGCTGCTGCCCGCCTATGCCGGCCGCCTGATGCAGGCGGAGTTGGAGGCGCTGGACCGCGCCCTGCTCAACCCCGCGCGGCCCGTGATGGCCATCGTCGGCGGCGCCAAGGTCTCCACCAAGCTGGATTTGCTGGGCAACCTGTCCTCCAAGGTGGATGTGCTGGTCATCGGCGGCGCCATGGCCAACACCTTCCTGGCCGCCCAAGGCATGAGCGTCGGCAAGTCGCTGCAGGAAGCGGAGATGCATGAGACCGCGCGCCAGATCATGGCAGGCGCCGCCGCGCGTGGCTGCACGATCATGCTGCCGGTCGACCTAGTGGCCGCCGCCGAGTTCAAGGCGCATCCCACGAACACGGTGGTGCCGGCCGATGGCACGCCGGCGGAGATGATGGCGCTCGATGTCGGCCCCGCCACGGTCGCAGCCGTGAAGGCCAAACTCGCCGAGTGCCGCACCCTGGTCTGGAACGGCCCCTTCGGCGCCTTCGAGATCGCGCCCTTCGACGCCGCGACGGTGGCGGTGGCGCAGGAGGTGGCACGCCTGACCGAGGCCGGCACCCTGGCCAGCATCGGCGGCGGCGGTGACACCGTCTCGGCGCTCAAGCATGCCGGCGTGGCGGAGCGGATGACTTATGTCTCCGCCGCCGGCGGCGCCTTCCTGGAATGGCTGGAGGGCAAGGAATTGCCGGGCGTAGCCGCGCTGGCGGTGTAGGCTCTTGCAGTTCAGGCTGTGATGAAGGGCGTGCCGGACCACTCCGACACGCCTTTTTCATGATAGGAGGCTGAGATGAGCGCGATCGAGGATTGGGATGGCTATGCGGCGGCGCTGAAGGAGCGGGGACGCGAGTTCTCTGGCCTGGTGCCGGAAGTGGTGAAGGGATTTTCCGCGCTGTCGCGCGGCGCCTCGATGGGCAAACACCTCGACGCCAAGACGCGGGAGATGATCGCACTGGCGGTGGCGGTCACCACGCGATGCCAGGGCTGCATCGAGGTGCATGCGCGCAAGGCCATGGTCGCTGGCGCGACGAAGGAAGAGGTGGCCGAGGCGCTGGGCGTCGCCATCGCGCTCAATGCCGGGGCGGCCCTGACCTATTCGCTTCATGTGCTGGATGCAATGGACGCAAAGCCGCCGGCGTGAAGCCGGGGGCTACCAGCCCATATCGCAATCGCCCTTTGGCCGTTCCACATTGTCGGCGAAGGCGGCGAGGCTGCGGGTGAAGATGGCGGAGCACCATTCGATGGCGTTCACCGGGCCCGGGCCATAGAAATCCAGGCGATACAGCCCGGCCTCGCGCAGCGTGCGATAGGCGGCGTTGTATTGCCAGCGATCGGCATTGTCGAAGAGGATCAAGCCATCCTCCTTCAGGTGACGCAGCGCGAGCCAGGCGGTGAAGCAGCGCGCCATACCATCGATCACGATGACGTCGTACGGTTCTGGCCCATGGGCCTCGATCTCCGTCGCATAGGCGATGAAGTCTTCGTTGATGAGGCCATGCATGACGTTGTGCCCCTCATCATGGCTCAGCGGCAGGTCGGGCGAGGTGGCGAGGAATTGCTTGTGCAGGCGGCGTGCGGCGGCGCCGGGTTTGGCATGGCGTGGCCGGGGCAGGATTTGCAGATTGGCCGGCGCATGGGCGGCCACCCGCTCGGCCCAACCGGGATCGTGCTCGACACTGATGACCTCGGCCACATGCTGCGCCCACCACAGCGAGGAGGCGCCGCAGCCATATTCGAAGACTCGGAAATCCGGCCGCACCAGGGTGCGGAGCTGCCGGAGCGCGGGATAGGTGATGTAGGGCACGAAGCCGCCATGGTCCCTCGGCGTGCCGTCGAGGCTGGAGAACCAGCCCATCTTGCCGAGATAGCCGCCGGCGAAACGGTAGAGCTGGTGGTTCACCGCGGCATGGGTGTCAAAGCTCACGAAACTCTCCTCGCGGCCATTCTGGGCGCGGGGGTTGGATACGCGGCAGGGGATTAAGGAAGATTGAAACCGGCCCTCAAGGCACGCCGCTCTCCAGCTCCTCCAACCAGGCCTCCGCCAGGGAATCCGAAGGCGCCCGCCAATCCCCCCGCGGGCTCAACGACCCCCCCGAGGAAATCTTCGGCCCATTCGGCACAGCGCTGCGCTTGAACTGGCTGGTCGCGAAGAACCGTCGCAGGAAGACCCGCAGCCATGTCTTGATGTCCGCCAGCGCGTATTCGTTCTGCTCAGTCACCCCCGCCGGCCAGCGCCCACGGCCGCGCTCGCACCAGGCGCTTTCGGCAAGAAACGCCACCTTTGACGGTCTGAATCCCCAGCGCAGCGTATAGAACAGGTGGAAATCCTGGAGCTCATAAGGCCCGATCACCGCCTGGGTGCTTTGCACCGCCCCCGTCACCGCATCCGCCGGCACCAGCTCCGGACTGATCTCGGTGGCCAGAATGGTCTGCAACGCCTCTCCCACCGCCGGCTCATATTGCGCGGTCGCGATGGCCCAGCGAATCATGTGTTGAATCAATGTCTTGGGCAGCGAGGCGTTGACATTGTAATGCGACATATGGTCGCCCACGCCATAGGTGCACCAGCCCAGCGCGGCCTCCGACAGATCGCCCGTGCCCACCACCAGCCCGCCGGAATGATTGGCCAGCCTGAACAGGTAATCCGTCCGCAGCCCCGCCTGTACATTCTCGAATGTCACGTCATAGACCGGCGGGCCGGGGTGGCCGAGGTCCCTCAGCATCTGCGTGCAGAGCGGGCGGATATCCACCTCCCGCGCATCCACGCCCAGGCCGCGCATCAGCGCCCAGGCGCTGGATTTCGTGCCCTCGGAGGTCGCGAAGCCCGGCATTGTGACGCCGATGATGTTCTGGCGGGGCAGCCCCAGCCGGTCCATGGTCCGCGCCGCCACGATAAGCGCCTGGGTGGAATCGAGGCCGCCTGACACGCCGATCACCAGCTTTTTCAGCCCCGTGGCGCGCAGCCTGGTCAGCAGCCCGGCGACCTGGATGTTCCAGGTCTCGAAGCAATCCTGGTCCAGCCGCGCTGGGGCGTCGGGCACGTACGGGAAGCGCGGCACCAACCGGCGCAGCGGCAATTCCTCGGCCGGCGGGTCCAGCTTGAATTCGACCGTGCGGAAGGCGGCCGGCGCGGCCATGGCGCCATCGCGGAACGTGCCCACGCGGCGGCGCTCCTGCACCAGCCGCTCGACATCGATATCGACGCTGAGCATTTGCGGGCCGTCGCAAAAACGGGTGCTCTCGCCCAGTTCCTCGCCATATTCAAAGGCCTGTAGGTGGCCATCCCAGGCCAGGTCGGTGGTGGATTCGCCCTGGCCCGCCGCGGTGTAGAGATAGGCCGCGATGGCCCGGCGGGATTGCGCGTCGCATAGCACGCGCCGATCCTCGCCCTTCGCCACCGTGATGGGGGAGCCGGACATGTTGCAGAGCACCGTCGCCCCGGCCAAGGCCCCGGCGATGGAGGGCGGCACCGGGGCCCAGAGATCCTCGCAGATCTCCACATGAGCCACGAAATCAGCCACGTCAGTGGCCGCGAAGATCAGGTCGGTGCCGAAAGGCGCCATCTGGCCGGCCAGCCGGATCTCGCGCGCCGGCGCCGCGGCGGCGGGGGCGATCTGCCGCTTCTCGTAGAATTCGCGGTAATTCGGCAGGAAGGTCTTGGGCACCACGCCGATCACCCGGCCGCGATGCAGCGCCACTGCGCAGTTGAACACCGAATGGCCGACCCGCAGCGGCGCGCCCAGCATGATCAGCGGCCGCAGATCGGCCGTCGCCTCGGCCACCGTGGCCACGGCCGCCTCGACCGCATCCAGCATCGCGGCCTGGAGAAGAAGATCCTCGGTGGAGTAGCCGCACATCCCCATTTCCGGAAACAGCACCAGGGCCGCGCCATCCGCCGCCGCCTCGCGCGCCATGGCGATGGTGGCCTGTGCATTGGCGCGGGGATGGGCCAGCGCCAGTACCGGGGCGCAGAGCGCCGCCCTGACAAAGCCATGGCGATAGAGCGAGCGGAAAGGGAGCATGGCCTAGCCTAGAACGCGGGCGATGACGGCAACAGGCCCGCCGCCATCCGGCCCCTGGTGCTCGGCGCCGCCGGAGACGAAAAGCTCCGTCCGCCCCACCGCCGCCGCGATCACGCCACCGACCAGCGCGCGGGCGTGGCGGGTGGCGTTGATGTCGCTGTCGTCGTTCATGATGTGCCGCGCACCACGGATGCGGCCGGTGGTGGAGGGCTCGGCCTTGGCCAGCACGGCCACCACGCGGGCCTCGTCCTCGGGAGAAAGCTGGCCCTGGGCGGCAAACCCCGCATCGCGCAACGCCGCCTGGACCGCCGGAAAATCAATGCCATCGCGCATCACCGCATGGCAAATCCGCAGATCGCCACCCCAGCCCGGCGCATTGCCCAGCACCAGGATCTCGTTGCAGAGCAACTCCACCCCGGCCGAGGCGCTGGCCACGCCGGAAAATTTTTGCGTGTCCACGCCGATATCGGCATCCGTCACCTGCTCCACCTCGCCCAAGGCCAGCGCCACCCCCAGCGCCGAGGCGCCGCGCGACAGGCCCATGGAATGGTAGGTGTCATGCGTCGCAACACTCTGCCCGCGGGCCAGGGCATCGGCGATGCGCTCGGAGGTCAGCAGCGGGCATTTCACCTGCACGTAGTGCACCTCGGTGATGCCGGCCTCGGCGATCGCGGCGCGCACGGCTTCGGCGGTGGCTTCCACCTGGGCCATGCGGCCCATCTCCTCGGGTCGAAATTCGCGGGTGAAGGCCGCGCTCATGGCCAGGCGCGCGCCGGGCGCCGCCGGACCCTCACCCACCGAGAACACCAGGAAATGCGGCGAAAGCCCGCCCTCCGTGCCGCCGGACATCACCATGGCCACATCCGGCCGCCCGCCGCGGCGCGCCAACATGTGTTGCAGGGCCTGCACGGCATAAGCGCGGGTAAAATCATTCACGCAGCCATTGCCCTCGGTCTTGCCGAGGATGGCGACGACCCCGCCCGGCGGCAGTCCGGCATCGAAGAGCGCCTCGACGCCGGAAACGTCGCCGGGGTGGCGCATGGGGACACGGTGGAGGATGGCTTGGCGCATGGCCGTGTTATGTCAGAGCGAAGACCCGCCGCAAATCACCAGCTGCTGCCCGGTGATGGCGCCCCCATCCCGCCCCAGCAGGAAAGCCACCATCCCCGCCACCTCATCGGGCTGGATATAGCGACCGATGGGCGGCAGGCGAGGCGCGGCGGCCGCGCGCGCGGGGTCGTGCAGCATGGGCGTGTCGGTCGCAGCCGGCGCCACCACATTCACCGTGATGCGGCGCGGCGCCAGCTCGATGGCCCAGGACCGCGCCATGGCCACCAGCGCGGCCTTGGTGGCGGCGTATTGCCCGCGATTGGCCGCGCCCTGCGCCGTGCGGCTGCCGATGAACACAACCCTCCCGCCATCGGGCATGCGCGGCACCAGCGCATCGGCAAGCCGGGCGGCGACGTCGACATGCAGCCGCCAGAGCGCCTCGCCCTCGGCGAAATCCAGCGTGCCGAGCCGCCCCGCCCGCATCAGCCCGGCCGCATGCACCAGGGCATCGGGCGCCAGCCCCTCGAGCGCCGAGTCCAGCTCAGCCGGGTCCGCCAGATCCACCGCGCGGTGGCTGAAGCCGGGATGGGCCAGCGCCGGCCGCGTGCGGCTCAGTCCCGTCACGGAAAACCCCTCGGCCAACAGGCGGGCGGTGATGGCCGCGCCGATTCCCGAGCTCGCGCCCGTCACAACCGCATGTGTCATGGTCGCATCCCAGCATATTCCGCGCTTGACAGCCGCCCCTTGCGGCCACCCCATGCTGGCAGGGAAGACACACCATGCAAGACACCATCAACCGGGTTGAAACCCTGGCCGCGTGCGCGACCGATCCGGCGCGGCGGGAGTGCTTCATCCCCACGCGCTGCGTGCAGAACCACGCCGCCTTGCTGATGCCACTGGCCGGCGGCGATCTCGGCTGCGTCTGGTTCGGTGGCACGCAGGAGGGAGTTCCTGATATTTCCGTGCGCTTTTCCCGCCTCGCGCCCGGCGTCGCGACCTGGTCGGCGCCCGAAACGCTGTCCGACGATCCCACCCGGTCCGAGCAGAACCCGCTGCTGTTCAACGCGCCCAATGGCAGGCTCTGGCTGCTTTGGACGGCGCAGCATGCCGGCAACCAGGACACCGCGATCATCCGGCGCCGCATCAGCCGCGATGGCGGGCGGAGCTGGGGCGAGATCGACACGCTTTTCCCGCAAAAGGGCACCTTCATCCGCCAGCCCATCACCGTGCTGGCGAATGGCGACTGGCTGCTGCCGATCTGGCGCTGCACCAAGCCGCCGGCGGGGGCATGGACGGGTGATCTCGACACCTCCGCCGTCATGGTTTCGAGCGATGCCGGCACGAGTTGGACAGAGCACCCGGTCCCCGCCAGCACAGGCTGCGTGCACATGAACATCATCGACCTGGGCGAGCAGGGCCTGGTCGCCTTCTACCGCAGCCGCTGGGCCGACCATGTCCACCGCAGCCACTCCAGCAATGGCCGCGACTGGTCGGCGCCCGAGCCCACCTCGCTGCCGAACAACAATTCCTCGATCCAGGCCATCCGCCTGGCCGATGGCAGGCTGGCCATGGTGTTCAACGACTCCAGCGCCGCGGATGCCACCGGCCGCCGCCTGGGCCTCTACGACGACCTGGGCGATGGCCCGGCCGAGGCGCCCAGTGCGGCCTTCTGGGGCGCGCCGCGCGCGCCGATGACACTGGCGCTCTCCGCCGATGGTGGGCTGACCTGGCCCTGGCGCCGCAACCTGGAGGTCGGCGACGGCTACTGCATGACCAATAATTCGAAGGACCGGCTGAACCGGGAGTTCTCCTATCCCAGCCTCGTCCAGACCGCGGATGGCGTGCTGCACATCGCCTATACCTACTGGCGCCAGGCCATCAAATACGTCGCCGTCCGGCCGGAATGGGCCATGCAATCGGAGCAAACCCCATGACAACACGCCGTCTCGCGCTTGGCCTGATGCTGGCCGCCCCTGCGGTGCGCGCCCAGCCTGGCTGGCCCACCGCCCGCCCGCTCCGGGTGATCTGCCCCTGGCCCCCCGGTGCGGCGAATGATGCGCTGGCCCGGCTGCTGGCCCAGCGGCTGACCGAAAAACTCGGCGCCCAGGCGGTGGTGGAAAACCGCACCGGCGGTGCGGGCCTGGTCGGCACCCACGCCGTGCTGCAGGCGCCACCCGACGGCTACACGCTGCTCGCCTCCGCCTTCAACACCGCGGTAATGCCGCTGGTGCTGCGCGGCGCCGGCTTCGACCCCGAGCGCGACCTGGAGGTGATGGCCCGCACCGCCGCCGCCCCCCTCGTCATGGTCATCAGCGCCCGACGGCCGGAGCGTGACCTCGCCGAGGTGTTGGCCAATATCCGCGCCCGGCCAAGGGAATGGACGATCGCCATCTCATCCCTGGGCGCGGCCAGCCACCTCGCCACCATCGAGTTCAACCGCCGCACCGGCGCGGAGCTCGACATGGTGACCTATCGCGGCACCCAGCCGGCGCTGACCGACCTGATGGCCGGCAATACGCCCCTGCTGATCGATGCCAGCTTCGCCCTGCTGCCCGCCATCGCCGATGGCAGGGTGCGGGCCCTGGGCATCGCCACCCCTGCACGCTCGGCCCTCGCCCCCGATGTGCCGACGATGGGGGAGGCCGGACTTCCGGGCTTTGAATTCCAGTCCTGGTACGGCGTCTGGGCACCGCGCGGCACCCCGCCCGAGATCTGCGAGGGTGTGAACCAGCTGATGCAGGAGACGATGCGCGACCCCGCCATCGCCACCCGCATGCGCAGCCAGTTGCTGGAGCCGGTGACGGAAAGCATCTCCGCCACCCAGGCCTTCATCCGCGCCGAAATTACCCGCGCCACGGCCTTGCTCCGCAGCGTGAACTATCAGCCGGAATAGGTCGGCCTTGCGGGCATGGCGGCATTGACCCTGCGGCATTGCCGCAGCCGCCCCCCACCGCTACAGGGATCCGCCGTTCCAGCGAGAATCAATTTTGGCCAGCACCGCCCCCGTTTCCGACACCAACCCCGCCCTGGCCGCCCAGGCCGCGCTGCTCGCGCTGCCGGTGACGGAGGAGCGGCGCATGGCCGACGCCATCCGGGTGCTGGCGATGGACGCCGTGCAAAAAGCCAATTCCGGCCATCCCGGCATGCCCATGGGCATGGCGGATGCCGCCACCGCGCTGTGGTCGCGCGTGCTGAAATACGACGCGGCGGACCCCGCCTGGCCGGATCGCGACCGCTTCGTGCTCTCGGCCGGCCACGGCTCCATGCTGCTCTACGCGCTGCTGCACCTCACCGGGCATGCCGGCATGTCGATGGACGACATCCGCAATTTTCGCCAGCTCGACGCCGTGACGGCCGGCCACCCGGAGCGTGGCGAACACCCCGCCATCGAGATGACCACCGGCCCGCTGGGCCAGGGCATTTCCACCGCCGTGGGCATGGCGCTGGCCGAACGGCATCTGGCCGCGCGTTTCGGCAAGTCGTTGGTCGACCACCGCACCTGGGTCATCGCCTCGGACGGCGACCTGCAGGAGGGGATTTCGCACGAGGCCGCGTCGCTGGCCGGGCATTACCGGCTCGACAAGCTCTGCGTGCTTTGGGATGACAATGGCATCTCCATCGATGGCGGCACCGAACTCTCCTTCACCGAGGACGTGCTGAAGCGTTTCCAGGCCTATGGCTGGGCGGTGAAGCGGGTGAACGGGCACAGCCCCTCGGCGCTGCTGGGCGCCATGGGGTATGCGCTGCGCAGCCGCAAGCCGACCTTGATCGCCTGCCGCACCATCATTGGTTTCGCCGCCCCCAAGAAGGCCGGCACTGCGGGCAGCCATGGTGCGCCGCTGGGCGCGGATGAGATCGCCGGCGCGCGCGCCGCCATGGGCTGGAACCACCCGCCCTTCGAAATCCCCGACGGCATCAAGGAAGCCTGGGAAAAGGCTGGAAACCGCGGCGGCGGCACCCGCCGTTCCTGGCTCAAGCGCCTGGCCCGCCACCCGCAAAAGGCCGAGTTCGAGCGCGCCATGGCCGGCAAGCTGCCGGAGGGCTGGAGCGACGCACTGAACGCCCATCGCGCCGCCATCGCCGAGAGCAAACCCAAGATCGGCACCCGCATCGCGAGCCAGCAGGCGCTTGGCGCACTCGTGCCGTCGGTGCCCGAGATGATCGGCGGCTCGGCCGATCTCACCGGTTCGAACAATACCGATGTGAAGGGCATCCCCGCCATGCGCCCGGGCGACTACGCCGGGCGCTACATCCATTGGGGCGTGCGCGAGCATGGCATGGCGGCGGCCATGAACGGCATGGCGCTGCATGGCGGCATCATCCCCTATTCCGGCACCTTCCTGATCTTCGCCGATTACCTGCGGCCTTCGCTGCGGCTGGCGGCGCTGATGGGCACGCGGGCCATCCATGTGCTGACGCATGACAGCATCGGCCTGGGCGAGGACGGGCCGACGCACCAGCCGGTCGAGACTCTAGCCTCGCTGCGCTGCATCCCCAACCTCTTCGTCTTCCGCCCCGCGGACGCGATGGAAACGGCGGAGTGCTGGGAAATGGCGCTGCGCCGCGCCGACGGCCCGTCGGTGCTGGCACTGACCCGCCAGGCCGTGCCCGCGCTGCGCAGTGATGCCGGTGAGAATCGTTGCGCCCGCGGCGGCTACGTCATCGCCGAGGCCGATGGCGCCCGCCAGGCCACGCTGATCGCCACCGGCAGCGAGGTCTCGCTGGCCATGACCGCCCAGGCACAGCTGCGCGAGCTGGGCATCGCCGTCGCGGTTGTATCCCTGCCCTGCTGGGAGCTTTTCGCCCAGCAAAGCGCGGAGTATCAGGCCGAAACCCTGGGTTCGGCGCCGCGCATCGGCATCGAGGCCGCGGTGCGCTTCGGCTGGGATGGCCTGATCGGAGCGGATGGAATTTTCATCGGCATGACCGGCTTCGGTGCCTCGGCGCCGGCCGACAAGCTGTTTGAGCATTTTGGTATCACGCCGGCAGCGGTGGTCGCGGCCGTGCAGAAATCGTTGGGTTGAGGAGATCAGTTATGGCTGTGAAGGTTGGCATCAATGGCTTTGGGCGCATCGGCCGCCTGGTTCTGCGCGCGATGATCGAGAGCGGGCGCACCGATGTGGAATGCGTCGCCATCAACGATCTCGGCTCGGTCGAGGCCAATGCGCATCTGTTCAAGTACGACACCGTGCATGGCCGCTTCGACGGCGAAGTAACGGTGGATGGCCAGGCCATCACCATCAAGCGCAACGGCCGCACCTATGGCCCCATTGTGGTCAGCGCCGAGCGCGACCCCTCCAAGGTCCCCTTCAAGGGCGTGGATGTGGCGATGGAATGCACCGGCATCTTCACCAGCAAGGAGAAGGCCAGCGCGCTGATCACCGCGGGTGCGCGCAAGGTCATCATCTCGGCCCCCGGCGACAATGCGGATGCCACCATTGTCTATGGCGTGAACGAGAAGACGCTGACCGCCGATATGACGGTCATCTCCAACGCCTCCTGCACCACCAATTGCCTGGCGCCGATGGCCTATGTGCTGAACAAGGAGTTCGGCATCGAGCGCGGCTACATGGTCACTATCCATGCCTACACGGGTGACCAGAACACGGTGGATACGCTGCACAAGGATCTGCGCCGCGCACGCGCGGCCGCGGTCTCCATGATCCCAACCAGCACCGGTGCCGCCAAGGCCGTGGGCCTGGTGCTGCCCGAACTGGCCGGCAAGCTGGACGGCACCGCCATCCGCGTACCCACGCCCAACGTCTCGCTGGTCTCGCTCGACGTGAATCTCAAGATCGCGGGCGTGACCAAGGATCAGGTCAACGCCGCGCTGAAGAAGGCCTCGCAGGGCGAGCTGAAGGGCGTCCTGGACTACACCACGGAACAGCTGGTCAGCATCGACTTCAATACCAACCCCGCCAGCTGCACCTTTGACGCGACCCAGACCCAGAGCCTGGACAATGGCGGCATGGTCCGCGTGATGGGCTGGTACGACAATGAATGGGGCTTCTCCAACCGGATGAGCGACACGGCAGCGCTGTTCGGGAAGCTCTGACGGGCTGCTGAAAGCACCGTCATGGCCGGATCCAGTCCGGCCATGACGGGAGCGCGGCTTCGGTGCGTCTTGCCGCGCTAAGCCAGCCGCTTGACCATCACGCAGTAGGTCGGCTGCGCGTAGCCGGGATGGGCGTACCGCGTGGTTTCCTCGAAGCCACAGGCGCGGAACAGGGCGCGGTTGCCCTGCAATTGCAAGCGCACCTGAAGGTGGAGGAAGGGTAGCCCGCGTTGCCAGGCCACGTCCTCCACGGCCTGAATCAACCGGCGTGCCAGGCCCTGCCCGCGCGCCGCCTCGGCCACCGCGAGCCGGCCGAAATACAGGCCGCCCTCAGCCTCTTTCCACAGCACCACCGCCAGCAAGGCGCCGTCGCGCTCAACCCCAAAGCCGCCACCGGCCGCCAGCGCTGCGGCAATGCTCTCCGCCGTCTCGCGGCCGGCGGAGGGGGGAGGGTCCACCGGCAGGCCGGAGAATCCGGCACGGATGAGGTTGGCGGCGGCCGCCGCATCGGCGGCGAGGAGTGGTCTCAGCATGCGCCCCGGTTAACGCATCGGGCACCGCGCTGGAATCCCGCGGGTCTATACCCGCAGGTCGAGCAGTGACCCGCGTGGCAAAGGCCGTGTCGGCATGGGTGGAACGGCGCCCAGGGCACGCTGCGGCGTCGACGCCTCCTTGCCGGACAAGGCATCGGCCTCACCACCCGGGACGGGCTGGCCCTTGACGGGTTGCACCGGCCGGGGCGCGTCCACGCCCTGGCCAGGTCGGATTCGGGACGCCTCCTGCGTGAAGGCCGCCAGGCTGTTGAGTGAGATCATGCCGGCAGTTATCGCCGATATGGATTGGCGAATGGTAAACGCGACCGCTATCGCTCGAGCCTGAGGTCGATTGCACCATCGCCAGGGTCGAGCGCTGCATCCAGACGGTCAAGTTCGGCCAGGAAGGTCTCGCGCTTGGCAGCCTTTTCCGCCGTCGGCAGCCAGCTTGCCTCCAGCCCGGCCAGCGAAAGCCGCCGCGCCTCCGCCGCCCCCCAGCCGCAGCCGGCAAACACCGTGCGCCAACTATGGCCCATATTGGTGCCGAAGATGGTTGGATCATCGGTGCCGAGCGAGATGTTCAATCCGGCATCATGCATCGCCTTGATGCGGGCCCGGCGCGGCGCGCGGTTGGCCTGCATGCCGCTCCAGCAGGCCATGGTGAAATGCACCTGCTCGGCCGCCGCTCGGGCCACCACCGCGGGGTCGGCCAGGATGTTGTAGCCATGGTCCAGCCGGTCGCAGCCCAGCGCGTCGCGGCACTGCGAAAAATGCGCGGGAGGGCCTTCGAAAAGGGTCTGGTTGTCCTCGCAGACATGCGCGGTGCGGCGGAAGCCGGCGCGTCCGGCTTGTCGCCAGGCCTCGACCCACAGCAAGGGTGGGCCGGAACGCTCGGCGCCATCGAGGCCGATACCCACCACTTTGTCATGGGGATGCGCCGCCATCCAATCCAGCATCTGCAAGGCCTCGGACGGCAGGCAGACGCTGCGGTCGATGCAGGCGATCAGCAGGGAGGACACGCCAAAATCGCGCTCCGCCCGCTCCAGCCCCTCGATCAACCCATCGACGATCTCGGGATAGGTGGCGCCGTTCGGTGTGAAGTAGTGCGGGTTGAAGAAGATCTCGGTGTGCCGCACGCCGCCATGGCGGTGCAGGTCCTCCACGCATTCATAGGCAGCGCGGGAAAAATCCGCGCGCGTGCGCAGTGACAATGCACAGAGCCGCAGGATATCGAGAAACTCATAGAAGGTGGTGAAGGGATACATCGCACTGGCCGGGCGCGGCAGCTGCAGCCCGTTCTTCGGTGCGAGATCGGCCAGCGTCTCGGCCCGGATGGCGCCGGCGATATGCAGATGCAGCTCCACCTTGGGAACGGCATCGAGATAGTCGGAGAGATTCATGGTCGGGACAAATTCCACAGGAACATCGCAGGCCCCGGCAGCACACCCTGCAACTCCGCCCGCCACGCCGATGCGGCGACGAATTGCCCGAGCGGCATGTAGAACCCGGCCTCGGCGGCGCGACGGTGCAGCTCCTCCGCCACCCCACGGCGCGTGGCGTTGTCCGCCGCGGCGGCAAAGCCGGCGCGCTGCGTCGCGATCACCGTATCATCTGGCCATCCTGCAAAACCGCGGGAGAGAAAAGGGTTTTGCAACGGCGACTGCATGTCCGGCACCGTGTTGGTGGTGTGGAAGAGGTGCCAGCCCTCCGGCCGGTTGCGGCGGCCGAACCAGGTGTTGAGGTCCATGGTCGCCAGTTCCACCCGAAAACCCAGCTGGGTCAGCAGCCCCTGGCTGACCAGGCCCAGCGCCGCGATCCCGGGGGCATCGGCCGGGTGCAGGATCGTGATGGGCCGCGAGAAATCCACCCCTGCCTCGCGCAGCGCAGCGCGCGCGGCGTCGAGCTCCGGCCCGCGCGGCATGCCGGCATCGGTTTCCAGCGGCGTGCCGCAGCCAAACATGGAGAGGCAGCGGCGTTGGAACTCGGCCCGAGCCGCCGAGGCATCGAGGTAATCCTGCTGGTTCACCGCCAGCATCACCGCCCGCCGCACTCGCACATCGTCAAACGGCGCAGCGGAATGGTTGAAGCGCATGATGCCCTGGAAGCCATAGGGGCTGGTCACCTGCACCCGCACGGCGCGGTTGCGTTCCAGGGTCGGGAGATTTTCGGCAGGGACGCGTTCCAGATAATCCACCTCGCCCGTGGTGAGTGCGGCCACCTGGGTCGCAACATCGGGGATGGCCAGCAGCTCCACCCGCTCGAACCGCGCCACCTTGCCGCCGCTGGCCCAGTTGGCGGGCTCGGTGCGGGGGCGATAGGCGGCGTGGCGGACCAGCACGATACGGTCGCCGGGGCGGTATTCGGCGGTGGAGAAGCGGTAGGGGCCGCTGCCTATCATCTCCGTCACCGGCGTGGTGGGCGGCGTTGCGGCCAGGCGCGCGGGCATCATCATCGGCACCATGGCGCCGGGCTTGGCCAGCGCCTCCAGCACCAGGCCGAAGGGTTCGCGCAGCGTGAGGCGGAAGGTTGTGGCGTCCACCGGCTCCAGCGTGGCTGCGGCGGCCATCAGCGCGCCGCCCAGCGCATCGCGCGCAGCCCAGCGGCGCAGCGAGGCCACGCAATCCTCGGCCGTGACCGGCGTGCCGTCATGCCAGAGCAGCCCTTCGCGCAGGGTGAAGCCCCACACCAACCCGTCATCGCTGCGCGTCCAGCGCTCCACCATCTGCGGCTGCGGCTCCCAGCGATCATTCATCGCGAAGAGCGTGTCGAAGACGAGATAGGCGAAGTCGCGCGTGGTGAAGCTGGTGGTGAAATGCGGGTCCAGGATCCGGGTCAGGGTCTCGGGCACCACGCGCAGCGTGTCGCGCCGCGGGGTCTGCGCCGTGGCCGGCATGGCCAGCAACAACAGCAATAGGAACAGGCGAACCGGCATGAAGTGCTCCCGTGTCTGCAGGCCGCGTCACCCGCGTCTCTCCCCGCTCCGAGCCTGGGCGGCGGGTTTGGCGCGGTCAAGCGTTCAGCCCGCGCAGCAACTCAGCTTGCTGGCGCTGGGCGGAATGTCGAGCGCGGGGTTTTCGTCGAAGAACCCATCGGGATGCAACGAGAAGCCGCAGGTGATGACGGGCTGCACCGGGAAATCCTCCGGCCGCGGAATGTGGTGCAGGCCGAAGCTGTGCCACAGCACAACATCGCTGCCATCCAGCGCCCGGTCAGCCGCCACATAGGCCGGCAGGCCATCGCCCCCGGCGCTCTGGTTGGGGTAGCGGCCGGCGGCGAACATCTCCGCCGCATCGAAGGCGGTGACCCAGAGATGGCGCGTCATGAACCCCGCCCGCCGGGTCACCATCGCCTGGGGGTGGGAGAAGGTCGGCAAGACATCGCGGGCCTGCAGGCGATAGGCGGTGGGCCGGCCCATCCGGTTGCGCGCCTCGGTGCTTTCGATCCGCCAGCCGCGGCAGGTGGCGAAATCCGCCATGCGCTGCGCCTGGCTCTCGCGGGCCAGCACCGTCTCGCGCAGGGTGAAGGCGTTGCCATGCGGGTTCTCCGCATCCATGGGCAGGGCAATGGTGTCCACCTCCACCACGCGGTTGCTCGTTCCGTCCACATCCATGTCCAGCCGCATGTTGAAGACGTGCTGGTGCAGCTGCGCATAGATGCCGGGCGCCACCATGGTGCCGAAGCGCGGCGCCTCGCCAGGCATCAGCGCCGCGGTGTTCATGATGCCGGTGGCCTTCACCTCGAAATGGATGGCGCCGTCCTGGTGGAAATACCAGAAGAGGCCGTATTCGTAGTTGCCGATCGTCGAGATGGAGGAGATCACCAACCGTCGGGCACGACGTACCTCCACCTTGCCGGTGAAGAGATCGGTGTGTTTCCAGAGGATGCCGTGATCCTCTTCATGCAGGCAGATCGCGTTCTCGATGCGATAGGGCTCGCCCTTGCTGTCGGCCAGCCAGCCATCGAAATAGCGGATGGCGCCCAAACAGTCGCAGCCCAGGGTAAGGGAATTGGCCAGCACGCCAAAGCCGTATTCCCCCACGTCGAAGGCGTTCTTGCGGAAATGGCCACCACCGGGATGGGCGTAGGGCACCACCATTTCGGACAGTGCCGCACGATGCATCACCGGCCGCTCCCGCCCGCCATCCTCATAGGTGACAGCGTGGAGCGTCAGCCCCTCCCGCGCATTGAAACCGACGCGCAGCCGCCATTTCTGCCAATGCACCTGCTGGCCCTCGACGGTGAAACTCGGCCCCTCGGGCTGGATGATCTCGAGCGGCCGGATATCCCCGCGGAAGTGGTCGCGGAACTTCGCGGCGTAGTTGTGATTGGCCATGGGAATCCCGGCCACGCCGTGGTCATCGATGCGCAGCACCTTCTCCCGGTCGAGGTCGATGACGGCGCAAAGCCCCTCGATGGGATGGGCATAGGCATTGTCATCCGGGCTGGTGCGAAGCCAACAGAAGGTGTGGCAGAGGCGGCGGCCCGCCTCGTCGGGCAGGCCGTAATGGCCGGCGGACCACGGGTCGACCTGCACCATGTCGATATCGGTGATGCCACGGCGGGCGAGGGCGGCGTGGAAGCCCGGGTCGGCCCGGGCGACACGGCCCACCAGGAGGATGTCGTCGAAAAGGATGCGCGGCCGCATGCCGGGCCGCGGGGTCCAGGACAGCACGCTATCGGCAAGCAGATCCACCAGCGCCTCGAAGACCAGGCCATCGCGCCGGTCGAAGGCTGAGATGAACGCGATGCGTGGGCCCGGCATGCCGGGCCGGAAGGCGGCGAGGCTGGCCTTGTCGGGCTCGTGCAGGGTGATGGTCTCGAACATCATTCCGGCGCCGAGGTCATGGCTGGCGCGGAGCGTGCCCGCGGCGCGGCGAATTTCCTCCGCCGAGAGCGGATCAAGTGGATGGGTGGTTGGGTGGGTGTGAATGCCGGCCCCCTGGTTTGCCATGGTGGCAGGAGCATAGGGTCACACAAGCGAGACGGGGAAGCGCGTGACATCATGCATGGGCCAGCATTTACCCCCACAGAGGCGCGGCCTGAGAAGTGCCCGCCTTTTTTGCGCGCTGCCACCCACGTTGGACTATCCGATGGAGGCCCAGGGGCCGCTGCGCCTGGCGGGCAAGGCGGTGAACGCATGACCGAGGCACCGATGGCGCTTTGCACACGTTCTATGCTCACCGGCGGCGCCAGTCTCGGGCAGGCTGGCCGTGCTGCAGCGGGCGATGCTGGCCGGGCGGCTGGGCATCGCGGCCCTGTCCCCGGGAGTCGGTTGAGGCCGCGCATGCAATGCTGGAAGCCAGCCGGCTGGCCATGGCAGACCGGCAGCGCCGGGTGGCCGGCCCGGGTTTCGCTGCGGTGCCCGAGGACCGGCTGCTCGACCCCGCCTCCGCTGCCAGGCAGGCGCGCCTCGCGGCAGGCGTTTTCGCCACCGCCCCTTTCCGCCGCGGGGCTGGCGGGGCTGGGCCACCGGCAGGAGAGGTGATGAGGTGGACGGCCCTGAGTGGCATCTATTGCCAAGCTCGCAGCTGTTGAAGGCATCGAGCGAAAGGAACCGTCCACCTCATCACCTCTTTCGGTCGGTTGAAACGAACCCCGCAACCCGACATTCGTTCAGCTATTGGCAAGGGCCACCTCGAACCGCCGACTTGGAGATAGGTTCCTATTGGATGCGCGTTCTGGCCCCGTCACCGCCTCGAACCCTTCTCGATGCTGCCAATCCATCACCCTCCGCAAAGAAAAATGACACTCAAGTGACAGTTCGCCGCGCTGTGTCTATCCTTTCCGAAACACGAATTGGGGGCGACAGTGTTCAGGCGGATTTCATTCGTGGCGCTCTTGCTGGCAGCGGCCCCGGCCTTGGCGCAGGGCAACCTCAATCTCTATTGTTCCGTGCAGATCGAGTGGTGCCAGGCCATCGCCACCAACTTCCAGCGCGACAGCGGCATCCGGGTGAACGTCACCCAGCGCGGCAGTGGCGAGACGCTGGCTGCGATCCGGGCCGAGGGGCAAAATCCGCGCGGTGATGTCTGGTTCGGCGGCACCGGCGACCCGCATCTGGCGGCGGCCGAGGAGAACCTGACCCAGGCCCATGAAAGCGCGAACAATGCGCAACTGCAGCCCTGGGCGCTGACGCAATGGCAGCAATCCGGCCGCCGCGCGGCCGGCGTCTATGCCGGTGTGGTGGGCTTCGGCTTCAACACCGAATTGCTGGCGCGGCGCAATGCAGCGCCCCCCGCCTGCTGGGCCGACCTGCTCGATGCCCGCTTCCGCGGCGAGATCCAGGTGGCCAACCCGAACTCTTCCGGCACCGCCTATGTCATCATCGCGACCCTCGTGCAGCTGATGGGCGAGGAGCCGGCCTTCGAATTCCTCCGCGGCCTGCACCCCAATGTGAATTCCTATGCCCGCACCGGCACAGGGCCGATCAAGGCGGTGGCGCGCGGCGAGACCGCCATCTCGCTCTCCTTCGTCCATGACGCGGTGACCGAGCGCAATGCAGGCTTCCCGGTCGCCTACGCCACCCCCTGCGAGGGCACGGGCTTTGAAATCGGCTCGATGTCCATCCTGCGCGGCGCCCGCAACATCAGTCAGGCGAGGCGCTTCTACGACTGGGCGCTGACCGCCCCCGCCCAGCGCCTGGGCTTCGAGGCCGGCGGGCAATTGCAAACGCCCTCCAACCGCGATGCCCCGCTGCCGCCCACCCCCACCGCCTTCCTGGTGCTGATCGGCGTGGTGGAGGGTATTTCGCCGGCGATGGAGGAGGCCTCCCAAACGCTGCGCGCGAGCGAGATGCGAACCTTCCGCGCCGTATCACTGCCGCTTATGCTGCCGGGCATTGCCAATGCCTTCCTGGTTGTCTTCGTGGAAAGCCTGGCCGATTTCGGCAACCCCATCGTGCTCGGCGGCTCCTTCGGCGTGCTGTCCACCGAGATCTTCTTCGCCGTGGTCGGCGCGCAGCAGGATTTCGGCCGTGCCTCGGTGCTGGCGTCGGTGATGCTGGTGCTGGCCTTGGGCGCCTTCATGCTGCAACGCGCCGTGGTTGGCCGCCGTTCCTACGTCTCGATGACGGGCAAGGGCGATGTGGGGCTGCCCACGCCCCTGCCGGCACCGGTGCGGCGGCTGGCCTATGCGGTCGCGCTACCCTGGGCGGCGCTGACCATCGTGGTCTATGCCATGGCGCTGGCCGGCGGCTTCGTGCGCGTCTGGGGGCGCGACTGGACACCCACGCTGAGCCATTTCCAACGCGCCTTCGCGCTGGAATGGACGGAGGCGGGCGAGGTCATCTTCTCGGGCGGCGCCTGGCACTCACTGGTCACCACCATCACCCTGGCCGCCGTCGCCGCACCCATCACCGCAGGCTTGGGGCTGCTCGCCGCCTGGATCCTCACGCGGCAAAAATTCGCTGGGCGCACGGCGCTGGAATTCGCCCTGATGCTTACCTTCGCCGTGCCCGGCACGGTGATCGGCGTGGCCTATATCCTCACCTTCAACGTGCCGCCGCTGGAGATCACCGGCACGGCCATGATCCTCATCGCCTGCTTCGTCTTCCGCAACATGCCCGTGGGCGTGCGTTCGGGCGTGGCGGCGATGAGCCAGCTCGACCGCTCGCTGGACGAGGCCGCGATCACGCTGCGGGCGTCGACCTTCCGGGCGTTGCGCACGGTTGTGCTGCCGCTGCTCAAGCCGGCCATCGTGACGGCGCTGGTCTACGCCTTCGTGCGCGCGATGACGACGGTCTCGGCGGTGATCTTCCTGGTTTCGGCGGAGTATGAAATGGCCACGGTCTTCATCATCAACCGCGTGATAAACGACGATTACGGCCTGGCCATCGCCTATTGCACGGTGCTGATCGTGCTGATGATGGCAGTGATCGGCCTGATCAACCTGGCCGTGGGCCGCCGGCAGCTCGGCCGCCGCGCGGGTGCCGCGGCGTGACCGGCGCCGAGGTTCGGCTGGAGGGACTGGGCAAGCGCTACGGCGCCGTGCAGGCGGTAAAGCCGCTCGACCTCACCATCGAGGGCGGAACGCTGGTAACCCTGCTCGGCCCCTCGGGCTGCGGCAAGACCACGCTGCTGCGGATGATTGCGGGGCTGGAGCAGGCAAGCGAGGGGCGCATCCTGATCGGCGGGCGGGACGTCACGCGGCTTTCGGCCGGCGAGCGCAACGTGTCGATGGTGTTCCAGAGCTACGCGCTTTTCCCGCATATGAGCGTGCTCGAGAATGTGGCCTATGGCCTCGTCTCCTCCGGCCAGCGCAGGCGGGAGGCCCATGCGCGGGCCGAGGCGGTACTGGAGACCGTGGGGCTGAAGGGCTTCGGTACCCGCCTGCCATCCGAGATGTCGGGCGGGCAGCAGCAGCGCGTGGCCGTCGCCCGGGCGCTGGTGCTGGAGCCCGATGTGCTGCTCTTCGACGAACCGCTCTCCAACCTCGACACCCGCCTGCGCCGCAGCATGCGTGAGGAGATCCGCGGGCTGCAACAGCGCCTCGGCCTCACCGTCGTCTATGTCACGCATGACCAGTCCGAGGCGCTGGCGGTGTCCGACCGCATCGTGGTGATGCGCAATGCCGACATCGCCCAGGAAGGCACGCCCGAGGCGCTCTACGCCCAGCCCCGTTCCGTCTTCGTCGCGACCTTCATGGGCGAGGCCAATCACCTGCGCGGCGAGATCCTGGCCTCGGCGGGCGGGGTGGCGGAGGTGGCGCTGGGGCCGCTGCGTCTCGCGCTGGCCGATCCCGGCTTGCCGCCCGGGCCCTGCGATGTGGTGATTCGCCCGGAGGCCGTGCGCATCCTGGCCAATGGCGGCCTGCCCGCCACGGTGGCGCGCGCGACCTACATGGGCTCGCACACCGAGTATCACCTTGAGACCGCGATCGGCCCCCTCTTCGCCATCAGCCCGGAAAGGCTCCACCGCGCGGCGCCCGGCCAAGCGGTGCGGCTGGGGCTGGAGCCGGAAGGGGTGATGTTGGTGCGGGGCTGAGCGAGTGGTCCGCGATGCTGACAGCAGCCCGAAGCCGGGCTATGCCAATGTCAATCGCGCGAAACCGCGCGCAAAAAAATGCCTGGAGAGGACCTCGTCGTGAACCCAGCCCTTGCCCTCGCCGCCCCGCTTGGCCTTGCCATGATGCTGTGGGCTGCCCCCGCCGCAGCGCAGGCGACCTGCAGCCATCGCGGCGCGCTGGACGATGCCTATTGCGACGAGAACCGCGACCTGGTGGCCGATGTGCCGACCGACACCGCCCGCCTGCGCAACCCCTCGACGCTGGTCTTCGCCTATACGCCGGTCGAGGATCCGGCGCTCTATGCCAGCCAGTTCCGGCCGCTGCTGGAATACCTCACGCAATGCACCGGCAAGCGGGTGGTGTATTTCCAGGTCACCAGCAATGCCGCGCAGGTCGAGGCGATGCGCTCCGGCCGGCTGCATATCGCGGGGTTCTCCACCGGGCCCACCGCGTTCGCGGTGAACCTGGCCGGCGCCGTGCCCTTCGCCATCAAGGGCAATGAGCGCGAGTTCGAGAGCTACCGCGTGCTGGTCATCACCCGCGCCAGCTCCGAGATCCGCACGCTGGCCGATCTGCGCGGGCGGCGGGTGGCGCATACCTCCGCCACCTCCAATTCAGGCAATCTCGCGCCGCGTGCACTCTTCCCCGCCGCCGGCGTGACGCCGGAGACGGATTACCGCGTGCTCTATTCCGGCGGGCATGACCGCTCGGTGATGGGGGTAAATGCGGGGGATTTCGACGCGGCGCCGGTGGCGTCGGATGTTTTCAACCGCATGGTCGGCCGCAATCAGGTGCAGGGCGCCAATTTCCGGACGATTTGGCAGAGCGACCCGTTCCCCACCTCCAGCTTCGCGCTAGCCCATGACCTGCAGCCCGAGCTCGCCCAGCGCATCCGGCAATGCTTCTATGATTTCCGGTTTCCCGCTGCGATGGCGCGCGATCTGGGCGGCAATGACCGCTTCTGGCCGGCAACCTACCAGCGCGAATGGGCGCCGGTGCGCGCTGTGGCCGATGCGGCGAACGCCCCCTACACCCGCGCCGCCTTCGACCAGGAAAGCAGGCGCGAGCTGGAGGCCGAAGCCCGCCGTCGCGCCGCCCAGCAGGCCGCCCCACCCGCCGCGCCCTCCCCACCTGCGCCAGCGGCAGCACCGCCTTCAGGCACGCCCCCGAGGTGACGCCCATCCTGCGCATCGAGCGGCTGGAGAAAGCCTACACGCCCGGCAAGCCGGTCCTGCGCGGGATCGATCTCGAGATCGGCGCCGAGGGCATCACCGCCATCATCGGCCCCTCGGGCACCGGCAAATCCACGCTGCTGCGCTGCATCAACCGACTCGTAGAGCCCAGCGCCGGCGCGATCTGGATGGATGGCGTGGACATGGCAAGGTTGCGCGGCGCGGCCCTTCGCGCGGCGCGGCGGCGCATCGGCATGGTCTTCCAGGAGTACAATCTGGTCGAGCGGCTTTCGGTGATGGAGAACGTCCTGACCGGACGGCTGGGCTATGTGCCGCTCTGGCGCGCGTGGCTCCGAAAATATCCGCCATCCGACATCGAGCGCGCCTTCGCCCTGCTCGACGCGGTGGGCCTGCCAGAACAGGCGAGCCGCCGCGCCGATGCACTGTCCGGCGGGCAGCGCCAGCGGGTGGGGATCGCCCGCGCGCTGATGCAATCCCCCGCCCTGCTGCTGGCCGATGAGCCGACCTCCTCGCTCGACCCCAAGACCGCGGTCGAGGTGATGGAACTGCTGGCTCGCCTGACCGGCCAGGCCGGCGTGCCTGTCATCGTCAACATCCACAATGTCGACCTGGCGAAGCGCTTCGCCACCCGCATCATCGGCATGACCGGCGGCGAGGTGGTCTTCGACGGCCCGCCAGAGACGATCGGCAACCACCACCTCCGCCAGATCTATGGCGGCGAGGATTGGCTTTGAGCGCCACCCGCAACCCCTTCCCGCCAAACTGGCCAGCACGGGCCGGGGCGGTGCTGGCGCTGGTCTACGTCGTCTATGCCAGCGCCCAGCTCGGCATTTCGGGCGAGCGGCTGACGCGCGGCTTCGGCGAGGCGGCGAATTTCCTTGCGCGCACGTTCCCGCCCAATTTCACCCGCTGGGAATTGCTGCTGGAGGGGATGCTGGAGAGCCTGCAGATTGCTGTGCTCTCGACAGCGCTCGGCATCCTGCTCTCCCTGCCGCTGGGGCTGATGGCAGCGCGCAACCTCTCGCCGCTTTGGCTGTCGGCGCCGACTCGTGGTTTCGTGGCTCTCTGCCGCTCGCTGCACTACGTGATCGTGGCGATCCTCTTCGTAAAGGCGCTGGGCTTTGGCGCGCTGGCCGGGGTTGCGGCGCTGACCGTCGCCTCCATGGGCTTCATCGCGAAACTCTTCGCGGAAGCGATCGAGGAGATCAGCATGAAGCAGGTGGAGGCGGTACGCGCTACCGGCGCCTCGCCGGCCGGGGTGCTGATCTACGGCGTGGTACCGCAGGTGGCATCGCGCTTCATCGGCTTTGGCATCTACCAGCTCGATTCCAACCTGCGGAATTCCACCCTGGTGGGGATCGTGGGGGCAGGTGGCATCGGCGGCACGCTCTTCGCCGCCTTCAAGCGCTTCGACTATGACTTCGTCTGCGCGATCCTGCTCAGCATCATCGCACTCATCTTCGCCGCCGAGGTGATCTCCGGCCGCATCCGGGCGGCGCTGCGATGATGCGCGTCTGGCACCACCACAGCCCGGGCGAGCGGCTGCTGCGCTATATGCTCTGGCTCTGCATGGTCGCAGCACTCGTCTGGGCGGTGCGCTCGATCGAGATCATCCCCGAATTCCTGGCCGATGCGCCCGAGCAGATGGCCGACCTGCTCATTCGGATGTGGCCGCCCGACTTCGCGCATTACTACCCCTCGGTGCATGCGGCGATGATCGAGACGTTGCATATCGCAAGCCTGGGAACCCTGCTCGGCATTGGCCTCGCCATACCGCTGGCGCTGATGGCGGCGCGCAACATCTGCCGCAACGCGGCGTTGAACACGCTGGCGCAATTGCTGCTCGTGTCCTCGCGCAGCGTGAATTCCCTGGTCTGGGCTTTGATTTTCGTCGCGGTGTTCGGCCCGGGGCCGGCGGCCGGTACCTTCGCCATTGCCTTCCGCTCGGTCGGCTTCGTCGGCAAGCTGCTGGCCGAGGCGATCGAGGAGAGCGCGCCCGGACCGCTGGAGGCTTTGAGCGCCGCCGGTGCGCCCTGGGCGCATAGCATGCTCAAGGGCATCTGGCCGCAGGTCGAGCCCGCCTTCTGGGGCATCGCGCTGTTCCGTTGGGACATCAATGTCCGCGAATCCGCGGTGCTGGGCCTGGTGGGCGCAGGCGGCATCGGCGTGGTGTTGGATGACGCGATCAGCTTCTTCCAATGGGGGCGGGTGGCGACGATCCTGCTCGCCATCCTCGCGGTGGTGGTGGTGGCGGAGATTCTTGTCACCCGGATCCGGGCAAGATTGCTCTGAGCGGCGTCGCAGCGCATGGCGTTGATCTGCTTGGCCACGTCCTCGGTCTCCCGCGCTGTCTGCGTCGCCTGCGCCTTCACTTCGCTGAACACCTCCGGCCCGAGCGATTTGTCATCCCTCGCCGCGAACTCGGATCGAGCGCCAAGCCGATCAAGAGGACGCCCACCCAAACCGGGATGCGCGCAATGCCTGGCGCTCGCGACACCAAGCGAGCGCGGAGCGGCTCGCGCGCATTGGCATCCAGGCGCGACCTGGCCGACTTGTGGTTTGTTGTTCCGCCCGCAACATGGCGCGGCCGGTGACGCAATGTGCGCTTTGCTCGTTCGGTACAGCCAGTGCAGACCAGCCGCTTTCGGCCATACTGGGCCGACCATAATCGCCAGTTATCGGCCAGGAAACTGAAGACACCTTCCGCCAGGCGCCGTGTTTCGGGCAAATTCATCGGATGCAATTGAGCAGCGAGCACTACCGCGTCGCCGAGGAGAGCCTCATCACCGGCCCGCCGCACCCCGCCGTGACCAGGATGCCGGCTGCCCGCGAAAGCAGCGCGCTGGTTGTCATCCTGCACGACATAAGCGGGAACCACGCCAACTGGATCGGCGGCCTGCCCGCCCTCGCCACCGAACCCGACGTGCTCGTCCCGGATTTGCGCGGCTACGGTGCCAGCGACTTCCATCCAGTCGCCGCATCGCCGCTGGCCTTTGACGATCTGGTGTCCCCCGCGGCGCGCGTGCTGAAGGCGATCGGGCGACCAACGCATGTTCCGGGCCTCTCGATGGGCGGGCTGATGCCACAGGCCGTGGCCGACCAACCGATCTCACGCCAACCCGTGCTCGTGCAGGGCGGCAAAGCTGACCGCCTGGCGCTGTTCGAGCAGATGCGGGCACTTGCGGCCGCGATTCCAGGCGCCGCGCGGCGGCTGTTCCCCGGCGTCGGCCATTTGGTTAGTCTCGTCGCGCCGGAGGAATTTCGGTCGGCCGTCACTGGCTTCTGGTCCCGCGTGGAGGATGCCGCATGTTGATTGAACGGATCGAGGCGCGCTGGATCGACGCCTTCGCCAACACGCTTGGCCTGTGCGGCGTCGCGCCCGGCGACGAGGTCGCCGTGCTGAGCGAAACGCAATCCCGCGCGATCCTGCCGCGGTTGGCCGAGCTCGCCCTGCTTCGGATGGGCGCGCGGCCCTTTCATGTCGTCATGCCGTCGCCTCCGGTGGAAGGCACCATTCCGGTTCGCTCCACCGGAACGTCACTCGCACTCGGCGGCAACAGCGCAGCGATCGCCTCTCTGGCCGCGAGCCGCCTCGTTGTGGACTGCACCGTCGAGGGGCTGCTGCATGCCCCCGAGCGCGGCGCAATCATGGCCGGCGGCGCGCGCGTGATGATGGTGAGCAATGAGCACCCCGAGGTGCTGGAACGCCTGCAGCCCGATCCCGCCATCGTCCCCGTCGTGCGGCGGGGAGTGGCGCGCGCCAGGGCGGCCGCCACAATGCGCGTCACCTCCCCAGCCGGCACCGACCTCACCGTTCGACTTGAGGGCGCGCCGATCCGCGCCGCCATGGGCTTCACGTCGGAGGAGGCGCCGGTCGCCTACTGGCCAGCAGGCCTGATCGCCTGCTTCCCGCTGGCAGGCAACGTGCACGGCCGCGTCGTGCTGGCGCCCGGCGACGTCAACCTCACCTTCAAGGAGTACCTGCGCGAGCACACCACCCTGGAGATCGAGGGGGACCGCATCGTCGCCATCCGCGGCGAAGGCATGGAGGCGGCGATGCTGCGCGGGCAGCTCTCGGATTGGAACGAACCTGATGCCTGGTGCGTCTCCCATGCCGGCTGGGGGCTCAATCCGAAGGCGCGCTGGGACGCGTTGATGGCCTACGACAAACGCGATGTGAATGGCACGGAGCTGCGCGCCTTCGCCGGTAACTTCCTGTTCTCCACCGGTTCAAACGAGCACGCCGGCCGCTTCACCCGCGGCCATTTCGACTGGCCGATGCGCGGCTGCACGGTAGAACTGGACGGCGTTGCGGTGGTGCGTGACGGTGTGCTGGTGCCGGGGGTCTGAGGTGCCGTACACCGAGATCGCCGGCACCGGCCTCGCCGCAATTGGGAAACCGTGATGCAGCTTTTTGCAGGCTTATTCGTCGCTCTTTCAGTCGTCGTCGGTGCGGGCTTGGGGCAGGCCCAGGCACAGACCTATCCCTCGCGGTCGATCTCGTTCCTGGTCGGCAGTCCGCCGGGCGGCAGTACGGACATCATCGCGCGCGCCCTGGGCACGAAGCTCCAGGCATCGCTCGGCCAGTCCGTTGTCATCGAGAACAGGCCGGGCGCGTCCGAGATGGTGGCGGCGCGCGCCCTCGCCAACGCGGCCCCGGATGGATACACCATCGCCATCTTCTCTAATGCGCTCGCAATCAACGAAACCCTCCTGGCGAACCGGAATTTCAGCGCGCTGCGCGAGTTGACGCCGCTCGCCAGAGTGGCCGAGCTGCCCTTTGCGATCCTGGTCCGTTCCGAACTGCCCGCGCAGAATCTGGGCGAGCTGGTCGCCCTCGCGAGGGCCAGCCCCGGCACGCTGAATTATGGCCATGTCGGCGTGGGCGCGCCGCATTACCTGACCATGGAATGGTTCAGGCGCGCAGCCGGAATCGACCTCGTGCCTGTGCCATTCCAGGGTTCTGCCCCCCTGTTCGTCTCGCTCCTGCGTGGCGACGTGCAGGTGACGGTGGGGGCGCTCGGCGCCGCGACGCAATTGATCGAGAGCGGCAGGGTGCGGCCGCTGGCGGCGATGTCCACGCGGCGGCCGAGTTCACTGCCCAACCTGCCTACGGTCGCGGAGTTCGGCTATCCTGAATTCGCGCTCGTGCCCTGGATGGGCCTCTTCGTTCGTGCGGGCACAGCACCCGAGTTGCTGGGCCGGCTGGAGCGCGCGGCTCTCGACGCGATGGATGATCCCGCCTTGCGGGGGCATCTTGATCGATTGGCCATCGAGCCGGCATTCCTTCCTGCCGGCCCATTTGCCGAATTCATGCAACGCGAGGTGAGAAGCTGGGCGCGGATCATCCAGGATGTCGGCGTGCAGCCGCAGTGACACGCCAGGCCATCACCGCATGGCGGAATGCGGTTGGACCGGAGGGACCGGCCATGGGCGGCGAGTTCTCCCAGCCTGTGTTCGGGGAAAGGGCGCCGGGATGAGACATGCCGTGATCGCCGGCGCGGGCTTCGCCGGTCTGACAGTGGCTGTGGCGCTCCTGCAGCGTGGCTGGTCCGTGACGCTGTGCGAGCGTGCTTCAAGTGTCCGCTCCGAGGGGTACAGCATCGCCGTTCACGAGAACGGCCTGCGCTCCCTGGAGATGCTCGGAGTGGTGGACCGGGCCCTCCAGGGTGCACAACGGATGCCGAGCCGGCAGACGCGTGACCGGCACGGCCGAGTCACGGCGGATTTCGACGCGACCTACAGGGTCTATCGGGTATCGCGCCCGCACCTCGCGGGCGTGCTTGCGGAGGAGGCGCAGCGCCTGGGCGCTGAATTCCGCTTCGGGGCAGAGGTCGCGGGTGCCCAGCCGGAAGGCGTGCTGCTGCTCGGCGACGGTACGGCGCTGCGCGGGGACATCGTGGTCGCGGCGGATGGGGTGAACTCGAAGCTGCGCGATGCCCTGGGGCTTCTGGCCAGTCGGATGATACCCGGCGAAGGAGCGACCCGGTTCATCATCCCCCGCGAGCCCGGCGAACTCGGCGACGATGATGACGGGCAGACAGGTTTCGAATTCTGGTCCGGCCGGCGGCGCTTCCTGTACCGGCCCGCGTCGGCGACCACGGCCTATTGCACCATCACCTGCCCGAAGAATGACCAGAAGGGCCGGCAGATTCCGATCGACGCCGATACATGGATGCACTCCTTCCCAACACTGGCGCATGTGATCAAAAAGGCGGCCCGCGAGGCGGATTGGGCAGAGGCGCGTTGGGCGCAGTACCAGATCATCCGCCTGAAGCGGTGGTCCAGCGGGCGGGTGGCGGTCGTGGGTGACGCCGCCCACGCAATGGTCCCGAATCTCGGGCAGGGCGCGAATTGCGCCATCATGAACGCGCTGGCACTCGCCCTGACGGTCGCCGACGCGCCGGATGTGGAAGCCGCGCTGCGGGAATGGGAGGGCCGCGAACGCCCGATCATCGCGCATGCCCAGCGTTGGTCGTCGCTCTTTACCGCGCCCCTCGCCTGGCCGGAATGGCTGCAATCCGTTGTGGTTCCGCTCACCGGTCGAACGGGATGGATTCAGCGCCAGATGACCCGACCCGCGCGCTACGAGCCAAAAGGCTACATTGCCCTGCGGAAGGCGGTATGATTGCGCCTGCAAGGGGTATTTGCCTGATCGGCGGTGCAGCTGTGCCGCAAGCCTGGCGCAACACATTCGAGGCGGTGTTGCGGGAGGAGGGCTTGTTCATCTGGGACAGGCAGGGCGCCGGGGAGGCCGAATGCGCGATCGTTGCGCGGTCGCAGCCGGGGGCGCTCAGGACGCTGGGCGGATTGCGGCTTGTGTCCTCGGTCGGCATGGGGGTGGACCACATCCTGGCCGACCCCGATCTCCCCACCGGGGTTGCTGTCGTGCGCGTGGTCACGGATGACATGGTGGCGCAGGTTGCGGAATACGTCGTGTTGGCCGTGCTGCGCATCGAACGCGAGAGTGACGGCTTCGACCGCCTGCAACGGGAAGGACGATGGGAGAGGCGGCTTGTCGCGCGGCCGGGCGGCAGACGGCGCGTCGGGCTGCTGGGCCTGGGCGCGATCGGAGGCGTTGCAGCCCGGCATCTGGTGGCTCTCGGCTTTCCGGTGCGCGGCTGGAGCCGCTCGCCGCGAGGCATCCCAGGCGTCATTACTCACGCGGGGGAGCAGGGCCTGGCGCGGATGCTGGCCGAGACAGACATCCTGGTCTGCGCGCTGCCGCGCACGCCCGAGACCGAGGGCATCCTCGACGGGAGATGCTTCGCGCGCCTCCCTCGGGGAGCCCATGTCGTCAATGTCGGGCGTGGCGAGCATCTGGTCGAAAAGGACCTGCTGGAGGCGATCGACGCCGGCCAGGTCTCCGGCGCCACGCTCGATGTGTTCCGCACCGAGCCTTTGCCGCCGGGCCATCCCTTCTGGCAGCATCCCGCGATCCGGATCACGCCGCATTCCGCTGGCCTCAGCACGCCGGAGGCCTCGGCGCGGCGGATCCTGGAAAATCTACGCCGGCTGCGCGCGGGCGAGCCACTGCTCGACGCGGTGGAGCGAGGCCGGGGCTATTGAAACGAGAGGGGCTGGCCTGGCGATGATCTACAACGAGTTCGAAACCCTTCGCGTGCGGGTGGAGCGAGGCGTCGCCTTCGTGACGATCGACAATCCACCGATCAACCTGCTGGACCAGAGGCTGAGAGGCGACCTTGAGACCTTCGCACGCGCGGTCGCGACGGATGACCAGGTGCGCGTCGTCGTATTCGATTCGGCGGACCCGGATTTCTTCATTGCCCACACGGATGCAACGCCCTTCCTCGGGCGGCTGGCCGACCCACCGCCACCGCGCTCCGACACACTGGGCCCGGGCTACGCGGTTCGGGAGCTCTTCTATGCGCTGCCGCAGGCCACCATCGCCAAGGTCGAGGGCCGTTGTCGGGGCGGGGGCTGCGAGTTCGCCCTGGCGCTCGACATGCGTTTCGCGGCGCTGGGGCGCGCAGCCTTCTGCCTCTTCGAGGTGGCGGTGGGGTGCGTTCCGGGCGGCGGGGGAACGCAGCGGCTGGCGCGCCTCATCGGTCGAGCCCGGGCACTGGAGATGCTGCTGGGATGCGAAGACATCGATGCCGAGCGCGCCGAACGATACGGTCTCGTCAATCGCGCCCTGGCCCCGGAAGCGCTCGGTCCCTTCGTCGAGGGCCTGGCGTTGCGGATCGCCACCTTTCCGCCCGAGGCGGTCCGCCTGGCCAAGCAGGCGGTGCGGGCAACCGAGGCTGACCTTCATACCGGGCTACTGGAGGAGCAGTTCTGCGCCGGCCAGGCGCTGGCCTCCGCTGGCGCCCGGGAGCGTCTGCCGAGGTTTTTTGACCTGGGGGGCCAGACACGCGGCGTCGAGCTGGATTTGCCGGAGGCTCTTCATCGGATTGGCATGAGCCGGTAGGTGGCCCTCCTCGGGTGAGTGTTCTCCAGATCGGCCGCGGGGTCTCATGGGAAAGAGCCTTATCCGCAGGCAGGGGTGTCACCCCATGTCCTCACCGGCCCCTTGCGCCCGGCGCGCCACATCCCGGCTACGCGCCACCACCGCTTCGGCGGGTGAGCTGGCTGGCCGCCTCGGGTGCCTCCATCACAGTTTCCAAATTAGAACTGTCCGCTTCGCCGTCGCTCTGGTCACCCTGGCCGGTCTTGCAGGCAAGTACTCCGCTCACAGCCTCCGTGCCGGCTTCTGCACGCAGGCTGCCCTGAAGGGCGCGAACATCGAGCAGATCGCTCGACACGCACGACACATTAACCCCAAGACCACTATGGGATATATCCGTGTCGCGAACCGCTTCTCCAGCCACGCTGGCGAAGGTTTGCTGTAAGGACCAAAAGAAACGCTTCCATTCGGAGGCGTTTTTTGCTCAAATAGATAACATGAACAACTCTCGACCCAAATCCAAACTGGCCAGCGCCCTGGCTGGTCTGCTGATACTGGCACTGCCTACCACAAGCACCGCCCAGACCCAGCCTCCTTACTCTGGTAGGATGGTCGTGATCGAGCCTTCTGCCGAAGCTAGACAGCAACGCAACGAGGCATTCGCTACCGCCGATAGAGTATGCGAGGAAGCCAGAGCCGCTGCTAGAAAATCCGCCGAAGCTGGACACGCACCGCAAGGCCCTGGCCCAACTCAAATCTGTACCCGGGCTATGCTGCAAGCGAACAGACCCACCCGCTAAAGCGGGTTTTTGTAAAACACATTCGACCGCAACCCACAAACCACAGGAGCGGCTACGACTACTCACTACTTTTGGAGCGACCACCCACTAAGTGACTGACAAATTTCTAACTGACATTGCACCAGACTGGTGCGCGACACTCGCGACTGGGGTTAACAAGTCCTGCAAACCCGGTGAGTGGAGAAACAAACAATTCGATCTGCCTGGACTTGCGACAGGCCTGACGACACACACCACTGGCGGAAAAGACGGAGCTTGCTTCCTTCAAGGAAAAGCAACAGGCGGCTCTCGCCTCGCCAGATCGATGGAAACCCTTCCGTCACGCCCGCAGGGCGCCTGTGGGCGAGCGGGCTTCCTGCGCGGCTTGCGGGGTGTGTTGCGGTTCCTGTGGGCTTCAGCCTTGGCGACCTGGAGGGCTCGCATTGCATCGGCCAGGGCGACCGCCGCGCCGGCAACCAGCAAGCCGACTGCGTGAATGCCTTGGCGAGCCGTCTCGAGGTCGATAGCGGCTTGCTTTAGCTCTTCCGGGCTCACCAGCCGGTCCATGTCTTGGGCGCCTCGCCCGGTGCTGCGTGTGATCGTCGCTTCAAGACGGTCAAAAAGCACATGTGGGACGGCAAGACGATCTCGGCGGGGATTGGTGGGGGGATCTCTACGGGCGTGGCTTGAGGGGCAGTGCGGGGCGTTCTCTGGGGGCCTGTCCCTGGAGCGGGCGATGCCGCCCCAGCGACGTGTTGCGCTCTGGCCGTGCGCCGGTGCTCGACACCCATCGGCGTGACGGGGCGGCGCATCTGCTGGGGCGGGTCGTCGCGGCGCGAATTGAGGGTGGCCGCGGCTATGCCACCTTGCAATTCAGCACGGCGGCGGATGTCGAGCCGGTCTGGCAGCGGGTGGTGGATGGCACGCTGCGGAGCGTCTCGGCGGGGTACCGGGTGCATCGGTATGAGCAGCGGCGCGAGAGCGCCGGCGGCTCGACGATTTATCGCGCGGTGGACTGGGAGCCGTACGAGATCTCGATGGTACCGGTGCCGATCGATTATGAGGCGATGGTGAGGTGATGGCCATCCGCACGGCGGAAGGCGCCATATCCAGCTCCTCCATGATCCAGCCATATGGCTGGACGAAGTTGCGGCTGCGCACGCCGGTGGACCAGATCACCTCGACCGTGCGGGAGGCCCGATCGAGGCTGATCGGCCCTCCCGTGCTCGGCACGAATCGCTTGGCATCCACCGCCGCCATGCCGCTTCCGCGACGGAAGCGGAGCTCGCCTTCCAGGTCGCGCAGCGTCTTTGCATTCATCACAAGGGTACCCGTCCGGCGATCCGGCACGCTGTCGCGCTTGCGGTGCAGATGAAAGCGGGCGCGCGTGATGGACGGCTGCGCCTCAAGCTATGCCTCCACTCGCAGTTTCCACGCCTGCACCGGGCCTATATCGAGAGCGAGCTCAAGAAGGCATTGACCCGCAAGGCGCCTAATCCAGACGCCGGCCTGCTGGCATTATGCGAGCAGGAGAGGGTATTCAAACGGGCGCGCGCTGCCGGCTGCGAGGATGTCGAGATCGTCGTGGTGACCTCCCCGGTGATCGAAACGGGCAACGATCTCGACTTCGACTGGGCGATCATCGATCCCATTTCCCTCCGTGCGGTCGTCCAGGCAGCTGGTCGGGTGTGGCGACACCGAAAGCGGACCGTCTACGGCGCGCCGAATGTGGCACTGCTCGGCCGGAGTCCAATCGCGATGGCGAACGGAAACGGGCGGCTGGCAATGCCTGGTGTGGAAACCAAGCCCAATGACGACACCATGGTCGCGCGGGTGTCATCGCTTGAATCCTACGAGGGGCGGCACTTTCGTGATCTGGCTGGCCGAGAGACCTTCGATGTCATCGACGCCGGCGCCGTACTCAGGACCGGTGGTCATGTTCCCCTGCGTGAAGCGGAGGCCCAACTGCGCATGGCGATGATCTCTACGGCATATGATAAAAGCCCTCTTGGCTGCTACATCGCCCACCCGACCGCGCGGATGAACCGACGTATTGCACGAAGCCGCATGTTCCGGCGGGACACGACGCGGGACCTGCTCTACACCCTGGAGGGCGAGGCGCCCGACACCGCGAAGTGGATGGTCGACCTGGCGCCTGGGACATCGCAAAGCAGACGGGTTCCTGCATCTGATCTTGGCCTGCAACTCGCGGATTCGATGGAGCATCTCCTCATTCAAGATCTGCCGGCCGCGGCGTGGGCAACCTATCAGGCGGGTCGATCGACGCTGACAGCCTCTGATCTTCATTCATTGATGAGTGTGCGCGTGCCCGATTATGCAGGTGGATCCGGAAATCTGACGGAGCCCGCGGTCACATATAGCGAAGGAACAGGCTTCACTCATGGCCACCCAGATGATCTTTTGGCGCCCTTTGGAAAAAGGCAATTGCCACAATAGGATGCGTCCAGGTTCCAAGTTTATTCATTTAGGGTGCGTGCGACGCTACTGCCCTAAGGCGGCTTCATAATTTGAGCAGCTTTGATCCCTTCCCCGCCGCACCGGCGGCTGAGAGACAGGATGAGCAATGGCAGGAAGATTACCTATCCTTCCCCGCCGCACAGGCGGCTGAGAGATTCTTGAGATCGCGCGCTGCCTGCCGATCCTCCTTCCCCGCCGCACAGGCGGCTGAGAGACCGGTTCCAGCGCTCAAACTGAGCCGCCGCCCCTTCCCCGCCGCACAGGCGGCTGAGAGATTCACCGACCCAACAGCCGCACGGCCCGCATTCTTCCCCGCCGCACAGGCGGCTGAGAGACATGGCGGCGATGTCTATATGGCCTGCCACTCCTTCCCCGCCGCACAGGCGGCTGAGAGATGTGATCCTGCTGGTCGGGCGCCGCACGTATGCTTCCCCGCCGCACAGGCGGCTGAGAGACATGGGCATGGAGGCGATGGGTCATGGATGAGCTTCCCCGCCGCACAGGCGGCTGAGAGACCCGGCCACCGTGCCGAGCCCGCGCCCATCCACTTCCCCGCCGCACAGGCGGCTGAGAGACAACCGAGGGCATTGGCGGCTTCGGCGGCTATCTTCCCCGCCGCACAGGCGGCTGAGAGATACCTGTCGGGCGCCAACCTGTCGGACGCCAACTTCCCCGCCGCACAGGCGGCTGAGAGATACCTCACCGCCCGCGCACATGCCGGGGCTGGCTTCCCCGCCGCACAGGCGGCTGAGAGATCGAGGGGCAGAAGCGGGCGGCGGCGGTGTTCCTTCCCCGCCGCACAGGCGGCTGAGAGATGCCCGCCCCCGGGTGAGCCCGTCGAGGCTATCTTCCCCGCCGCACAGGCGGCTGAGAGAATGCGGAACCGGGTTTGCGAGAACGCCTCAATCTTCCCCGCCGCACAGGCGGCTGAGAGACCGATGGAGCCGAGCATGCCCGACACCGATAGAGGCCCTTGGGCAGCCAAGTATGTGCTGGGAAATTGCATGGGACTAAACCATGGCTCTTTCCTGGTCGCGCTAGGGTGTAGCCGCACTCGTCGCAGCATGAAACGCGCGGGAACCACGAGCGAGGCGCTAGGGGGAGAGCCACAATGGCCGTCAGGCCCTCGGTTGTCAGATTTCGCGAGGGGATTTTCACATAGGGTTGGCGGCTTATGGCGCCCTGCCCCGAGGCCGTGCCCCGACCTGGCCCGACATCTGCCGCGATGACTGTAACGCATCCCGCGCGATATGCGCGCGATACGCCTTCCGCATAAAGCCAGATGCCTGAGCTAATATATTGAAAAGACTGGCGGACCCGAAAGGATTCGAACCTTCGACCTCTGCCTTCGGAGGGCAGCGCTCTATCCAGCTGAGCTACGGGTCCCGCAATATCGTCATACCGCAGCCGGCGCGCGCTGAAAAGCGCCGCTATGATGCCGAGGCGATCTTCTTCAGGGCGCTGGCCAGGTCCTGCCTCTCCTCCGCGGCGCCGAGTGCGACCACCAGGCCCACCCGGCGGCCAAAGGCTGTGAACGTCTTGCCGCCACACATGGCTACGGGGATCTTCCGCTCGCGGCAGAGTGCGAGCAACGCCGTGATGAGTTCGGCGCCCTCCATCTTGAGGTCGAAGGGCGTCTGGCCTGAACGATCGGGCTGGATGCGCAAGGCGAAGGCCAGCGGCGCGCCCGTTGGAACCTCCTTGGTGCCGAAATCCACGATCTGTCCGACCGGCACCGGCTGCTTCAGCGCGCGACGATGGGCCAGGATCGCTCCAACCACTTCGGTGGGCTTGAAGATGATGTGGCACAGTTCCGTTGGCATTATGCCGTCTCTTTTCAGCATCAATGGCCGGCGTAACCCCTGCGCGCACCGCACTTGTCCTGCGGAGGGCTGGAGGCGCTGGAGCGGTTGCCTCCCGGTGGCCGTATCGCGGGGAACGGATGAACACCGCATGAAGCCGCCCGCCGCGAGGTGTTTCCACAACAGGCAATCCCGTTCTACGCTCACCCAGCACATCCAAGGAGGCGGCGATGCCAGACGGCGCGGCGAAATCCATGCGCAAGCGGTTGATGGCGGATGAGGCGTCACCGCCATCCGTGTATCTCGATGTCCCAAACATGCCGTGGGAGGAGACGAGATTCCCCGGCATCCGTTGCAAGACGCTCTATTCCGATGGCTCGGGCATGGCCACGCTGCTGATGCGGCTCGAACCCGGCGCGGTCGTGCCGCTGCACGAACACACCGCCATCGAGCAGACCTATGTCCTCGAAGGCCATTTCGTCGATGAAGAGGGCGAGTGCCTGGCCGGCCAGTTCGTCTGGCGCCCGGCCGGCAATACCCATGTTGCCTGGGCGGGGGCCGAGGGTGCCACAATCCTCGGCGTCTTCCACAAGCCGAATATCTTTGCCGACGGCACCCCCTTCTTCACCCAGGACTGAGCGACGCCTATCCTCTCCCGATACACGGGGGGCAGACACCATGAAACCAAGAATCGCCATCGTCGGCGCCGGCGCGGTCGGCGGCTATGCCGGCTCCTACATGGCCGCGGCCGGTGAGGATGTGACCTTCATCGACCCCTGGCCCGAGCATGTCGAAGCCATGCGCGCCAATGGTTTGCGCGTGACCCATTTGCGCGACGTCGCCGAATTCACTACCCCCGTCCGCGCCATCCACATCACCGAATTGCAGAACGAGGCGAAGGGCCGGCCCTTCGACATCGCGTTCATCTGCATGAAGTCCTACGACACCGAATGGGCGACGGTGATGATCCGGCAATATCTGGCCCCCGGCGGCTTCTGCGTCTCGCTGCAGAACTGCATGAATGAGGAGACCATCGCCGGTGTGGTCGGCTGGGGCCGCGTGGTCGGCGCCATCGCCTCGTCCATCACGGTCGAACTGATGGTGCCGGGCAATATCCATCGCAATTCCGGCAAGGGTGGCACGGCACACACCGTCTATCGCGTGGGCGAGCCGCATGGCCGGCCGACTGATCGCGCCCGCGAAATCGTCCGCCTCTGCGCCCTCTCGGACAGTGCCACGCTCACCGAAAACCTATGGGGTGAGCGTTGGTCGAAGCTCGTGACCAACGTCATGGGCAATGGCATGTCGGCCTGCACCGGTATGCTCAGCCGTGATGTGGTGGCCAATGACGCGTTGCGCGCCTTCACCGCGCGCCTGGGTGCCGAGGCGATCCGCACCGGCCAGGCGCTCGGCTATTCGCTGGAAGAGATCCTGCACATCGACCCCGAGGTGATCGCCCGCGCCGGCGAGGGTGACGCCACCGCCCGCGCCGAATACGACAAGAAGCGCATCGCCGAATCCTCCCGCGGCGGCGCCCATCGCCCCTCCATGGGCCAGGACATGGTGAAGGGCCGGCGTACCGAGATCGAGTTCCTGAACGGCTTCGTGGCTGACAAGGCGGGCCCGCTCGGCATCCCAACCCCCGCCAACACAGCGCTGACCGAAATCGTGAAGAAGGTCGAGCGCGGTGAACTGCAGCCGGACCCCAGACACATCCTGGAACTCCGGCTCAATTGATAGGTAATTTCTATCGTCTAGATTGATTTAATCGGCTAACACCTATCGGTCCATCGCGGATATCTCTGTTCTCACGGAAGGCCACCCCGGCCAGCCAGACAGAGAAAGGACACCGCCATGCGCAAGATCATCCTGACGACCGGCCTGGCCCTGATCACCGGCCTGGCCTTCGCCCCCACCGCTTCCCAGGCCCGCGAGGCCCTGGTCTACGGCCAGACCTGGAGGATGCCGCAGGACCTGGCCCGGATGGACGCGCCGCAGCCGCAATCGGCCCTGACCATCGCCGAGCAGCGCGCCCGTCGCGCCGCCTACCAGGCCAGCAAGGCCCGCAACTTCCCCGGTATCGCCCGGCGGGCCTCGCGCTGAGGCCGGCTCAGCCCTTGGCGGCGATCACGAAGGCGCCGCGGGCCGGTACCCATGTTCGGCCCGCGATATCCTCGGGCCGGACGCCGTCCAGCACAGCGCCGACATCGGCCACCACCTCGGGCCGCTTGCGATAATACTGGTGGTTCGCCTCCGCCAGAGTGGTCTGGCAGACCTGGTCGCAGTCAATCAGCGTGATTTTCTGTGGCAGGTTGGTCAGGGTATGCGGCCCGGCACTGCCCAGCCGGTCCGGGTTGCCCTTGGTGATGTCGCTGATGGTCAGCGCGCGGTCGCTGGCGGCGAAATAGACATGCACCGCCTCGGCCATCTCCGGCAAACGGGCCAGCTTGGCGGGATCGCTCAGCGCGTCGTCATCCTCATCGGCGGCCATCAGGAAGATGTTGGTGAAGGCGCGCGGCAGCCGCTTGCCGCCGAGTTCCGAGATGATGGCCTGCACCGCGTTGCGAAGCACATAATTGCCCATGGAATGCGCCATCAGGTTCAGCCGCGCCTGGCACATCTGGTCGGCGGTCAGCTTGCGCAGGTAGTCGAGGAAGAACAGCAGCGCGCGCGCCACCGCCTTGGCCGAGGAGCGGGCATCGTCGCGGTCGGATTTATACCAAATCCTGATGATCAGAACCGGTGAGCCCAGTCGCGCATTCCGATGGACATGATGCGCCACGGCTGCTCGATCAGCCGGTTCCAGTAGAAGCAGCAGTGTCCGACGATATCGTCGTCAT